>Ga0315287_10002623_pt1 | contig 17106 bp, 14 predicted proteins | sample YL17G11_0_MG_FD_205037 | JGI IMG/M metagenome (GOLD analysis project Ga0315287, IMG submission 205037) | Sediment microbial communities from Yellowstone Lake, YNP, Wyoming, USA - YL17G11_0 | ecosystem: Environmental > Aquatic > Freshwater > Lake > Sediment | place: USA: Wyoming | collected...
ATCTCGCTAAGCTTAAAAATCCCAACAACAGACAAAATAACACTACATAAAATATTATTAAACCCAATGCACTTGCTTCAAACGGATTTACTGAATACAAAATCATAACAAATGCCGTCAAAAATACAAGTGTCCAGATTAAAACTAATCTAATAAAAAACCTTTTTTTTATAGGTTTGATTTGCATGTCTATATGTTAATTTTAACAAAAAAATAAACATAATGCAAATGGTAAAACCCGTTACGCCGACTGGCGAATACGGGGTTTAATTTACGGGCGCAGCTGAAGGGATTCGAACCCTCGATCTCTTCCGTGACAGGGAAGCGCTTTAAGCCATCTAAGCTACAGCTGCAAAGCTTGAATGAAATTATTTTAAAATGACGGCGGGTGGACTCGAACCACCGACCCCAGCCTTATGAGTGCTGTGCTCTAACCAGCTGAGCTACGCCGTCTCTTGCCAACTGACCTGCCTGCCGGCAGGCAGGGCTACCCTGTCTTTTACGTGTTGCGGGGGTTGGAATTGCACCAACGATCCCCTGGTTATGGGCCAGGTGAGATACTACTTCTCTACCCCGCGATAATTGTTTTACCATTATACGAGCAATAAAATAATAGCACAAATTTGTAAAAAAGCAAACTATAACGCCCCCAATTCTTCTAGTCCCCCCTTATATGCATTTAAGCTGATTTCGGTTGCTTCTTTGGTTAATATAAACCCCGAATCATCAATAATATATCTTTTTAATTTTTTCGCATTTCTGATATCGTCCAATGATTTTAATTCTTTTTCTTTATCGTGCCCAATACCAAGTAAAACCTCTTCATACAAATTATCTGCATCCAAGATAGCTAATTTATAATTCGATTCAACTCCAGACCTGAATTTTCTTTCTATTTTTGCCCATTTTTTCAATACTTTTTTTATCTTTTTCTTTTTTTCCTTGACCTCGACAATTTGTTTTACCGGCCCTCCCAATGCTCTCATTTTGAAAAAAAGAAAAATAATCGCTATCAACGCCAAAAACGATAGAACAAAAGAAATCGCCTTTAGGGTAAAAACAATTTCTTTAAAGGTATAGGATTTAAAAAAATCAACCGCGCTAGCACCAAAATTTACCCAAGCATCTTTTGCCTGTGCTGTTAATTTAATCATACTCTGTTTAACCGCGATATCGTAAGAATTGGCGTAATTACTATTTACGGTATTCGCAGTATCCATATTATTTACATTATTTGAATAATTGCCCGAAAGTTTGAGCGACTTCAAAAACAAAGTCATCATAAAATTGTGGTCCGATAATTTGTAATCCGATGGGTAAACCGTCAATGTCTCCGCATGGTATTGATATTGCCGGTAGGCCGGCTAAATTAGCCGGGGTCGTATAAATATCCGATAAATACATTGACAAGGGATCTTTCTTTTCGCCAATTTTAAACGCCACCGTCGGCGCGGTAGGAGCCAAAATAATATCAACTCCGTCGGCGGATGAATTAAAAATTTCATCAAACTCTTTTTTAATCAAAGCCCTTACTCGCTGAGCTTTTCCGTAATACGCATCACGATAACCTGCAGATAAAACATAGGTTCCCAACATTATTCTTCTTCGCGGCTCATCACCAAAACCATCGGCTCGAGTTTTCAAATAATTCTCCAGTAAATTTTTTTTATCGGCAGAAAAACCGTATCTAATTCCATCAAATCTTGCCAAGTTTGCACTTGCCTCGGCGGGCATAATTATATAATAAACCGCTAAAGCATATTCCGTTAACGGCAAGCTAATTTCTTTTATGTCCGCGCCAATGCTCTTAAAAACGTCTATTGCTTTCAAGATTTTTTCTTTTACCATTTCATTAATGCCCTCGCCAAAATATTCTTTCGGAATGCCAATTCTTAAATTTTTAAATTTCGGGTCTTGAGTTTTGGGCTTTAAATTTACGGTTGTCGAATCCATTTCATCTTTTCCTTTTATAACATCAAAAATCAGTTTTGCGTCTTCTGTGTTTTTCCCGAATATTCCAATTTGATCCAATGAAGAAGCCAAGGCGATTAATCCGTACCTTGAAACCGCTCCATAGCTTGGTTTAAATCCAACCACTCCACAAAAACTTGCTGGCTGGCGCACAGAACCGCCGGTATCAGAGCCCAGGGCCCCCAAACAATGACTCGCTGCAACCGCCGCAGCAGAGCCGCCCGATGAACCGCCAGGCACGCGGGTTTTATCCACGGGATTCTTTACAACCCCATATGCCGAATTCTCGGTTGAAGAACCCATGGCAAATTCATCGAGATTGGTTTTGCCAATAATTATTGCGCCTGCTTCTTTCAATTTTTTAACCACGGTTGCATCATAAACAGCTTTATATTTTTCTAAAATTTTGGAGCCGGCCGTACATTTATAATCTTCAACCAAAATATTATCTTTAATTGCGATGGGAATTCCCTCAATCCCTTCTATTTTCTCCCCTCTTTCGATTTTATCATCGATTTTTTGTGCTTGCTCCAATGCTAATTTTTCGGTAGTTTCCAAAAAATCATTTATTTCTTTATTCTCTTTTTTAATTTTATCCAAACAAGCCCGAACCAATTCAGTACAAGTAAATTCCTTTTTAATCATTCCCCTCCGAGCAGATTCAATTGTAAGATTCTCTAATTTCATTCTAATATTTTCGGCACCTTATAATAATTTCCTTTTTTCTCGGGTGCCTGTTCTAGGATTTTGTTTCTTGTTTCTTGCCTGCCTGCCGGCGAGGCAGGTTTCTTGTTTCCTGTAGCGTCTTTCCTGGTTACGGTTTCTAATCCGGTTATCTGTTGAATGGCCTTAACATCTTTTGTGTCCACTTTTCCCAGTTTATCGATATAATCCAAAATCGAGGAAAGATCATGAGAGTATTTTTCCTGTTCTTTTTCCGTTAATTCAATCCTCGCTAATTTGGCAACGTGCTCAATTTGTTCTTTAGAAATCATTTTATTATTTTTAAAAATTCCTTTTCGCTAATAATTTTAACTCCTAATTTATTGGCTTTATCATATTTGCTACCCGGCTCCGAACCGGCTATAACAAAATCAGTATTTTTTGAAATCGAACTCAATACATCTCCGCCCAATTCACGAATTTTTTCTTTAGCTTCATCACGAGCCATGCTCTCCAATTCTCCTGTCAGAACAAACGTTTTGCCTTGTAGTTTTTGCTCCTTGGCCCGCCTACCAATGGGCGGGTTTATTATAGTTATACCAGCTTTTTCTAGCTTATGCAAAAAATCCAAGTTTCTTTTTTCTCTAAACCATTTATAAATCGATTCGGAAACTTTCGGTCCAACGTCGTTAATTTTCTCCAATTCCTCAACCGAGGAATTTTTTATTTTATCTAAAGATCCGAAATTTTTTGCCAAATCAAGCGCCGTTTCTTCACCAACTTGCAAAATACCGAGCCCAAACAAAAACTTTTCCAATTTAACGTCCTTTTTTGATTGAATCGATTTTATGATATTTGAAGCTGATTTATCGGCAAATCTTTCAAGGTGTTTTATGTCTTCCTCTTTCAAGAAAAATAAATCTCCCGCATCTTTTATAAGCCCTTCATCTAAAAATCTATCGACTATTTTCGGCCCCACCCCGACAATATCAAAGGCCTTTTTTGAAGTAAAATGATAAATCCTTTCTCTTAAAATTGCTCCGCAATTTTTGTCTTTACATTTGTAAGCGACTTCGTCCCCGATTTTTACAACATCCGAACCGCAAATCGGACATTTGTGAGGAACCCTTATTTCTCTTTCTTTGCCGTTTCTCAATTCTTTAAGCGGCCTTATTATGTCCGGGATTACGTCACCGGCTCTACCCACTATCACCGTATCTCCTATTTTTATTTCTAACCGCTTTATTTCGTCAAAATTATGCAGCGTTGCACGAGTAATGGTTGTGCCGCCAATCGACACTGGTTTTAAAACCGCAACAGGGGTCAAAACGCCGGTTCTTCCAACCTGCCAAATCACGTCTTCAATTATAGTAGTCCCCTCCTTTGCAGAAAACTTATAAGCGATCGCCCCCCTCGGCGCCTTACCAATGGTTCCTAATTTTTTAAATGCGGCATTTTCGTTAGTAACTATAACAATGCCGTCAATTTCATAATCGATTTTTCCCCGCGTCGTTTCCCAATGTTTTCTGAATTCTTCAACCTCGCTTAAATTCTTACAAAATTTATTATGGGGATTTGTTTTAAATCCAAATGTTTTCAAAATTTTATGTTCTTCTTCGTGAACTTTTTGTCCCAAGTCCGTAATCAGGGAATAAGCAAACGAATCCAACCTTCTATTCGCCGTAACTTTCGGATCTAACTGCCTAATTGAACCAGCTGCCAAATTTCTCGGATTGGCGTAGGTTTTTTCTTTTTTCTTTTCCAGTTCTTTGTTTATTCTTTCAAATTCTTTTTTGTCTAAAAAAACCTCACCTCGAACAATTAATTTTGCAGGAAATTTACCGAATAATTTTAAAGGAATACTAGACACTGTTTTTAAATTTTGCGTTACGTCCTCGCCAATCGTTCCATCGCCTCTGGTTGCTCCAGTCTTTAGAGCGCCATTTTCATAAATTAATTCAATTGCCAGGCCATCAATTTTTAATTCGCAATAATATCCGTTTTTATCATAGCTCTTTGCTATTTTTTCATTTCGATTCTGCCAATCCAACATTTCCTGCTTATCAAAGGCGTCATTAAAAGAAAGCATTGGAACTTCGTGATGGATTTTTTGAAATTTATCCAATGGCTTTCCGCTCACTCTTTGGGTTGGAGAATCCGGGGTAATTAAATCCGGAAATTGATACTCCAGTTCCTCTAATTCATTTTTAAGCGTGTCAAAAACGGCATCGGAAATATCCGATTTATCCAGCACGTGGTATTTATAACTATGTTTCCAGACTTCTTTCTTTAATTTTTCAATCCTTTCTTTGGCTTGTTGCTTATTCATGGTTATTTTAATTCGCTTTCAATTGCTTTTACAAAATCCTCATAAGGCATGGCACCAACAACCGGCGTACCATTAATGAAAAAAGCGGGGGTACCTATTTTATCTTTCGGGGTTCCGGCTTTTTCCAGATCGCTAATCCCTTGATTATACCATTCCTCTGCCCTGGCTTTATACTTAAGCGAATCCATGCATTGATTAAAATCCGATTCATTTAGTCCGATATTTTTGGCAAAATTTTTCAAATCATCAGTGGTTTTTATGTTGCTGTTATTTTCAAAAAGATAATTGTGATACTCTAAAAATTTCCCTTGATCATTTGCACACAAGACGGCTTGGCCTAATTCGTAAGGCGGGAAAATCCTTAAAATTAATTTGGCCTTTCCTGTCTGGATATAATTTTCCAAAAGCCGTGGCCTCACCTCGTCTTCAAACAATTTACAGTATCCGCATAAATAACTAAAATATTCGACAATGGTTACGGGCGCATCTGCCTTTCCTATTTGAAGGTCGTCTTTAAAAATCTCAACGTCTATATTTTTAATTTGTGAATTGTCATTATTGGTATTTTTGCCACTCCATTGCTTATGGGCAAAAACGATAATAATTACCATCAAAACCACAATTATTGCAATATAAATTTTTTTATTGTTCATGGGTTATTTAAAATTATAATTTCCAATAATAAATTCTATTTTTGTCTTGATTCTACTGCTTCGACAATGTTTCAAAACCCCAAAATATGATTGAATGCTTTGATAATTTGAATTTTTAATTCGTTTTAATATTCTGTTTTTTGTTTTTGTTCTTAAAATATTGTAGTACGGAAAATCAACATATCCTAAAAAATCTATCCCCTGCTTCCATTTCTTAATCATAACCTTTTGGGGGTGGATTTGCAAATCGAGTTTTGATTCCAAAAATTCATTTATTTTTAAAATTAGCCCATGAAAATTCTTATCATCGTCACTTAAAATTACAAAGTCGTCGGTATATCGGAGATAATATTTTATTCTTAATTTTCTTTTGATAAATTGATCTAACTCATTAAGGTAAACATTCGAAAAAATTTGACTAGTCAAATTTCCGAGCGGAATACCTTTTTTGTTTTCACCCTTAAAACTGTAAATAATTTTACTTATTAATTCAATGACTTGATTGTTGGAAATTTTCTTCTTGATTAAGCCGATTAGAATATCATGATTTACGTTTTCGAAAAATTTTTTGATATCGCATTTTAAAACCCAAACATTTTTAGTATTATTTCGCGATAATTTCCAGGCAAAAATTTTCAATCTTTTTATTGCCCGATGCGTTCCTTTGTTTTTTCTATTAGAATAAGAATCGAATATGAATGATTTTTCAAAAATTGGTTCAATTATTTTTACCATTGCATGATGCAAAATTCTATCTATAACGCTTGCTTTGTGAATATGCCTTAATTTAGGATCGCAAACATAAAATGATTTATAATTAGAATGTAGATAATTATTATTTTTTAAACGCCTATGCAAATTAAAAATGTTGTCTTCTGGGTTTAATGCGAATTCCTGAACATCTTTTTTGTTCTCTTTTCCCCTCTTAAATTCTCTCCACGCTAAAAATAAATTATCTAAAGAAATAATCTTATCAAAAATATTATGGCTTCTATAGTTATCAAAACTTATAAATTTTGTATTCTGCTCCATTTGTCATTAAAATTGTTTTCTAAATACGAACGTTATTCTTTGGGTTTAAAATGTGAAAATTTAATCTTAGAATTTTTAGAAATTTTATTTACGGCCAACACGCTGCCATCAGAAAAACGATTAATTCAATTAAATAAAGCCGATATAAAACTAAAAATTCTAAAAACCTACATTAGGATTTCTTTTGAAGTTAAAGCAATAAACCTAAAAAGATATTTATTATTAGAGAGTCCATTGCAAGAAATCGGATCTATGCTCGGTGGCTGGATAAAAAGCTTGAAAATAGAAAACCCCGATATATAATCTATATAATCGGGGCAAAGACTTCGGGAAAAAGAAACGCCAATATTGCCATTCGAATTGTCAGGATTCCAACTGTTCAAGTTAGCGCCATCCGCATCAAAATTACCAACATTCACCAACTTACCATCGGAGTTACGGCGAATCTTTTGCGTTTTTCCATCTGTGGCAATAATGACGCGCGCGATAATTTCTATCGTAGGCATCATTTGTATAAATATGTGACGGCAGTTTTAAATCGCCCAAACATCCGCACCAGAAAAACGCAAGCAGTCTTTTTTTTGAAGGCGGGGCGAATCCGTAAACGCGCCCGCATTTACCTTTTTTTAAAAAAAATTCAACCCCTCCCAAACGCAAATCTCCAAATACCAAATATTCTTGCCCGCCTCGGGCGGGCAAATATCCTAAAGACTACGGGAAAAAGAAACGCCAACATCGCCATGCGAACGGTCAGGAAGCCAACAGTACAAGTAAGCGCCATCCGCATCAAAATGACCAACATGCACCAACCGACCATCGGAGAAACGGCGCTTTGTCCAAGTAGCTTTGTTTTCCAATAATCTTTGGTTGTTGGTATGAAGATATGCGATCAGATTATAGATTGTTTCAATTGGCGTTTGTCTTGTAAGTTGGTTGATTTGTAGTTTTTCTAATTTTTCTGCTGCTTTTTTCCAATCTGTTTTGATTAATCCTGCTATTTCTTCTTTTTCTTTTTCAAATTCAGTTATTGCTTGTTGATATACTTCAGGCGTATCTGTATCTTTGTACACTTTTTCTTTTAAGTATTTGATAATCAACTCTGTTTGTTCTAAATAGTTTTTACTGGTTGATTCGGGAATTACTTCTTTTGACACCAGTGCCCAGGACAAGATAGGTGTTTCTTTCAACAATGATTCGGGTTTGTACCATGCATCGTCTTTAATTTTTCCTGTTTCATCTCCAGAATACAATATCTTTCCCCCGTCTTTTGTCTTTCCTTTAAGATGCTTATTGATATTTTCCATGGTTAGGGGCGTTTTCTTGTCTATCTTATCTGTTCTCAAAATCAGGAATTGGTTCAATTCTTTGGCTCTCTCGATATCTTCTCTGGAAAATGGTATTTCGGGTATACTCGTTTCATCTATTTCAATGTTTAGGGCTTTTTCGATTTCTTCTTTGCCCAAAAAGTCTTGTTTGAGGATTTCTTTGGCTTCGGAGGAGGTGATGGATTCGGAGAAAAATACTTTTTCTTTAACGCTATCAATTTTGTCTTTAATCGTATCTGGAATACTTCTGCTTTTTGAGACAGAATCAATAATGTCTTTTGTTTTTTCTTTCGGTTTCTTAACTCCTAATTTAGCTTTTTCATCAGCCTCTTTTTTTTCTTTTTTCATTCTCTCTCTTTCCTCTTTTTCTTTTTTGGCCTTTTCTCTATCGGTCAGTCCCCTACGGCTAGAATCATCCTTAGGCATATATGCAACTTTTTTAATCATTTCTTCGATTTTCAATCTGTCTGCTTCTGATTCAAAACGCTCTACATAATAATATTTTAATGCTTTTTGAAATGTTTCGTTAATATCTCCGTTAAAAAACATCTGGACAAACTGTCTGACTCGCTCTAAGTCTCTTTGAAATGCAAAATAGATTGGTTGGGGTTGATCAGCGCCAGCTTTTCTTTTTGCTACCATTTCCTCAACTCCTTCTTCAAATTCAACAAACTTTTCAAAAATTTCTTCAACACCATCAATTTCAGCCAATTGTTCTGGGGTTAAACGTGCTTCACTTAATAAATAATCTTCTTTTGGAATTGTAATGGCATTATCTTTTCCCAAAAAACCAAGAGTTCGAGCTAATTTGGTTTCTTTAGACATTCTAGATGGTCCTTTAATTTGAATAAATCTGGTGTATTGTGCCGGATCTAACACTTCCCTATTACCAAATTCTCCGCCTGGAGGATTTTGAGCAGCTACTATTCTTAAATTTGGATTAACTTCGACCAATTCTCCATTGTTTTCAATTAAAGAAATTTTTTCTTTGCCTCGCAAAAGCGCATCTAAAATTTCATGCATTCTTGCCCTTGTTTCTCCGCGCATAAAATTATATTCATCTAAAAACAATATGCCACCATTTCTGACTGCTTTCATTACGATCCCGTCCTGCCAGCCAAATCCTGATTTTGTTTTTTCGTCAGTTGTCATTTTGCCGATTAAAACATCTGTATCAAAATCATGACAATTGGCATAAAACATTGAATTTTCTGTTAAGGCACAAATATGTTCAACTTTGGTTGTTTTACCAGATCCGGAATATTCTTCAATAAGAATTGGTTGACTCAACTTTAAGGCTAAAGCAATTTTTTGCATTAACCGTAAATCTTCATTGGTCAAAGAGCGTTCAATGTCAGCAAATCTTGTTTTTGTGGGTGCTTCGAGACCACCGATTCCTTTGGGTAATCTTACTCCCAAAATAGAAACAAATTTTTCCGATTCAACAATCGGCTTGGCTAACAAATCTTTTGATTCAATCATCACGTCTTCAATTTCTGGCTTCTCTTCTTCAATTTTTAAATCCTTACCATCAATACTGCCAGAACCATCAGAAGTTAAATTTAATTCTCGTTCAATTTTTTCTTTCATATTTTAATTAATTCTTTGTATTAAACCAACCATATTTCTAATTGAATGCGTTTTTTCTAATATATTTAAATCCTCCTCCATTGTTAAAAGCAAAAGATGAGAAATCAAGGGATTAAACTCGACATTTTTTAAAATCATCGATTGTTTATCCAGTAATTGAATCGCGCTTTTTCTATTAAAATACTGACCAATAGCGTCATAATTTTCTTTATTGATAGAGTTGCCCAAAACAAAATAAGCCGATTTTTTGTTGGCCAACATGCTCATTAAGTCAAAACCATTTTTAACTTGATTTAATCCATTTTTTGTAATTATTTTTTCTACCGAGACTAAATCTTTTTCCTTTTCAAAAATTAAAAGCCCGGGCTCACCTTGTTTAAGAAAAAACGATAAATATTCTTTGATTTTATTTTCCATAATTTATATATGTATAATATCAAAACTTATTATAATTTGCAATCACTTCTTTAATGAGTTCAGCTAATTTTTCCGACATTTCTTTAACGCCCACATTAGCAACACTGTTGGGATAATATTTTTTAACATGACTCGTCCCGCTTCCGATTCCGAGGCCAATTAATTTTTGATCGGTTTTAGAAATTATTTTTTGAATTATTTTTGAAAGTTCGTAATCAGAACGCGGATGCATTGGAGATTCTTCTGGAATGCCATCAGACAAAACTATTAAAAATTTTTCTTTTTCTCTTTGTGCTGCCAATCTTTCTGATGCCTTAGTTAGTGCCCAGCCATCATCATTATAATTTGCCTTGCCAGTATCACTTCGATCATCAACCTCTTTAAGCATATTACCCATTCTTTCTCTAATATCATTAGACATTTTTCCTTTAAATTTTTGGTATTCATAAATTCTATCATTAAATCCTAAAATTTCCGTTTTAATAGAAAGACGATTTAAAACTTCGGTTAAAACAATTACTGCCTTAAACGTCTCTTGGATTTTACTTCCACTCATAGACCCAGACAAATCAATCAAAATAGTAATGGCATAATCTTTTTCAGTCGGTTTTTCTCTTTTCTGCCAAGCCAAACTTTCAATTGCAGGAGTGTCTTGAGCGATTTCCTTAATTCGTCTTTCAATATCAATGGAGGGGCCTGATTTTTTTCCTGTTTCCCAACGTCTTTGTCTTCGCTCTCTAAATATTGCTCGTAAATCATTTTCTAATGAATTAATAATATCTAAAACTTCCCGTCGCTCCTGTTCATACATATTGGCATCTTTATTAATTGTTTTTTCTATAAAATCACGAAATTTTTCAATTTCTTCCCCGCTTGTTTTATCCTTGTCTTTTTTATTGTTTTCTTCTTCATTTTTTTCGCCTTCTTGTTTTTTTAATTCTTTTTCTTCTTTTTTTGATTTTTTATCTGGATTTTCAATTAATTTTCCCTCTATCTCTTTATCTAATTCTTTTTCTACGCCCCTAATTGATTTCTCTGCTTTTTCTGCTAATTCTTTTTTCTTGTCTTCGGGTAATGATTCGATATATTTTTTGATTTTTTCTTGTAATTCTTTGGATAACGAATCTAAGTCAATCGAAACGCCCTCGCCATTGGTTTCTGAATCATCTTTTTGTTCTTCTGATTCACCTTTATCTTTTTTCTGTTGTTTTTTTCTTTTTTCGGCTTCTTTTATGGCCTTTTTAATCGCTTTTTCTAATTCTTTTTGTTCTTTGGGGGATAATTTACCTTTTATTTCTTGCGGGATTTCTTGTCCTCTGTTATCCTTCTTTTTTCCTTCGCCTTTTTTCTGCTGAATTTCTTTCATAAATTCCTGCATTTTTTGATCTTGCATGTCTTGCTCAACCAATTTTTTAAATTCTGGCCAAATTTCTTCTAAATTTATTTCGTATGATACTTTGGCATGTTTTACAATTGAATCTTCTCCGGTTAAACCAGCCTCATCCATTTCTTGTCCATCTGCCATTTTTCTCGTAGGAAATGTTTTCCATGAATCTTCCGCTGATTTTAAAGTTTTTTCAACCACCATTCTTACTTCCCCTGGTAAATTTTCACTAATTTCATTTTTTTCTTTTAATGTCTCTTTGAACCACTGCTTTATGTACTCAAACCCTGCTTGCATAAATCTTGGTTGATAGCCCAATTTTTCCTTTGCTTTAATTTTGGTTTTTTGTTCTAAGTCTAAATTCATTTTATATGCCAATTCCATTTGCTCTCTGAATTTCGGGTAATTTTCTGCCACAAAATTATTATCCCTTGGGTCTTCAATTGCATTCATCATAAAAGAGAATCCTGGTTGTTGCCAAATCTCTAACGGAATAAATCCTACGCGCGAAATTCTTCTGTGTCCGCCCTCGTGAGAAATGACAAAACGGAGATAATCCATTGGCCTCTCTAATAAATCCTTTGGATCAATGCGAATTATATTGTTTTCAAAATCCCAATGCCAACCCCCTCCTGGCTTATTAAGTTCGACTGGGATCTGAAAATCCTTACCAACAAAAAAAGCAAGAGAGGATAAAATCTCTTGCTTTTTTTTAATTTCTCTTTGTTCTTCAACGGAAAAATCTTTCAAGATTTCTTCGTCTTGTGATTTTATTCGTCTAAACTCAAATTGATTTTCTATTGATTCTGACATATTTTTTTCAACCCCTCCCAAACGCAAATCTCCAAATACCAAATATTCTTGCCCGCCTCGGGCGGGCAAATATCCTAAAGACTACGGGAAAAAGAAACGCCAATATCGCCAAGCGAATTGCCAGGATCCCAACCGCCCAAGCCAGCGCCATCCGCATCAAAATCGCCAACATCCACCAACCCCCCACCGGAGTGACGGCGCTTTGTCCAAGTAGCTTTGTTTTCCAATAATCTTTGGTTGTTGGTATGAAGATATGCGATCAGATTATAGATTGTTTCAATTGGCGTTTGTCTTGTAAGTTGGTTGATTTGTAGTTTTTCTAATTTTTCTGCTGCTTTTTTCCAATCTGTTTTGATTAATCCTGCTATTTCTTCTTTTTCTTTTTCAAATTCAGTTATTGCTTGTTGATATACTTCAGGCGTATCTGTATCTTTGTACACTTTTTCTTTTAAGTATTTGATAATCAACTCTGTTTGTTCTAAATAGTTTTTACTGGTTGATTCGGGAATTACTTCTTTTGACACCAGTGCCCAGGACAAGATAGGTGTTTCTTTCAACAATGATTCGGGTTTGTACCATGCATCGTCTTTAATTTTTCCTGTTTCATCTCCAGAATACAATATCTTTCCCCCGTCTTTTGTCTTTCCTTTAAGATGCTTATTGATATTTTCCATGGTTAGGGGCGTTTTCTTGTCTATCTTATCTGTTCTCAAAATCAGGAATTGGTTCAATTCTTTGGCTCTCTCGATATCTTCTCTGGAAAATGGTATTTCGGGTATACTCGTTTCATCTATTTCAATGTTTAGGGCTTTTTCGATTTCTTCTTTGCCCAAAAAGTCTTGTTTGAGGATTTCTTTGGCTTCGGAGGAGGTGATGGATTCGGAGAACATGCGTTCTATCTGTTTCATTTTCTCTGTTACTCTTTGGTAATATGCATCATCTTTAATTTTGGTTGTTTCTGCTTCTTTTTCTATTTCTTCCAATATTCTCATTGCCTGTTGTTCTTTGTCTTTATCTGTTTTTTCTTTATCAGAAACGCCCTCTTTGGAAGAAAATGGTTCTGTTGTACCTTTTCTTGGTTTTAATATTTCGAGTTTAGACATGGTTATTAATTATCACATTATTTATTAAATAACAATCCCGCGCCGATTGCACCTGCATATTCATTTAATTTTGCCAAAACCACCGAGGTTTTTTTGGCGGACTTCGAAAGAATATTTTTTCTCATTTCTTTTTTCGCCGGATTCATTAAAAGTTCTCCGGCACCCCGGGCGATTCCTCCGCCAACAATAATGATTTCCGGATTAAACATATCAACAATATTAGCGAGACCAGCCCCCAAATGTTTTCCAACTTCTTTCCACGCCTGAATGGCTTTTGAATTTCCTTTTCTTGCCATTTGGTGCAAATCGTAACTCCTTATTCTCTTATTAAAAAACTCGTAACTGGTTTTTCGAATGCCTCCCTCGCCAAGATACGCCTCCAAACAGCCCCTGCTTCCGCAACTACATTTTCTGCCGTATCGGTCTATAGACATGTGTCCCATTTCTCCGGCGGTTCCGGTTTTTCCGTGAATTATTTTTTTATTCATTACAATTCCCCCGCCAACTCCGGTACCAAGTGTTATTCCTACCACGCTATTTTTGTTTTTACCAGCGCCCAAAATTGTTTCTGCTAAGGTCATCAAGTGCCCGTCATTTTCGATAATTGTTTTGATTTTAAATTTTTTCTCAATTATTTTTCCGAGTTCCAAATTTTTCAAAATAACTACATTTGGCGGATTAAGTATTTTCTGATTTTCAAAATCAACCGGCCCAGCAACCCCCACCCCAATCCCCGCGAGTGGAGACCGCGCAAGTCCCCCTTTTACTGATTTTTTGATTAATTTTTCAATATATTTAAAAATCTGCTCCAATAATATTTTTTTGTTGGTTTTTGATTGGGTTGGATGCTGAATTTTGGCAACCACCTTGCCGTTATTCATCAGCACCCCCTTTATATTTGTTCCACCAATGTCAATGCCTATATACATAAATTCTAATTTCTAAATCCTAATTTCTAAATAAATTTTTAAATAAAATAATAAATAATTCTAACTATTTAAAAAGTTCTTTTGCTTGGTTCCAATAACTATCGTCTCCATTCATCTTGCGCCAATACCACCATTCAACACCCCACAAATACATTTCATCAAACCCGGTTTTTCTGGCATAATCTACATTTTTGTTAAATTTTTCGATGCTCAAAGAAACATCACTCTCTTCTTTAGTCATTTGTTTTACCGGCTTAGTGCCCCACGGCTCCAGCTGTATTTCAGTACTAATTATGCGTTTATTCTGACCAAAAAACAGTTTTATCAAATTCGATTTACGATAATAAAAAACCGGAGGAATCGGATATGTCACATACCCCAATTTCCCATAAACCGTTCTATAAACCGAACTTCCTATAATATCCGCTCTTTTGGCTCCGCCAATCCAGGTACTGAATTCTCCGCTTTCGGTTATCATCACAGGACGAACTGGGTCCAAATACCTGACCAAGGCAACTTCTTTATCCAGAAACTTTTTGTCCAGTTTTGGGCAAATTCCAAAAGTTCTTAAAAATGGCTCGTTTTCAACTTGCCAAACTTTTATATTTTTATTTTCTTTATAACGATTTATTGTTTCCTTAATGTAAGACAAAATTAATTCTTGATTTTTATCTTCGGGCAGACTCTTGCTCCACTCCGGCGAAAAACATTCCGGCCATCGCGGCAAGCGCCTGCCAATTGCCAAAACTATTTCCCCTCCCCTTTTCGAAACTTCGTTAATCTGCCAATCCAATTCGGAAAAATCGTATTTACCCTGTGTCTTTTCGATTTCATTCCAATAAGCAACCAATCTGATTTTTTTAACCCCCAAATCATCTAAAATTAATAAAAACATTTTTTTCCAATCCGGCTCAAAATCAGCTGCATATCCTTTGCTAAAAGTCACTCCCCAACCGATTTTTTCCGCTGGCTTAACTTTTCCGACAAATAAATATATAAAAAGCGCAACAACAAAAATAAGCAAAACCCATAAAATTGTTTTTAATAATTTCTTCATTACATTAATTATAGCTCATTATTGCGGAATAAAAAAGCCCCCACTTTACGATTCGTGGGGGCGACATTCGAAGGGTCCGCGAGGAAGGGACTCGATGGAAGATGTTCTCCGTTCGAGAATTTCCCGAACGCCGTGCTTGGTGCAAACCTTGATGGTCTGACCGTCTTCCTTGAGAAGCATTCCCTCGATCACGTTTTTGAAACCGTCTGGAAACCTCTCCGTTACTTTAACTGGCATATTACTCCCTCCTTTCACAAAATATTTATGTGAACAATCTATATAAAAGAGCAATCGCTCTATATTTATAAGTATACCACACTAGCCATATTTAGTCAATACCTCTATTTATTCGTATTTTATTTTTGCGTCAGTTGCTATATCAACCGTAAACGGCTCGCATCCTGTAGCAAATAATTTAATGTTTGATTTGATATCGGCATCACTTATATAATCGAGTGGTTTATTTTTATTGTCCAGACATTGTCCGTCTTTAATGTTTTTGCATTTTAATTTAATAAAAATTTCAAATTCGGCATATCTCTCTTGGACATAAGGATACCAATCGCCCAGAGGAAAACCGGCAAGCTCCACAAACATATATTCATTACCACCCAAACTTATTTCTTTCTCGTATCCATTCACACTTAAAACCATGCTCGAAACATAAGAAGATTCCAGGCCATACCATTTGTCTTCCCTGGTGCTCAATTTGTCACTTAAAAAATAAAACCAAATCTTATTAAGGTCAATTACCGTTCTTTCGAGAAGCGGCAATTTATATTTACCCAAACTTACTTTTGTTTCAGAGCCGTCTTTTTTAATTAACCAGGTTGTACTGGGCTTTTCTGTTGTTTCCGGCTTAAAAGAACCCGGGCCGCCGCAACCATAGCCAAGTTTTTCATCCAAGGAATCTTGCCGGGCCGGATTTTCATTCGGCTTTATCGGATTACCGGTACTAACTGCGGTTTTCTTGCAAGGCGTAGCAGGCATTGGCGTACTTGGATTGCCATGTTTTATCCACCTGCCTCCTTCACAAACCCAGTTATTTTCTTTAGATAAAAATTGTAAGCCAAAAACAACTCCGGCAATTATAATAATCGCAAAAATTATAATAGCTAATATTAACTTTCTCTTGTCCGCCGAAGCCTTGGCGAAGGCGGGTTTCTCATCTTTTTTTATGATGTCTTCCATGCTTGCCCTGCCCCATTAAATATTCCGCTACGCGGATTTAACGGGGTAAATTAAATTTTTACGGCTGCAATATATCTTCGGTTCTACCGTCAATAGAAATAATTACACTTTGAACGGTTGAAAATTGTTTCAGGGTTTGGGTAATCTGGCTGCGTATGGCTGAAACCCTGCAAGAGCCACCCATCTGAAATTCCAACTGCTGGTCAAAATCAATTTTTGCCACACCGTTTTCAATGGTCAATTTCTGAATCTTTACCCCGGAATTAATACTGGTAAAGAATCCTTGTGATTTTTCTGTTTCAGCCGGCCCCTTCAACAATTCTTCGATTGCCGCTCTGGCAATTGCCTGCGTTTGGGGAACTCTTCTCTCAACGGGAAAAACTTTATTACAAGAAACCTCGGGATCCATTTCATTGTTGTTAAAATAAGCGTAAACCTTCATGGTTGCTTCTTCGCTTTTGGCAATATTTACCGGAACGGTAAATTCTTTATCGTTTTCCGGAAGACCGGAAGGATTATCTTTTCTAAAAATCAAAAACCCCTTTATGTCTTCCTTGGCCACAAATTCTATCTTTGCCTCAAAATTTACAAAATCTTCAGTCATCCAATTTACCTCGCCTGTGGCCGGGTCTCCCTGGGCCTGAGCTAT
>Ga0315287_10002624_pt1 | contig 17105 bp, 17 predicted proteins | sample YL17G11_0_MG_FD_205037 | JGI IMG/M metagenome (GOLD analysis project Ga0315287, IMG submission 205037) | Sediment microbial communities from Yellowstone Lake, YNP, Wyoming, USA - YL17G11_0 | ecosystem: Environmental > Aquatic > Freshwater > Lake > Sediment | place: USA: Wyoming | collected...
TTGGCCGCGGTGCCGGTGTTCGAATGGCATGGGACGAGCGCGGCCCTGCCGGCGCTCACCCTCAACGGCAAGGTGACCGACGCTTACTCCGGCTTGCGCGTCAACCTCGGTTTCCTGACCCCAGGCGGCGGGGGGCAGGCGGTGCTGGTGACGAGCGCGGAGCCGGGCGAGGGCAAGACGACCACGGCCCTGAACCTGGCCATCGTGGCCGCGCAGAGCGGCCGCCGCGTGGTGCTGGTGGACGCCGATCTGCGGCGCTCCACCCTCCGCCAGTTGATGGGGCTGACCAACGTGAGAGGACTGTCCGATGTTCTGGCCGGCCAGGCGGCGGTGGAGCACGTGGCGCGCACGTTCGAGGGATCGGGGCTGTCGCTGATTGCCTGCGGCGCCCGCGCCCCCAATCCGGCCGACCTACTCGACTCCCGGGAGATGCGGGAGTTGGTGGCGCAACTGCGGCGCGAGGCCGACTTGATTATCTTCGATAGCCCTCCGCTGCTGGCCGCACCCGACAGCCTGGTGATGGCCGACCTGTGCGATGCGGTGGTAATGGTCTGCGTCCCCGGCGCGACGCACGGGCGCGCGCTGCAGCGGGCGCGGGGGCTGCTCAACCAGATCGGGCGGCGGGTGTCCGGGGTGGTGCTGAACAAAGTGCGCCCGGCCGGTAACTATGGCTACTATTATGACTACGCCTAGCGCGGCCGGCGGCGCGGTTTCGTTGGGAGCGGTGACCTTGGGAGTGGGGGCCGAATGGTGAGGCGACGATCCCTGATGTTGCTCATCGCCGCGGACGCCTGCTGGGTGGGCGTGACCGTCCGCCTGGCCCTCGCGCTCGACGGCTGGCGGCGCTCCCTGCCTGACGCTCCCCTGGGTCTGCCCCAGCTCGCGCAGATGCTCACGCTGATGGCGATCTGGCTCCTCGCGCTCGCACTGTGCGGGGCCTACGAGCCGCGGTATCTCGCGCTCCGGGGGCGGAATCTCAGCCTGACCATGTGCGGGAGCGCGGCGGCAACGGCGACGTGCGCGGCCGTCTTCTACCTCGTCCCGGCCTGGCACACGAGTCGGCTCTCCTTTCTCTGTCTGGGGCTGGCCGGGGGGGTGGGGCTCACCTGTATCCGCGAGACCTGGCTGTCGCGCCGGAGGGGTGCGTACCGTTCCCAGTTTCTGGGCGTGGGCGATCCGGAGATGCTCTCCCGGGTGTGGAAGGAACTCGCCGTCGCGCTGGGGACCGACGCCGCTCTGCCGGTGATCTCGACCGCGGAGGCCCCCGATCCGCCGGCCGGCATCCGGTTGTGTCCCAGGGAAAGCGCGCTCGATGCGCTGAACCGCCACGGGCGGAATATCGTGGTGCTCAGCGACGGGGTCCTCCCGTCCGCTGAGGCGGCCTCCATCCTCACGCTGGCGAGCTTTGCCGGCAGCACCGTGGCCGATATCTTCACCTTCTACGAGACCTGCACCGGCCGCGCGCCGGTTTTCCGGACGGGAGACGCGTGGGTTTTCCGCGCGCAGCACCGCGCGCCGGAGGCGCTGGCCTACCTGCGCAAGCGCCTGTCCGATCTGCTCTTGACCGCGCTCTTGCTGCCGGCGGCAGTGGTGATCGGCGCGGTGGCGGCAGCGCTGGTGAAGCTCAGTTCTCCGGGGCCGGTGTTCTTCGTGCAGCGGCGCATCGGATTCCGCGGGCGCGAGTTCTCCCTGTTCAAGCTCCGCACGATGCGGATAGACGAAGTGCAAGAGGACGGGGCGTGGACGCAGCGCGACGACCCGCGGGTCACTCCGCTGGGCCGGGTGCTCCGCACCACCGGCATTGACGAACTGCCCCAACTCTGGAATGTGTTGCGCGGCGATCTCAGCCTGGTGGGGCCGCGCCCGGAGCAGCCCGAGGTGGTGGCGCGGCTGAGCGAGTCCCTCCCGCCCTACATGCAGCGCCACGTGGTCCCGTGCGGCATCACCGGCTGGGCGCAGATCCATCGCGGCGGCGACGCCGGACTCGACGATGTGCTGGATAAGGTGCGGCTCGATCTCTATTACGCCCGACACTTCTCGTTGTGGCTGGACGCGCTGATCCTGGTGCGGACCTTCCAGATGCTGCTGGCCCGGGCGAAGCCCGCGCCCTCCGCACTGGTCGCGCGCGTCGCGGAGGCGCTCCCCGCCCCGCGGGCGGTCAGCTACGCCGCGGGAGGACCGGGAGGCTGACATGGTGGGCGGCGCCTTGGCAACGGTACGTACGAACTGGTTGACGGGGAGGGAGGAGGGCCTTGACAACCCCCGGTTGGCGGCGCGCGGCGCGCCGCTGGCCCTTGCGGTCGTCGCGCTGGCCCTCGCGGTGGCCGTGGTCGGGAACAGCGTCGGCCTCCCGTCTGGGCTGGATCGCTATGGTGGGCTGACCCTCGGAGCCGCGCTGGCGGCGGGACTGATCGTGCTCCTCTGGCCCGAGTTGGCGCTGCCGGTGATCGTCACCGCGGCCGGACTGCTGGACTCCCGGTTCGGGGGCGAGCGCGTGAGGCATCTGGTGTTCGTGAAGCTGGCGCTGTTCGGCTGCGCCGCGCTCGGCCTGACCCTCTCCGGCCTGCGTCGGCCGGGCCGGTTTGCGCGCGTGCGAACGCCCGCCGATCTGCCAGCCCTGCTGTTGGTAATCTACACCGCGGCCTCGGCGAGCTACGGCTACCTGGTCGCGGGCCACGATCTGAACCTGGTCGCGGTGGCGGGCTATCATCTCTCGCAGGTGGCCCTCTACCACTTCGCGGTGACCACTTTTCTGGGAAAGCCGGAGGCCTACCGCCGGGCCGGGGTGATCATCATCGCCTGGTCATTGCTCTGGATCGTTCCGAGCCTCGCGAGGTCGGGCCGAGGCGGAGGGACGGCCGCGACCTGGCTGATTGTGCTGCTGTGCTACGCCGTCGCCGCGAACGCGCGGTGGCGTTCCCTCGTCTGGCTGGCGCTGCCGCTCGCGCTGCTGGATACGCTCACCAGCGGCTATCGCACCCTTTGGCTCGCGGTGACCGGGCAGTTGGGGTGGCTGGCCGGACTGCGCGGCCCGGCGCGCCGTCTCGGCGCGGCCGCCGCGGTGCTACTCCTGGTCGGGCTGATGGGGGCCGTCTTGGCGCTCTCCCGGCCGGGCCTGTTGCAGGCGATCCCGTCCGCCGACACGCTGAGCCGGTTCGCCACCTCGCTCACCGACGGGGGCTATCGCGTACCGGAGGCGGCCGTCGGCCTGGAGGCCTTTCGCTCCAGCCCGGTCTTTGGGCGCGGCGTGGGTTATCAAACGACCGTCCGCTGGGTCGAGCCAATGGGCTACATGGCGGTGGGACCGATCCACCATGTCTACTACATCAGCTATCTCTCCAACGAAGGTCTTGTGGGTCTGATGATCGTCCTCTGGTACTTCGCCGCGGCGTTGTTGTCGGGGCCGGCGCGGCGGCTGCGTCAGCAGGCGGCCGACCACCCCTGGGCGGCCGCGGGGGTGGCGCTGCAGGCGGCGCTCTTTGGCGCGGTGCTGGGAGCGTTCCTCGCCGGCCCCAGCGACGGCCACTGGACCTGGGGCGTATTCGGGGCGGCCTCGCTTCTGCCCGCGATGTGGGGGGAGCGCACCACGATGCCTAAACACTCGGAGCAGCCATGACCGCGAGATATGTGACAGTGCCATCCACACGCGCCGCGCCTGCGCCGGCCTCCGCCCACGGTCTGAGACGCGACACCGCCAGCGTCTTCGCCTCGCAGGTGGTGGGTGTGGCAGCGGCCCTGGCGGGCGCGATCATCACGGCCCGCGTGCTGGGTCCTTCCGGGCGGGGGGTGTTGACGCTGGCCACGCTCTGGGTCTCATTCTTCGCGCTGGCCGTGCCGATGAGCGCGGGCTACGGGATGATCTATCAGGTGCGGCACGGGCGCGCCACCCTCAGTCAGGCCTTGTCGAGCGCGCTGGGCCTCTCGGTCGTGTGCGGCGCGGTCGCCTTCGCGCTGGCCCTCGGCCTCGCCCCGGTCTTCTCGCGAACGTTCCTCGCGGGCGTCCCGCGCGGGTATGTCCTGCTGGCCGCGATCGGGCTGCCCGCGGCGATCTTCGCGGTGCTCTCCAACCTCGCGCTCATCGGGGCGGGCCGCGCGAGACAGGCCGCCCTGCTGGGGGCGGTGAACGCGACTCTCTCCCTGGCGGCGTTGACCGTCGCCGTGCTCGTCCTCAAGCAGGGGGTGTGGGGCGCCCTCGCGGCCGGTTCGCTGTCGTCTCTGTTCGGGGCTACGCTCACCGTGATCTGGCTGCGCGGGCAGTTCCGCCGCGCCCTCCTCGTTCAGCCCGATCTCTGGCGCTTCTCCATTCGTTTCGGGGCGAAGCTGCACGGAGGGATGCTCGCCCAGTGGGCAAACTACGGTCTCGATCGTTTCCTGCTCAATCTTTACCTGGGGCCGATGGCGGTCGGCGTGTACACGGTGGCGGCGATGGCGGCCGAGCGTCTCTGGCTGCTGCCGGGGGCGGTGTGCGCGGCCCTCTACTCCCGGACCGGCGGGGACGCGGAGAACGACGCCGAGGTCACGGCCCGCGCCTGCCGCGTCACTTTCTGGCTGATGGCCGGGGCTAGCGTACTGGTCGCGGCCGTGGCGCCTCCGCTGATCCCGCTGCTCCTGGGCGCAGAGTTCGCGCCGGCCGGCCGCCTGCTGTGGGTCTTCCTGCCGGGGGTGCTGCTGCTCACGCTCCTGAAGGTGCTCGCTCCATACATCTGTAACCGCGGGAAGCCGGTGGCGGTCACGTACCTCTCCACCGGCGCGCTGGTGATCACCCTCGCGCTCAATGTGGCGCTGATTCCTCGCTACGGGATCGCGGGTGCGGCCATTGCCTCCTCGGTGGCTTACGGGGCGAACGGGATCGCCTCCGCCGTCGTGTTTTCGAGAATGTCGGGGCTGCCGCTGCGCGCGCTGGTCAGCTTCCCGAGAGAGGGGCTGAGACTACTCGGGAGGCGCGCGGAGTCGAGACCGGAAAGAGCCCCATGAACCGGGCGGCTCGGTCCGCCGCGGAGGACAGAGATATGCCAAAGGTGTCGGTCATCATCCCAACCTACAATCGAGCCCAGGTAGTCGGCGAGGCGGTTGACAGCGTGCTCGCCCAGACTTACCGCGACCACGAGGTCATCGTCGTGGATGACGGCTCCACGGATGGTACGGGTGAAGTCATGCATAACTACGTCGCCCGCTTCGCCGAGCGCGTGTCCTATCTCCGCCAGCGGAACGTAGGTGCGCCGGCCGCCCGCAACGCCGGCCTTCGCGCCGCGACCGGGGAGTATGTGGCCTTCCTCGACTCCGACGACGTGTACCTCCCCCGTCGGCTGGAGGTGGGTGCGGGCGCGCTGGAGGACGACCCCCACTGCGGAGCCAGTTACGTTGACGCCCAGACGGTGGACGCGCAGGGGACTGTCCTCCTCCACAGCCGTGTCCGCCGTTTCGGCGGCCCCGCTTCCGGATGGATCCTCCCCGCGCTGCTCCGCGGCGATCCGATCCAGACGAACGCCATCACCATTCGGCGTTCGGTGCTGGACGAAGTCGGGCTGTTCGAGGAGAAGCTGTGGAGCGGCCAGGACACCGACCTGTGGTGGCGGATCGCGAAGCGCTATCCGATGCGCGGCTTGCCCGAGGTCCTCGTCGTGATTCGCGAGTTCGAGTCCAGCCTGTCGCGCGGGCTTGGCAGACCGGAGGATCGGCTGAAGCGACTCTCCATCTGGATCGAGGGGCAATCGCGGTACCTGGGCTTGTGGACCGACCTGCCGTTCCCGACCCGGAGGTTACTGGCGCGGCGCATCTGGGGCTACCGCCATGAGGAAGCGCGATTGCTCCTCTGCCTGGGGAGGGCGGAAGAGGTGCCGGCCGTACGCGCCCGCATGCGCGAACTGGAGCGCGAGTTTCACCTGCGGCTTCACACTCTGCGCTGCCACCTCGGACAGCGCCTTCCCTCCATGCAGCGCGTGTGGAGTCTAGTCCGAGACGCGCGTATGAACCGGCAACAGCCCGTCATCTTCCCGCAGGCCGGTCAGAGGTAGCAGCATGTCGCGACGAGAGCTCTCAATCGCCTCTGATCACCCTGGCGAAGGCAACCCCGCCGCCCTCGTGATGTGCGCCTCCATCCCCTGGGGCTTCCACCGAAACCGCCAGCAGGAACTGGCGGAGCGCCTTAGCGCGTTCTTGCCGGTGCTCTATGTCGAGCCGCCGCAGCGCGGCGCGGATTCGCGCGAGGTGTGGAGTGTCAACGATCGCTGCTACGTGCTGCCCTCACTCTCGGCCCCGCCCGGCGATCGGGTGAGTGGACGCGTCAACCAGCATGTGCAGCACCGCGTGGCCAAGAGTATCCGCGCGGCGCTCGCCGCGCGGGGGCAGGAGTGCGCGGTGCTGTGGATTGACCGGATTCAGTCCGTCGCGCTGGTGGAGGCTTTCCCCAGCGCGCGGGTGGTCTACGACTGCGTGGACGAAGAGTGGAGCTTCGGGAGGCTGTGTCGGCGGGGCTATCTGCGGCGATTGGAGGCGGCGCTGCTGTCGCGCGCGCACGTGGTTCTCGCCTCCTCCCGCGGACTGCAGCAGCGACTCTCGGCCGGAGGCCGAGAGGTGGAACTCGTGCCCAATGGCTGCGACTTCGCTCACTTCTCTCGCCCCGCTGGGCCGCGTCCATCTGACCTGCCGCCGGCCGATCGGCCGCTGCTCGGATTCGTCGGCAGCGTGACACGCCGCGCGCTCGATCTCAGCCTGCTCGCGCGTGTCTTCTCGCTCCTTCCCGAGTGCCGCTTCGCCTTCGTAGGGAGCGCGGACGCGGCGAGCGCGGAGGTAATCGCCCGCGCGTCGAACGCAACCCTCCTGGGTGCGAAGCCCTACATGGAACTCCCCGACTACGTGGCCCACTTCGACGTCTGCCTCATCCCCTATCTCGTCGGGAGACAGATTGACTACGTCTATCCCAAGAAGCTTCACGAATATCTCGCCGCGGGCAAGCCGGTGGTGGCCACCGATATGCCCGAACTGCGCGCGTTCGCCGGGGTGATCGAGATCGGTCACACCGCGGAGCAATTTGCCGCGAGCATCGAGGACTGCCTGCGCGCGCAGGCCGATCCCGCGCGCGCACTTCGCCTGAGGGAAGAGCGCCAGGCCGTCGCGCAGGAGAACACCTGGGAGAAACGGGTCGAGCAGATTCTGGCCGTGTGGGGTTCCGAGTTGACACCGCGCGTAGCCGCGTTCGCGCCCCAGAGGAGGGTTACCGTCCATGACTGAACTCACGGTCGTTATCGTCAGCTACAATGTACGCGACTTGCTGCGCCGCTGCCTCACCGAGCTGCAGGCGCGCCTCGCCGGCTGGGAGGCGGAGGTGGTAGTCGTAGACAACGCCTCCTCGGACGGCACCGCGGAGATGGTGAGCCGCGAGTTTCCCGGAGTTCGCGTGATCGCGAACTCCGAGAACCTCGGTTTTCCGGGCCCCAACAACCAGGCCATGCGCGCGACCGACTCGCGCTATGTGCTCCTCCTGAACTCCGATGCGTTCCTCGGCGAGCACGCGCTCGAGGAGATGCTCCAGGTGATGGAGAGCGATGAGCGGATCGCAGTAGTCGGACCGCGCATGGGCAACGGTGAGGGAACACGGCTCGCGACGGCGCACGCCTTCGAGACGCTCCCCAGGCTCGCGGTTACCGCGCTCGGCCTCCAGCGCCGACTGCCGAAGGCGCTGGCCAGGCGTGTGGCGCGGTGCTTCGGGCGCAGCGGGGCCCAGCACCTAGCCAGCTACGAGGCAACAGAGCCTCAGCCCGCCGACTGGGTCTCCGGGGCCTGTATGCTCGTGCGCCGGTCGGCCGCAGAGCAGGTCGGGCTGCTGGATGAGGGCTTCTTCATCTACATGGAGGACGAGGACTGGTGCCGGCGCTTCTGGCAGGCCGGGTTCCGCGTAGTCTACGCCCCGAGCGCCCAGATCGTCCACCTCGTTGCCGGCGCGACGTCGGCCACGCTCCGCTTCGCGCGGATACTTCGGGACAGCCGACTGCGCTACCACCGGCGGTACCATCGGCGCCTCTATCCGGCGTTCTGGCTGCTGGCCCAGCTCGATGCCGCTCGCCAGTGCGGATGGGTCGGGTTGCTCCGTACTCCGCAGTGCCGCGCGCCGGAGGTCAGAGCGTGAGGCTGACCATCGTCACCAGCACCGCGCCCGGTACGGCGAGTCTGCTCGCGCCGTTCTTCGCCGCGTGGAGCGCGGAGCGGCCGACCAGCCGCGGAGCCTCGGAGGCGACGCATGCCCTGTGATCTGCTGATGACCATGCCGGGCGCCTGGTATGAGAGCTGGAAGCCATTCTATCGCCTTCTCTCGCAGCACGGGCTGCGCGTGCACGTGGCTCCGGCCTTCTCCCCGCGCCGTCTGAGCGAGCTGCGCGAGACTGGGTGCTTCGCAGACGACTGCGGCGAGAACGCGTGGGCGGTCCATCCGCTCCCCGTCCGGTGTCAGCACCCACATCACGCGGCCTCGTATTGGTTTGGGGCACAGGCTGCTGAGTTCCTGCGCAGCCTCGCGCCGCGCGCGCTTTACCTCCTGGGCGAGGCCGGGTACGCCAGCACGTACCAGTTGCTGCGGATTCGCGAGGCCGCGTATCCGCGCGCGAAAGCCCTTCTCTACGCTGCCCAAAATGTGTACAAGGCCTATCCCTTTCCCTTCTCGCGGTTCGAGCGATACACATTCGAACAGGTGGATATGGCGCTCCCGCTGGGCGAGGAGCACTTGGCGGTGCTCCGGCGCAAGGGCTATCGAGGGCCCGCCTTCACCCTCCCCCTCGGCGTGGACACTGACCACTTCCGTCCCCAGGAGGTGTCTGAGCTTCGCTCTAGCCTGGGATTGCCGCCCAAGATCGTGGGCTTTGTGGGCCTGCTGGTGAAGCAACGCGACGTCATCGGCCTCACCCGCGCGGTGGCCGCGCTGGGACGTGAGGTTGGCCTGCTGCTGCTCGCGAAAGGGCCGTTGCTGCCAGAGGTACAGGCCGAGATCGGCCGGCTCGGGATCGCGAATCGGACCCGGGTGATCGGCTACGTGCCTCACCGCGAAGTGCCGCGCTACCTGAACTGCATGGACGTGATGGCGCTTCCCTCCGTCCCCGTGCAGAGCGGGGTGAAGTGGTGGATTCGCATTCCCAACAAAGAGCAGTTCGGCCGGGTGCTGATTGAGGCGATGGCCTGCGAGACGGCCGTGGTCGGCTCCGACTGCGGCGAGATCCCGCACGTCATCGGCGACTGCGGGCTGGTGTACCCGAGCGGCGATCGCGCCGCGTTGACCGAGTCCCTGCGGACGCTGCTCGCCGACGACGCACGGAGGAAATCCCTGGCCGCGCGGGGGCGGGAGCGAGCCGTGCGTCACTACGACTGGGGGCGCGTGGTGGCAAGATTCCTGGAAGTCTACCGACCACTGGTGGAGGGCGTCGCATGAACATCCTGTTCCCCTATCTGGCGCGCTGGCACGCTGCCAATCACACGCGGTTCCATCACCTACTGCACCACGCGGCCGCGCGCGGACACGAAGTCACGGTGGTGCAGATGCCGATGCTCACGCGGTCGCGGGAGATCGGCTTTGCAGAGATGCAGGCGGTGCCGGTGCGTGGCGTTCGCGTGCTCGACCTGGAGGTGCCCAAGCGTCTCTGGCGCCTGCGTTGCCCTGGGGAGAAGGTGGCGAAGAAGCTGCTCTTCACTCGGCTGCTGCGGTCGCAACTCGACGACCTCTGCCGGAGCTACGACACTGACGTCCTCATGGGGTACAACGTCCCTCACGTGCCCCTGCTTCGTCGCTTCCCCGGGACGCGCGTTTTCGACATCGCGGACGACAATGTCGCGCTCATCCTCGAGGAGTTCCCCGCCGGGCTCAACACCCTGGCCGCCGCCGCCGTCCGCCGCGGGATGGCGCAAGGAGCCGCGCAGGCCGACGTCACCTTTACCGTCTCGGACCGGCTCCGGAGGGCCTACCCATCGGCCGTGCTGCTGCCCAACGGCGCGCCGCGCGAATGGCTGACCGCGCCCCCGGTGGCGCTCTGCCGCCCGCAGATGGACCGCCCGGTGGTCGGCTACGTCGGCGCCTTCGAGCATTTCATTGACCTGCGCGCCGTCCTGGAGGCGGCCGCCGCCCTGCCGGAACTCGGCTTCCTGCTGGTGGGAGGCGGACGGCTGCTCGCGTGGGCGAAGGAGGAGATCGTTCAGCGCGGGCTGCGGAACTGCACCCTGACCGGGCCGGTTCCCTACACCAGGGTGCCCGCGCTGATCGCCGAGATGGACGTGTGCCTCTGTCCCTTCCGGCTCCGGCCGGTGAGTCACGCCGCCAGCCCGCTGAAGTTCTTCGAGTACCTGGCGCTGGGTCGCGTCGTGGTGGCCAGCCGCACAGAGGAGTTGGTGCGCCTCGCCTCCTCCGCCTGCTTCTTCGCCGATGGCGGTGAGGAGATCGCCCAGACGCTGCGAGGCCTCCAGTCGGGCCGCCTGGACTGGGAAGCCCGCGTCAACGCGGCCCGGCATCTCATCGCCGGGCAGTATAACTGGACGGCGGTCGGCGATACTATGCTGGAGACGATCCAGCGCGCGCAAGAGCAGGTAGGTTATCGGCGTCCCGCGCGTCCTCGGGAAACCCAACTCGTCGCGGGTTAGATCCCCGGCATCTTGATCCCCAGCCCGATCAACACCACTCCCCCCACCGGGAGCAAAGCAAGGCAGGAGGCCCGCCCCCGCGGACCTCCCGCCCTTGAGTGCGAAGCCATCACGCGACTTCCCGATACATCTCCTCCCCCTCGATGAACCGCTCGGGGTCCGCCACAAAGTTCTGCTTGCAGCTATTCGAGCAGAAGAAGTACGTCCTGCCCTCGTACTCGGTCTTGGCCGGGGCAGTGCTCTCGTCCACTTCCATCCCGCACACGACATCCATTGCCATTACTGCGCCTCCTCAGCGGATTCTGCCTTTCGACATTACGCGAACTCCGCCGGGGTGACTATATCAGCGGCGTGACATCGGGCCGCCTCAGTGTTCCATTGTAAACACCACCCCCAGGATGGCATCCGGCTCGCCGATGATGGCCGAGAGGCCGGCGTCCACGTCCTTCAGCGGGAGGGTGTGTGTGGTCAGGCAGTCCACGTCCAGCCGCCCCTCGGAGATCAGGCGCATCGCCAGTTCCAGATTGGTGCGCGTGGTCCACCGCATGAACACGGGCGGATAGTCGGGGCCATGCTCCCAGGCGTCGTCATGATACCCCGGTCCGGTGCGGGCGGCCTCGCGGAGATCGGAGTTGCTGAGGCCGAAGGTGTAGTCCATCTTGACGCCGCCGACGATCACGATGCGCCCCAACCGGTGGCCGTCGGGAGTACACTTCAGGCACTGTCGGGTACTTGCCAGGGCCTTGGTGCCGTCGCCGCCGAAGGCGAAGACCGCGCCGTCGAGCCCCGCGCCGCCCGTGAACGCTTTCGTCACAGCCACCTCGTCCTCCGCGCCCACCAGGGCCGCCCCGTCCAGGCCCCATCCCGCCGCCGTCTCGGTGCGGAAGGCGATGGTGTCCCAGCCGATCACGAAGCACCCGGAGAGATGGAGCAGTTGCGCCGTCAACTGCCCCAGCACCCCCAGCCCGACCACCGCGAAGTACTCGCCAAGCAACGGCTCGGCGCGGCGCACCGCCTGCAACCCCGTCGCGGCCAGCATCGCGTAGGCGCCCTGCGCGAAGCTCACGTCCTCTGGCAGCGCCACGCAGAGATGATGGGGAACCACCGCGTAGTCCGTGTGCTGGGCATACCCTGCGCCGATGCAGGCGACGCGATCGCCGGGCTTGAACTCCTCCGCGCCGGCGCTCACCTCCAGCACCACCCCGGCGTTGGAGTACCCGAACGGCGTCGGCTTCGCGTCCGGATTGGGATGCTCCCGCTGCCGATTCAGCTCCCGCCATCCCCCCAGCTCGGTGCCCGGGCTGACCAGGGAGCTGTGCACCTTCACCAATACCGACCCCGGGCGAAGCGGCGGAATCGGCTGCTCCACCAGGCCGATGCGACCATTCCCCATCACGGCGGCGACGCGGCGTGTGTCCGGCATCTTCCTCTCCTTCGGGTGGGGCGTTCTCCAAGGAGGTTCAACGGCGGTGTGCCACCCCCTGCGGTCGAGGAGGCGTAGGGGCACGGCCTGCCGTGCCATCATTAAGGCCCCTAGTAATCCGCGGGCCGGCTCTTGTCCTCGCGCGGCTCGTCGGACTGCAATTCCAGCGCGGCGGAGTTCAGGCAATACCGCAGGCCGGTGGGCTGCGGGCCGTCATCGAAGAGGTGCCCCAGGTGGGAGCCGCAGCGGCTGCACCGCACCTCGGTGCGCGTCATGCCCAGGCTGGTATCAACGTCCGTGGCGACGTTTGTCTTGTCCACAGGCGCCCAGAAGCTGGGCCAGCCCGTGCCGGAATCGTACTTGGTGCGCGAATCGAAGAGGGCCTGCCCGCAGGCGGCGCAGTGGTAGACACCACGCTGCTTCGCATTCCAATACTTGTTGGCGAAGGGCGGCTCCGTGCCTTTCTCGCGCAGCACGTGGTACTGCTCGGGAGTCAGGCGCTTCCGCCACTCGTCCTCGCTCTTGGCTAGTCTCTCGCTCATGGTCCCCGCTCCCGTCCCCTGTGTGTGGAGTATGGTAAACGAATTCTACCCGCGGGGGAGGCGGGAGGGGGGAGGGGTGTGAGGTTGGGGGGACAAGGAGGTAGGGAATAGGGAATCGGGAATAGAACCTTACAGTTGCACTGCCCCGGTCTCCTCGGAGAGACTGAGCACAAGGCGGTCGCCGCCGGTGCGGACCAGGAGCTTGTAGTCCTGCCCCTCGAGCCGGAGGTAGATCTGGCTCCTGCGGTATGGCTGTCCCTCGTCGCGAGCGAGGGGATCGAGTCCGGCCAGCAGCTTGAGGCGGCGCACCACCTGTGGGTAGTGCTCGAGCTGCTCCGTCAGCACGTTCTCGCCCTTGTGCAGCACTGCTTCTCCGTTGCCCTCTTCGGTCGGCCGCAACTCCGTCCACTCCACTTCCGACTGCACTACCGTCTTGAGCAACTCATTCACGCGGCGGATGACGGGGTGCTCGGCGTCGGACGCGACGGGGGCGGGCGCGGCGGCGGGCTCTACGGATAGCGGCGAGAGATTCCCGGCGATCTCCAGGCGCGCCTCCCAGTCCAGTTGCTCTGCCGCGCGTCGCAGCATTTCCGGCAGCCCACCAAAGGTGACTCCTATCAACGTCAGTCTCTGCAAGAGCGGCGGGAACAAGGCGCCGTATCGCCACATGGCCGGCCGCGGGCCGGGCCTGGATTCCTCCGCCCGCGAGATGGCGAGGGAGAATCCCGCGGCTACCTCCGCGTGCATCTCTCGCGTTGCCGCGCCCAGCGCGGGATACGCGCACTCGGCGAGGGTGGACAGGGCATCTAGCAATGGCACTCCCGCCGCCAGCATCTCACCGAAGCGCCAGCACCAGTCAGCTATCTCGGCGCGGGACAGGTGCTTGGCGTCAAGGTCCGGCAGCGGCGCCAGCCCGACCTCCCTCCGGTGCGCCAGCCTTCGCAGGCTCCGGTCAAGGATTCCCCCGACCTCGCCCGCCCGGATGGAAGCGCGGTAGTCCACATCGAAGCGCATCGGATAGGCCTTCATCGCGTCCCAGAGGGACCCGCCCTGGCGGACGGCTTCCCTCAGTTCTCGGGTAATGGAGCGCAACTCGTCGTCGATCTCCGCCGTATCTAGCGCTGCAAGGCACTCAAGCAGGGGGACGCCATTCTCGACCATCACCGCAAACCGGCGCGTCCACAGGGTCAGCTCGTCATGCATGGCTCTTCTCCACTTCGCCGTTGTCGAGGACGTAGATCGGCGTCCGGGTAGCAGCGGCCCTATCAGACGCTACCCCCGGCCGCCGCGCCGTACCCGCGCGATGGTCGCGTATCAGATCGGCCAGCAGCCGCGCCCGGAACTCGGGCGCGGGTTGCAGGGTCTGCGACGACTGGCGCAGCGCGGCGACGCTCTGCCGGATGCTCTCCACCTCCCAGGCGCAGCGGCGGCAACGGATGAGATGCGCCTGTACCTGCTGGGCCAGTTCCTCCGTCAGGTCATCGTCCAGGTAGTTGGGCAGCAGGCTCCCGACCAGTTCGCAGTCCATCACTTCTCCTCCCTCCCGAGCACGCCGACCAGCGCCTCTCGCAGGGCCTGGCGGGCGCGGAAGTGCAGCGACTTCGTCGCCGCGGGGGAGCGCCCTATCGCCTCCGCCGCCTCGCTGTTGGTCAGGCCCTCCACGTCCCGCATTACGAGCACGGTGCGATAGTCCGGCGGCAGTTGCCGTAGGGCCTCCTGCACCGCCAGGCGTAGCAGCGGCTCGCGGGTCGCGCCGGCCGCCTCCCAGTCCTCCTCGGTCAGTTCCTCGAGCGAGATCACCTGGATCTGCCGACCGCGCCGGAGGCGGGAGAGACAGAGGTTGCGGGCGATGCGGAAGAGCCAGCCGGAGAAGCTGCCGTCGCCCCGGTAGTCACGGGCATGGCGGAAGGCCTGAAGAAAGGCCTCGGCCGCGATCTCCTCCGCCTCCTCCGGCCGCCCCAAGAGCCGCACGGAGAAGCGGAACACGCGGTCGAGGTAGCGGTCATAGAGCAATCGCAGCGCGGCCTCATCGCCCTGCTGCAAGCTCAGTATTGCGTCGGCATCGCTGGGCACGCACTCCGCCACTGCTCGCCTCCATCTCTAGAGGACGCTGGGAGAGGGTGAAACGTTTCGCGACCGTGCACCGTCAGCACCGGGAGAGGGCGCGCTCCGCCACCGCGCGGCGGCGGAGGTGGTACAGGTCGTCCTTCGCAGGCTGCTTGAGGTACCGCTCCAGCACCGGCGCGGCGTAGCGCAGTTCGGCGACCGCTCCGGGGAGGTCAATGTCGGTGAGCGCGAGCACGGCGTAGTGGAACGGGAAGGTGCGCCACTTTCCCGTGCCGAGGCGACGCGCCTTCATCTCCTCCATCCCGGCCTTCAACCGCCGCTCGGCGTGGCTCAGGCCCCCCGCGGTCAGGTTGCGCCAGTAAGCGCAGGAGCAGGTGCCACAGCAGTACATCCCGACGCGGTAGCCGCGCACCTCCGCGTCGCCGACGCGGGCCTCCATGCCGATCTGCGCGCGCGCCACGGCTCCACGAATGGCGACCGTGTCCAGGCCGAGGAGCAGCAGCGCGCGCAGGGCCTCTTCACCCAGAATATGGCCGGTGGCCGCGCCGGAGGCGATCTTCTCCCCGGTGAAGACGCGCGCGCCCTCGGAGAAATCCTGGTCCGTCGGCGCGAACATCCCCGCATAGCAGCGCGGCAGCCCCTGGCGCGAGACGATCCACTTCGCGGCTTCCGCGCGATCTGCCTTCGTTACGCGCTGCCCGAAGAACAGCGCCTCGTTCACCGCGTCGAGCGTCACCCCAAGACTGCTCGGGTCAACCAAACTCATCGTCGCCTCCTTCCATCTGCCAACGCATTGAGCCCAGGCCCGATTCCCGATTCCCTATCCCCCGATCCCTGACTCCCACACCCGCTTCACCTGCTTCGCCACCGCCTCATTCGAGTCAATGACCGCCACTCCTATGCCGACCAGGCGCTGGATGTCATCGCGGAGGAGCGTATAGTGTGTGCAGCCGAGCACCACCACGTCAATGCCGAGAGCCTGATAGCGTTGCCACGTCTCGGCGACGATCCGCCGGGCCTCTTCGCGCTCACCGAACTCGACGGCCTCGGCCAGGCCCTCCAGCGGAATCCGATAGACCGCCACTCCCTGGCAGAACCGCTCGATCAGTTCCTCCAAGGCCTGGCTGCGGGAGGTGAGGGCGGTGCCGAAAACAGCAATCTTGCCTGTCTTTGTCAGGGCCGCGGCCGGTTTGACCGCAGGGACGACGCCGACGAAGGGGACCTGGTACTTCCGGCGCAGGTGGGCGAGGGAGACGACGGAGGCGGAGTTGCAGGCGAGGACGATGAGCTTCGCGCCTCTGCTCACGAGCAGCCCGCAGTTCTCGTCAATGATCCGCACCACCTCCTCGGGCGGCTTGTCGCCGTAGGGGAAGTGCGCGGCATCGCGCAGGTAGTAGGTCTTGACCGCCGGCAGGAGCTTCTTCACCTCCTGCTCGATGCCGGTGCCGCCGAGGCCGGAGTCGAGGATTCCGATCATGGCCTCACCCGCGGCGCGTCGTCGCCGGCGGCGATGCGGGCGCGAAACTCGGCCAGCAGGCGCGTGGAGATCGGCCCCACTTGCCGGTCTCCCACCGGCGCGCCGTCCAGCCGGACCACGGGACAGACCTCGTGCATGGTGCTGGTGAGAAAGACCTCCTGCATTGCGCCGAGACGCGCTTGCGCGATCCGCTCCTCTCGCACCAGGATCCCAAGGTCGCGCGCCATCTCGAGCAGCAGCTCGCGGCTGATGCTGGGCAGAATCTCCGGTCCCGGCGGGGCCGTGAGCAAGACACCGCGGTTCACTGCCTTCTCTGAGTCAGGTGTGGGCTCAGAGAGATCGCGCCGCTCCATTTGTTGAGGGCCGAACAAGAACCAAGCCTTCACGGAGAAGAGGTTCGCCCCAGAGAGAGGGCGGTCCTGCGGCGGACCCGGGCAGAAGGCTCGCGCTTTCTCTCGAATCTCCTCCCGTCGAGCGTTGGGAATCACTTAGTATCAAACCAGTTGCATATATATGTGGTATGCGCTATTATTAGTGAGCTACCTTACTGGGAACGCGCTGCCACCTTTGCACCATGCCGCGATACCTCCAATTGAACAGCAATAGACTTGCCATCCAGTTCGGTGAGCGTTCCTTGGTCGGAGATGTGATTCCACGCGGATCCGTCGCACGTCTGCTCGCCCTCCATGGCGCGGGCCCGGCGACGAGTCGGAGTGCGTACTCGCAGCTACGCGAGCTCCTGTTTCTCAGAGGCATATCGTCATGCGCTTTCGATTTCATCGGCCACGGAGAGACTGGCGGCTTTCTGGCGGAATCCAGCCTAGAGGAACGAACACAGCAGGCCCTAGCCGTCGCTGAGAGTGGGGGTCTGGCACCGCAGTTCGCGATCCTCGCAGCCAGTATGAGCGGCTACACTGCTCTCAGGCTTCTCGCGCATCGTCCGGTCCGGGATCTAGTACTCCTGGTCCCCGCCGCCTATGCC
>Ga0315287_10002625_pt1 | contig 17105 bp, 14 predicted proteins | sample YL17G11_0_MG_FD_205037 | JGI IMG/M metagenome (GOLD analysis project Ga0315287, IMG submission 205037) | Sediment microbial communities from Yellowstone Lake, YNP, Wyoming, USA - YL17G11_0 | ecosystem: Environmental > Aquatic > Freshwater > Lake > Sediment | place: USA: Wyoming | collected...
AAATGAATTGTATTCACTGTCAAGGCGAAATGCGAAAGGGCACCACTCCCTTGCACGTTGACCGCAAGGGGTGTCATGTGTTGCTCGATAGTGTTTCGGCATGGGTCTACCAGCAATGCGGCGAGGCATATTTTGAGGAAAACGAAGTGGACGCGATCCAGGATTTGATTCAGTCCGTCGAGCAGAAAGCGGATGCTCTGGCAGCGACGGTATGAGAGAAGACGGAAGGAACAGAGCCATGAGACGACGCGTTGTAGTGACCGGCATCGGGTGTGTTACGCCCTTGGGCGCCGACGTGGAGACCATGTGGCGGCGCTTGCTTGCGGGCGAGTCGGGCGTGGGCTATATCTCGCGCTTCGACGCCGGCAACTTCCCCACCAAAATCGCCGCCGAAGTGCGCAACTGGGACCTCTCCGACGTGGGCGAGAACCCCGAGGATTGGAAGTATCAGGGCCTGCACACCCATTTCGCCATCGGCGCCGCCAAGAAGGCGGTGGCCGACTCGGGCCTGGACCTCGATCGGCTCGATCCCACCCGCTTCGGCGTCTACACCGGCAGCGGCGAAGGGCAGCAGGATTTCCCTCGCTTCACCGAGATGATGGTCGCCGGGCTCAGCGGCCCAGCCGGGTTCGACCTGGCCAGGTTCACCCGCAAGGGCCTGGAGACGCTGCACCCCATCGCCGAATTGGAGCAGGAGCCCAACATGCCCGCCGGCCATTTGGCGAGCCTGTTCAATGCCCAGGGGCCGAACGTCAACTGCCTGACGGCCTGTGCGGCCAGCAGCCAGGCCGTCGGCGAGGCGGTCGAGATCATCCGCCGCGGCGAGGCCGACGTGATGCTCGCCGGCGGCACGCACACGATGATCCACCCCTTCGGCGTGACCGGCTTCAACCTGCTGACCGCCCTGAGCACCCGCAACGACGAGCCCACCCGGGCCTCGCGCCCTTTCGACCGCGACCGCGACGGCTTCGTGCTGGGCGAGGGCTCGGGCATGGTGATCCTCGAATCGCTCGAACATGCCCAGGCCCGCGGCGCCAAGATCCACGGCGAGATCGCCGGCTACGGCTCGACAGCCGACGCCTTCCGCATCACCGACACCCACCCCGAAGGCCGCGGCGCCATCAGTTGCATCCAAATGGCCCTGAAAGACGCCGGCTTGGGCACCGACGACATCGACTACATCAACGCCCACGGCACCAGCACCACCGTCAACGACAAGGTGGAAACGCTGGCCATCAAAAAGGTCTTCGGCCAACGGGCGTACAAGATTCCCGTCTCCAGCACGAAGAGCATGATGGGCCACCTGATCGCCGCCGCCGGCGCCACGGAACTGATCATCTGCCTGCTGGCCATCCGCGACAACGTCGTCCCGCCGACCACCAACTACGAGACGCCCGACCCCGAGTGCGATCTCGACTACATTGCCAACGTCAGCCGGCCGCACCGCTGCGACGCGGCGCTGAGCAACAGTTTCGGCTTCGGCGGCCAGAACATCACCTTGCTGGCCAAGCGGTTCGAAGGTTAGACAGTGCGTCGCCTTTTGGCCGGCAGGTTTGCACGGCCACGGACTGCGGACGTTGCCACTCGTGAAGAAATCGTGTGAGATGAAAACCATCGTGCATAGGAAAGAAATATGAAGACCAGACTCCTGCTCGTCGTTAGCATTGCTCTCCTGTCCTGGACCTGTGCCGGACAAGAAAACCAGGCGAAAGACGCAAAGAAAGCGGAAGCCGCCCAGGTCAGGTCCCATTCCGGCGGTCTGCATGGGTATATTGGCTTTAGTGCGAGCCGCCCGCCCGCACGGTCCGAGTACAGTGCAGGCATGGGCTTTTATTCCGCGGTCTGGCCGCTGATTGACCAGCCGCTTGCCCACTTTCAGATCGGCCTGGCCGGCTCCTGGATCACGCCGGACAACTCCGACAACAAGGTCACGCCGCTCGCTCCGGAGGGTACGCTGGCCCGGCGGTGGCGGGATCGGGGTCCGACGTGGGACGGCGTGTTCCAAGCCGTGGAAGGCGGGTTGGGCTACTGGGCGGGCAACCACTTCCGATACGGCCCGCCGAAGTTCAGCATGAACGCCACGCCGCAATGTTACGACTACGAGGTCGGCTCGCCGGGGTGGTCGTTCTTCTACAGCAACGAGGCCCTGCCGGACAATCGATTGGGCATCGCCCAACTTAGCAACCGGCTGCTGATTCCTCCCGATGCGCTGCCATTCCAGGGGAATCCCAACGGCCAGTTCCTGGGCTACACATGGATGGCCTTGCCCTTTACGGACCCCACCACGGGCGATCCGCCCACGGGCGACCAGAGTTGGACCTGTTTCCTGAGCGCGGCCAACTTCAAGGGGCCGATCGCCTATTACATTCCGGAGACCTGGAGCAAAATCGGCAAGCTATTCAAGTATCCCTTCATTTATGGACGCGGGCTCGATGCCCGGCCGGGTGAGATGGGTGGCGGCGCCATGGAGATCAACACCGTGCCATGTTTCGATGCCCAAGATGCGCACGGGGTGGTCTATTCAAAGATTCCCAAGCTGCAATTCCCGGTGGACGGCCAGGGAAAAGCGTTCCTGGTGCAAGACGTGACCTATTACTCGAAGGCCGCCCTGTACGACGCCTTCAAGGTCTGGCGTACCGGCGGCCCGGCCTGCTCCGGACGATTCGACGAGAAGGGCGCTTGGAAGTCCACCCTGACGACGCACACCACGCGCTACAACCAGGCCGGCAAGAAAATAACCGGCGTTGAGCGTGTCTTCGACACCAAAGTGTTCGAGGGCGACGTGTGGGGCCTGGAGTGGTTCAACAGCGATGTCAGCCCTAAAGGTTTGTTTCCGCAGTACTACAAACAGGTTGGCCAGCAGCGCGTCGCAGTAGCGGCCGCGGACGTGCCCGCGGAGACGCAGTTGCTGAAGCAGGAGTTCCAGTTGGCGGGGCAGGGTGCGCCCTACACTTCACCAACCACCGGCGCCTGGAGCCGGCCCGGCCCGAAAAGCGGACCGTTCACGGTCAAGCTCGTTGACGGTTCCGTGGCGACGTACTCGTGGTACCGTTTTGTCGATCAGCCTTCGTTGCAGCAGTACCAGTGGAGCGAGGAGAAAAAGGCAAAGTTACAGGCCTTTGTGGAGAAAATCCACGCGAACTGGCCGATCGACCGGGACTATATGGCGCCTCCCAGCCGCGGCGCGCTGGCGACACTCGATCCGGCACTGATTGTGACGCCGCCCAAGGGTCTGGAGGTGGGTTACGTCCCCATTGTAACGCATCAAGCAATGCCATGATATGCACTACTGCGATAGTATCGCGGCGAGGTACGAAAGGATCAAGACATGAATAACTTCTGCGCTCTTGCAAGAATCTCGGGTTGCTTATTGTCGGCGTCGGCGTTGCTGATTGGGAACAGCTATGTTCCTAGTGCGGCAGTGCGTGCGGCTGCCGGGGAAGATCAGCCTTACAAGCCGGATTGGGCCTCGCTGAAAACCCACCCGATCCCGCAATGGCTCCGGGAAGGCAAGTTCGGCATCTACACGCACTGGGGAGTCTACTCGGTCCCCGCCATGGGGCCCAATGCCACCTGGTATGCCAACAAGGTCTATTGGGAACCGAATTCTCCCGAGCGGAAACATTGGGAACAAACCTATGGTCCGCTCGACAAATTCGGCTACAAGGATTTTATCCCCATGTTTACGGGCGAGAAATTCGACGCGGAGCAGTGGGCCGACCTGTTCCAAAAGGCCGGCGCTTGTTTCGCCGGCCCCGTCGCCGAGCATCACGACGGCTTCGCCATGTGGGACACCAAATACTCGCCGTGGAACGCCGCGAAGATGGGCCCCAAGCGGGACGTGGTGGGCGAACTCGCCAAGGCGATCAAAAAACGCAATATGAAATTCGTCGCCGCCTTTCATCATGCTGAAAGCTGGCTTTACTTCCCGACGTTTGACAAGCGCTACGATTGCGGCGACCCGCGCTACTGCGGCCTCTACGGCTTCATTCACGAAAAGAACGCCCTGCCCACCAAAGCCTTTCTCGACCTGTGGAAGGGCAAGATCATCGAAGTCATCGACAAATATGATCCGGATTTGGTCTGGTTCGACAACGGCTTGGAACTGATCACCGACTGCTACAAACAGGACATGCTGGCCTACTACTACAACCACGCGGCGGCGCGCAAAAAGGAGGTGGTGGTCACCTATAAACGCAACACCTTGCCGCCGGGCGCCGGCCTGCTCGACCTGGAAAGGGGGCAGGAAGCCGACTTGACCTACTACGAGTGGATCACCGACTCAACCGTGGATGTCGGAAGAGGCTGGGGATATGTCAAGGGCTTGGGATTCAAAACGGTGGACAATCTCGTCGATAATCTGGTGGACCGCGTCAGCAAGAATGGTTACCTGCTGCTCAACGTCGGTCCGAAGCCCGACGGCACCATCCCGGACGAGGCCAAGGAGCTGTTGCTGGGCATGGGAAAGTGGCTCCAGGTCAACGGGGACGCCATCTACGGCACGACTCCCTGGGTGATCGCCGGAGAGGGTCCGACCCGGCTGGTGAGGGGAACGGGTGATTTCAACGAGAGAAACGACCTGCGCTACACGGGACAGGACATCCGCTTCACGGTTAAGGACAACAACCTGTACGTCATCGCGCTGGACTGGCCCGGCGAAAGGCTGCTCATCAAGAGCCTGGCTCCCCGGTGGGAATCCTGGACGGGGTGGCCGGGGCTGTACCCATCGGAAATCGTCTCCGTCGCGATGCTGGGGGACGGCAAGGAATTGAAATGGGAAATGACGAAGGAGGGTCTTTCCATCGAGACACCGAAGACGAAGCCCTGCGATCATGCGTTCGTCTTCAAGATCGTGCGCCGGAAACCCTTTTGAGCCAATTCACCGCGCGAGCGTGAAAAACAAACCACCCGCATCGCCCTCAGGACAAGCCCATCCCGCCGGCCGCACCGCCGGAGGAAGATCGGACGTTGATTCGCCGGCGGTATCCGGAATTGTGCGTCGCTCCTCCGCAGCCTGCGAGGCGATAGTGGAGTGATTCCATCAGATGGGGACTTAGGCGGTGCGGACAACGGTCAACCGCCAGGCTGATCGGGCATAGCCCGACTCTGCCGCTCGGCCGTTGTTGGCGGCTCCCATATAATCTTGCAGTTCGGTAGTGCCTGCTGGAGCCTCTTCACGCCTCCTTCCGTGACTTGAGTACCGTCAAGATACAACTTCTGTAGTCGAACACATGCTTCGAGGTTCTGCACTCCTTTGTCCGTAATCTGGGAACCGACGAGGTACGCCTTTTGGAGTTGAGGAAGCCCTTTGAGACATCCCAATCCGTCATCGGAGTGGACGAATACCGTCGTGACGTTGTGGAAGAAGTCCTGCCCGAGAAGATTCCGCAACCACGAGGGGCTCGATGGGTCCCCTATTACCGGAGAGCCCGACTTGTGGATTGAATCCTCGTAGAGCACCGTTTGATACTCATAAAGCACGCTTCCCCCAAACTTCACAATTGCCTCTGCTGCCGCCCGCTGCCGCTTCGCCTGCTGCCTCTCGACGGCAAACCAACTGCACGCGATCGACCAGACCAGCACAAACACCAGCAGCGTCCGCAAACTGTACTGATACCAGCGCCGTTTGGACTTCGGCGGAGCGGTTTGGGGCTCGATCGAGGTCATAGTACCACGGTTCTGCTCGGCCAACGGTCCTGGAGTCGCACAAAATGTCGACTAAACGAAATCCACAGGCAGGTTGGACAACCCCGGCCACTGCCTGCTGCTCTACTTCCGACGAATCCGGGCGTCGCACCAATCGACACGATTGCCGTTGTTCTTGGCATTGGCGCCTGCCGCGCGCAGCACAAGTTGTTTTACTCCGCTCACGGCAACGGACACCGGTTGCGGCCCGCTGGTTTTCTTGACTTCGCCACTGCTCCAAAGCTCTTTGCCGTCGCCTTCCACGGTGAAAACAACAGCGCCATCATTGCCGCTGCGGTCGACGCCGGCAACCGCCGTGAACTCATCGAACAAACCGTGCAAGTCGTACTCGATGGTTGAATTGGTCGTGGCGCCGAGGCCGGACGCATAACTGTTGCCGCCGATCGAAAGCGGGCTGCCCCCGGCCGATTCGTTGATCCCCAGCTTGTCGGACCGGCTGTCGGACGCCGGACGCACCGGCTGAAGTTCGGCGAGCAAATAATCCTTGCAGACCAGCGAATCGGGCGTGAACGTCAGGGATGGGATCGGCTGCTCGCTGTGGGTTCCATCGTCCCAACTGCCGACGACCTGGACCGTGTAGGTCTTACCAAACGTCAGATTCCCAAGTGGGAACGAGTTGCTCTTCGTTGCCCCCAGTAGTTCTCCGTCCAAGGAAACCAGAAAGGCGCCGACGCTGCTGGTGCCCGGCGGACTCCATTTCACGCTCACGCGGTCCAAGCCGGTCAAAACGGCCTCCAGCTTACCCGGATTATTGCAGGGGTAATGATAGGAGGCCGCCGGTGCGAACGCAACCGTCCAGTCGATCTCGGCCGTCCTGTCCGGCATGATCTCGGCCGTCGCCCAGCCGTGATGATTGGAGATCGTCACAGGCAATGACCCTGCCGTCGCGTGCGCAATAGTAAAATTCTTTCCGACCGGAAAGACGAAACTGAGCCGGTACGGATCGTTCTTGATCACGCGGCTCTTGCCTTGGAAGGCGATTCCCCCAGAATCGCGCTCGATGGCCAGCAGGTCAAGCCAGCCCTGCGTAATGTGCCGGCTTGTGGAAATAAGCTGGATATCGGAGGTTGCCGGCAGCAGCGTGAGCACTCGGCAACTGCTCGGTCCGATCTCGGTGCTGTATCCCTTCTTGTAGACGCCGAGATACTCCTTGTTCCAGAAGTCATACACGTGTACCGGTTGGTCCTTGGTTATCCCCAGTTCGTTCCAGTTGAGATAAATCTGCCTGTTGGTGTTCTCGTCGTAGTTGAACAGCCCGACCACGTCGTAGTTTCGGCCGCGATGATTGATCTTCAGGTCCCAGACGCGCTTGTTCAGAGGGCTGGGGAACAAGTCCAGCGGCCGGATGTCCGCGGCGGGATAGATGCGCCGGTACAACTCAACCCGCTCGCTGGACAGATCCATCATCCGATCGCTGGCCATCAGGGCCTGGCCGGTCAGCCCTTGCAGGGTCGCCCAGGCACGCGCCTGATCGAGCGTCAGCGGATGATGCACCATGACGGTGTCCGGATCGCAATACATTACCGTGTTGTGCAGAAAGTAATATCCCATCGTTGCGTCCCGGGCAATCAGGAACCCGCCCCAGCCCGGCACAACGTCGGCGCCGGTGCGCCAGCCGTCCGTAAGCCCGATGCCTTCACGCGGGGTCTCCCAGCAGCCGAGCAAGTATCGCTTGGCACCGATCGTCTCATGGATGGTGCGCAACGTGCGCCGATAGAGATCCACGGGGTCCGCGGAAGGAATCTTCATGTGGCCCGCTCGGCCCGCACAGCGTCGATACTCGTCGATCACGCACGGTTGGCCGTCGATCTTGAAGTATTCGTAGCCCCAGCCTGTAAGGGTCGTGAACAGACCGCGCAGGTAGGCATGGCCGTCGTCGGTCGACGGATCGACCAGGTAGGTTCCTTCCCAGGTGTTCGAGAGGGTTGTTCCGTCGGGCTTGAGAAGGAACGCATTTCGATTTGCCTGAACGACTTTGGCGCTGCTCTGACCGTGGGGGGCGATCCAAAGCCCCGGCTTGAGGCCAAGCTTCTTGATTTCGGCGGCCAGATTCTTCATGCCGCCGGGGAATCGGTCGTTGATCGTCGTCCAATCGCGATTCGTGCCGAACCCGCGCCCGACCCCCTGCCATCCGTCGTCGATCTGAACGTACTGCAGCCCATATTCCTTGAGATTTTCCGACAGCCACTGGGCGTTCCGCAGAATTTCATCCTCGCTGATTTCGTAGAAATAGAAGTACCACGAGCACCAACCGGACGGCGGCGCCACAAAGACGGACTTGTCGATCGGGCTGTAATATCGAATACCGAGCGTGTCGCGGTAGTAGTGGTCGAGCGCCGAGCCGTCGTTCAGTTTGACCCGGTCTTGATCCGAATAGAACAATCCCTGGGCGATCGGCGACTTCACGTCGCCCAACGTCATAATGAACAGGTCGCGGTTCTCGCCATCCCGGATGCGGCATGGAATGGCGCGTCGATCGGCCTGCGCCGAAGCGAATTGGAGCGAAAAGCATAAGCACATCAAGAAGACGACAACGGAAATGCGTTTCATGATCGTGTTACCTCAAACGCATAATGTCCCGAACCGATTCGATAGACGGTCGTCTCGCGGTCAGCCCGGAGGAATTGGACTTCCGGCGCCTGCGAAGCGGGCGCGCCGTTTACCTTGATCTGCCGCGTCTTGTCGGCCGGCACGTAAACCGACGCCGTGGCGCCGACCGGGATTTCGACGTTAAGCAGCAGACGGTTGCCGTCGCGCCGCCAGTTGCTCGCAATTTTGCCGCGAACCGAGTTGTAACTGGACCGCACCCAGTTCAGATCCTTGACCACTTGCGGCCGGATGATGATGCGGTCGAACCCGACGGCTTCCGGGTCGGGCTGGATGCCTCCCAGCCAATGGTAGAACCACTGACTCACGGATCCGAACATGGGATGGTTGTGCGAGTAGGTGTTGTCGCCGCCCATCCAATGCTCCCAGAGCGTCGTGGCGCCATTGTCGAGCATGTAGCCCCAGCCTGGGAAAGTGTTCTGATTCACGATACTATAGGCCGTGTCGGCATGGCCTTCACGGGAAAGCGCGTCGAGCATGAACTTCGTGCCGAAGATGCCCGTGGACAGATGCCCTTGGCACGGCCCGCGGATGTCGTCCAGCAACGCCTGAATCGCCCCGGCCCGCTGCTCCGGGGCAATAAGATTCTGGTAGAGTGCATAGGCCTGGCAGGCCTGCGTGCCTGGCCCGATCTTGCCGCTGGTTTTGTCGAAGAACTTCTCCAGGTAGGCCTTCCGGATATTGGCTGCAAGCTGCTGGTACTTGGCGGCCTCGTCGGCGCGGCCGAGGATGGCGGCCAGATCGCCCACGGTGCGGGCGCTGGCGGCATACAGCGGCGTTACCATGCCCGGGGCCGGAGCCTTCGCCAGCGCTTCATGATCGCTCAAGCCATCCTTGACGATGAACTCCGGGTTCCTGGCGGCCACCAGTTCAAGCCAGCGCTTCGACGCGTCGAACTGCTCCTCGATCAACCGCCGATCGCCGCAATACTGGTAAAGCTGCCGCTGGAGCAACGGATGCGCCATGGCCCAGGCCACGCCGCAATACTGAATCCCCACGAACGGGGCCGTATCGGTGAGCATGCCGTCCTCCCGGGCGCTGTCGGCGAAGTCGCGCACGGTCTTGGCGTAGAAAGTCGCCATGTCGTAGTTCATCAAGAGGGCTTCGCTGGTGACGGCCAGGTCGCCGCCATAAGCGAATCGCTCGCGATGCGGACAGTCGGACTGCACGCTGAACAAGTTGCTCAGGAACGTCCGGTCGCACATTTCCTGGATGCGGTTGAAACGATCGTTTGAGCAGGAGAACGCGCCGACCCGCTGCACGTCCGCGCTGAGACACAGGCCCGCGATCGCGTCCAACGGAGGCTTGCCGGGATAGCCGGTCACCTCCACGTAACGAAACGCATGGAAGGTGAATCGCGGCGTGTAGCTTTCCAGGCCATTGCCGCTGGCGATGTAGGTATCGCTCTGCCAGGCGATGGCCGGCGGGCCTAGCCCCTCGCCCCACGCCCCGCGCCCCACGTTCTTGCCTTTGATCTGGCCGCAAACGCTGGTCATTGGGTTGAGCGTGCCGTCCTTGTGAAGGAGTTCTCCATAGCGCAGCGAGACCCGGGTTCCCGCGGGGGCCGACACCTTCAGGTTTGCCCAGCCGGCGAAGTTCCGGCCCAGGTCGAAAATAAACACGCCGGGCTGGGGTTCGGTCATTTTGACCGCTTTCAGCGCGCCGGTCACGCGGATCGGCGGCTGAGACTGCGACCCAAGATGGCCGATGGGCTCGGCGGCCACTGCCGCCTGCCGCCAGGCCGCGTCCGCAAAGCCGGGCCGGTCCCAGCCGGCCGGTTCCTTTCGCGCGTCGTAGATTTCGCCCAGGTAGATATTGTTGAAGCGGATGGGGCCTTCGCTCACCTTCCAGCCGGTGTCGCTCGTGATCGCCTGCCGCGTGCCGTCGGTGAATTCCACGTCCAGCCGCGCAATGAACCGCGGCCGTCCCACGCCGAGGTGGTCGCGCAGGTTCAGGTGTCCCCACATGCGCAGCGGCAGGGGGTTATACCAGCCGTTTCCCAGCGTTACGCCGATGCAATTCCGCCCCTGAACGAGCTGGCGAGTGACATCGTAGGTGCTGTAAAGAACACGCTGGGAGTATCGCGTCCAACCGGGATCAAGCGCGCGATCGCCGACCCGCCGGCCATTGAGGCTGGCCTCGCAGTAACCCAGCCCGCTGAGGTAAAGCCGTGCGCGCCGAATGGCCTTGGACAGGGCGAACTCCTTGCGGAACAGCGGCGCGGGATCTTCGCGGTAGAAATCCTCGTCTTTCTGCGGATTCGCCTTGCCGTCGTTGAGCCATTGGGCCTGCCAGTCCTCCTGCTTTAGCAACCCCATTTCCCACGTGGCCGGCTCGCTCCAGTCCGAGACCTCCGCCGCCTTGTTCCAAGCGCGGACCTTCCAATAGCAGGCCAGCCGGCTTTCCAGAGCCCGGCCGCCATAGGGGAAAAAGGGGACAGTCCCCATTTGTGCGCAGCACCCTTCGGGCCGTTCCGGCAAATGGGGACTGTCCCCTTTTTCCTGCGACTGATTCGATTCCACCTTGCCGCTATCCCAGAGATCCCCCTCGTCCTTTGCCAGTCGTTCCAGACTGCTGGCGACCAGAATTTGGCAAGCCGACTGAACGTCGCCCAGCCGATCCGAATGCAGCACCCAGCTCAACCGCGGCCGCGGCGCGTCGATCCCCAGCGGCTGCCGGGAGTATTCGCATTTCAGGTCTGCGACGGCGGGGGCGCCTGCGGCAATGCCGGAGGACATCCCGAAGGCGCAAAGCACGATTAGCGGCAAGGCGGCGCACACGGCCCGGCTACCGGTTGCAATTCCCCGATTCCGATTTGTGCGCCCGACCCCTTCTGACCCGCACAATTCGGGCTGTTTGGCGACGCACTTAAGTCCTTGCGGGGTAAGGAGTAAAATTGTGTTCATGCTCGCAGTACGTTGTGGGGGGGTACGCAAAAACAGGAAACGGGGGTTTGTCGGTTTTCGCAACTGCAAACGGGCATTGGAATTAGGACGAACGTGCGCGCCGCTGATTTTCCCGGAATTTGACGAGAGGGCGATGTGCATAATTATAGGGATTGGGGATTATTAGTGGCGGCCAGCGGAGTAATCAGTACTTCGTGGACTTGGTGTCCTTCGTGGATCGCGTTGGTGTTGGTCAACAGACCCTCGGTTTTTCCAATTTTCTAATCCCCAATCCCTAATCCCTCCGTGCGTTCTCCGCCCGATCATAACACACCGACTGGCCCAATTACTAGTGGAAACAAAGGCAGTGTGCGGCGATATTTTTTTGGGTTCATCCGGCTATTGAGTGTCAGAAAGACAATGTTGGGGTGGCATGGGTAAGCGAAGCTTACCCGTGTGCCAGGAATCATGGCTCCTCGGGCGGTGATTTCTACGGCCGGCAGTGAGGCGGTCCCGCAAGTGCTATTGACGCTTTCCGCGGGGCGCCGTATATTTCGTTATATGGCAATATATGGTGTGATAACGGCATGCGCGAGCTCATGGCGGTCGTCAAAGCCCTGGCGGATGAGAATCGAGTGCGAGTTCTAATGGCGCTGCGTCCGAAGGAACTCTGCGTGTGCCAAATCGTCGAGTTGCTTGGGCTGGCGCCCTCTACCGTCTCGAAGCACATGGCGATTCTCAAACAGGCCCGGTTGGTGGACAGCCGCAAGCAGGGGCGATGGATGTTCTACCGCGTTGCTCAAGACGATGCGTACCCAGAAGCCAAGGAGATCACCGCGCTGGCGGCCCGATTACTTGCCGGTGATCGCCAAGTGCGTGAGGACATCAAGCGGATGAAACAAATCCTCAAAATCGACCCCGAGGAATTGTGCAGGAAGCAAAACCGATGCTGAAAGTCTTGTTTTTATGAATAGAGCAGCCGCCCCAACTGGCCGATTGTCTTTCCTCGATCGCTATCTTACCGTCTGGATTTTCCTGGCGATGGCGGTGGGCGTCGGGCTGGGACACTACATGCCTAGTATCGCGCCGTTTATCGACCGCTTTCAGGTGGGGACGACGAACATCCCCATTGCCATCGGCCTGATCTTGATGATGTATCCGCCGCTGGCCAAGGTGAAGTACGAGGAGTTGGGCGACGTGTTCCGCGATTGGAGGGTGCTGGGGTTGTCGCTGGTGCAGAACTGGGTGATTGGGCCGATCCTGATGTTCGTGCTGGCCATCGGGTTCATGGGCTTGCTGTTTCCGGCGTTTCTGCCGGAGGACCCCAAATTCATGCAGTACATGACGGGGTTGATCCTCATCGGCCTGGCCCGCTGCATTGCGATGGTCATCGTGTGGAACGATCTGGCCAAGGGCGACACGGAATATGCCGCGGGGCTGGTGGCGCTGAACAGCATCTTTCAGGTGTTCTTCTACAGCGTTTACGCCTGGGTGTTCATTACTTGGCTGCCGCCGCTGCTGGGCTTGGAGGGCAAGGTTGTCCAGGTGAGCATGGGGCAGATCGCCCAAAGCGTGTTCATCTATCTGGGCGTTCCCTTCCTGGCGGGCCTGATTACTCGCGTCGTGCTGCTGAACCTCAAGGGGCGCTCGTGGTACGAGAAATCGTTCATCCCCAAGATCGGTCCGATCACGCTGGTGGCGTTGCTGTTCACGATCCTGGTGATGTTCAGCCTGAAGGGCGACCAGATCGTGCGTATTCCGTTCGACGTGCTGATGATTGCCGTGCCGCTGTTGATCTACTTCATCGTCATGTTCCTGGTCAGCTTCTTCATGGGGTGGATGGCCGGAGCCGGCTATGCCAAAACGGCCACGCTGTCGTTCACCGCCGCCAGCAACAATTTCGAGTTGGCGATTGCCGTGGCCGTGGCGGTTTTTACAATCCACCACGGGGCGGCCTTCGCGGCGGTGATTGGCCCTCTGGTCGAAGTGCCGGTGATGATTGGCCTGGTGAATGTGTCGCTGTACTTCAGGCGGCGGTATTTTGGGCAGGCTGGGGTGTCTGCATAGAACATGTGCCGTGCTCGTGCAACTGGTGGCCGAAGCGTCCTTGACGATCAATGCTCATTTGGCTAAACTAGCAAATGTTGGCGGCCGATGAAGTGAGAAAGAGAACCGGCGGCCGTCTTCACCCCTGGCCCCTCTCGCAAAGGACGAGGGCAGATTCCTGATGAACGCCAAGACCCAAGCCAAATACGAAGCCCGCGCCAAGATTATCAAGGCCATGGCGCACCCGACTCGGCTGTTCATCGTGGACGAATTGGCCCGGACTGACGAGCGGTGCGTCTGCGAACTGACGGAGATGGTGGGCGTTGATATGTCCACGGTCTCTCGCCACCTGGCGATGCTCAAAAATGCCGGCATCATTGAGGACGAGAAACGCGGAGCGCAGGTCTACTATCGGTTGCGGGTGCGGTGTGTGTTGGACTTCTTCCAGTGCGTGGAGTCGGTGATGAAGAGCAACGCCAAGGAGCAGCAAAGGCTGTTGGTGTCGTAGGAGTTGACGCACGGTTTGTTTTTTGGGGCGGCACATTTGGCGACTTTGCCAAATACGCATTCCAACATCATTTGGAGACAAGAAAGATGAAAAAGGAATGGACCATTATTTCCGGGCTGCTGGCAATCTTCCTGCTGGCCTACTTTCTCAATTTCACCGACTCGAACATTCAGCGGGCCATCATGGATGCGTTCTACATGCTCCAATGGTACGCGCGGAATCACACGCTGGCCTGCGTGGTGCCTGCCATGTTCATCGCCGGGGCGATTGCCTCGTTCCTCTCGAAGGAGGCCGTGCTGCGGCACCTTGGCCCCAAGGCCAACAAGGTGGAAGCCTACTCGGTGGCTTCCGTCTCGGGCACGGTGTTGGCCGTCTGCTCGTGCAGCGTGCTGCCGATGTTCGCGGGCATTTATCGCGTGGGAGCGGGGTTGGGGCCGGCATCGGCTTTCTTGTACTCCGGGCCGGCCATCAACGTCATGGCCATCTTTCTCACTGCGCGGGTGTTGGGGTACGACCTGGGCATCGCGCGGGTGATCGGCTCGGTCTCGTTCGCGGTGATTATCGGCGTGCTCATGGCAGTGATCTTCCACAAGGATGAGGAGAAGCGGGAGGCCGTGTTCATGCAACTTCCCGACCCGCCGGCCCCCAGGCGAAATCTGCTCCAGACGGCCCTGTTTTTCGCCGCCATGATCGGTTTCCTGGTCTTCAGCGATTGGGCCAACCCGAGCCAGACGACCATCGAAAAGACCGACGGCACGAAGTTGCAGGTCTCCGTGCTGTTGGAAACGACCGAGATGCTCCGCGTGCAAGTCGGGGAGTCAGTCGGCGCGATCAAGAAGGGCGAAAAACTGACCGTGCCCAAGAGCGAGATCGTCAAGACGGAGTACGCGACCCCGGAAGGCTACGAGTGGGCCAACTGGATGTACACCCATCGCTGGTACTTTGCCTTTGCCTGCCTGGCGGCTGCCTTGCTGATGATCGCCGGATGGTTTGACAAGGCGGAACTGTCCGACTGGATGGACCAAACGTGGGGTTTCGCCAAGACGATCATTCCCCTACTGTTCGGCGGCGTCTTTATCACGGGGTTTGTCGGGGCGCTTATACCCGAGGAGGCCGTAGCCCGATGGGTCGGCGGCAATAGCTTTGCGGCGAACATGGCGGCCTCGGTGATCGGGGCGATGTGGTACTTTGCCACGTTGACGGAGATCCCGATTTTGGAGACACTGATGGGTCTGGGCATGGGACGCGGCCCGGCGTTGGCGTTGCTGCTGGCCGGTCCGGCGTTGTCGTTGCCGAGCATTGCCGTGATCTACACCGTGATCGGATTCAGGAAGACAGCGGTTTTCGTCGGCCTAACCGTGATAATGAGCGCCGTGGTCGGCATGGTGTTTGGTTGGTTCTTCGTGTAATATGCACACTAGCGAATATGTCCTATAGGAGATGGAACCATGAAGCTGATTCAGATACTTGGCACCGGCTGCCCCAAATGTGAAAAACTCAAGCACAACGCCGAAGAAGCCGTGAAATTGTCCGGGACCGAGGCGACGGTGGAGAAAATCACCGACATTGGGCAGATCACGTCGTTCGGCGTGATGATGACGCCGGCGCTGGTGATTGACGGCGAGGTCAAGGCGGTGGGCAAGGTGCTGTCGCCCGAGGAAATCAAGAAATTCCTGGAATAATGTTTCTCGGAGCCAACAATGGAAAACGAACCTCAAGCTGCCAAGCCACCGGAAGCCTGTTGTGGCACTGGGCCGAAATTGATCTTCGCCTGCTCGGGAGCAGCCGACGTGGGCAAGATTTCCGATCTGGCTGCGCGAAAACTGACGGCCGAGGGGGTGGGCAAAATGTTTTGTCTCGCCGGGATCGGCGGCCGGGTCAGTGGGATCATGGAGACGACTCGGGTTGCCACGGCGATCCTGGCGATCGACGGCTGCCCGTTGGACTGTGCCCGCAAGACGCTTGAGCAGGGCGGCTTTGCGAAGTATGAGCACATCCGTCTGGGCGATCTTGGCATGGAAAAGGGTAAGACGGCTCCCACTGATGAATCGGTTGCCAAAGTGGTTGATCTGGGCAAGAGCCGACTGGCGGGATAGCCCGAAGTATCGACGCAGTTGAAAGGAAGATCAGCATGGAACTCAAGAATGCTGTGGCCGTCTGTTTGATTTCGCTGTTTTCGGCGACGTTGGTCGTCTTGATCGCTCGCTCCCTCGATTCCCAAGCGGCGTCTCGTCTGGAGCCGCAGTTGACAAGTATCGTCGAGGAGCTTCGGGCGTTGCGCGGTCAGGGTGGAATTGCGGCCGCGCCGGGCACTCCGACCAAAGCCGAGACGGTCGGCGACGGTCTGGTCGTCTACTATTTCCACAGCAACACACGATGTCCCACCTGCCGGTCGATTGAAGCTCAGGCCCAAGAGACGGTGAAGACTCACTTTGCCTCGCAATTGAGCAACGGAGAAGTGATTTGGAAGATCGTCAACTACGAGCAACCTGCCGCCAAGCCGCTGGCCGAAAAGTTCCAGCTTCAGATGCCTGTCGTCGTGCTAGCTAGAATGAAGGACGGCAAGATCGAGGACTGGAAGCGATTGGACGAAGTGTGGGCGTTTGTGGGCGACAAGCCCGCTTTCACAAAATATGTGCGAGGGGAGATCGAGCGGATGCTCGCGCCTGAAAAGCAGCCGATTCCCGCAACCGTCCAGACACCAGGGCCAACGATTCCCACGCCGAGTGCCGACGTTGTTCCCTCGCAGGAATCGCCTGCAATTCCGATTCCACAGTAGAAACCTTGTTTTCCAGCCATATCAAAAGGAGACCCGAGTTATGAAACGTGTTGTCGCCGCCATTGTTGTGTTTGGAGTGGTAGCCCTCTTGGCTTCAATGATTTCGCAAGCGGTCCTGGCGACTGATGCCTCTACGGATCGCGTCGTGGCGATGTACTTCCATCGCACCCAGCGCTGTCCGACGTGCCTCAAGATGGGCAGCTATTCCGAGGAAGCCGTTAAGAGTGGTTTTGCCCAACAGGTCAAGGACGGCAAGATCGAGTTCCGCTACATCGACTTCCAGGACGGAAAGAACGCCGCGCTGACCAAGGGTTACAAAGTCGGCGGCCCCACGCTGATCGTTGCCCGCGTCGCCGACGGTAAAGTCGCGGAATACAAGAACCTGACGGAGATTTGGGCGAAGGTCCGCGACAAGGCGGCGTTCGTCGAGTACGTGCAAAGCAGTGTCAAGGATTATCTCAAGTAGCAGCGTCCGCCGTCAGAAAGGCAGGGTGGGTCGAGCGCCACCCAGCCCCCCCCAAAATTGTGGTTGGGGGGGGCGCGGCGCGCGACCCCCCCCACCCGGAGATGGATT
>Ga0315287_10002626_pt1 | contig 17102 bp, 13 predicted proteins | sample YL17G11_0_MG_FD_205037 | JGI IMG/M metagenome (GOLD analysis project Ga0315287, IMG submission 205037) | Sediment microbial communities from Yellowstone Lake, YNP, Wyoming, USA - YL17G11_0 | ecosystem: Environmental > Aquatic > Freshwater > Lake > Sediment | place: USA: Wyoming | collected...
TGACGCCGGCGAGCGCAGCCAGCCCGGCGCCACGCCATTCGCCGGCGTCCGGCAGCCCCTCGACCACCAGAGCGACCGGCACGATGATGATGGCGCCGGTCGCGAACACCCAGAGCATCTGCTGCAGAGGCCGCGTCTCGCGCGTGACGCGCTGCGAGAGCATGTCGCTGGTGGCGAACGAGAGAGCCGTCAGCAGGCCTGAGAGGATCGTGAACACCGCGCCAGTCTACCTGACTCCCCCCGGCCGGGCTCTTGGTCCGGTGGCCCGGCCCGGAAGCACTCCGCTCGCACCGGCGAGCGCAACCACGTCACCTGCCTCAGCGGGCAACTCGATGAGGAGCAAGGGGTAAACGTGTGGGCGCAGCGGTGAGGCCGGGCCGGCTTCGCCCGCCGGCCAGCGTCAGACGATGACAGCGCGCAGGCTGACGGCGATCTGCTGGGCATCCAGCCAACCCTGGCTTGAGGCCTGATGACGCCTACCGGGCATTGACTCCAGTGCCCTGACTTGCGGAGCCCACCAACATCGTGGTCAGCTCAGGGAGGTACGCCTCTTCTCCGTGACCCTGCTTCTCTTGACCTGCCCTCTCACGGAGTCCGTCGAGCCAATGCTCCGGCAACGGTCGTTGGCCGACCACGAGGCCGGCGACGTCTCGCGACACGCCCGCGTCCTCGAGGCAGCGAATCGCATGGGCGAGCGGCAACGAGTTGAACCAGTCGTAGCCGGCTTTGCGGCGGGCCACCGGATCGAGGCTGCCGATCACCCGAACGCGGGACAGACCGCCATCGGGAAATGCGTCAAGGCGAACGGACGCCACGGGCTGGTCGTGACTCACGGCGAACACGTGACGCGTATCGGGCTGCAGGCGCGTTCGCGCAAGAAGCGGCAGCCACGCGGCCGATTCGACAGACGCACGCAGCTGCTCGCGGCAGCCGTAGACGGCGATCTCGGCGGAGGCGTTGTACTTGAAGTGCGCTGTATCGATGATCAGCTGCCGGATAGCGCCGAGAAAGGCAAGCCGGAGCTCCACGAAGTCGTGCCCGCCGTCGCGCCGCCGTCGGGTCTCCCACCCCTCGCCCATGGTCCGCGCGCGGTCCGGACGGTTGAGCATCTGCGCCGAGGTGTAGAAGCCGTCGCTGCTCGACACGACCGCCCCGCCGTACTCCTGGCTGGCCAGGTCGATGGTAAGGCGGTCGAGCTGGCGCGGGTCGGGTACGACCCGCCCCAGCACGCGGAATCGCGCAACGCCGCCGTCGGGAAACGTCGACAGGCGGACATGGGTGAAGCGTCGGGGGTCCGGCACGGGAAACGTGTTGTGCATGTCACCGCGAAGCGGAGACCGGGGCACGATCTCAGCCCACTCGGTGGCGGGATCGCTGAGTTCGGCGGGACTCGGGTACGCCTCGCATCCACAGGCCTCGACAGTGCAGAATTCGGGGTAGTTGCCGGCGAAGAAGCTCGTGTCGACATCGACGGACGTGATCGTCCCGGGGGTCCCGAGGCGAATGATCGCCCAATCGTTGCCGGGCTCCCGGCGCCGCTTGGTCTCCCAGCCATCGACGATCTCGCCACGGTTGCCATAGTGGCCCGGCTCAAACTCGGACGGGCCTGGCTTCAGGAGGTTCTCCTTCTCCCCAAACGACTCGTCGCTGGCCGCTATCACGCTGCCCCCCACCCATCGCGAGGCGAGATCCGCCTCCGCGGTCAGAGACTCCCTGGGCGAGTGCGGCCAAGGCACCGTGTGTGGATCTTGACGGCTCATCCTGCGCTCCACGTCGATTCGCCGTCGCTGCCGTCAGCGTGCGCCGCTGGTTGCGTTGAGCCTTCGCCAGCAGCTCCGCCGCGCAAACCGAGAGCCAGTGAGAGTGGCCAAGCGATGATCGCCTTGGGACCAGGCACAGCGTACGTCGAGACCTTGCTCGTCTTCAGGCCCAGGCCGATGACGGCCTCGGCGAGCCGTACTGCCGCTCCGACGCCATCGACAACAGGAACGTGAAGCTCGGCTGTGATGGCTTCCTCCAACCCGGCCATGCCCGCGCAGCCCAGGCAAATGACCTCTGCGCGATCGATCTCCACGGCCTTCCGCGCCTCAGCGACGATTGCTCGGATCGCGCCCTCGGGATCGCTGTCGACTTCGAGCGTGCTCATCCCGCTGGCGCGGACCGATGCGCACCGATCCCCAAGGCCGGCCAGCCGAAGACGGTCCTCGATCGGTGGTACCGAGCGCTGAAGCGTCGTCACCACCGAGTAAGCCCGGCCGATCATCAGAGCGACGTGCGCAGAAGCCTCGCAGATCTCGATCACGGGCTGCTCGATGAGCTCCTGGAGGCCGTCGCGGCCGTGCTCACCAAAGCCGGCCATCACGACGCCGTCGTAGGGCTTGTCGTAGGCGAGCACGCGATCCATGACCGCGACGGCCGAAAGATAGCTCTCGAAGTTGCAGTCGACTGCTTCCGCGCCGAAGAACGGTTGGAGCGCCTCGATCTCCGTGCCTGGTGAAGCGTACAGGCGAGCCGCCTCGCCGATGCTGTCGGTCATGGACCGGCTGGTGTTGACATTGACAACGATGATCCTCATCTCACAGTCCTTCCCGAGACGGCCTGTCGTACCGCTCTCGATTTGGCGCCCATCAGGCAGCGGGGTCTTAAGCGGCAGATGCGCCGGCTCAGCCCGATCGCGATCGCCGTCGGACGTGTCAGGGCCGCTCACATGGCGCCGCGCGTCAGGAACTCCCCTTGTGGGTGCTGCAGGTCGGTCTGCCGGCCGCGAAGTATCGTCATGCGGACCACGCCCATCAGTTCGCGGCCGGCATAGGGTGTCACGGGGTGCCGGTGGTGGAGCTTGGCCGGGTCGACGACAAAGGAGTCGTCAGGAGCGAAGACGCAGAAGTCCGCATCGCGGCCGGGCGCGATTCGACCCTTCCTGGGAAGGCCGGCGAGCTGCGCCGGCCGCTCCGACATCCAGCCAGCGACATCCCTGAGCGCGAAGCCTCTGCGGCGCATCCCGGTCCAGACGACCGACAGCCCCAGCTGGAGCGAGGAGACGCCGCCCCATGCTGCCCCGAAGTCGCCATCCTCGGGCTCCTTCATGGCCACCGTGGCGGGGGAGTGGTCCGAGACGATCTGCTCCAGGACCATGTCCCTCAGGCCGCCCCACAGCAATTCGCGGTTGTCTGCTTCGCGGATCACCGGGCCACACTTGAAGGCAGTCGCACCGTCAGGGATCTCCTCCGCACAGAGCGTGAGGTAGTGGGGGCAGGTCTCAGCCGTCAAGGAGACACCGTCTCTGCGCGCCGTGGCGATCATCGGCAGCACATCGGAACTCGAGACATGCAGGATGTGCGCGTGGGCCCGTGTCTGTCGGGCCGCCTCGATCACCTGTGCGACCGCCAGATTCTCGAGGCCCCGCGGACGCGAGGCAAGGAAGTCGCGGTACTGGCGACCGTGCATCTCGGGGATGCTCGACGCGGCCTCTGCATGGACGAGCAGGGGCGTATCGAGGTCACGGAGGAGACCCAGCGCCGCTTCCATCTGGCCAACGTCGATCCCGGGGAAATCGGGCGTCCCGCAATCGCCAAGAAAGCACTTGAAGCCGAGCACCCCGGCTTCGTGAAGCGGCATGAGATCATCGAGATTGTCGGGGACAACGCCTCCCCAGAAACCCATGTCGGTGTGACACTGACCTTCGGCCGAGCGTCTCTTCTCCTCCAGAGCCTCCACGTTGACAGTACTGGGCACAGAGTCGAGGGGCATGTCGACCAAGGTCGTGATACCGCCGGCCGCCGCGGCCTTCGTCGCGGTCGCGAAGCCTTCCCACTCGGTGTTGCCCGGCTCGCAGATATGCACGTGGCTGTCGACCAAGCCCGGCAGGAGCACGACGTCCGGATCAAGCTCGATGAAGCGGTCGGCCGTGACACGGGCATCCAGAGACTCGACGGCCACGATGCGCCCCCTCTTGACCCCAACGACCCGCGCCACCTCCCCTTCTGGGGAGATGACGCGGGGGGCGCGAATGACCAGGTCGAAATCGTGGGACACTCAGCTGACTCCCTCTCCTACCAGGTCCGGCGTGGGTGCGTCCGCCAAGGCGGAGTAGCCCAACCAGTGCCTTACTCTCGAACTCTTCGCGACGAGCGCGACGGCGACCAGGTACACCGCAGCTCCGGTGATCCAGGCCTGCAGAGCCGGGAATCCGATGTACGTGTTGCCGTATCCCGACGTCCAGGGAATGAGGCCGGCCGTGTAGAGACCGACACTGGTGCCGATCACGAGCGCCACGATAGCCGGGATGTTGGCCATCGCTATCTCCGACCACGTGGCAACGCGGTACAGCGGCCTCCGCAGTCCGAACAAGCGCGGCACGACAAAGACGTCCATGGCCATGATGGTGCTGGCCACCGGCACCGTGACCGAGCCGATGCCGGTAACGATGATGAACGTATCGTTCAGACTGGGCAGGATGAACGTCAGACCACCCGCGATCAGGCCCAGCCCCACCACGGTGTACCCACGCCGCCAGCCCGGGATCCGCGAGAGCATGTTCTGTGAGCCGTTGATGGCGATGTAGAGGTTCCCATCCTGGATGGCCCACTGGTTGACGATCAGGACGAACAACATCAGCCCCGCCAACCCGAACGCGGTGAAATCGGCGAAGTAGCGGATGCTCGCGGTGAAATCGGGCTTGTCAGACAGCGCCGCGAGCAGGTAGCCCATGATCGGGAAGATGAACGAACCCAGAATGTACGCGATGGCAATCGTCGGGATGTTCCACCAGGACTTACGACCGGCCTTCGCGTAGCGGAAGACGTCGGGCTCGTTGCCCCACGTGGAAAGACCGACCATCGCGCCGACAACGATGAAGAAGGACGCGGGTGTGGCCGCGTTAGGGACAGCCGCGAGCACGTCTGCAGACACGCTGGTGAGCGCCTTGATCGTGGCGTAGACGCCCCACACGATGATCACCGGCATCGCTACCCACTGGGCGAAGAGCTGCAAGCCGGTAAAACCGAAGTAGTTGTTGAAGATCATCACGACGGCCAACCCAGCCGTGAGCAGGGCCACAGCGGGGAATGTGCCCAGAAGCGCTTCACCGAGCGAGATAACGAACAGGACGGTGAAGAGGTAGAACCCCATGCCGTCGATCACCAGCAGGATCGAAACGAGCACGCTCCCGGCTTTCCCGAAGATGCTCCGGGTCGTGACGGCATGCGTCTGCCCGACGACTGCACCCACGTTGGCGGATCCGATGCAGTAGACCGTCATGGAGGCGGCGGCCACAGCCATTGCCAAGGCCAACTGACCAAGCGTGAGGCCCTGGAATCGCGCGGTATAGCCGACCAGGACGGCTCCGAAGACCAGCTGCATCGAGCCGAACATCAGGAACATCCGGAAGTTGGACCGCCGCGCGCTTTGCGGAACGACAGCTTCCGTGTAGTCAGCTTCCATCGATTGTTGTCGAGGCCCGCTGACAGGGGCGCTCACAGGCTGGCTCGTGGACGTTTGCCCATCGCCCTGCTCTATGCCCACTCTACTCTCCCTTTGTCCGTGGTGGCGGCGGCCACCCTTCTCTCATGACCTTCGTGTACACCCCAGGATGAGCCACTCAGCCGTCCTGTCTCACCTGCACTCGACGCCCGGATCATCGGGCTCGCTCAGTCCCTCGGCTGACCCCGCACCTCCCCTCGGGTCTCACGACCCGCCGCGGGTTGCTCCGCGCGTGCGTTCCACCCCCTCAATCGCTCTTCCGGAAAGCGTCACTAGCGCCTAGGAAACCGTACCGGAGCGGTGAGGAAGAGGCTAGGCCCGCGCGCCTGAGAGGGTCAAGCCGCAAGTGCTCACCCGTTGGCGTCGTTGATGGGCGTCTGCACACTTGCGCCCGCGACTCCCGCGGACGACCGCCCGGAATCACCGGACGAGACCACCGGACACTGGTCGGCTCACCGAGTTGGGCATGCCCCGACTCCGCCGTGGGGCTCCAGCCAGGCAGGTTCGGCTCATGGACCCGTGTCTCGGCGAACGGGGTCGCCAATGTCGTCGCTGCAATCGGTTCGCGGCGACCAGCCCACTGGGCGCGTCGCCCGACTCTCGGTGTGCGGCCGCGTTCGGCCTCTCCACCAGCGCCGGCCGTCGTCAGATGGCGGCCGGCGCTTCGCCGGTCAGCCTCAGCTCGCGCGATACTGGACGCCGAACTCACCCCGGGGGTACTCCCACGAGAGTGCGCTGTTGTCGCAGCAGATCATGCAGGTGCCGCACTCGAGACACCCTTCCCAGTTGACGACGATGTGCCCCTGCTCACTCACCTCGAACAGATCTGCCGGGCACACAGAGATGCACGCACGGCTCGTGCATACCGTGGCGCAGACAACCTGGTCGATCATGATGTGCGGCTCTCTGTCGAGCTTGAACACGTTCTGTCCCAACTTGGCGTCGATGTTCACGGCCACCCCCTCATATGTTTCGCAGCGACCACAGGTCCCTGATCGTGGCGATGCTCAGGAAGTGACGCCGGGATGTGCGCAGCATCTGGCTCGACAGCTTCTTCGCCGGCTCTGGGCCGACAGTGTAGAGATCTGTGAGCAGACTCGAGACCGCCTCAGGGTAGTGCGTGAACAGACGCGGGTTCTCCAAGATCTTCGGAATCGCCTTGCTGGTCTCCAGGTCACGAAGGACGAAGCTCCGCCTGAGTCGCACCTCATAGCCTGCGAGGCCGGCGGCCGACGTGTCCCCGGCCTTCTTGGCCTCGATCGCAGCATGCGCTGCGTGATACCCGCTGGCGATCGCGAAGTCCATCCCGCGCACCGTGATGAGAGCGTTCAAGGACAGGCCCGCCGCATCGCCGACGAGCAGGTAGCCGTCGCCGAACAACTGGGGAACCTGTGCGATGCCGCCCTCGGCGATCGCGTGCGCCGAGTACTCCACGACGGTCCCGCCCGCGACAAGCGGCCGAATACCTGGCAGCTCCTTGAACTCGTCGAGGAGCTGCCAGCTCTCCAACTCATCGCTCCGTGAGCGCAATTGCTCCATGCCGACGACGATGCCGAGCGATATCGATTCCTTGTTCGTGTACAGGAAGCCGCCGCCCATCATGCCGCGCGAGAGGGCGCCCATGAAGAGCTGGGCCGCGCCTTCACCGGGGTTGAGATGCCAGCGGTCCTCGATCACCTGCGACGGCATCTCGATGATCTCCTTGTAGCCGAGAGCATGGTGGCTCGGTCTGGGCTCAGGCCGCAGCCCGGCCTTGCTGCTGAGCAAGCCGAGCACGCCTTCGGCGACGATCACGACGTCCGCACCGATCTCGTCGTCGCCCGCGCGAATGCCGATGACCCGGCCCGGCTTCTCCGCGGTTCCGGGCTCGCGCAGCAGTGCGTCCACCTTCATCTTGGACAACACCATCGCGCCTTTCTCGGCCGCACGCTCCGCCAGCCACTGGTCCAGTCTCGCGCGGATCACGGTGTACGACTGCGGTTTCTCCCCCACGAAGCCTTGCGCGGCGACTTCGACAGTCGTCTGCGTGCCATCACCGATCATGGTGACGAGCTCGCGGGCGACCGCGCGCTCAAAGGGTGCTTCAGCCCACAGCTCCGGGTAGATAGCGCGCAGCGGGTTGAGGTACAACCGCCCTCCGGTCACGTTCTTGGCGCCTGCATAATCGCCGCGCTCGAGCACCATCACCTCGAGGCCGGCTCCGGCCAGCCCATAGGCGGCGGAGAGCCCAGCGAGGCCTCCCCCTACGACGATGCACTCGACCCTCTCCATCTCAGTTCTCCCGATCGTTGTTCGCTCGACCCAGGCTCCCCGCCAGGTCGGCGCCGCGGGGGGGCGCCGTGCCCGAAGCGGTGTCTGTCCTCAACTGCGCCCGAACAGCTTTCGCCACTGCTCCCCCGTCTTCTCCATCTCCGAGCCGGCTCCCGTCCGCCTCATGCGGTGCAGCCGGGGCATCCCCAGCTCCCACTCCTGCATCCAGCGCGCGGCAAACTGGCCCTGCGAGGTCTCCTCGTAAATAGCCTCGATCTCGTTGCGATCGACCACACGCGGCCCGCTCGTACGCACGGCAAACTCGCACGTACGGCTACTCTTCGTCGAGATGTACGACTCGATGCCGACCTCATCCATGACATCGACCACGGAGCGCAGAGAGCGGATCGCCTTTGCGTAGGCGAAATGGGGCGCACAGCCATGCGCGACAAGCGTCTCGAACGTCGCGCGCATCAGAGCTATAGTCCCCCCATACAGCACCTGCTCCTCGAAGTTGTCGCCCTCGGTCTCCCATTCGAAGTCCACGGCGACGACCCCGACCCGGGTGCTGCCGCACGCCTTGGCCAAGCCGAGCACGATCTCCCAAGCATCGCCGGTGACATCCTGATCGACCGCAACGGCGCCGTACACGCCTGAGCCATCTAGGAACTTCTCACGAACGAGATGCCCCGGTGAGTTGGGGACGTAGAGCACGACGTTCACATCGGCCGGCGGCTTGATCGCTCCATAGAGTACGTTGAACCCGCTGGCAAAGCTGAGCGTCTTGCCGGCCCTGAGATCGCCATGGATCGACTCCCAATAGACCGACGGCTGCGCGGGATCCGGCAGAAGCACATGAACGACGTCCGCGGCGGCGACGGCTTCGGCGATGTTCATGACTCGAAAGCCGTCGGCAACGGCCCTGTCCCAGTCCGAATGACGCCGCCGGTCGCCGGCGCCCACGATCACGTCAAGGCCGCTATCGCGCATGCAGTGGGCTTGGGGGCCACCTTGGACCCCGTACCCGATGACCGCCACGACCCGGCTCTTGACGGCGTCCAAGCTCGCATCGTCTTCGCGAAACACCTGGTTGAGCGAAACCTGCATGATTCCTCCGTTCCCGGATCCGATTGCGCCGCACCTCGCGGTGCGGCGCAATCAGCTTGGGGTGCTGATCACGTGAAGTCCGGCGCCTTGTGGTCCGTCGTGGCGCGCAGGCCAGCCACGACGGCGCCGCACGCGCCGACTCTGAGTGACACGTTAGCCGCCGCCCTCCACCTCTTCACGGTCGTGTGTCCAGCCCGCACGGCGGGCCGTCGGCCTCCGTGGCCACAGACACGTCAGTCTTCCTTACCCCGAATCGCCGGGCGACACTGTGCCGACGAACGAATTGCCGAGCAGCGACGCCGGCTGCAGGCGGCCGCTGACGTGGCGAGCGCCGCGCAGCGTCGAGAAACTCGTGTGCTGCGAGAAACGAACCCGGCGTCCGCCGCGGCCGGTAGGACGGTCGTCAGTGCTGCAGTTTGGCCGCCTGAGCTTCCTCCTTGACCTTATCCAGATCCTCGAAGCGCGACAGCGGCAGTCGTTCCAGGTACCACGACTTCTCGCCGGTCATCACGAACCGGGCCATGTCGCGACCGATCGTGGGCGCTTCGATCACGCCATTCCCACCAGCTCCGGCAGCCAGCATGTAGCCCTCCACGGGCGTGTCGCCGAGAATGGGCAGGAAGTCCGCGGGCTCAGCGCGGTAGCCTACCCACTCGTTGGTGATCGAGGACTCCAGCAGCCGGGGATAGACCTCCAACAGCTCTCCGGTGAGAAACTCCCAGAAGTACGCGTCGGTGCCGCCAGTCATGGGCAGGTCATCCGGATCCCAGATACCGGCATGCGTTGCATCGCTGAGATCCATGGTCATGTGTGCTTTGCAGATGAAGATGCTGTCCTTGTCCTTGCGCGCATAGAAACGCGGGTACTTGAGCACCGGGAAAGGGTATCCCAGGCCCTCTGCAGGCGCCAGAATGAAGACCTCTGCCTTGGTGTGCCACAACGGCAGTTCGAGCCCGACATAGCCGGCAGTGGTTCGCGCCCACGGGCCCGTGGCGTCGATGACTACGTCCAAGTCGAGATCGCCTTTGTCGGTGGTCACGCCGACCGCCTTGCCGTCCCGCATCGGGATGCCTTCGACCTTGGTCCCTATCATGACCTTTGCACCGGCCTCACGCGCACGGCGTATGAGGGTGTTGGCGATCATCGTGGCGTCGAAGAAGCCGTCGTCCGGGCACCAGCCGGCACCAAGGACTCCTTCGAGATTGAGATCAGGGATAACCTCGTGGATCTTCTCGTGGTCGTGCCAATACTCTGCTCGGTAGCCGGATGCCACAGCCAAATCGACGGCCTGCATAACGTACGTCTCGTAGTCCTTGTAGGGCGCCACTGTCAGGGTGCCGGTCTGCTCAAAGCCGGTGGAGCCCGGCTCATCCTTCTCCAGGCCGGTGTAGAACTTGAAGCCGAACAGACGGACCGACCAGAACTCGTGTGCGACAGAGTCGTCGATCAGGCAGAATGTCGCGGCCGATTTGGCCGTCGTTCCCGAGCCGATGGTGTTCTTCTCGAAAAGCGTGACATCAGCGTCAGGATACTGGCTGAGGAAATAGGCGATCGAACTACCGACGATGCCGCCGCCTATCACCCCGATTCTCTTGTTCATCGCTCCTCCTCATTGACGTTCGTCCACGGTTCTTGACCGAAACCGGGGCGACGCGGCACGCTCTAGACCCAGATCGGACGTGCGCCCCTTGCCTGAAGACGTTCGATCAGAACCGGCAAAAACTCATTGAGATCGGCCACGACGCCGATGTCCGCTTGCGTGAAGATCGCGGCGTCCTGGTCGTTGTCCACAGCGGCGACCACTCGCGAGTCGCGGATGCCGACCATGTGCTGGATGGCTCCCGAGAGGCCGATCGTCAGGCACAATTCGGGCTTGACCTTGACGCCCGAGAGACCCAGCCATTCCGGTAGCCAATCGCGATCCGACGATACGGGCCTCGAGCAACCAAGCTGCGCGTCCAGGAGACTCATGAGGGAACGGATCATCTCGAGGTCGTCGAGCTCCTTCACTCCCCGACCGATGTCCACGACCGTCTTCGCTTCCTCCAGCCGAGCGCCGCCCGTGGCCTTGGTCCGTTGACTTAACACGGTGATCTCCGGCATCTCATTGGGAAGCATCACCGACTCGGCTCGCGCCGCGCGCCCTTCGAGCTCGCTCGCCTCGAAGGCCCCTTGGGCCGCGGTCAGCACCGTGACGCCGCGGGAGAAACGATACTTCGCTACACCCGCACCGGCGTACACCATGCAGCTGGCGGTCGTTGCGCCGGTCGTCGGGTCGATCTCAATGGCGACGGCCCAGGCCGCATACGCCGCCTCGGTGCGTTCCGCGACACGTGGGGCGACCTCCAGGCCTGCCTTGGTGGCGCCGATGAGCACAAGGCTTGGTCGAGACCGGGCGATCACGACGCCCAGGACACTCGCCCATCTTGCGGCATCCACCTCGCTTGTCTCGGTGACGTACACGACGTCAGCGCCGTTCGCGGCGTAGACCTCAAGCTCCGCGGCGCCGACGTCACCAGAGATGCACAGAGAGACTTCGCCGGCCGCGGCGTCAGCGAGCCTACGCGCCTTTCCCAACAACTCCAGCGCCAGCGCCGGGCATTCGCTCCAGACCAGGATTCCCGCGGCCATCACCCTCCGCCTTTCAGGGCAAGGACTTCCTCTTCCACCAGCATGTCGATGAAGAGATCGGCCATCTCCGTGACATCCATCCCCTTCAGCATGTGCTGCTTGCGGTCGACGACGATGCCCGTCTCACAGATCACGGAATACCCCGAGACCTTGTCCAGGGCCTCTTCCGACAGGCCCAGGTCCTGTTCGAGACTCCACATGTTGGTGGGCTTCTTCTGAGCCTTCATCGCCTGCAGAAGAGTGACACGTCGGGGTACAAACGCCTCCTCGGCAACGCTCACGATCGCCGGCAAGGGAACGCTCACTGTCTGAATGCCATCCTCGAGATCCCGATCGGCCATCAAGACCCCGCCCTCGAGACTGATCTCTCGAGCATAGGAGACGAAGGGCAGCCCCAGCCGCTCGGCGAGACGCGGCCCCGTCTGGTGCGAATAGCCATCGTCGCTCGCGAACCCGCAGATGATCAGGTCAAACGGGCCACGCTTGCGAATCGCCGCCTCCAGTACGCGGGCCGCAACGGCCGCATCGGCGGCGCCGTCGTACGGGTCCTCGATCACCGTCGCTTCGTCCGCGCCCATGGCCAGCACGTCCTTGGTTGCCGCTCGCGCCGCAGGAGGCCCCAGGCAAAGGACCTCCACCACCGCGTCGGACGTCTCTTTGAGGCGGACGGCGACTTCAACGGCTCCCTTGTCCAGGTCGCCGAATCTCTGAGGCACGCCGGTCATGCGCAGCGCGCCAGACGCCGAGTCGACCCTGATCTCTGCCACATCCAGGGAGTACTTCGCCAAGGCCAGTATCTTCACAGGCGCTCCTTCACAAGATCCGCTCTCCCAATGCTTGGGCCATCGTTCCATTCACGGTCCGCAGAGGGCACACGGGCGCGACTCAGCGGGCTCTGGGTCCGCACGATCCCCCAGCCCGCGTGGCCAACGAACGGTGATCGACTCAAGGGGCTCTATCGCTCATGGCTGCACTGAGGATGGGGCGATCACAAGACGGCTCTCGCCTGCTGGCCCCGTGATCGACCTTACGGCACGATGCAGGCCATCACGCCCTTCTGCGCATGCAGCCGGTTCTCGGCTTCGTCGTAGCAGGGCGTGCCCCATCTTGGATCGTCGAGCACGGCGTCGCTGACCTCGTGGCCGCGCTCGCACGGAAGGCAATGCATGTAGAAGGCGGAGTCCTTGGCCAAGCGCATGCGCTTCTCGTCCGCGATCCAGCCACGATACCCGCCGAACAGCTTGGCCATCTCGTCGTGCTGCGGCTCCGCAGCGACCGGCGGCAGCATGTCGAGACAGACGTAGTTCTTGGCGTAGACAACGTCGGCCGAGTCGCAGGCGTCCTCCATATTGTCGACCACGCTGTAGGAGCCTCCGTTCAGCTCCACGTTGGCCTTGATAGCGCCCTCTACGTCGGGGTCGATGCGCATCTCCGGCGGATGGGCGAACACGATGTCGGGGCCAAAGTAGCTGGCCGCGTACATGAAGTCGTGATGTGGGGCAACCGGCTTCTTCGTGCTTGGGGAGAACGCCCAGGAGACGGCCAGCTTGCGTCCGCGAAGGTCCTTTCCGAGGTGTTCCCACAGCGTCATCGCGTCGGCCATGCCCTGGTTGGGATGGTACTTGTTGTCCTCCATGTTGATAACGGGGACCGCGGAGTATCTGGCGAACTCGTTGATGATCTTCAGCGACTTGTCGTACTGCCAGTCGACAGCCCCGCCGAGGATGCGAATGGCGATCGCGTCGCCCATCCTCGAGAGCACACGCGCCACATCGGCGATGCGCTCGGACTGGTAGGCGACGTCCTCCCCCTCGAGTGTGGGCAGCCGCATTGAAGACGGCTCGAGGAAGTGCGCATGTCCGCCCAGCTGGAAGATGCCGGCCTCGAAGCTGTTGCGCGTGCGCAGGGAGGGGTTGAAGAACAGCATAAGCAGCGTCCGAACCGGCAGGATGTCCTGATGGGTCCGGCGCATGGCCACGTCGGCCTTGAGCCGCAGGCCGATCTCGAGCATGGTCTCGATCTCCTGCCTGTTGAAGTCGCGCAACGTGATGAAGTCGCGCCCTTTGAGTCCCTCTGTGATCAATTCCCGCTCTCCTTTCGCAGGTGCCCGATTGCCCGGTCTGCCGTCGACTCTGTGACCCTCTCGGGCGGCGGCACATCGGCGATGAGGTGGCCACTCATCGCGACTGCGCCAGCTGGCTTGCGCTGAGGATGCTCAAGGAAACAGCGTGCCCTGTGAAGTGGCCTTGGGCACCGCGTGGGTTCGCGCGCCGTGTGCATATGCACACGGCTGCCGCTGCCCTGGGCACAGAGTCAGGCCAAGCCGGAATGCCGCGAGGCCTGATCACCAGGGGCGGGCCGACGGCCCATCAAGTATCAGCGTGCACCTGACCAGCGGCCGCAAGGAGCTCGGCAGCCTCGAAAGACAAGTAGAGCTCCACGACATCGTCCATGCGACTCAGATCCAGGTCAAGCAGCTCCTCGATCCGCCCGAGTCGCTTGTACAGAGTGTTGCGGTGTACGAAGAGCTCCTTCGTGGTTTCTTGAACCGACATGCCCATCCTGAAGTACACGCGAAGCGTCGCGACGAGCGTCGTGTGATGAATGCGATCGTGTTCGGCCAGGGGGATCATGAGCCGGTTGCCCATCGCCTCCAGAGCATCCGGACTCTGCCCACCAAGGAGTCTGAACTTGTTGTCGACCTCGTCGAAGAGGACGATGCCGTCCTTCACTCCCGCCCCGTCACGAGCGGAGAGACTCGCTTCTTCGGCCTGTCGAAGGAGGGCGGCCGGCCGCGAAGGCCCGACCCACCCGCCGGAGACACCTACGTAGGTCGCTGGCTCGGGGAAGCAGTCCCGAAGGTGCGCCTGAACCTCCACGAAGACCCCGCGAACGCTGTCTCTGCCTGGCTCGCTGAAAACGGCAAGTACGACGATGACGTCCCCCATGACGCAGGTGATCGCCGAGACGCGAAGCGCGCGAAAGCACTCTTCAACAGCATCTGCGATGCGCCGCAGGACCGCCGCCCGTTCTTGCTGCCTAGAAACGGGGCCTGTGCCTTTCGAGTGCTCCGGATCCTCAGCGACAAGCACGGCCACGCGCCACGGACTGCCGATGTCCATGCCGACAGCATGCAGCTTGTCGGTGAATTCGTGCGCGCTTCCTTCTCGAGTGAGAAGATCTCGCAAGAGCGCAGACGTCATGTTCCTGCGGAACCGCATCGCCTCGCGCTCCGCAAGCAGACTCACTCCGATCAGCCGCTGCGTGTCGGACAGTGTGATGTCAACCAGAATGGATGTGACCTGAGCGCGCGGAACGACGGCGACAAGCACCCTTGCCAGCTCGCCGTGGACGACCACGCGACGCACATAGATGCGCTCGCTCGCGGCCTCGATGACGCCCGTCGGCCCGCCGCTCAAGTTGGCGCCGACGACGACGCTCCATATTGACTCCGTGTCAAGTGAGCCGCGCCTGCAGGCCACAGCCAGGACCTCTCCATCGGGGTCGAACAGAACCATCGCCAAATCGAGGGTCTCTGACAGCCGAGAGACGATCTCCGCGGCGCCCTTCTCCTCCACGAGCAGATCCAGGAGTTGGCTCTGGACTGCGAGAGCGCGGCGGAGCGAGTGCATGTCCAGAGAAGCAAGCGAGTGATACACATAGGAGAAGATGTCGCGCAAGGCCAGCGTGCGTGGAGCTTCGACAACAGGCATGCCAAGAGTGCGGGCGTGGGCGATCGCCTCGGGTGGCACATGATCCAAGCACTCGCCGACGGCGACGACGAGGGCGGCGGTCTTCTTTGAGATGGCGTCTAGATAGCGGATGCCGGCGGCAGTCGACTCGGCCAGGTCGGCCCCGTGAGTGATCAGGAGAGTGCCGGCGGCCATCCACTGAGTGGGATCCGAGAGATCGGAGTGGTGAACGTTCATGATCACTCTCGAGAGACCGAGGTCGCCGGTGAGCGTCGTCAGACCAAGCTGAGCCTCCGCAACGAGTTCCCCTAGGGTGAGCTCTTGACTCGCTTCCATGCTCTCTCCCGTCTACAGGCACACCCATGCTATGGTAGCCCACCCCTCTCATTGTACCTCCATCGTCTTCTTTGGCGCCCCGTGGATGGTCCACTGCCGTGCTCATGTGCACCGTGAACGTGGGCTCAGCGCCGCCCTTCCCCGCGCGGGCGACTCGCCGGTGCACGCCCGCTGGCGCCCTCGAAGTCGCCCATGAGAATCGTGAGAGCGGTGCTCATGCCGCCAGCGTCAGTGGGGTCGACAGGGAATCGACGCTCAGGATCGCGCTCGCGGCGCCGCGCCATTGGTGCGGCCGCGGCCGCTCGTGCAGTTCGATGCCCAGAATGACGGCGACGGACCATCTCGGTGTCACCCAGGCGACGAGCAGGTCGAAGACGGGGGCACACCCGTGGTCGGCCCGGGGTACTCCCTGAGTCCGCGCTCAAGCTCCGGCTCAGAAGGGATTGCGTCACGAGCGGGAGTCGTCGACTCCCCATCGTCGCGCACTGTCCACCGCCTCCCGGGCGACGGCGCGCGGCGGCGCGCACCGAGCCGCAACGTCAACGAGCTGCTGAGCGCCAACGTGTCCCTGAGGAGGTGCGCCGTGCAGCGCTGCCAGGGGCAGCCGAGGACGTTCGCGATGGCGCGTCAGGCGCCGGGGACTCTTCTCGTGCAGGGCGGTGCCGGCGATCAGCTGACTGTCGCGGCCGCGGCCCCTCGCGCAAGAAGAAGGGCGCGGCCCCCGGGGCGGGGGCCGCGCCAGTCAGCGGGGGGTGCTGACTATCCGGCGACGCCCGCCTTCTTCGCCGCCTCGAGACCGTCGACGATGGTCACGGAGACATTATCGAGCCGCAGCTGGGAGATGACGAGCGGCGGTTGCACGCGAAGCACGCTGGCGAAGTTGCCGCCGACCCCGATCAGGACGCCGTGATCGAGGCAGTATTGGCGCACGAACCGTGCGGCGGCGCTCGCCGGCTTCTTGGTGGTCCGGTCCTCGACGAGCTCGACGCCCACCATGAGGCCCCTCCCGCGGACCTCTCCGATGAGGGTCTGCTCGGTCATCAGGCCCTCGAGGCGAGCCTTGAGCGCCGCTCCCTTGTCCGCCGACCGCTCGCGGAGATTCAGTTCTTCGAAGTTCCGCTCGCCGACGGCGAGGAGCACAAGCCCAGTCTCGCCGGCACGGAAGGCGTGCGGGCGGTTGGTGCCCGCGGGGCGGGCGAGGACGCTGCCGCGCCGCACGGGGTAGTCGTCGTGCCCGAGAAGGCAGGATCCATCGCCGGCGAGCACGACGAAGAGCTCCTCTTCGCAGGCGTGGCAGTGATGAAGGCTGCTCAGACCGAACGGCTGGACGGTGACGTGCTGCAGCTCCAGGCCGGCCGAGCCGGCGGCCGTCCCCAGTACGGGTCCGGGCCGTCGCCGGCCGCGGCCCATGCGGGGCCCAGCCAAGCCACCTGCGAACGCGGCAGATAACACGCCTCATCGGGCAAACGAGAACCATAGGCGAGGACGTCCAGACCCTCGCCCCCGGCGACCAGGGTACGGGCCTCGCCGCCGGCCAGGTGCACGATGGCGTCGGCGCCGCCGCCGCCGGGAAGATGCACCAAGCAGTCCCACGGGCCGACCTCA
>Ga0315287_10002627_pt1 | contig 17102 bp, 11 predicted proteins | sample YL17G11_0_MG_FD_205037 | JGI IMG/M metagenome (GOLD analysis project Ga0315287, IMG submission 205037) | Sediment microbial communities from Yellowstone Lake, YNP, Wyoming, USA - YL17G11_0 | ecosystem: Environmental > Aquatic > Freshwater > Lake > Sediment | place: USA: Wyoming | collected...
CCGGCCAGGCTGCGGGCGTCGCCGAGGTTGCCCAGCCAGAAGATCGCCGAACGGCGGACGGCCTGGCTTCCGTCTTCGAGCGCCAGACGTTGGAGGACGTCGTGAACCCGCGGTTCGGCATGGCGGCTGAGGATGAACAAAAGGCTTTCGCGGGTTTTGGGTTTTGAATTCGCCCAAGTCAATTTCTCGATGAGGTCGAGGCTTTCGTTTCCCGCGGCGTCTCCCAGCCAAACGACCGGAGCGCCGGCGACTTCATAGTCTCGTTCCGGGTCGAGAAGCATGGCGTCGATCGGATCTCCGGTCGAGCCGTCGCAGAGGAGCAGCCAGACGGCCGGGCCGGCGGAACGAATCTCGTCCCCGTCGCTGATGATGAGATTGTCCCGGTTCTTCTCCCGGATCTTGATGCGCGTATCGGAAACCGTGACCGTATAATCGCCGCCGGTCTCGCCTCTTCGGCCGTAACGGATTTTATCCCGGGCTTGGAATCGGGCCGCTGTGAAGTACGTTCCCTTGACTCCGGATTTCCCGGCTTCGGACTTGGCCGCGGCGAATTTTTCGGTCAATCCGCCGGCCCTCGCGGAAAGATCCCGGACGTTCCCTTTCAGGAACGCCGGACCTTCGGTTTTTTGGGCCGAGGCATAGACCGTGCAGGCTAAAACGACGGCGGCCCCGAGGAGGGCCGCCGCCGTGCTTTTGTATTTTTTCGTAAGATTATGTTTTTTCATCGGACGCTCAGATCGTCGCTTACTTCTCGATCAGTTCCTTGAGGAACTTCATCGCTTCGGGAGTCTTCGATTGGCCGAGCCAGAAGATCGCCTTTTCGCGGACAGACCGGCCGGCGTTGGATTTGGCGATTTCGATCAACATCGGAACGGCTTGGGTTTTGGGAAGCTGGCTGATGCTGAACACGGCTTGTTCCCTGAGGTTGTCCGGTTCCGTGGACGAAAGAACGATATCTTTCAGAACTTTCGCTGCTTCGTCCGAGCCCGACTGCCCGAGCCAGAAAAGCGCCTTCTCGCGGACCGCAACGTTCGTCCCGGACTTGGAGAGTTCAACCAGGATCGGGACGGCTTGGGCTTTGGGAAGCTGGCTGATGCCGAAGACGGCCTGTTCCCTGAGGTTCTCCGGTTCCGTGGAAGAGAGAACGATGTCTTTCAGAATTTTCGCCGCTTCGGGCGCGCCCGACTGTCCGAGCCAGAAGAGCGCCTTTTCGCGGACCGCAATGTTCGCGTTGGACTTGGCGAGATCGACGAGCATCGGAACGGATTGGGACCTGGGGAGCTGGCTGATGCCGAACACCGCTTGCTCCTTGACGTCGTTCGATTCCGAGGGGGACTGAACGATCTCTTTCAGAATCTGGGCGCTTTCGGCCGCGCCCGTCTGCCCGAGCCAGAAGAGCGCTTTTTTCCGCATTTCGGGATCCGGATCCTTCCGGGCGATATCGGCCAGGATCGGCCCGACCTTGACCTTGTCGCCCTGGCTGAGGATGAACAGGGCTTTTTCCCGGAGTTCCGGCCGGTTTTCCTTCCGGATCATCTTTTCGAGGATGGGGAAGGCCGATTCCGCGTCCATGCCCAGGAGGGCGTCGAGGGCGACCAGCTTGAGGTCGAGCTCCTGGTCGGTTTTTCCGCCCTGAACGCCGCCTTCGACTCCCCCCGCGACTCCGCCGACAACCCCGCCCTCGACCCCTCCCGAGACCCCGTTGTTGATATACCGGCGGTAATTCCCGAGCCCTTTTTTAACGAGAGCTTCGGCGATTTGAACTTGAAGGATCCGGGCGTCGTTGACCCAGGTGTTCTTCGGAAAGTTCTTCAGCAGAACATCGAGACGCGCGATGGCGTCCTGTTTCATCTCCAGGCCTTGATTGACGTTTTCCAGGGTGGAGGCCAATTTATCCAGGCTATACCCCAGCCAGTAAAGGCCCTCCTGGCCGAAGGGGGAATCGGCGTCCTTGGACGTCAGCGCCTTGAGCTTGGCGATCGCATCCGCATAGTTCTTGTCGTAAATGTTCTTTTTCGCTGCCTCGTATAGAGACTTGGCTTGGGATTCGATCGAGGTCTGGGTTTGATCGGCCGCCGGCTCCTGGGCCCATCCGGTCGAGCCGGCGAACAGGATCAGGGCCGCTCCGAAGAGAACAACCAGCGCTTTCTTGATCATTGTATTTCTCCTAAGACTTTTTAAGAATTTCGAGTTTGAACATGACGCCGCGTTTCCGGATCAGGTCCTGGATGTCGGCCGGCGTCGCGGAGGTCGGACGGTTCCGATTGATGATTTCCTTGAGAATCAGGTCGCAATCGTCCAAAAGTTCGGCCGCTTCTGGGTTCGATTTCAGCAAGGCCTTCCGCAGAAGGTTGTTCTGGAGGAGAAGCGCCCGGACGATCGATTCCTCGACCAGAATTTTCCGGTTGGATCCGGGATCGGAAGAGGCGTTGGCGAATTCGAGCAGGAGAGGCTTCAGGTCTTCGAGATGACCGGCCAGGACGGGCTTCATCGCCGGGCCCAGGGAGGCACCGGCCGCCGCGACGGGGCCGCCGGCCGGGGGGAACACGGACCGGCCGATGAAAATCCCGACAACCAGAACAAGGACCAGGGCCGCTCCGGCGAACGACCATTGCCGGTTGAAGGAAAGCCTTCTGCGGGCGGGAGCCGGACGGCCGGTCAGCGCGGCTTCGACCCCCCGCCAAACGCGGTCCCGGTTCGGTTCGGGAACCGGGACGGGCGGATGGGCTTCGAGAAAAGCTGCGAGCCGGAGGGTTTCGTTCCGTTCCGCGGCGCAGGTCCGGCAGGTCCGCAGATGGGCTTCGAGGCGCTCTTTGTCTTCCGTCGAAAGCTCGCCGTAAAGGTCGAGCACGACGGCTTCCCGGGCGTGTTTACATTTCATGGCCGTCCTCCAGAAGTTCGCGGCTCAACCGGCGCCGCAGGGTTCCCAGGGCGCGAAATAGATGGGTTTTCACGCTGCCTTCGTTGACGTCGACGATCCCGGCGATTTCCCGGGTGGTATATCCCTCGTAATGGCGGAGGGTGAAAATCAGGCGTTGTTTCGGAGACAGATGGTCCAAGGCCGAATCGATCCTGGACCGGATCTCGCGGTTTTGGGACGTTCGTTCCGGATCTGCGGTGGGGGTTGCGTCGGATGGGTGGGGCACAGCGTCATCCTCCAGGGAGAGGGTCTCCCTTGTTTTCCTCCGGCGAAGGGCGTCCAGGCTGCAGTTGGCTCCGATGCGGTTGATCCAGGCGGGGAAGTTCCCGGCCAGATCCGGGTCGAATCCGTCGAGATTGCGGAAAGCCTTGATGAACGTCTCCTGGAGAACGTCCTCGGCGTCGGATTGATTCCTAAGGAACCTGAAAGCCAAGCCGAACACCCTTTGATGATGGGTGTCGAAGAGGCTTCTCCAGGCGGCGGCGTCGCCGGCTTGAGCCATCCGAATCAGAGCGCTTTCGTCCATTTTCATCTCTTCATCAGGCTATACGCCCGGCCGGGGCATTTCGTTGACACGATCATACGACCCCGGACTATCGACGCGCAAGCGAGCGCCGGCCGATATCTCCTGTTTTCTTTCTATTCCCCGCACGATGAATCCGATAGCAACCACACGATTCGATAGGGAGCCGCCGTTACCAGAAGGAATCGATCATAGCGCGAAGGGCCGATTTTCTTTATAATCCCCGAGGATCAAAGGAGCGCTCATGTTCACCCCCGTCACCGTCGAAATCCGCGCCCGTCTCGAGGCCGTGGTCGGACCCGGCAACGTCCTGACCGAGGCGGACACCCTTGAGGCCTACGGCCATGACGAGTTTTCCCTTCGCGATATAAGTCACCCGCCCGAAGTCGTCGTCCGTCCCAAGACGACCGCCGAGGTCGCGGCTATCCTCCGGCTGGCGAACGATGTCCGGATCCCGGTCACCGCCAGGGGCGGGGCCACGGGTCTGTGCGGGGGGTGTGTCCCTTCGGCCGGAGGGATCGTCCTGTCCCTGGAACGAATGGACCGGATCGTCGAGATCGATCCGGTCAACCAGATGGCCGTCGTCGAGGCTGGGGTGTCTCTTCACGCCTTCGAAAAAGCCGTCGCCGAGGCGGGCTTTGATTTTCCGCCCCATCCCGGCGAGGAGAGCGCCATGATGGGCGGCATGATCGCCACGAACGCCGGGGGCAGCCGGGCGGTCAAATACGGCGTCATCCGGAACTACGTCCGGGGCTTGGAAGTCGTGACCGCCGGAGGCGAAATTCTGAATCTCGGCGGCAAGCTTATCAAGTCGAGCAGCGGGTACAACCTTCTTCATTTGTTCATCGGCTCCGAGGGCACGCTCGGGATCATCACCCGAGCCGTCATCCAATTCCGGACGAAGCCGGCCTTGACCCGATCGCTCGTCATTCCCTTCGAGACTCTCGAAGCCGCGATCGAGACCGTCCCCGTCCTCCTTAGCCGAGATACCGTTCCCTTGGCCCTCGAATTCGTGCCCCTCGACGTCCTGCGAATCACCGAGGCTCATCTCCAGCGGACCTGGCCGAGCCATGCCGGGACGGTCCATTTGTTCGTTATCCTTGATGCCGTCTCCGAGGCGGATATGGATCGCCAGTCGGAGGCCGTCGCCGAGGCCGCCCTGGAGCGGGGCGCCATCGATGTCTACATCGCCGATACGCCGGCCAAGCAGGACAACGTCCTGGCGATCCGGAGCAAGATTTATGAGGCGGTGAAAGCCCAGACCATCGAGATCCTCGATATCGCCGTCCCGCGCGGGGAGATCGCGGCCCACGTCGAGCGGGTTCGGGCGATCGGAGAGAAATACGACGTGTGGCTGCCGACGTTCGGCCATGCCGGCGACGGCAACGTCCACACCCATCTCATGAAAGCCCGGTACGTCGACGGCCGGATCGCGCCCATGCCCGAGGAAGAATGGCGGGCCTCCTTCGAGGCCGTCCGGGCCGAGATCTACGCCGACGGATTGGCCCGGGGCGGCGTTGTCTCCGGCGAGCACGGCATCGGGATCGTGAAGAAGAAATACCTGGCCGGGAGCCTCCCTCCGGTCCAGATCGAATTGATGCGGGGCCTCAAGCGGGTCTTCGATCCCCGCGGGATTCTCAACCCGGGCAAAATCTTCGACTGAGGGCCGGTCGGAGGTCATCGGGCGCCGGTTGCTTTTTAGGCCGACCCGGCATATATTAAATTTATATTATTCATGTCTGACCCGCAGCGTTCGATCGGCGGTCCTTTTTTTTCCCAGACTTTGAAGACGGCCGAACCGCTGCGCATTTTTTAAAGGAGGCCTTATGGAACGCATCACCGAGATCTACGTCATCCTGGAGAACAAGCCATCGATGCTGGGCGACCTCTGTTCCTACCTGGCCGAGAATGAAATCAATATCGAGGCCATCGGCGTCTTTCATGATACGGCCAAGATTTACGTCAAGACTCTCAATAAAGCGGTGAAGCTTCTGCAGAAATTGAATTATACGATCGAACTCCGGGACGTCCTGCTGGTCGATATCGAGAATCGCCCCGGCGCCTTGGCCGAATTGACGACCAAGCTCGGCGACGAGGGGATCAACATCGAATATTGCTACGGGACGCTCAGCCATAAAAACAACTCGACGTCGGTCATCCTCGACGTCTCCAAAATCGACGAAGCGGTCAAATTGCTTCAAGGCTGAGTCCGCCGCCGTCGTCCGGCAATTTCCGGGTCCCGCCGTTTCGGCGGTTCGACCGACCTCTGTCTCCTCTCCATCCTTCCCGCGGCAGGGCCATTCGGTTTCGGGCGAAAAGCCGTCTCGGTTCGGAAGAAATTCATCGCGGAAGGCTCCGCGGATATGCGGATCTCCGAAGCTTCCCGCCGGCCGGGGGTCGATTCTTCACTTTGATTGGAAAACGAACCAAAGAAAACCGACAATCATTCGGCCGACGATCGCGGGATCGGCGCTTGCTTTTTTGTCTCCACGACATATGATAGACACTGATTTTTTTTCGGAGGTGCGCATGCGCGTTCGAATTTCGAAAACCGTCGTCCTGACGGCCGCCGTCCTTCTCGCGGCCGCGGCCTTGACTTCAGCCGCGGACATTAAAATCCTGATTAAGGATTTCCACTCGACCCCTGCGGCCACGGGCAACGAGGACCTTCTCGCGGCCAAAATCGCGTCCCTGCTTCCAAAGCCGTTCCTCATGGAAAGCGATAACCTGGGGAGTTTGTACGCCCGTCTGGGCGGCTCCGTCGCCGGAGGGACAACGGTCTTAGCCCCCCTGGACGAGTTCGGGTATGTCGTCAGCGGGATAGCGGCCGACGGATATCTCCGCCTCGACCGGGCGGCCGCTCTGCCGAGCCCCGTTTTCGATTCGTTCCTGATGGGTCACCCGGTCATCCTTTCGACTCGGAAAGGCCTCCGGCAGGGGATCGTCGTCCAACCGGCGATGCATGTCCTGACCCGCGAGTTGAGAGACACGATCGCCAACGCCTTCAGCCTGGACCTGGTCTATGTGGATATCGGCGTCCGGTCGGAGGCCGAGGCGAAAGAGCGCGGGATCGAAATCCTGGACGCCGTGACGCTTTGGCCGGATCTTTCGACCCTGGCCGCCGATCGCTGGGCCGGCCCGAACCTGGGTCAAAAGACCCTCTGCGCCGTCCTCGCTTCCGCGGCGGAGACTGTTGGGGCGGCCTCCAAACCTCCGGCCGCGACATTCGTCTGGATGGCCCAGACCAGACTTTCCGCCCGGGGAACCCGTGGTTCGCTCGGAGCCACGCGCGCCCGGAACAAGCTCACCCCGAAATACGCTTTGGTGCTGGACGTCGTTTCGGCCGAGCGGGATGAAAAAAGCCCGACTCTCGGCAAGGGGCCTGTTCTCGTCCTCCTCAAGGATGCGCCTTCGCCCCTCCGGACGGCGATTGAGTCGGCCGCCGCCCGGATGAAAATCACCCTTCAGGTCAGCCTCCAGCCGCAAGCCCCTCTTCTGGCCCCTTTCGGCGCGGAGGGCATGGATGGGATCGGACTGGCCCTTCCGGTGAAATTCGCCGGAACGCCGTCCGAGGTGGTCGATCTGAAAGACGTTCAACAATTGACCGATCTGGTTGCGAACCTTCTGCGGTCGGGGAGCTTGAAATGAGCCCAGTGAAAATCGCCCGTCTTTCGTCCCTCGTTCTCGTCGGCATCGTTTCGACCGCCTCGGCCCAGGCGCCGGCCACGGATTGGGATCTTCTCCGCCAAATCGTGATGGTTCCCGGAATCTCAAGCCAGGAAAAGCCGGTCATGGACTGGATCCAAGCCCGGCTTCCCAAAGGAGTGAAGGTCGAGCGGGACGCCAAACATGACGTCTGGTTCACCGTCGGCCAGGGAAAACCGCATATCCTGTTCGTCGCTCATGCCGACGAACTCGGGATGACCGTGGAAAAGATCTCGCCCGAGGGGATCGTCCGGCTCAAGGGCCGGGGAGGATTCCTGACTCAGGCCTTGGAAGGGCGGCCGTTTGTCATCCATACGGGGAAAAACCTGGTCGAAGGCCTCATTTTGCCGCGGCCGGATTATGACGTCCCGAAATTCAAGCCTTTCGCGCCCGAAGCGTACGAAATGTACCTGGGAGCGTCCTCGGAAAAAGAAGTCCGCGACCTCGGTGTGGCCGAAGGTCAACCGGTGATCGTGAAAAAGAAGATTGTGGACTTGTCCCCGGATGTTATGGCCACCCGGGCCGTCGACGACCGGGCGGGCTGCGCTTCGCTTCTCGCGGCCGCCTTGGAACTCGATTTATCGGCGATAAAAAACCGGACGGTCACGTTCGCCTGGAGTGTCGAGGAAGAGATCGGGCTGAACGGAGCGTCGGCGATCGCCTCCGTGATCAAGCCCGATTATGTCTTTGCCATCGATACGTTTGTCTCGACGGATGATCCGCTCGACAATAAGCGTTTCGGCTATGCCAAGCTGGGCGGTGGGGCGGTTTTGCGGGCGATGGACAGCTCGAATCTCGTCCCCAAAAAAGAGCTTCGGAAAGTCGTGGCTTTGGCCGCCCAAAAGGGGATTCCTTATCAAATCGCCAACTCCCGCGGCGGGAACGACGGTTCGGTCTTCCTGGCCGGCGGGGCGGTGGACATTCCCCTGTCCTGGCCGGGCGCCCACGCCCATTCGTTCATTGAGAAGATCGTCAGGTCGGATTTGAGGGCTTTGACCGATCTGATCAAGGCGATCACGGTTGAATTCTAGGCCCGGGGTTTCTTCCCTTCAAGGGAGTTTCATGTTAGAGTTTTCTCATCCTGAAGGAAGGGAAGGGCCATGGCCAACCTTTCGTTTTCGTCGTTGTTCAAGCGTCGGGTGACGGTCGCTCCGGCCGGAAGCAAAGAGGAAATGATTGAATGCCCGCGCTGCGGACGGTTCTTTCATCGCCGCGGTCACGGGCACGAGCCCCTATGCAAGGATTGTTGGAAGCTTGAAAAATCCGTCGGCACCTCCTGAGTCCGGGGATCGACGGTCGGGATCGCGGTCGTTGCCGCCCCAAGCGGCGGGCTATTACCGGATGCAAAGAGGTCGAGATGTCTCACGATGAAATTCTCCGGCAGGAAGCCGGGTTCTTTAAAATCACAGCCTTGAAAACGTACCGCCGGACGGCGGGCGTCCTGTTCGACGCCGTCCCGATGGAATATTTCGCTTCCGTTCAAGCCATCGACCGGGTCATTCACGATCGGGGCGCCTATTCCCCGGGGAGGGTCGGAGAGATCGAGCGTCCCTGGTATTGGCATCTGGGCCAGGAAGACAACCTGATCGTCCTGGCCGGATTCCGCGATATCGAACTGTATCGGGAAGGGCGTCTCGTCCATTTCCGTCTCACCCCGCACCGGCTCGAGATGGACGGGACGATTTTTTTTGATCAACCGGTGATGCTCTCCTGGTCCGCTCGCGTCTTTCATCGGATCATGAGCAGCCCGGAGAAGGGTTCGGCTTCGATCAATATCGCTCTCCGCGGCGTCGGCTTCGATCCGAAGAAAAATTTCGATATCTATGATTTGGATCCGAAAACGGGTGTCTCCCGAATGATTCGGGAGGGCTGCCTCGACGAATCGGGGGAGTAAAATCCGGAGTTCGCTGCGGCGTCGGCCGTCGATCGGTCCCTCGGATGAAATTTCGCGGCGTTTCCTTCAGTCCTCTCTTTTGACCCCGAATCGCATCAGGTTTTTCCCCTCGCAGGCGTTCACGCAAGCCGCGCAGGAATAACAATCCGGCTTCAACACCGATTTCCCTTATTCTGTCAAAAAATCCGAGGGTCCTGCGGGAAGGAGCGAAGCGAAAAAAAAGAGCGCCCCGGGTGAGGCGCTCTTGGGATGGATCGAAGTACGTCTGAGAGGCGGAGTTCTCAGTTTGCCTCGGGATATAATAAGGCGTTCAACAGGAATTTGTACGTCCCGTGGGACTGGCCGCGGTTCTGGGATCGGATCCCGATCAGGATGAACCGGCCGTCCTTGTATTTCGTGTCCACGACGGCGGCCTTGCGGGCCAGGAATTCCTCGCCTAAGAGCCAGCCGCTCAGCAGGACCTCGTCCTCGGTATAAGACGCCACGACTTTGCGTTCCCAGTTGAAGGGCGGATTGGAGGTGTCGAGGGCCAGGCTGTTGACGAACATCGCCCCGGCGACCTTGGGCATTCCGTAGCCGATGGGGGATTCGTTGTCCACATTGATCCGCAGGACCGAGCTCGGGCAGAAGAACCTCGTCCGCTCGATCCCCGTGAGGGAATTCCGAGCCGGGGCGTTGAAGGTGCTGATGGCGAAATCGCAAGCCCCGTTCAAGGTGACGATGATTCCGCCCTTCTCGACGAAGGTCCGCAGGGCTTCTACGCCTTCCTGGCCGATCCCGCCTTCATATTCGGGCGGAGTGGTGGATTGGCGTTGTCCTCCGGCCGCGGCGCCTCCGGGCACTCCGCCGGGGGCTCCTCCCGGAGCACTCCCGGGCGCGGCGCCCCGAGTGCCTCCGCCCTGGCTTGTTCCGATGATGGTATTCGTGTTTTCGTCGGCGAAGACGATCACCTCGTATTCGGCTCGCAGGTCGGCCTTTTTCTCTTTTGTCCCCTTGATGTCCTCGTTATGGAGCGTTTTGTAAGGAATACCCAAATCGTCGAAGACGTACCGCGTCCAGCCTTCGTCGGCGTTGCCGCGCCAGGACTGGAACAGGCCGACACGATGGAATTTGACCGAGGCTTTGGCGATGTCGGCCGCGTCGTCAAGGTCGAGAACGGCCAGATGGTATTTTTCGAGCAGAGCCGGGAGTGACTTTTTCACTTCGGGCGAGTTCTTGACGATAAAGCTGCCGGCCGGGACGACCGTTCCCTTTTGGTTGAGGTGCGTCTTCGTCCGCCAGACCTCGGCGTTGTTCTTCAGAAGGGCCATGGCCACGGGATAAGAGACGTTGACCGCGGAATTGAGGGCGAAATAGGCTTTCTGGCCGTTGCCCGCGGGCGTCTTGGGGTAGGGAATCTGTTCGATTTTTTCGAGTTTGACGTCGAAAGCGTCCATGACCATGTCGCAGGCGACGCCCATCTGAGCCGGCAGGGTCCAGCCGGCGTTGTCGTAGGGCGGCTGGGGCGGGCCGCCGGGGTATTGCCGCATATCGGGATACTTTTGTTTTTCAAGCATCGCCCAAGCGAAGGGCTTGTACGGCTGGGCCATTTTCACGACAAACGAGCCGGCCGGATAGACTTTATCCGCGGCGATAAAATCGGCCTTGGCCTGATGGATTTCCACGCCGCCCATGCGCAATACGTCGAGCATCTTGAGCATGGTCGGATAATCATGCTGCTTGGCCGGGATGACGAAGGCGAAGGGCTGGTTCCGTTCCGTCTTCTCGACGGCCGCCTTGTTCAATTGGTAATAGGTGCTGAGGATGTCTTCCCGGTTCAAGCTCGTGGTCTTAACCAGGCTTTTCGAGAAGACAAGTTCGTAGTCGACGATGTCCCGCAGGCGCCACCAGCCGCCCGGCCAAGGGTCGACGAAATCCATCATCTTTTCGTAGTTCGCCTTCGAGAGTTCGGTGGGTTCGATAAAAATCGGGGAGGCGAGCCGGACGGAGGCCGCTTCGCTCAGGATCCCGGCGACGTTGTGAAGCCAGGGAGTATCGTCGCAGGCTCCGATGTACCAAGCCGTATAACTCCGGCCGTTGTTGACGCCGGCCATGCCTTGGCGTTGAAGGTCGTAGGCCATGGATGTACCGACCAGGTTGACGGTCCGCCAGACAAGCGGATGAATGTTGGGCAGGGGAGGATCCATGTACGGCGGGATGAACAAACGGGCGCCGTTGGAGCCCTGCTGATGCAGGTCGAGGTGGATCTGGGGCAGCCAGTCGTGGTACGCGATTTTGGCCACGGCCCGGGTTTCGAGGAGGTTTTGCATATACCAATCGCGGTTGTTGTCGTGTCCGGCATAGGAATGATAGAGCCAGGGCATCGAGCCGGATTCGAATTGTGTGCCGAGGTATTTCTTGTACCAATCGACGACCATCTGGGTGCCGTCTGGATTGCCCGATGGGACGAGCAGGACGATGACGTCCTCGAGGGCTTTTTTGGCGTCGAACGTCGTTTTCCCGGTGACCAGGTCGTAGGCGAATTCCATGGACATCTGCGACGCGCCGATTTCGGTCGAGTGGAGACTGCAGGTGACCAGGACGATCGCTTTGCCTTCCTTGGCCAACTTCTGGGCCTCGGCCGGAGAAGTGATCCGCGGATCGCGGAGTTTCTTGGCGATCTCGCGCCAGCGGTCGAGCTTGGCCAGGTTCTCCGGAGTGGAGATGACGGCCATAATCATCGGCTTTTTCAGGGTGGTTTCGCCGATCGTGACGATTTTCATTTTATTCGTCTCGCCGGCGAGCTTTTGGAAATAAGCGGAGATTTGGGCATAATCGGCCAATTTCTTGTCGGCCCCGACTTTGAACCCGAGGAATTGTTCGGGCGTGGTCTGGGCGGCCAGGAAACCGGCCGAAAGGATCAGGGTGAGAGAGAGGACAACGGCGATACGGCGACGATTCATTCCATCCTCCTGGGATAGGGAGATGAAAGGCTAAATATCACGCGCGTGGGGAGAAGTCAAACGAATGCCGGGAAGCTGCCCCGATGGGCGCGGACAACGTTTCGAATGGCTTGACAGAATCGGGCAAACCCCGTATTTCTTTTCCATGGATCAATCTTCGCAAGCCTCCCCCGAAGTCATTTACCGCCGTCGGATCGAAAAATATGCCGCCGAGCTCCGGCAACTGGCGAAATTCGATTTTGCTTTGGGGGCGGGCAAGTTGGCCGTCCTGGCCGTCGATATCTATCTTCTGGTTCGGGTGGCTTCGGCCGATCGATCCCCTGTTTTATTCGGAATCGGCCTTGGAATTTTTCTCGCGGCGGCCATAGCCCACGGCATCGTTCTCCGAAAGAAACGAAGGCTGTCGGCGTTCCGATCCGTCCAAGAGGGCGAAATCCGGGCGCTCGGGCATGAATTTCTCGAGGTCGACGACGGCCGATCGGCCGAAGAGGCCGGTCACCCGTACGCCTCCGACCTGGAATTGTTCGGGCCCCGGAGCGTCTTCCATTTTCTCAACCGGACGGCGACGAAAATCGGCCGGGACCGGTTGGCCGGCCTCCTCAAGGGAACCGGGACAGTTCCTTCCCGCGGGGAGATTCTTGCCCGTCAGAACGCTGTTCGGGAACTTGGGCCCGCCCTTGATTTCCGCCACGAGCTCCGCGTCCGCGGCCTCGATCTTGGGGATGCGCCAAGGAAGAGCGAGGGCTTGGCCCAATTCCTGAGCGAATCAGCCTGGATCCTCCGCCGACCGATTCTCAAGTTCCTGATCCTCATTCTTCCTTTTTTTTCCGTCGGCGCGGCCGCGGGTCTCTTTTTCGGCCTTCCCCGGTGGATCTTCTATCTTTGCCTTCTGGTGAACGGATTGATGGTGCTCGCCGGCGAGAAACGATGCGCTCGGACATATGCGCTCGTGTCCAAGACGAACGATGTCCTGAAATCCTATGCCTTGATCCTGGGCGATCTCGAGCGGACGGAGTTCCAAAGCGCCCATTTGAACGCGCTGAAAACCCGGATGGTCGGCGTCGGCGCTCCCGCCTCGGTGTGGATCCGACGCCTATCGAGCCTGCTCGGACTTCTGGAATTCCGCACCGGGCAGATCATCTATGTCGCCGTCAACGTCCTCGTGCTTTGGGATCTCCATGTCCTCCTCCGGACCGAGCGCTGGCGACGGACGACGGCGGATCATGTCCCGGTTTGGCTCGAGGTGGTCGCCGAATTCGATGCGCTCGCCAGTCTCGCAAACGCGTCCTTCAATCATCCCGAATGGGTGTTCCCGGACATCACGGACGCGGGGACGAGATTCGAAATGGAAGCGGCCGGAAATCCCCTGATCCCTCCGCAAGAACGGATCGATAACGATTTGATCTTCGGCTCGAATCCGCGGATCGCGATCATCACCGGACCGAACATGGCCGGAAAGAGCACCTTTCTCAAAACCGTCGGGGTCAATTTGGCTTTGGCCTTTGCCGGAGGCCCGGTCTGCGCTCGGAAGATGGCTGTTTCAGCGGTGATCCTGATGACCAGCATGAAGGTCAACGATTCGCTCGATCAGGGGCTGTCGCTGTTTCACGCCGAACTCCGCCGGTTGAAGGAAATTCTCGATCCGGTCCGGGAAGGGAAGCCGGTCTTTTTCCTGATCGACGAGATGCTCAAAGGCACAAACGCCGCCGATCGGCAGGTCGGCTCGATGGCCCTCCTCCGGCAAACCGCCCGCCGGACGGTCTCCGGGATCGTGGCCACGCATGATCTTCAGTTGACGGACCTCGAAAAGGAATTTCCAGGGCGGGTCCTAAATTTTCATTTCGATGGAAGAGTCGAGGACGACAGGCTGTTGTTCGATTTTCTCCTGCGTCCGGGCCGGTGCGAAAGCTTCAACGCCCTTATTTTAATGAAAAAAATGGGTATCGAAGTCTGAAGGGCCCGCGTTCAACCTCGACAAAGCCTTGGAGGCAATTGACCCCGAAGTCGTGGACGCCTGTCTCGGATTGTTCCGGGAAAAGGGCTTCCGATTCCCTCGGCTCGGCTGAGAACTCCGTCTCAGGCTTTCAACCTCTTTTCGTCCCTCCGGGCGATGATGATCGCGTACATGGCCGGGACGACCACGAGCGTCAGAACCGTGGTGAACGTCAAGCCGAAAATGATCGTCCAGGCCAGCGGATTCCAGAACGTGGCGTTGTCCCCGCCCCAATAGAATTGGGGGTCGAGGCGGGTGAACAAGCCCGCGAAATCGAAGTTCACCCCGATCGCCAGCGGCAAAAGCCCGAGAATCGTCGACAACGCGGTCAGAAGGACCGGGGTCAACCGGATCGAAGCGGCTTCGACCAGGGCTTCTCGTTTATTTTCGTACTTGGCGTAGATCTGGTCCGTGTAATCGATGATCAGGATCGCGTTTTTAACCACGATGCCGGCGACGGCAATGATCCCCATCCCGGTCATCATGACCGAAAACTCCAGTTTGAAGATCGTGAAACCCAGGAGGACCCCGGTGAAGCTGAAGAAGATCTGGGTGATGATGATCCCCGGTTTGGCCAGGGAATTGAATTGCCCGACGAGGATCACGAAGATAAGGAAAATCGCGATAATCAGGGCTTTGCCGAAGAACGAGCCCACTTCCTTTTGCATATTCTGTTCGCCGGTGAACGTCACGGCGTAGCGCGGTTTGAGCTCGAACCGCGGCAACTCCCGCTGGATGCTTTGAATAATCTGGTTGGCGTTATAGCCGGTCAGGACGTTGGAGCTCAGGGTGATGACCCGCTTGGCGTCGATGCGGGTGATCCCGCCCGTGCTGTTCAGGTTGGTGACCCGGGCGACGGCCGATATCGGGATTTCCTTGGCCGGATTTCCGCCGCGGGCGGGGACGGTCACGGTCTGGCTCAACAGGGCGTCGAGATCGTTGCGGTATCGGCGGTCGAGGCGCAACTGAATCGGGTACTCCTCCTCGCCCTCCTTGAATTTCGAGATCTCGCTGCCGTAAATCGCCGTTCGAAGCGCGGCCCCGATCTGGGCGGTGGACAGTCCCAGCCGGTTGGCCTTTTCCCGGTCGATTTCCAGGATGATTTCGGGCTTGCCGACTTCCATACTCGATTTGAAACGTTCGATGCCTTGGATCCCCAGCCCGACGATGAAATCCTGAAGCCGGGCGGTCGTCGTGATCAATTCGTCGATAGCTTCGCCGCTGATCTCGATGTTGATCGGGGCGCCCGACGGGGGGCCCATGGCTTCCCGGTCGATGCGGATTTCGGCGCCGGGGACGTCTTTCAGATCGCGTCGAAGTTCGTCGAGAAGCTGTCCTGTGGATTTCGAACCGGTCCGTTTCTTGAATTCGACGAACGAAACCGTGATCTTGGCCAGCTTGTCCTGGGTGGACCGCTCGAAGAGGCTGCTGCCGGCATTGATGGCCACGTTGGAGACGATGGATTCCACATCGGGATTATCGGTCCCGATGATCTTCCGGACCCGGTTTTCCACGTCCCGGCAGACGCGGTCGGTGACTTCGATATGGGTCCCTTCCGGCATCGTCAGATAGACGTACAGGGAGTTCGGGGCGCCGCTCGGGAAGAACACGACCCGGGGCGGGCTGATCCGCATCAACATGAACGAAGAGAGGAACAGAATGATGACCGCGGCGACGACCGCGTAAGGACGACGGCCTTTCAGACAGAAGGCCAAAAACCGGCGGTATACGCGCATGAAGGCGGGCATGACTTTGTTTTGGAATTGATCGATCCAGCGGTCGAAAATGAACTTGAAGAGGTAGTAGAGAAGGACGCCGCAAGCTAAGGTATTCGCCAGGATCATGGGCCCGGTGATGTAAAAAATGCCGGCTAAAACGACCGCCCCGACGGACCAGATCAAAGCCCGCCGGGAGAGGCGGGTCGTGGTGTGGACGTGCTCCTTCGGCGTGTGCTTCATGAAGGCTACGGCGAAGACGGGATTGATGAAGTAGGCGACCAGCATGGAGGCCGTTAACGACAGGATGATCGTGATCGGCAGAAAGGACATGAATTTGCCGGCGATTCCCGGGGTGAAGATCAGGGGGAAGAACGGGGCCATTGTGGTCAGCGTCCCGGTAAAGACCGCCAGAGCGACCTCGCCGACCGCTTTTTTTGTCGCCGGAATGATTTCGAGATCCGTCGTCGTGAAGTGTCGATAGATATTCTCCACGACGACAATGGAATTATCGACGACAATCCCGAGGACAAGGATGAAGGCCATCAGGACGACCTTGTTCAGGGTGAATCCGATCAGGGGGAGGAAGATGAACGACAACAGCATGGACAGGGGGATGGCGACGCCGACGAAGATGGCGTTGATCCGGCCCATGAAGAACATCAGGATGAAGACGACGACCACGAATCCGAGGATGATGGTGTTGAACAGGTCACTGACCCCGTTGCGGGTTTTCTGGCTGCTGTCGCCGGACAGGGTGATCGTCAGGTTCTCGGGCGCCGAGGCCCGGAAATCGGCCAGAATGGCCCGGATCTTATCCGACGCTTCGATCAGGTTTTTGCCGCCCCGCTTGATGACGTTCAGGGTGATGACGTCCCGAGAATTCAGCCGGGAAAAGCTTTCCCGGTCCTTGAATCCGTCCCGGACTTCGGCGATATCGGCGAGGGTGATGCCGTCCTGGAGGATGATCGCCCCGATCTGGGAAACGCTCGTGAACTCGCCGACGATCCGGAGGTTCCGCCGCATGCCGTCGGTGGCGACTTGGCCGCCCGAAAGGATCATGTTCTCCGAGGCCACGGCGTTGCGGATGGTGTTGAAATTGAGCCCGGCCGCCTGCATCTTGTAGAGATCGACGTCGATCTGAATCTCCCGGTTGAGCGCCCCGGCGATGTCCACTCGGGTGATTTCTTCGAGGCCTTCGATCCTGTCCTGAAGGTCTTCCGCCAGCTGTTTCAAACGGACTAATCCGAGGTCGCCGGTCAGGTTGATATAGAGGACGGGAATTTCGGACAAATTGATCCGCCGGATCTGAGGATCCTGGATGAGATTGGTGGGGAGCTGGTTTCGGGCGTCGTCGACCGCCTGCTTGACGTCCTGGTAAGCCTGCATGTCGTCGGCGGTGATGTCGAA
>Ga0315287_10002629_pt1 | contig 17097 bp, 12 predicted proteins | sample YL17G11_0_MG_FD_205037 | JGI IMG/M metagenome (GOLD analysis project Ga0315287, IMG submission 205037) | Sediment microbial communities from Yellowstone Lake, YNP, Wyoming, USA - YL17G11_0 | ecosystem: Environmental > Aquatic > Freshwater > Lake > Sediment | place: USA: Wyoming | collected...
GCTGCATCGTCACGGACAAGATCGATTTCAGCGACGACGTGAACTACCCGCCGCAGGTGATCGGCGCGTCACCGGACACGGGCGCCGTCCAGACGGTCTGCCGCCCCGACGAGCCCATATTCACGGTGTCGCTGTGGGATCCGGACGAGGAGGACGCGCCGCCCGAGACCGAAGCGCAGATCAACGTCTGGTCCGGCATCAACCCGGCGGACGAGGGGCAGGTGGCCGGCAGCTGCAAGGTCACCGCGACGACGCCGGCCGCCGACAGCCCCTACGAAGGGGGCGTCCTGCTCTCCGCCGAGTGCACCATGACCATCCTCGCCGGGCTGAGCGGCGTTTCCGACGGCCTCCTGCCCACGCGCGTGCTCATCTCGGACAGGCCGTTCGTCCACGGCGTCCCGCCCGACACCGCCCGGACCGCCGAGGTGCTCTGGTCGGTCGAGGTCCTGTCGGACGAGGAGTGCCCCTAGTGATCGGCGTGCGCGCCCTCGTCATCGGACCGCTCGTTGCGGCGATCCTCCTCACCGCCTGCGCCAAGGTCGACAACGATCCCGACGAGTGGATCTACGACGGCCCGGTCAACGCTTGCGGCGCTGGGAGCGGCTGCGCGGTCGGTGATTGCGACACGGAGCTCGGCGCGTGCGTTGTGAGCCCGCCCGTCGGGCAGACGCTGCTCGCCCGGGTCGTCCCGGCGACCGGCGCGCCGGCGCAGGTCTATTCCGTGGCCGTCGTCGGCGGCACGATAGGCGGCGCATTCCCGGTGCAGATGCCGGTCACGGTCACGGGCAGGACCATCGTCGGCGAGGGCGACGATACCTCGTCGCTCACGGGCCGCGTGGTGTTGGCCGACGTCGGGAACCGGCTGCCCGGTCGCCCGGCGCAGGTCACGGTCTATGAGTCGTACGACAGCGAGGTGTTCGATCTCGAGCTCCTGCCGAGCGCCTACGACGTCATCGTCATCCCGGAGTACCCGCAATCCATGTACTGCCCGATCTACTACCTCCCTCCCGTCACCCTCGACGCGACTGGCGTCTTCAGGGACTCGGGCGGCGACCCGAAGGACGTGGTCGTGCCCCGGGCAGCGGCGTACGTCAAAGGCCAGATCAGGCTGGCGGACGCGCCGGTCGTCGGCCTCGAGATGGTCGCGTTCGATCCGGAGACCGGGAGGATCCTCTCCACCGTCGGCGAGACCGACGGGGCCGTTTGCGAAGGGTCGGAGTGCGGCCTCTTTGAGATCGGGCTCGCGAAGAGCCTCTATGAGCCCGGTGAGGAGGGATCGACGTTTTCGCTGCGCGCCTCGCGGCCGAGCGAGCCGCACCACCCGGTGTTCGAGGCCGAAGGCTTCATCCCCCCGGCCGCCGGCGAGACGCTCAAACTCATCGGCGACGCGGCGCCCGCGTTCGGGTCGCTCGGCGTCCCGGTCCGCTTCCAGGCCACGGTGGTGCAGCCGGTGAGGACGCAGATGGGCGTCGACGTGTTCGACACGGCGCCGTCGTGCTTCGTCTTGTTCTCCTCGGCCGACGTCGCCGACGGCGCGGTCGAGAAGTGGGTGCTGACGAACGAGAGCGGCGAGCTCGAGGAGACGTCCGGGGTCACCGGCGTCAACCTCTACCCCGGCGCCTACGCGATCACCGTGATCCCGGCGGGCGCCCCGGTCGGTTCGACGAACGACTACGCCGTGTACACCTCGCTCGAACCGCTGGCCATCACCGAGGACAACGTCCCGGGCGAGGTGGAGCTGAGCCTCGACTGGCGACCGATGGTCGCGGGCCAGGTTTCAGCGGGCTCGCTCCCGGTGCCGACGAGCGTGGTCTCGGCCCATCCGGCCGCGGGCGCCCCGGAGTCCGCGCGCTCCAACTCCGCGATGAGCGGCGGCTCGGGCGCGTTCCGGTTCTGGCTCGACGAGGCGCCCTACATCGTCGTCGCCGAGGCGCCCGCCGAGAGCCGCTACGCGTGGGACGTCGCTGAGGCGAGCGTGCCGGTCGAGGCGCTGTCGCTGCCGCTGGAGCTGCCGCTGCCGTTCGTCCTGCGGGGCGCCGTCGAGGCGAGCGCTGATCAGGTCAATCCGATCGACGTCGCGGGCTCGGTCGTCGAGTGGTACCGCGAGATCGACGGGCGCGCGTACGCCGTGGGTCGGACGGTCGCGGACGAGGACGGCCGGTTCGCTGCGCTCCTCCCGCCGTGATCCCGCCTACTTCGCTTCCAGCACGTCGGCCATGGTGTAGCGCCCGGGGCGGGCGCGGGAGAGGAACAGCGCCCCCCGGAGCGCGCCCTCGACGAACAGGGCGCGGGACTCCGCGACGTGGGCGATCTCCAGGCGCTCGTGCGGCCCGGCGAGGATCACCCGGTGGTCGCCGAAGACGCTGCCGCCGCGCACCGCGTGGATCCCGATCTGCCCGGACGGCCGCTCGCCCGTGCGGCCGCTCCTGCCGAAGCACATCTCCGAGGGCGCGATCCGACCCCTCCCGCTCGACGCCGACCCGGCGAGCATGAGCGCGGTCCCGGACGGGGCGTCCACCTTCCGCCTGTGGTGCATCTCGACGATCTCGATGTCGTACTCCGGGCCGAGCGCCGCGGCGGCGCGCCGCACGAGCTCGACGAGCACCGCGACCCCCGGGCTCAGGTTGGGGGTGACCAGCACCGGCACCGCGGCGGCCGCACGCTCGAAGGCGGCGGTCGCGGCGTCGGGGAGCCCGGTCGTGCCGCACAGGAGCCCGGCGCCGGCCGCGGCCGCGGCGTCCGCCACGGCGGCGGCAGCCGAGGGGTGGCTCAGATCGACGACGACGTTCACGCCGGCGAGGCCGCGCGACAGATCGGCGCCGACGATCACGCCCGTCGGGCCCGCGCCCGCCCGCGACGCGAGATCCACGCCGAGCTCCGGGTGATCGGCCCGCTCGATCGCGGCCGCCACGCGCAGATCGACCCGCCCGGCCGCGGCCCTCGCGATCTCGAGGCCCATGCGGCCGAGGGCGCCCACCAGCCCCAGGCGGATCGGCGCGGTCACTGGGAGCTCCGCGCGAGCTTTAAGCCCAGTTTCTCTAGCTCCGCGGCGAGCCGGTACACGGTCGGCCGGGACGGCCACGTGAGCGGCAGCCGGATCTCGTCCTCGATGAGGCCGAGCAGGTGGAGCGCGGCCTTGACCGGTCCCGGGTTCGACTCCGCGAACAGCGCCCCGTGGAGCCCGAGCAGCCCGGCCTGGACCGCCGCGGCCGCGAGGATGTCCCCATTGCGCCAGTGGCGCCAGAGGGCGGCCCACTTTTCGGGCACGACGTTTCCGGCCGTGCTGATCACGCCGTGACCGCCAGCGACGAGGATGGACAGTGTCAGGGGATCGTCGCCGGACAGGACCTTCACCGTGTCGCCCGCGGCGGCGATGATCTGCTGCGCGCGCTCGAGCGAGCCGCTCGCCTCCTTGATGCCGACGATGCGATCGTGCGCCGCGAGCCGCGCCACCGTCTCCGGCTTGATGTCGGACGCGGTGCGCGACGGGACGTTGTACATCACGATCGGCAGCTTCGACTGATCCGCGATCGCCGCGTAGTGGCCGTAGATCCCGTCCTGGGACGGCTTGACGTAGGACGGCGACGAGACGAGCGCGCCCACCGCGCCCTGATCCGCGGCCATGTTCACCGCGTCGATCACGGCCCACGTCGCCACGAGGCTCGTGCCGGCCAGCACCTGGATCTTGCCGGCGGACCGCTTGACGGCCGACTCGAGCACGAGCCGCCGCTCGTCCGGCGTGAGGGTGGTCCCCTCGCCGGTCGTGGCGCAGACGACGACGCCCTGCACGCCCGCGGCGATCTGGCGATCGATCAACCGGGCGAGCCCCGGGAGGTCCACGGTGCCGTTCCGCATGGGCGTGATGAGCGCGGTGTAGATGCCTTGGAACACGGGAGCTTCCTTTCGCAGGGGCGCCGCGCGGCGTGCGAGCGCTCTCCTCTTTTCACCGAAAACGCGCGCGCCGTCCAGAGAGGAAGCTCGACGCTCAGCGCGCCGTCACCCGGACGCCGACCCAGACGTTGAGGCCGCGATCCGGGTAGCCGTACTGGGTCTGGTAGTTCATGTCGAGCAGGTTCGAGCCGTGCATCCAGACCGAGAAGAACGACGTCGGCGACGCCTCGACGCGGGCGTCCCAGACCGCGTACGTGCCGAGCTCGCCCAGCCCGAGGATCGTGTAGTCGTCGAACGCCTGCGGCCCGACCACGCGCAGGGAGCTCGTCACCCGCAGCCAGCGCAAGGGATCGATCGCGAGCCCGAACACGGCCTGGTGGGCCGGGATCTGCGCGATCCTGTCCTCCTCGTCGTCGTCCGGATCGAGGCGGCGCGCGTAGAGGTACGCGTAGCCGGCGCTCAGCTCGACGAGGCGCGCCGGCCGCCACGAGAGCGCAGCCTCGGCGCCCGCGAGCCGAGCCCGGCCCACGTTCCGCTTCCTTGTGACGCCGTTGGTCTCGGGCAGGTACTCGGACGCGATGAGATCGGTCACCTCCGCGTCGAAAGCCGAGACGTCGATCGCGAGGGCGCGCGCGATCTTCCAGCGCGCGTCGAGCCCCAGGTGCCACGCCTTTTCGGGATCGAGCTCGGGGTTGGGCTGCGTGAAGCCCAGGCGGCTCGAGTACCGCTCCGAGAGGGTGGGGATGCGGTTTCGCCGCGCTCCGGAAAGCCGGAGCATCAGGTCGTCGAGCGGATCCCACCGCAGGCTGACGAGCGGGCCGAACACCGCCGTCGTCTCGTCGTGCAGCTCCCCGTCATAGCCGTCGATCACCTCGCCCTCGTTGTGGGTGAGCTCCACGTCGGTCTGGACCGACGCGAGGGCGACGAGGCCGCGGACGATCGGGATCTCGAGCTCCGGCACCGCGGTGAGCAGGGTGCGGGCGAACTGCTCCTGCGGTTCGTCGAGATCCAGGCTCGCGCGGTGGTTGTCGTTCTGGGCTCCCAGCCAGAGGCGGACGTACGTCGCCCCGCCCGGCAGGCCGCGGAAGATCTGGCGCGCCGTCACGCGGCCCCCGAACGTCCGATCGTGGTACCACGAGGTGTACGCGTTGGGGCCATCCTGCGTCGTGAGCGTCGCGTTGTCGTACGCTTCGAGCCGGTTGTCGAACGCCGCGAGGTAGAGCGCCTCCTCGACCTCGGTGTCCCCGGCGTCGCACTCGTGGGCCACCTGACCGACGGCCCCGCGCCAGTAGTCGAAGCGACTGAAGAACGGCCTCGTGTCGGTCGTCGAGCGCGGGATGCCGAACTCGCCGTCGACGACGAACGCCTGGGCGATGAAGCGGTTGGGCCCGGGCAGGGGCACCACGAGCTTGCCGGCGACGTGGCGGATCCGCCGATCGCTGTTGTCCAGGGCGCCGCCGTCCTCGTACTCGGTGGGCTCGAACTGCGAGGACAGCGAGTAGCCGTCTGACGCGAGCGCGCCGGCGCCGATCGCATAGGCGAACGGGCCCGCGTCGTAGGCGTGGTAGATCGTGGCGCTCGTCTCCGCGTCCGCGCTCAGCGAGAGCTCCGCCTCGACCAGGGGAGACTCGCCGGGCTCCCGTGTCTCGAGGAGCAGCGCGCCGCCCATCCCTCCCGGGCCGTAGACGACGGACGTAGGGCCCTTGAGCAGCAGGATCGAGTCGAGCATCTGGACCGGGATCTTGCCCAGATCGATCGAGCCCGAGTACGGCATCGAGAACGGCACGCCGTCGAGGTAGACCGCCACCCCGCGCTGATCGAACCCCCGCAGGCGGAAACTCCGCTCGCCCTTCCTGCCGCTCGAGGCGAACACCGCGGGCTCCCGCTCCACCGCCTCGATGACGGTGGCGGAGCCGGTCTCGCGGATCTCCTCCCGGTCGATCCGCCGTCGGCTCAAGCCGTCCTCGGCCGATGAGCGGCCCTTCACGACCGTCTCGTACTCGGCGGCGTCGTCCGCCGGGAAGTCGCTCAGGTCCACCGCCCACGGATCCGCGGCCCCGGCGTCGGCGCCGTCGAGACCCGCATCCTCCGCGGCGGCCGTCCGGGAGATGCAGACGCCGAGGAGCGCGAGGGCGATGGCGGGCGCGGTTCTGCACATCGGGGTGGCGTCAGTTCGACGTGACGTAGATGATGGCGACCTCTTTCACGTGCGCACACCCCGGAAAATCGAGCGCCGGATCCCACTCGAGGTCGTTCGTCGCGGGATCGACGCCAGCCTGGCCCGCGAGCGTGCCCGGCGCGGGCAGCGCCTCGGTGCACGTGCCCTCCTCGGTCGGGTTGTACCCGTCCGACCCCTCGAAGGAGAGGGAGACAGCGGCCGAGTCGAACACGAACGCCGTCTGCGCGAAGATCGTCGGCAGGAGGACGGCGGTCGCGGCGTCCAACTCGGCGGTCTCGAGCCCCGTGAGCTCGACCTCCTCGGTGGCGCCGTCGAAGTTCACCGTGACGTGCCCCACGACGTCGGTGTCCACGTCGGTATCGGTATCGGTATCGGAGTCGCCGCCGACTGGCAGATCCGCGGGATCGTCGGCCACGTACACGGTCTCCACGTCCTTCACCGACATGCACGAGGGCACCTCGAGCGCCTCTTCCCAGAGCAGGTTGCGGGTGCCGCGCTCGACCCAGGCGGAGTCGATCACGTCGGCCGGGGTGGGCGTGAAGTCGTCGCTGCAGTTGTCGTTGCCCAGGGGCGTGTAGCCGTCGCTCCCCATGAAGTTGAGCCACAGCCCGTCGACCGAGAGCACGAGGCCGGAGCCCAGCACGATGTCGGTCACCGAGACGACCGGCGCGGCGTTGAACTTGTAGACGGTCTCCAGGTTCTTGAACTCGACCGTCTCCGCGGCCCCGTTGTTGTAGACCACCTGGACGGACTGGTTCCCCTCGGTCAGCTTGTCGTCGCCCTTGTCCACCGCCTGATCGCACGCGGCACCGAGCAGCGCTAGAACGAGCGACGACGACAGAACCGCTACGCGCGAGCCGAGCATGATTCTCCTCCTTGCTTCACGTCCCGCTCCCGAAGAACGGCGGCGGCACGAACGTTATGTTCGTTCGAACATACCGAGTCAAGCCCGGGGGACGGATGGAGCATACTGCCTTCGCGGACGACCGGGCGCGAGAAGGAAAGCACGACGTTGTGCTCGTGGGCCCGCTCACTCGATCGTGTAGTCGCCCTCGCACACGCCGACCTCGAAGAACAGGTAGATGAGCACCCACTCCTGCGGGCGGATGCCCGGCGAGGGCGTGCTCTCGACGACCTGGTAGGTCGAGAAGAAGACCTTCCCGCAGTCGTAATTGTACGTGACGGTGAGCGGATGCCCCGGGTAGTCGCTCACGTCGTTGACCCACGACTTCGGGATGACGAGCCCGCCGTCCTCCTCGAGGCCGTGGCCCGGGTAGGCGCCGGTCGTGAGCGAGTCGATCAGGATCCAGCCGCCCTCGAACGGGTAGTTGTCCAGGTTGGAGCTCGGGTTCACCTCGGTGAGCCAGGCGCGCATGTCGGCGTCCGTGATCGTGCCGTAGCTGTCCCACAGCCCCACGTTACCCGCGTTGTACGCCGTGTCGCTGCCGCTGAACTCGATGGAGTTCGGGAACGGGTTCTCGGCCCACTGCGACGCCCAGCACGAGGCGTAGATCTTCCCGCCGCCGATCACGTAGTTCTGGAGCATCGTCGTGTAGCTCGACGCGGACAGAGTGGAGCAGATGCACGGGAAGAACACCATGTGGTAGCTCTCGAGGGTCGAGGCGCTCGAGAACAGGGTGGACGACGCGCCCACCGCGCTGGAGGAGCTCTGGCTGTCGTTGTAGACGTCGTAGTTCTCGGTGCCCGGGACGAAGTGGCCGGAGGAGTCCAGATCCGCGAGCCCCATCTTGGCGAGCATGTCCTCGGGGCGATCGTACCAGTTGAGCAGCACCGCGTAGCTCGGGATCTCGTCGTACGGCGCCGAGTTGGCCGGCGGCAGGGTCGACTCCTCGGCCGGCACGAAGTACGGCTCCCCGGCCGTGATCGTGATCTGCCGCACCCGCCGGAACAGCCCCTTGCGCGTCACGAGGTACACCGTGCCCGCCGGCGCGTTCGAGATCGAGAAGCTGCCGTCCGCGGCGGAGAGCGCCCACGGCTTGCCGCCCATGTCCTCGCACTCGTAACAGAAGGTCGAATCTTCGATCGGATCCGGGAGCACGGAGGTGAGGTACACGAGCGCGCCCGAGATCGGGAAGGTGCCGGACGGCGCCCACACGGTCCCGGCCACGAACTCGTCTCCGAACGGCGACGCCTCGTCGGTCGCGCCGTCGCAATCGTCATCGATGTCGTTGGTCTGATCTTCCGTAGCGCCGGGGTAGACGGTGTTGTCGCCGTCGTCGCAGTCGAACGGCAGGCACCAGCCGTCGTTGTCCTCGTCCGTGCACTCGGGGACGTCGGTGTCGGAATCCGTATCGGTGTCAGTGTCGGTATCGGCGTCTGTGTCGGTATCGGTGTCGGTGTCCGTATCGGTATCGGTGTCGCTGTCCGAATCCGTGTCGGTATCCGTGTCGCCGTCCGAATCCACGTCCGTGTCCGTGTCCGTGTCCGTGTCCGTGTCCACGTCCGTGTCGGTCGGCTGGAAGCCCCCGCCGTCGCCGCCCTCGCACCCCGCGAACGGCGCACCCGCTGCAGAACCGATCAGGACGAGCGCCCACGCGACGATGTTACTTCGAGACATATCGACCTCCCGGTGAGGCGCGTCACCCGGCAACGGCGCGGATCCGCGCATCACGGATTTGTTGTCATTCTAGCCTGATTCTATCGAAAAGAAACGAAAGCTCGGGCCACTACTCGATCGTGTAGTCGCCCTCGCACACCCCGACCTCGAGGATGACGTAGAGGAGCACGAACTCCTGCGGCTTGATGTCCGCTCCCACGACGTGGGATGTCTCGTAGACGGAATAGAAGATCTTCCCGCAGTCCCAGTTGTACGTGACGATGAGCGGCGAGCCGCTGTACGCGCTGTTGTCCTCCACCCACGCCTTGGGGATCACCCACCCCGCTTCCTCCTCGAGGCCGTGGCCGTCGTTCACGCTGTTCAGGCCGTCGATCTTCACGTAGCCGTTCGTGAACGGGAAGCTCGCGGCGCTCTCGTCGGTGACGATCTCCAGCCACGTGGCCATGTCCGCGTCGAGCACCTCGCCGGTCGTCGAGTACGCCGTGCTCGAGACCCGGCCGATGTCGAACTGGTCCGCTGCGTCGCTGCCGTAATACTCGATGTAGCTCGGGAACGGCGCCTCCGTCCAAAGGGCGGTGCAGCACGAGCCGTAGATCTTCCCGCCGGCCGACACATAGGTCTGCAGCATCCCTGTGCGCGACGTGACGAAGCTGACGCCGTTGTACGACGACGTGCAGGGGAAGAAGAGCATGTGGTACTGGTTGAGCGTCTCCTGGGACGCGAACAGGGTCGACGACCAGGCGTAGCCGCTGTGCGTCACATCGTCGTTGTAAATGGTGAACTCTTCGGTGCCCCACACGAGATCTCCTGCCGAGTCGAGCTCCCCGAGCCCGAGCTTGGCGAGCAGGTCGTGCTGCTGGTCCCAGCTGTTGAGGAGCACGGCGTAGTTCGGGATCTCGTCGAGCGGCTCGGCGCTTGCCCCGGGCAGCGTCGACAACTCGGCCGGTACGAAATAGGGCTCGCCCTCGATGATCGTGATTTCCCGCACCCGCTGGAAGAAACCCTTGCGCGTCACGAGGTACACCGTGCCCGCCGGCGCGTTCGTGATCGAGAAGCTCCCGTCCGGGCCGGACAGGGTCCACGGCTTGCCGCTCATGTCCTCGCACTCGTAGCAGAACACGCCGTCGTCGATCTCGGGCGGGAGCACCGATGTGAGATACACGAGCGCGCCGGAGATCGGGAACGTGCCGGACGGCGCCCAAACCGTCCCGGCCACGAACTCGTCTCCGAACGGCGACGCCTCGTCGGTCGTGCCGTCGCAATCGTCATCGATGTCGTTGGTCTGATCTTCCGTAGCGCCGGGGTAGACGGTGTTGTCGCCGTCATCGCAATCGAACGGTAGGCACCAGCCGTCGTTGTCCTCGTCCGTGCACTCGGCGGTGTTCGTATCGGTATCGGTATCGGTGTCGATGTCGGTATCCGAATCGGTGTCGGTATCCGAATCGGTGTCGGTATCGGTGTCCGTGTCGGTGTCCGTGTCGGTGTCCGTGTCGGTGTCCGAATCCACGTCGGTGTCGGTGTCGGTGTCGGTGTCGGTGTCGGTGTCGGTGTCCGAGTCCGTGTCGGCATCCGTGTCAGTCGGCTGGAGACCTCCGCCGTCGCCCCCCTCGCACCCGGCGAGCCAAGCGCTCGCCGCGAGGCCGAGCAGGACGAAAGCCCACGCGACGAACTTGCCTGGTGACATGTTCACCTCCCGGTGCGGCGCGTAGCCTCGCGCCGGCGCAGCACCGCCGAACACGGATTTGTTGTCATTCTATCCTTTTTGCTTCGACAATGGACGAAATGATGGGAGGTCCCATGACCGACAAAAGCCCAGCACAAGCCGCCGCCGCGCTCTTTCGCGCCATGAACGCCCGCGATCCGGCCGCGTTTGCCGCGCTTTTAGCCGAGGGCGCCGTGTTCCACTTCCCGGGCACCGCGCCCGTCGCCGGCGCCGCGCGGATAGGGAAGTTCTTGAAGATCCTCTTCTTCAAGTACCCAGCGCTCGCGTTCGACGTGCGCCGCGTGATCGCGGACGAGCGCTGCGCCGTGATCGAATGGACCAACGAAGGCGCGAGCCGCGACGGCGCGCCGTACCGCAACGCGGGGGTTACCGTGATCGAGCTCGACGAAGACGGTCGCGTTGTCTATCTGAGCGACACGTTCAAGGACACGTCGTTCACAATTCGATAAACAAACATAAACATGGAATTTAATACGTGCTCCATGTCATTGAACCCCCAGGAAACCAAACAAAAATATGTGCTACTGCTTCTGCGACGGTCGCCGGCAGGTCGGCGGACCGACATCGAGGGAGGAACGATGACCGCGATGAGATCGAAAAGCAGGCTGGCTGGCGGGACGTGCCTCGTCCTGCTGCTCGTGGCCGGGTGCGGGGAAGGCGGATCCGGCGGTGGCGGCACGGACACCGACGCCGACTCCGACTCCGACACGGACGCGGATGCCGACTCGGATTCGGACTCCGATTCCGACGTCGACTCCGGGCCGGACGGGAGCGCGGACACCGACGCAGACAGCGGTCTCGTCGCGGCCGAGGTGGAGTGCGCGCCGACCGGTGATCCGTGCGATCTCCCGGCGGCGGACACCTCCGTCTATGCGATGCTGCGCAAAGACTTCTTTTATTCGTATGACGTCTACGCCGAGACGGGTTCCGATCCGATCGACGGCGGCCGGTTCCATATCGCCGGGGTGGCGGCCGCGTCCGGCGACGTCACAGACGTGCGCATCGACGGCGTCTCCGTCTCTGAGCTCCTGACCACGGCGAGCGGCGGGCCGTACATCGAATGGTACCACGTGTGGCCGGATCCCGCGGTGGCGGGAGCGCCCATGTGGGTCGCGTTCCACTCGCGCAAGCCCTACTGGAACACCGCGTCGTCGGGCCATATCGAGGTGGAGCTCGCGGGCGACGCCATGGCGCTCGACGCGGATTTCCCGGTCGCGACCACGCCGGTGCAGCTCACCTACGTCACCGCGAGCGACGATCTCGGCGAACTCGTCGTCCACGTGGCGAACACCGACACCGTATCGCACGAGGCGACGCGCGTGCTCGTGAACGGGCGCGACGTGCTCGCCACGGATGTCGCGTGCATCCCGGATGCGACGCTCGAGCCGGGATCGAGCCAGATGTGGACCGTGCCCCTATGCGAGCCCGTGGCGGTCGGCGATCCATGGACGATCGTCGTGGATCTCGGCGGCGCACAAAGCGCTGTGGGCGTCGGCCGGGTGCTCAGGCCCCACTTCCCCGTCGAGACCTGGCCCAGCGGCGACGACAACCCCTTCCCCGGCTGCGACGAGACGATTCTCGGCGATCACCTGGCGGCGGGTTTCGACACCTTCTATATGTACTGGGGCGAGAGCTGCGGCTCAGGGGGTCAGGAGATCGTCAACTCCCTGGGACCGGCCGTAGACGGCTTCAGCGTGCTCGTGGGCGACGACTTCTTCTGGGACAACATGGGCGATCCGGACGCGGGTAGCCTCATCACCGACTTCTCCGCGGTCGCGGGGTTCCTGACCGGCGACGAGTCTGACATGGACATCTACGAGGAGACCGGCGCGCCCCACGCAGAGAGCAAGGCCGCGTATGCGCGTTGGCTCTGGTCCATGTACCCGGAGGCGCAGGCGTACAACGGGGGCGCCACGAACAGGAACGTCGGCACGTTCGCCGGGGCCACCGACGTGCAGGGCCTGGACTTCTACGTCGCGGCGTGCGCGCCCCACATCACGAGCTTCATCGATCAGCCACCCCTGCGCGGGGCGTACGACTACCTCGCCAACGCGAAGCGCAACCAGATGCCGGGGACGAACTGGTTCTACGCCCAGGGGTTCGCAGGCTCGTGGCCGGGCCAGCCGAATCCGGCGGAAATCCTCGTGCAGGCGTTCAGCGTCATGGCCGCGGGCGGCAAGGGGCTCATGTGGTTCCAGACCGTCGCGACGCTCGCCGCGGCGAACCCCGACAGCTGGCAGGCGATCTCCCGGTCGAACTGGGTCTTCCAGGGGCTGCGCTCAAGGCTGCGCGAGGGTGACGTGACAGGCCTCGCATTCACCGAGGGTGACGCAATCGTAGAGGCGATCCGCAGCCGCGACGCGATCGTCGTCCCGGTGATCAGCCTCGCGACGACGAGCGCGCCCACGCTGGTCACCTGCGGCCTGGCGAGCGTGACTGGCATCACGCCGCACTTCGCACTGGCAGATCAGACCATCGACGTGGACGTGGCGGTTCCGGACGACTTCGCGGTCGGCGATGTCTTCGAGGTGCTCGTGGACGACACCGGCGGGCAAGTCGTGGAGCCCACGTGCGCCGTGTCCGCAGAGGATCGCGTGGTGACCTTGGGCGGCGTGTCGCTGAGCCACGCCGTGCCGGTGCGCGTTCTCGTCCTCGCCCGCGACGCCTCGGTCCGCGACGACGTCTCGGCCGCCATCGCCCACTGACAACACCTTCCTCTGCCGCCGGCGGTGGAAAGACGGCACCGTTCGTGGTATGGGCATCGGGAGAGCGAAGGACGCATGCGCAGCTTCAGAACCCACGAGCTCGGACCGAGGACCGTCGTTTTGGCGCGGTTCGCGAGCCCCATAGCCGCCGAGGCGGCCCGCGAGGCGCTCGAGGCGCTCATCGAGGCGGCCTCCGCCGAGGTCGCCGAGCTGTTCGAGCGCCGCGGCGGCGAGGCGGACGCGGCCGAGGTCGCGGCGATCTATACGCGCCACGGACTCGGCGACGCGATCGGCTGGGAGTTGGACCACCCGATCGCGAGCCGGGGCGCCGACCTCGCCTGGACGCTCGCGCCGGGAGCGGACGCCGGCGACGCCGAGGAGTTCGTGCGCCAGCTCGGCGCCCTCAACGTCGCGGTGCAGGAGATCGCGGGAGAGGACGAGGATTGGCGCGCGGCGCCGCACCCGATGGTCCTCCCGGTGCCGGGCGAGGAGGTCGACGTGTTCGACGGCGACGACGACGATCCGGTGCCCACCGACGCGATCCGCAACCGCACGCTGCACTGAATCACCGCTCTCGGGGTGCCTAAGGGCGCAACCTGCCGACTCAGAACCCCCGCGGGCCCTGCTCGATCCTGGTCAGGCGGCCGTCGACGAAGTGATAGATCCTCATGAACCGGTTGGGCCCCAGGTTGTAGGTCCACGTCTCGACCGAGATCTGCTTCGGGAAGCTCCCGCCGTGCCTGCGGCTGACGACCGACGTGTCGATGCGTTCCTCTTTGTACGAGGGCGGGCCGAAGAGGAACAGCACGCGGACCGTGGGCTCGCCGATCTCCACGACCTTGTCGAAGGCGGGCCGACCGCCCGGCTCGCGGCCGTAGCCGAAGCCGCGCATGCCGATCAGCTGGTCCTTCTCGAAGGTGAGCACCACGACGAGGCGGTTGCGGCCGAAGTCGTAGAGCCAATCCTCGACCTCCACGAACTCCTGGAGAAGCGCGTCGCCCTGCTCCGATACGCGCGTCACCCGGGTCGTGTCCTCGAACGTCGGCCCACCGCACTTCGACCGGATCACGTACTTCGAGTCGCTCATCTCGACGATGCCGTCGTCGCAGCTCAGGGTCTGCGCGGAGGCGTTCGTCGCGATCAGCGCAACGCAGCAGAAGCCGGTCACCAGGCACGGGGCAGTGTTCATCGTGCACCTCTCGGTTTTCTCGAAGACGACGAGCCGGCGCGCGCGAATATTCCCGGTGCCATCCTCCGAGGGGCGGCTCGGCGGCGCTCAGTAGCAGCCGATCGGGCGATCCCGCTTCTGGTAGCGCACCTCGGCCACCACGGCGTCCGTGCCCGAGAACGAGAACGGGAACGTCTGGCGCTGGTCTCGCACCCGGATCGTGACGCTGCCGGTCACGGCCTGCCCGTACGGCGGGGCGCCGCCGGCGGTGGAGACGAGGATCTTGTAGCGTCCGTTGACGAGCCCCTTGAGCGCGAGCGTCTCGCCGTCCGCGCCAGGGAGGTCGATCGACGTCGCGCCCCGGGGCCACAGGCCGGATACGCGCCGGCCCGCCGGATCGAGCACCGCGAGATCGATGTCGCCCGGGCTCCTGACGCCGGACAGCTTGGCGATCAGCTCCCCGCGCAGCGGCGTCGCCGACCGCTCCGGGAGCACGCCGCGACGCGCGCCGGCTTGCAGCGCGAGCACCCCGCCGCGCACCTTGCGGAGAGCGGGATCGCCGAGGACTGCCTCGGCCTCGACGTCGAGCAGCGCGTTCATGCGCGCGGCGGCTAGGCAGAACAGGTAGCGGAGCATCGACTCGTCGCGGCCCTTCGGATCGAGGGCGGCGGCGGTCCGCCTGTGCGCGGCGGCCGCGTCGAACGCGCCGAGCGCCTCGAACGCCTCGGCCACGCGGAGGTGGTTGGCCGCCTTCCGGGGGTCGACCTCCGCGATGGAGGCGTACGCCCGGAGCGCTATCGCCCGATCACCGCGCCGCGCGAGGGCGTCGGCGTAAGCGGCGAGCGCCCCGCCGTCCAGCGGATCGGCCTTGCGCCACGCGTCGGCCGCGACGAGCATCTCTTCCACCCGCCCGGCGCGGGCCAGTGCGCCCACGTACCTGCGGTGCGCCTGGCGGCTCAGCGGTTTCGCCCGCACTTCGGCGGCGAGCGAGTCGATCTGCGCGGCGCCCACGCCGGCGCCCGAGGAGCGCGTGATCTGGATGTCGTACACGGGCCCGCGGCGGCAGCGCCACGGATCCTCGTACTCGTTCCGGGCGATCGGCGCGCCGCCGTAGCCGTAGCCGGTGCCGGTGCCGTAGGCGGTCCCGAGCCCGGCCGAGGGCTCCGTCGCCGGCGCCGGCTGTGCGACGGGCGCGCTCTCGTCGTAGGCGATCTTGGCGCTCTCCTTCTCCTCGGCTTTGCCCTTGGCGCGACTTTCGTCGCCGTAGTCCGCGTCGTCCGCGGACCGCGAGGCCTTCTTGGCCGGCGGAGCCGCTGCGGAGGTCGCAGCCGCACCGCTCGGGGTCGGCCCGTAGGAGGAGCCGCCTGATTTCCCGCCACCACCCGCGCCCTGGAGATCCCCGAGCCCGCCCCGCCCCGCTGTGCCCCCGCTCTCGCCCGCAGCGAGGTACCCGAGAGACTCGAGCGCGTCGAGCGACGCCGCCTCGTCGTCCGCGTCCTCTTTCTGCTCCGCGGCCGCGATCTCGGTGAACGTCGCCGCCTGCCCGTCCCAGTCGCCGATCGTTGTGCGCTGGACGTTGAAGCGATCGTACATGCGCTGGTTCTCGAGCACGATCCAGCTCGTCAGCCGGCTCGCGACCCGCATCCGGCGCGAGGTGTCGATGATCTCCTGGGCAGGCCCGCCCACGAGCTCGAGGTGATCGATGTGCGCCTTGGCGAACAGTCGGCTGATGAACCCGGGCTCCGGCCTCTCGGCGCGGATCGAGATCGGGAACCGCCGCTCCACGGGCGCGCCGTCGACGGTCGTCCCGCGCAGGACGACGTCGCCCGAGACCTCGTTCCCGTCGAGCGCCGCGAAGAACGCCACCTCGGTCCCGGCGGGCACGAAGCCGATGCGCTGCGGGTAGGCGGCGCGCACGCCGGCCGGCCACTCGACCGCCACGTTCACGAGCCCCTTGGACCACAGCCGCCGCGACGCGTTCCACGCGGCCTCGGCCGGCGCCTCCCCGAGGGATAGATCGTAGCTCGCCCCGCCGAGCGCCGCGGCGATGGCGTCGAGCAGGAGGGCGTCCACGTTCGGGCCGATCCCGATCGTCTGCACCCTGACGTTGGGCGGCGCGGTGCGCGTGAGCAGGTCGACGATCTTGCCGGGATCGGTCTCGCCGGCCGTGGGCACGCCGTCCCCGAGGTACACGACCGTCGTGGGGCGGCCGTCGTTCGAGAGGGAGAACGCCCGCTCGAGGGCGCCGAGGATATCGCTCGCGCCGCCCGGGGGGTTGTCGTCGAGGAAGGCGCGCGCGCGGTCGAGGACGGCTTCATCGAGCACCTCGAACCGCTGCGACATGGAGCGACACCCCGAGTCGCACGCGAGCACGTTGATCTCGTCGCCCCGCCCGAGGCTCGCGGCGAGCTCCAGCACGGTCGCCTCCGCGAGGGCGTGCAGCTCCTCCGCTGTCCCGTAGGACGTGTCGACGATCGCGAGGAGCCGCTTCCCCTGGACGGGTGCGCGGCTCGGCCCCGCGCCGGCGGCGGGAGAGACGAGGAGCATGGCGTACGTCGCGCCGTTCGTCTCGGTCTGCGCCGCGGCGCGCATCTCGGCCGGCGGCTTGGCCACGGCGTACTCCACGGCGAAGTCGACGGTCGGCGCGTACCTTTCGGCGCTGAAGGAGACGGTTGCGCGATCGGCCCCGGCGCGGACGTCGGTCGGGTAGAGCGGCGTGCGCACCGAGGAGATCCCGAACGCATTCTGGATGTCCACGTCGATGCTGAACCGTCCGGCCGTCGGCGCCCCGGCCCGGCCGCCCCGCGGGTAGACGTTACCCGCCCCCCCCCCCCGCAAGTCGGTGGGTTACCC
>Ga0315287_10002631_pt1 | contig 17093 bp, 13 predicted proteins | sample YL17G11_0_MG_FD_205037 | JGI IMG/M metagenome (GOLD analysis project Ga0315287, IMG submission 205037) | Sediment microbial communities from Yellowstone Lake, YNP, Wyoming, USA - YL17G11_0 | ecosystem: Environmental > Aquatic > Freshwater > Lake > Sediment | place: USA: Wyoming | collected...
CGCGTCGGGCTCGCCGCTGCGCATCAGGTAGGCGACCTGCTGGTAGAGCGTACTGATGCCCGAGCGCTTCTCGATCTCGCCCGAGAGATAGAGCCCGACACCGCCGAGCTTCTTGTGGCCGTACGCGTCGGCCTCGCCGCTCAGGTGCATCTGGCCGCCGATCGGCTTGGCGCCCTCGGAGATGGTCGCGATGGAGTAGGCGCTGGGATTCCTCCTGCGGTCCTCCACCAGGAAATCCACCAGCTTGTCCACGTCGAAGTCCACCTCGGAGATCACCGCGCGGTCCGCGCCGGCCAGGTAGGCCGAGATGAGCGAGGTCTCGCCCGAGTAGCGCCCGAACAATTCGATCACCGCGATGCGCTCGTGCGAGCCCGCGGCGGTGCGCAGCGAGTGGATGAACTCCACGCTGCGCGTGACGGCGGTCGAGAAGCCGATGCAGTAGTCGGTGCCGTGGACGTCGTTGTCCATGGTCTTGGGCACGCAGACGATGGGCACGCCCTCGCGATGCAGCCGCACGGCGTAGGAGAGCGTGTCGTCCCCGCCGATGGCGATCAGGCCGTCGAGGCCGAGGTGCTCGATCACCTTCAGGATGTGGGGTGTGCAGTCGAAGAGGCCCTCGGGGCCTGGCTCGGTGTAGAGGCCCCGGAGGAAATCGGGCAGGTCCTTGGGGCTCACCCTGCCGGGGTTCGTGCGCGAGGTGTGCAGGAAGGTGCCGCCGCTGCGGTCGATGGTGCGCGTGTTCGCTCGGCTGAGCGGGACGACGAGTTGCTCCTGCGTCTGCGGGTCGGCGGGGTTGAGGTGGAGCAGACCCGCCCAGCCGCGCCGCAGGCCGATGACCTCGTGCCCCTCGTCGGCGGCCCGGTAGACCGCCGCCTTGATGGTGGAGTTGAGTCCGGGGACGTCGCCGCCACCCGTGAAGATGCCGTATCTCATGGGCCTTCCTGTCGTGGATCGGGACCGGCCGCGCCTGCGCGCGAGCCATCGCTCCGTGGTTTCGGGACGCCGTGCCGGCGGATGACCGGCGATCGAAGATGGCGGAAACGTACCCTGCGTCCCCGCCCCCCACAAGCAGGCGGAAGAGCCGGTCGGAGCCCGCTCCACGACAGCCGGTCCGGAACGCGGCAGAGCCCGGCTGGCGCGGGCTTTCGCGTGGTCCCGGCCCCTGTGGTCTACTGTCCGGGGAGGCCCGCCCCGGTCGGCTGGGACGCCCCGCGAGAGGAGGTGGAAGCCACGCCAGAGGAGCACCCGGTCTCGCCACAGCGCCTGCGGCTCGAAGTTCGCGGGGCCGTGCAGGGCGTGGGGTTCCGCCCCTTCGTCTTCCGCCTTGCCGAAGAACTGGCCCTGCCGGGCTGGGTCCTGAACGATGCCCGCGGGGTCTTCATCGAGGTTGATGGTCCGCGCCGGACGCTCGAGCGCTTCCACGAACGGATCGTGGCCGAGCGCCCGCTCCACGCCCTGGTGCAGAGCGTCGAGGCCGCGTGGCTGCCGCCCGCGGGGTTCACGGCCTTCGAGATCCGCCACAGCAACCAGGCCGGCGTGAAGACCGCGCTGGTGCTGCCGGACCTGGCGACCTGCCCGGACTGCCTGGCCGAGGTGCTCGACCCGGCCGAGCGGCGCCACGGCTATGCGTTCACCAACTGCACCAACTGCGGCCCGCGCTTCACCATCCTCTACGCGCTGCCCTACGACCGGCCCAATACGACCATGCGCGGCTTCGTGCTCTGCGTGGAGTGCAGGCGGGAATACGAGGACCCGCGTGACCGCCGCTTCCACGCCCAGCCCATCGGATGCCCGGCTTGCGGACCGGTCATCGCACTCTGGGACGCCTCGGGCGCGGGGTTGGCCCGTGGCGACGCGGCCCTCGCAGCTGCGGCGCGGGCGCTGGGCGAGGGCCGCATCCTGGCCCTCAAAGGTCTCGGTGGTTTCCACCTCATGTGCGATGCGCGCGACGGCGCCGCCGTGGCACGCCTGCGCGAGCGGAAGCTCCGGCTTGGCAAGCCGCTCGCCCTGATGGTGCGCGACCTCGACCAGGCCCGCGAGTTGTGCGAGGTCCCGGACCTCGCGGCGCAGCAACTCGCCTCGGTCGAAGCACCGATTCTGCTCCTGCCGCGGCGTGCGAACGCGCCGGTTGCCGCCGAAGTGGCGCCGGGCAATCCGTATCTCGGCGTGATGCTCCCGGCGACACCGCTCCACCATCTCCTCCTGCACGCCTGCGGCTTCCCCATCGTGGCCACCAGCGGCAACCTCAGCGACGAGCCCATCTGCACCAACGAGTACCGGGCCCTGCAACGACTCGGGTCCATCGCCGATGTCTTCCTGGTGCACGACCGCGCCATCGAGCGGCACGTGGACGACAGCGTGGCCTGGATCGCGGCGGGCAGGATGCGGTTGCTGCGCCGGGCGCGCGGTTTTGCACCCCTGCCGGTGACGGTGAAGCGCAAATTGCCGGTCGTGCTCGCCGTGGGGGCTCACCTGAAGAACACCGTGGCCCTGAGCGTGGGCCGGCAGGTGTTCTTGAGCCAGCACATCGGCGATCTCGAGACCGAGGAGGCGATGAGCGCCTTCGAGCGCGTGATCGCCGACTTCCAGCGGCTCTACGACGTGCAGCCCGTGGCGATCGCCCACGACCTGCACCCCGACTACTTCTCGACCCGGTGGGCGCTGGCCCGTGCCGGCGCGAGCGCTGGGCCGCGCCTGGTGGGGGTCCAGCACCACCACGCCCACTTCGTCTCCTGCCTGGCCGAGAACGGCGGGGAGGGCCGCGCCCTGGGCGTGACCTGGGATGGCACCGGCTACGGGACCGACGGCACCGTCTGGGGTGGGGAGTTCCTGCTCGGGGACGCCGCCGGATTCGAGCGGGTGGCCCACCTGAGGCCCTTCCTGCTTCCCGGAGGCGAGGCCGCGGTGCGCGAGCCGCGCAGGGCCGCCCTGGGCCTGCTCTGGGAGGCGCACGGCGAGGCGGCGCTGGCCGGCTCGGGCCCCGGTGCTGCGGGGTTGTTCGATGAGACCGAACTCAAAGTCATCGGCCAGATGCTGGAGCGGGGCCTCAATTGCCCGGTCACCACCAGCATGGGGCGGCTCTTCGACGCCGTCGCGGCCATCGTGGGCCTGCATCCCAGCGTGACCTTCGAGGGCGAGGCGGCCATGGCCCTCGAGTGGCTGGCCGACCCGGCGGAGCGGGGTGCCTATCCTGTAGACTCGCTGCCTGGCGCGGCGCCTGCTGGGGTGCGTCCGCCCATCGTTCTGGACTGGGAGCCGCTGCTCGAGGCCGTGCTGGATGACGTCCGCCGGGGTGTCCCGCGCAGCCTCATCTCGGCCCGTTTCCACAACGGGCTGGTGCGCGCGGCGGTTGCGGTGGCGGGCGCCGTGGGCGAGGAGCGCGTGGCGCTGAGTGGCGGATGCTTCCAGAACCGGCTCCTCACCGAGCGGTTGGCCGCGGCGCTGGAACAGGCGGACCACATCGTGCTGCTGCACGCCCTGGTGCCGCCGAACGATGGAGGCGTGAGCCTGGGGCAGATCGTCGTGGCCGCGGCGCAGTTGGCAATCGAGGGAGGAGGCTGAACGTGTGTCTTGGCGTGCCGGGCAGGGTGCTGACGGTCGAGGAGAACGCCCAGGGCATGATCATGGGCACCGTGAGCTTCGCTGGCGTGAACAAGGAGATCTGCCTCGCCTACGTGCCCGAGGCGAAGCCCGATGACTACGTGATCGTGCACGCCGGATTCGCCATCAGCATCATCAATGAACAGGAAGCCGGGGAGACCTTCGAGATCCTGCGCCGGATGGGCGAACTGGCGGATCTGGAAGAGGAGAGCGAAGGCGCGCCCGGGGTGTCCCCGGACCCTGGCCCGGCGCCGCCGGCTGACCGGTCGGACGGCTCCCTGCCGCTGCCCGGGTCCGGGCGCCAGGGCTGACCATGCGGTTCGTGGACGAATATCGCGACGAGGCCGGCGCGCGGCGCTATGTGGACCTGATCGGCCGCACGGTGACGAAGCCGTGGACGCTGATGGAGATCTGCGGCGGGCAGACGCACACCTTCATCAAGTCGGGCGTGGACCGCCTGCTGCCGGAGTCCCTCACGCTGGTGCACGGGCCCGGTTGCCCGGTGTGCGTGACCCCGCTCGAGTTGATCGACCGCGCGCTCGCCATCGCCGCGCGCCCGGAGGTCATCTTCACCTCGTTCGGCGACATGCTGCGCGTGCCGGGCAGCACGGCCGACCTGTTGAGTGTGAAGGCCCGGGGCGGCGATGTGCGCATGGTCTACTCGCCGCTCGATGCGGTGAAACTCGCGCAGCAGCACCCGGAGCGCGAGGTCGTCTTCTTCGCCGTGGGCTTCGAGACCACCGCGCCCGCCAACGCCATGGCCGTCTGGCAGGCGGAGAAACTCGGGCTCGGGAACTTCTCCATCCTCTGCTCGCACGTGCTGGTGCCGCCCGCGATGGAGGCCATCCTCGGCTCGCCCGCGAGCCTGGTGCAGGGCTTCCTCGCAGCAGGGCATGTCTGCGCCGTGATGGGCACCCACGAATACGAGCCCATCGCCGCGAAGTATCGGGTGCCAATCGTGGTGACCGGCTTCGAGCCGCTCGACCTGCTGCAGGGTGTCTACCTCGCGGTGCGCGCGCTCGAGGAGGGCCGCGCGGGTGTCGAGAACCAGTATGCGCGCGCGGTGTCCCGCGAAGGCAACCGGCCGGCGCAGACGCTCATGAAGCAGGTCTTCAAAGTCTGCGACCGCGCCTGGCGCGGCATCGGCGTCATCCCCGCGAGTGGCTTTGCGCTGCGCCCCGCCTATGCGCGCTTTGACGCGGTGAAGCGCTTCGATGTCGGCGCGATCACCGCGCAGGAATCGCCCCTGTGCATCGCGGGTCAGATCATGCAGGGGCTGAAAAAGCCGCACGAGTGCTCCGCCTTCGGCACGCTTTGTACGCCGGAGCGCCCGCTCGGCGCACCGATGGTCTCGTCCGAGGGCGCCTGCGCTGCCTACTACCAATACGCGAGGAAGCCGTGAGCGACGCGAAGGTCCCGCCGATCGAGACCCTGGGCCTGCAGTGCCCCATCCCGCGGAGCGAGTATCCGCAGGTCACGCTCGCCCACGGCGGCGGCGGGCGCCTCACCCACGCGCTGATCGAGCGCCTGTTCCTCGCGGTCTTCCGCAATCCCGCGCTCGAGCCGCTCCACGACGGCGCCGTGCTCGAGGTGCCCGCCGGCCGGCTCGCAATCAGCACCGACTCGTACGTGGTGAGCCCGCTCTTCTTCCCGGGCGGCGACATCGGCTCGCTGGCGGTGCACGGCACGGTGAACGACCTGGCCATGTGCGGGGCGCAGCCCCTGGCGCTCACCGCGGGCTTCGTGCTCGAGGAGGGCCTGCCGATGGACGACCTGTGGCGGATCGTGCGCTCCATGGCGCAGGCGGCGAAGGACGCGGGCGTGAGCATCGTGACCGGCGACACCAAGGTCGTGGACCGCGGCAAGGGCGACGGCGTGTTCATCAACACCACCGGCATCGGAATTGTGCCCGAAGGCGTGCTCATCGCCCCGGCGCGTGCGCGGCCCGGCGACCGTCTGCTGCTGAGCGGGCGCATCGCCGACCACGGCATCGCCATCCTGTCGGTGCGCGAGGGCCTCTCGTTCGAGACCACGATCGAGAGCGATTCGGCCGCCCTGAACGGGCTCGTGGGGTCGCTGCTCGGGGTACTCGGCGAGCGCGTCCACGTGCTGCGCGATCCGACGCGCGGGGGCGTGGCGAGCGCGACCAACGAGATCGCGGTGTCCGCGCAGGTGGGGCTGCGGCTCGAGGAGCGCGCGATCCCGCTGGCCGAGGAGGTGCGCGGCGCCTGCGAGATCCTCGGGCTCGATCCGCTCTACGTCGCGAACGAGGGCAAGTGCCTGGCGATCATCGCTCCGGAAGCGGCGGAGCAGGCGCTCGAGCTGATGCGCGCGCATCCGCTCGGGCGCGAGGCCGCCCTCATCGGCGAAGTCGTCGCGGACCACCCCGGCCGGGTGATGATGCGCAGCCGCGTCGGCGGCATGCGCATCGTGGACATGCTGAGCGGGGAGCAGTTGCCGCGCATCTGCTGACGCGTTGCGTCAGCCGGGAGCCCGATGGGCGTCGTCTTCGATATCCAGCGCTTCTCGCTCCACGACGGCCCGGGCATCCGCACTACCGTCTTCCTCAAGGGCTGCCCGCTCGCCTGCGCCTGGTGCCACAATCCGGAGGGAATCGCGCCGCGCCCCGAGGTGCTCCTCGTGGAAGGGCGGTGCCTCGGCTGCGGCGCCTGCGCGGCCGTGTGTCCGGAGGCGGTCCGGACCGACGGCGTGGTGACGGGCGGGCCCGGTGGGGCGGCCGCGCCGCTCGACGGCGCGCGCTGCCGACGCTGCGGTGCCTGTGTCGAGGCCTGTCCGGCCGGCGCGCGGCGGAAGGCAGGCCGCGAGATGACGGCGACCGAGGTCGTGGCCGAGGTCGCGCGGGACCGTGTCTTCTACGAGGAGTCCGGCGGTGGCGCCACCTTTTCGGGCGGTGAGCCGCTCCTGCAGTTCGACTTCCTCCTCGAGTTGCTGGACGGCTGCCGCGCGGAGAGGATTCACACGACGCTCGACACTTGCGGCCACGCGCCGCGCGCCGGCTTGCTGGAAGCGGCAGCGCGGGCCGACCTCGTGCTCTACGACCTCAAGAGCATGGACCCGGAGCGGCATCGCGCGGCGACGGGAGTGGACAACGCGGGCATCCTGGCCAACCTCCGCGCGTTGGCGGACACCGGCACCCCGATCTGGCTGCGCGTGCCGGTCATCCGAGGCTTCAACGACGACCTGGAGAACGCGCTGGCCACGGCACGGCTCGCGGCCCCGCTGGATTCCGTGCGCCGCGTGAGCCTCCTGCCGTATCATGCGCTCGGGCGGCACAAGGCGGGCGCGGCCGCGCCGGCGCTTCCCTCGGCCGGGTTCGTGCCCCCGTCGGCCGCGTGTCTCGAAGCGCTGGCCTGCTGCTATCGTGAGCGCGGGCTCGAGGTCCGGATCGGAGGGTAGGACGGTGAACGCAAGGACCGGGAGACTCCGCGGGGAAAGCCTCGAGGCAGGACCGGCGATCTCGGTCGAGCGCGCGCTGCTCCTGACGGAGTTCTATCGCGAGCACGAGGGGCGCCACTCCGTCCCCGTGATGCGCGCCAGCGCTTTCCGCCACCTGTGCACGAACCAGACGATTCATCTGGGCGTTGGGGAACTGATCGTCGGCGAGCGCGGCCCTGCGCCCAAGCAGGTGCCCACCTATCCGGAACTGACCTGCCACAGCCTGGAGGACCTGCGCATCCTCGATGGGCGCCCGAAGACCTCGTACGCCGTCGCGGCCGGGTGCCTGCACGCCTACGAGGAGACGGTCATCCCGTACTGGCGCGGGCGCTCGATGCGGGACCTCATCTTCGGAGAGATGTCCAGCGAGTGGATGGCGGCGTACGAGGCCGGGATCTTCACGGAATTCATGGAGCAGCGCGCGCCCGGCCACACGGTGCTGGACGACAAGATCTACCGGAAGGGCCTGCTCGACTTCAAGGCCGGGATCGCTGCCAGCCTCGCCGCTCTCGCTGACGACCCCGGTGCGCCGGCCAGGCGGGAGCAACTCCGCGCCATGGACATCGCCTGCGACGCTGTCATCCTCTTCGCCGAACGGCACGCGAGCCGCGCCGACGAACGGGCGGCGCGGGAGACCGACCCCGCGCGCCGCCGCGAGTTGGCGCGCATCGCCGGGGTCTGCCGGCACGTGCCGGCCCACGCCCCGCGCGATTTCCACGAGGCGCTCCAGACCTACTGGTTCTGCCACCTCGCCGTGATCACCGAGCTGAACGGCTGGGACGCTTTCAGTCCCGGACACCTCGACCAGCACCTCCGGCCGTTCTACGAGGCGGGCCTGGCCGACGGCTCGCTCACGCCGGAGACGGCGCGCGAGCTGCTCGAGTGCTTCTTCATCAAGTTCAACAATCACCCGGCGCCTCCCAAGGTCGGGGTGACCGCGGCGGAGAGCGGGACCTACACCGACTTCGCGAACATCAATCTCGGCGGGTTGCTGCGCGACGGCTCCGACGGTGCGAGCGAAGTCACGCACCTGCTGCTCGACGTCATCGACGAGATGCACCTGCTGCAGCCCGGCTCGAACCTCCAGCTCGCGCGGGCGACCGCCCCCGAGGTGCTGGAGCATGCCCTGCGCGTGGTGCGGAAGGGATACGGCTTCCCGTCGCTCTTCAATGCCGACGCCGTCGTTCAGGAGCTGCTGCGGCAGGGGAAGTCCCTCGAGGATGCGCGCGCCGGCGGCTGCAGCGGCTGCGTGGAGGCCGGGGCCTTCGGCAAGGAGGCCTACATCCTGACGGGCTACTTCAATCTGCCGAAGGTGTTCGAGCTGGCCCTGCACGACGGAGTCGATCCGTGCACCGGGCGGCAGCTCGGCCCGCGCACGGGCGACGCCAGGGCGTGGACGGCGTTCGAGGCGCTCTGCGACGCGTTTGGCGTCCAGTTGCGGCACTTCATCGATCTCAAGATCGAGGGCAACGACGCGATCGAGCGCATGTACGCGGAGCGCATGCCCGCGCCGTTCCTCTCCGTGCTGACCGATGACTGCATCGCGAGCGGCCGCGACTACAACGCCGGGGGCGCCCGCTACAACACGACCTACATCCAGGGCGTGGGCATCGGATCCGTCACGGACGGTCTCGCGGCGATCGAGGAACTCGTCTTCGGCTCACGGACCGTGGACATGGCCGGGATGCTGGAGGCCCTCGACTCCGACTTTGCCGCCACCGAGGTCCTTCGCCAGCGGCTGGTGAACCGCACGCACAAGTATGGGAACGACGACGAGTTCGCCGACCGCCTGATGATGCGCGTGTTCGAAGAGTTCTTCGGCGCAGTCGACGGGCGGCCGAACGCGAAGGGCGGGCGGTACCGGATCCAGATGCTCCCGACGACCTGCCACGTGTACTTCGGTTCGATGACCGGCGCGCTGCCAGACGGGAGGAAAGCCGGTCAGCCGCTGTCGGAGGGGATCTCGCCCGTGCAGGGCGCCGACCGCCGGGGCCCGACCGCGGTGCTCCGCTCGGCCGCGAAGCTGGACCACCTGCGCACCGGCGGCACGCTGCTCAACCTGAAGTTCGCGCCGTCCCTGATCGCCGGAGACGATGGCCTCGCCGCGCTCGCCAGCCTCGTGCGCGGCTACTTCCGCATGAACGGGCACCATGTGCAGTTCAACGTCGTCACCGCCGACACGCTGCGGGCGGCACGCGCCCATCCCGAGGCGCATCGTGACCTCATCGTGCGCGTCGCCGGATACAGCGACTACTTTTGCGACCTGTCGGCGACGCTCCAGGAGGAGATCATCGCCCGCACGGAGCACGGCGCGCCCTGAAGGCGCCGGGAGAGGGTGGGGCCGACCGGATGAACCGCGGGAAGTCCGCGACGCCGCGCGTGGGCCGCTGGGAGCGCGTCTGGGCCGTGGTGCGGCGCATCCCGTGCGGTCGCGTGGCCACCTACGGCCAGGTCGCGGCACTCGCGGGCCTCGGTCGCCAGGCGCGCCAGGTCGGCTACGCGCTCCACGCCCTGCCGGGGGAGGGCTTCGCCCCGTGGCACCGGGTGGTCAACGCGCGCGGTGCGATCAGCCTGCCGCCCGGCGGCGGAGCGGACGTGACCCAGCGCCTGCGGCTCGAGCGCGAGGGCGTGCGCTTCGACGCGCGCGGGCGGATCGACCTCGAGCGCTATGGTTGGCGGCCGGGGACGCGGACGGGATGGCGGCGGTCGTCGAGCGCGCCGGAGCATCGCAGCCGGCAGTCGTCGGAGTGACCTGGGCGGACATGGTGGCCACCTTGACCCTTCCTGCGCATGCGTCGAGAATCACGCTGCGGCTCCACAAGTCCGTCCGTCGCTATCACCGTCATCGAGGAGTCTGCGATGCTCCGTCGCTTCGCACTCGCAGTACTCGTCACGCTCTCGCTTGTCCGCATTGCGGTCGCGGACGACTGGGGCGCGTTTATCCTCCGACTGGGACAGGACACGACCAGCGTCGAGCGCTACCACCGCACCGCCACGCGCCTCGAGATTGAGCAAGTCGGTCGGGCGGGTCGGGTGCTCCAGAGCCACGTCGTGTACGACCTGGCCGACGGCGCAGTCACCCGTGCGACCCTCGTGATCACCGAACCGGGTACGGCGACTCCGGTGCAGACCATAGATGCGACGTTCGCCCACGACTCCGTGTACGCACGGATGCAGAATGGCAGCGCCCCACCGGAAAGCGTTGTTGCGTCCGTGCCTCACGACGCCATCGTGTACTGGTACGCCTGCGCGTGGGCATCGTACGAAACGGCGATCGTGAGGCTCATGCAGGGGAAGTCCGACAGTCTGCGCGCTCCGCTCTACCTCCTCGGCTCCAAGGGCACCGCATGGCTGAGCCTGCAGAGGCTCGGTCGCGACTCCGCGGACCTCCTGAATCGTCACCAGGAGCACTACTGCGTCCATGTGGACGCCGCCGGGCACGTGCTCGGGGCGTTGCCGATCTCGGGCCCCAACAAGTTCACCGTGAGCCGAGTTGCCGATCTCGACATCGCCAGCTACGCCACCGCCTGGGCAGCCCACGAGCGGGCTGGCCAGGGACTCGGCCCGCTGTCGCCCCGGGACACGCTCCGGACGACCGTCGCGAGCGCATCGATCTGGATCGACTACAGCCGCCCGAGCAAGCGCGGACGGGTGATCCATGGGGGCGTGGTGCCGTACGGCGAGGTCTGGCGCACGGGTGCGAACTACGCAACCCAGTTCCGCACGGACCAACGGCTCGACTTCGACGGGACCATCGTGCCTGCCGGCTTCTACACGCTATGGACGCTGCCGACCGCGACGGGCTGGAAGCTCATCATCAACAGCGAGACGGGGCAGTGGGGCACTGCGCACGACGCCTCGAAGGATCTCTTCGCGATCGACATGAAGGTCAGTGCGCTCCCCCAGGTCGTTGAGCGTTTCACGATCGGCATCGATCCGACCCTGCAGGGCGGTGTGCTGAACCTCGACTGGGACGCGACCCGCGCCTCCGTGGCGTTCGCAGTCAGGCCTGTTGCGCCGGTCGTCAGTCACTGATCCAAGCGAGGCGGCTCTCTGCGGGGTGACCCCTCGCGGATCCCGGTCTCAGCGTCCTCTCCCGTCTCGAAGCGTCTCCGCCAGTCCCGAGGCAGTATGGTCCTCACCCAGCAGCAGCTGGAGTCGCCCCGTCACCTCCGGCGCGTCGAGTCCACGACCGCCGGCTTCGGCATCGCCCAGGTCTGGAGCGCCACGGGCAGGTGTCCGCGGTCGCCCACCGCGGTGATGCGGCAACCGCCGCCGGGCTTCACCTCGATCACGGTGAGGCTGCAGTTCGCCAGGCTCATGGTGAGCCAGAGTTTCGGGTCCGCGCCCATCGCACGGGTCAGGAGCCAGCGGATCACGTTCCCGTGGCAGACCAGCACCTCGGTGCTGTCGCGCGCGGGCGAGGGGCGGAAGTAGCTGGCGAAGGTGCGCTCGAGTTGCATCGCGCACGAGTCGGCCTCGCCCGGTCCAAGGTCCGCCATGACGTCCGCGCGGTAGGTGGGCGGCGTGCACTCGCGCAGGTCGAGGTCGGGCTCGGGGCTTCGGCCGGGCAGCGACCGCGCGATGATCTCCGCGGTCTCTCTCGCCCGCCTCAGGGTGCTCGCGTGTATGGCGTCGACGCGCGCGGGCCAGGCCGCGAGCCGCGCCCCGGTGATCCGCGCCTGCTCGCAGCCCTCGGGCAGCAGCCTCTTGCCGACCTCGGCATCGCGCGGGTCGGTCTCGTCGTAGACCCCGTGGCGCACGAGGATGAGGGTGCGCAGGCCCCTGCCCGCGGCGGGCTGCGTGCCGGCAGCGGGGGCGAGTGCGCCGGCCGCGGCCGGCTGCGCACCGGCCCGGGCCGGGAGTGCGCCGGCTGCGAGCAGCGCGCACAGGGTGACCGCGCCGAGCGAACGGAGACCCGGCCTCATGCCCTGGCCCCGCGCTTCGCCGCCAGCCGTTCCTCGAGCAGGGCGCACCACTCGGCGATGCCCTGGCCGGTGATGGCCGAGGTCACCAGCAGCGTGCCGCCGGGCCGCAGCGCGGCCACCTGTTCGCGTACGTCGTCGAGCTTGAAGGACACGTAGGGCAGCAGGTCGGCCTTCGTCACCACCGTCACCGCGGCCCTGGCGAAGATGGACGGGTACTTGAAGGGCTTGTCCTCGCCCTCGGTCACCGAGAGCAGGGCGACCTTGAAGTCCTCGCCCAGATCGTAGGAGGTCGGGCAGACGAGGTTGCCCACGTTCTCGATGAAGAGCACGTCCAGCGGTCCTGGGTCGTGCTCCTCGAGTGCCTTGCTCACCTGGCGGGCGTCGAGGTGGCAGGAACCACCGGTGAGGATCTGGTGTGCCGGGATGCCGAGCGCGCGCAGGCGGTCGGCATCGCGCTCGGTGGCGATGTCGCCCTCGATGGCGCCGAGCCGCAGTCTCCCGGCGAGTGCGCGCACTGTGACCTCGAGCAGCGTGGTCTTGCCCGAGCCGGGGGAGGAGATGAGGTTCAGCACCAGCGTGCGCGCGCTCGCGAAGCGCTCGCGCAGCGTCGCGGCCGCCGCCGCGTTGTCGGACAGGATCCTCTGCCGCACGTCCACCTGGGTCACTTCGCCGTCTCCTCTTCGTCGGACGTGTAGGTGAGGTCGATCACGTCCAGTTCGCTGCCGCCAGCGACTTGCACGGATCCGCCGCAGGTCGGGCAGATCCCGAGCCAGTCGCCGGGCGCTCTCTCCTTCACTTCACCGCAGGTGGTACAGGTCTGCCGCGCGGGGTGCCACTCGACCTCGAGCCGGGCCGCGGCGTCACGTCCGCTGGAAACCACGGCCTCCCAGGCGTAGACCAGCAACTCGGGCTCGACCGCCGCCAGCTCGCCGATCGCGACGCGCGCCGAGTCGAGCCGCCCGGACCCGCGCGCGTCGATGGTCGCCCTGCATATCCTGTAGATCTCGGTGGCGAGGTTCAGCTCGTGCAGGGATCCTCCGTCCCGTCCAGCCCGGACGATTCATGAAGCGCCGCCTGCGAGCACGATCTGGGGCACGGCCACTGCGTTGCGCGACCGGGGTGCTCCTCGGCGTGTCCAAATGACACGCCTGCGGTGCAGCCCACTCGCGCGCCCTGTCGCCGCGCCCCATCTCGCACTCTCGGCTGGCGCTTCATGGATCGTCCGGGCTACGGCTTCACGCCGCTGGCGATCGCGGTGGCGATGTAGGGGTCCCGGCGCTCGATCCCGCCCTCGTCCGCCAGCCAGCGGTTCATCCGCCGGAGCAGCTTCCGGTCGAAGAGCCGGGGGAACAGCGTGTGGGCGAGGGCGGTCGTGGCCAGGACCACGGACGTGAATCGCTCGATCCCGACCGTGGACGGGGAGGTGAGGACGATGCCGACCTGGACGTCCCGGAACCCCGCATCGCGCAACAGGCTGCCCAGCGCCCTGCCGATGTTCCCGTCGCTCCCGATCTTCGCATGGACGGCCAGCAGGGCCGCGCGGTACGCCTCCCAGACGGGATCGCTCACGTGGCAGTCCATGTGGGCCTCCACGGATTCGACCGCGATGAACGTCCCGTTCCGCTTGAGCCGCTCGAAGGCGGCGCTCACGAAGTCCACGGGCTTGGAGGAGTGCTGGAGCGTGTAGCGCGAGAGGATGGCATCGCGCCTCTTCCGGTCGAACGCCGCGTCGAAGTACGCCGTCCGGAAGCGCACGTTCTTGATGGCCCGTCGGCGAAGTCTCGCGTTGGCCTTCTCGATCGCGAATGCGTTGTGATCGATCCCGAGGAACCGGCTTCCCCGGGTCTGCCGCGCGACCTCCAGCAGGAACGACCCTTCGCCCGTGCCGGCGTCGAGCACGTCGTGGCACTTGCGCTCGTTCAGGATCCGCACGACCTGCGGGGTCTCGACGGACCCGCTGGCCCGCGTCTGGGCCTCCAGCGTCGCGCTGAGCAGGGCCGTCTGCTCGAGCGTGAGGAACGTTTCCAGCAGGGACTTCATTTGGACCTCCATTCGTGCGACGAGAATAGCACGGCGCCTCGTTGCCATCGCCCGATTCGCACCGGGTACCTGCGCCTGTTTCGGGAGCGCCGCATCTACGGCATCGAGTCGGGTGGGAGTGAGGATTCGATCGCGGGCGCGGTGGAATCGGCTGCCGTGGCGAGCGAGTCCGGGGGTGGATGGAACACGCCGCAACTGCGCGTCGGCGCCGTGCCGGGCAGGAAGGGCACCCTCATCGTGGCGCAACCCGCCTGCGCCAGCAGTCCGGTCCAGGGATCGATCCAGGCCAGGGTGAGCCCGGCGTCGCCGGGGAAGGGCTCGGCCGGGAAGTCCTTCAGCAGGGCGCTCATGATCCCGGCCCAGATCGGGAGCGCGACCTCCGCGGCCGGGCGCTGCAGGGTGCGCGGCGTGTCGTAGCCCACCCAGGCGCCGGCGACGAGGTCCGGCACGAAGCCCACGAACCAGGCGTCGTAGTAGTCGTTGGTCGTGCCGGTCTTGCCGCCGGCGGGGCGCAGGAAGCCGTACACGGAGCGCAGCGGATAGGAGACGCCGAAGATGACCACGTCCTCGAGCAGGCCGGTCATGAGGTCGGCGGTCGCGGACGGCAGCACCCGCACCGCCGGAGCGGTGTGCGGGAGCAGGTCCTGCCCCGCGGCATCCAGCACCGCTCGCACGGGTGTCGGGTCGTGCCGTAACCCGCGTCCGGGAAAGACGCTGTAGGCGCCGGTGAGCGCGAGCAGCGTGGCCTCGTTGGTCCCGAGCCCGATGCTTGCGACGGGTTTGAGCTTCCCGAGGCCGAAGCGCTCGGCGTAGCGCGCCACCTGCCCCGCGCCGATGGCCTCGACCAGGTTCGCGGTGGCCACGTTGAGCGACTTGGCGAGCGCCTTCGCCAGCGTGACCTCGGGGTGGTACTCGTCCCGGTCGTTGCGCGGCTTCCACACCGTGTCGCCCGCGGCGAACTCGCGCCTCAGGTCGGGCACGGTCGAGCCGGGGCCGAACCGCGGCGCTCCGCGCCCGGGGTCGAGGGCGGCCGCGTAGACGATGGGCTTGATCGCCGAGCCGGTCTGGCGACGCGCCTGGGTCGCACGGTTGAAGTCGCCGGCCCCGGCTGCGCGTCCGCCCACCACGGCGCGCACGAAGCCGGTCGCGGGAGCGAGCGCCACGAACGCGCCCTGCAACGGCCGGGGCCCGCGCCCGCTCCAGCGTTCGAGCGAATCCACGCCGGCCGCGAGCCCCCGCTCGGCCTCCGCCTGCCAGACCAGATCGAGCGTGGTGAACACCGAGAGGCCCCAGTGCTCGGCGGCGCGCGGCGGCAGGTGCTCGGCGAGATGCTGGCGCACGTAGCCAAGGTAGCTCGGGAACAGGTTGGGGGACGGCGGGCCGCGGCGCACGACCAGGGGTGCGGCCCGCAGCCGCGCGGCCGTTGCGATACCGAGCACGCCGGTGGCCACCATGTCGCCGAGCACGGAGTTGCGACGCGCCGTTGCCAGGCGCAGGCCGCGGAAGGGGGAATAGGCGTTGGGCGCCGGGATGATGCCCGCAAGCAGTGCGGACCGCGCCACGTCGAGCGACTCGACCGGCGCGTCGAAGTACCAGCGCGCGGCCTCGGCCACGCCCGCCACGCCCCCCGACTCGTTCTGTCCCCAGTAGAGCGAGTTCAGGTACATCTCGAGGATCTCGTCCTTCGAGAGCAGCGCCTCGAGCCCCACGGCGATTACCGCCTCGGAGAGTTTGCGGCTCCAGGTGCGCTCGCGTCCGAGGAAGAGCCCGCGCGCCAGTTGCTGCGTGATGGTGCTGCCGCCCTGGCGCACTCCGCCCGCCTGCACGTTGGTGACGAGCGCGCGGAAGTTGCTGCGCAGGTCCAGCCCCCAGTGCCCGCGGAAGCGGCGGTCTTCCGAGGCGATGACCGCGTCGCACAGGACACGCGGGATGCGCGCGAGTGGCACCCAGGTGCGCAGGACGCGGTGTTCGTCGGCGAGGAGCGCGATGGCCACGGGCTCGAGGCGTGGCGGCCGCGAGGGGTCGGGTGGTGCCGCGCCGGCGAGACCGCCCAGGCGCTGCACCGTTGCCAGCCGGCCGCCCGCGAACCACAGGCGCACGCGCTCGGGGCCGCCAGCGCCGTCGGGATCGCTCGCGGCCGCGAAGCCGCGCAGGAGGACCTCGAAGCCGCCCGGGACCGTGGCGTACTCGCCCGGTGCTCCGGCGGGCGAGACCTCACGGTACCCGCGTGCCGCAAGCTGGGCGCGCAGGTAGGTCTCGGGGCACGCGCGCCCGGGCGTGAGCGTGACCCCGTCGGAGTAGACGCGCGAGGGGAAGGACCACGACGGCCCGGTGGCGTGCCGCGTGCGCAGGGCGCGCACCTCGATGGTGAGGCGGATGAAGCCGACGAGGGCGACCAGCGCCAGGACGACGAGCCCGGCGAGTGCGGCAGAACGCCGCGGCCGGGCGCGTATGAGCGCCCACAGTGGGACGATCCCGGATGTCCCGCAGGCTTCAGAGCCGGAACCCCCGGATGATTCGTGTCGGGTCGTCATGAGGTTCGCTCTGGGAACGCGTCCAGGGTCAGGTAACCGTCAAGACTTCCCGACAGACTAGTCGCAAGGGCGGGCGCACGCACGCCGGTGGGCGGGTCCGGGTGGCGCAAGTCGCGACGGCGCAGCCGGCAGGACGCTCCGGCGCTCGATCCGTTGCGGGACAGGACGGCCCCGCCGGGGTTGCCGGGGAACCCCGTGCAGGGCCCCGAGGAGACCGGACGCACTGCGCGTCTGTGAATCCCATCGTGGGAGGGCTCATCCATAGTAGAGAGGGCCGTCACCTGGCCGGAGCGCGAGCGGAGGATGCCATGGCAAGGAGTGAGCGGGGTGGTTTCGCGGGGATGGACAGCGAAAAGCAGCGGGAGATCGCCCGGCGCGGGGGCCGAGCTGCGCACCAGAAGGGCACTGCGCACGAGTTCACCGCGGAAGAGGCCCGCGCCGCCGGCCGAAAGGGTGGTGTGTCCGTGAGCCAGGATCGTGAGCATATGTCCCGCATCGGGCGCGCCGGGGGCAAGAGCTCCAGCGCGGGCCGCAG
>Ga0315287_10002632_pt1 | contig 17090 bp, 14 predicted proteins | sample YL17G11_0_MG_FD_205037 | JGI IMG/M metagenome (GOLD analysis project Ga0315287, IMG submission 205037) | Sediment microbial communities from Yellowstone Lake, YNP, Wyoming, USA - YL17G11_0 | ecosystem: Environmental > Aquatic > Freshwater > Lake > Sediment | place: USA: Wyoming | collected...
CGCCGATCTCCGCCGCGTGGGCCTGGGCGCAGTCCTCGATTACTTTCACATTGTGCTTGCGGGCGATGCGCATTATGCTGTCCATATCCGCCGGCTGCCCATAGATGTGCACGGGGACCACGGCCCGGGTGCGCTTCCAGATGAGTGCCTCGAAAGTGGCGGGGTCCACGCATCGGGTGATCGGGTCGATATCCGCGAACACGGGCCTCGCGCCGATGATCTCGATCGCCGCCGCTGTAGCCACCGCCGAGTGCGAGACCGTGATGACCTCGTCCCCCGGCCGCACGCCCGCCGCTCTGAGAGCGATGCTGATCGCCTCAGTCCCGTTCGCGACGCCGATGCAGTGGTCCATCCCATGAAACGCCGCGAATTCGGCCTCGAAGCGCTTCACCTGCTCTCCCAGCACATACCAGCCGCTGTCGAGCACCTGCCGGACGGCCTCGTTGATCTCCGACTCATGCGCGATATACTGGGCCTTGGGATTGGCCACCGCTATGAAATCATTGCTCATCAAGTTCTCCTGAGGTCGTAAGAGTTGTAAGTTGAAAGATGCCCTCAGACGTCGTCAGACCTATCGAGGGCTCAAGTTTCGGGATTTCCGTTCCGCATTCGCTTCACTCAAATCCCGAAACACCTTCGCAGCATTCCCTTCCCCAATCCCAAATCCCAAATCCCAAATTTCTCACGCCGCCTTCTTCAGCTCGATCTTCGGCGACTCGGGCTCCCAGTAGTTGCCAATGCCATACTGGCGATAGTATTCCATGGTCCGGCGGAGGCCGTCTTCGAGAGAAACCTGCGGTTTCCAGCCGACTTTTGCGCGAATCTTGCGGTAATCGGCGTAATAGTCGCCGATATCGATGGATTTGCGCTCCGGCGGGAACGGGACGATCTCATACGAGCCACCGCCGTTGACCTGGATAAGAAGCTCGGCGGTATCCTTGAGATTGATCGGATCGTCCGCGCCAAGATTGAAGATCTCTCCGTTCGCTTCCTCGTTTGCCGCGCACATGAGCATGGCGTTCACAACGTCGTCCACGTAGTTGAAATCGCGTATTTGCTTGCCGTCTCCGAAGACCTGAATCCCGCTGCCTTCGACCATTTTCTTGACCCAGATGCCCAGAAACGTCTGGCGGGCGTCCTTGACGCGCATTCGCGGGCCGTAGGTGTTCGTGAGGCGCAGCACGCAGCCGCGGATGTCGTAGACGTTGTTATAGAGAATGTGATACCACTCGCCGGCCATCTTGTTGATGCCGTTGACGTCAACGGGCCGTAGCGGGTGGCGCTCGTCCACGGGCAGATACTCGGGCTTGCCATACATCTGCCGGGTGCTCGCGAACACGAGCTTGACGCCCGGGTTGTGCTTGCGGCACGCTTCGAGAATCGAAAGCTGCGCGCGGGCGTTGATCTCCAGGTCGGGGAATGGGTTGTTCATCGAGTCGACGTGGCTGGTCTGCCCCGCCAGGTTGAACAGATAGTCCTGGCCCTGAATCAGATACTTCATCGCGTGCTCATCGCGGACGTCGGATATGTTGACGCGGACTTTGTCCTTGAATGGCTCCACGTTGAAGAGATTCCCGCCGTACTCGGGGATCAGGCTGTCGACGAGCGTAATGTCCGCGCCGAGTCCGACCAGCGCCTCGGCCAGGTTCGAGCCGATGAAGCCCAGCCCGCCGGTTATGAGCACTTTGCTGGATGCGAATACTGACGACATGCTAGCTGCGTTTTGTAAAGACATAGGTCACTCCATATTCGTCGTTCCGAGGAATGGAGAAGTTTTCGACTGCCGAGACGAGCTGCAGGCCGTGAGACTGGATCTCGGACAGAAGCTCATTCTCGTTGAACATAATCTCGATTGTCTCCACCCCATACGCGAACTTCTTCATATACTGGGTGGGTCGCGCGCGGCACACGGGCGTGCGATGAGCGACCACGATTTTCCTGGCCACTCTCGCCGTCTGGGCGATGTGTTCTTTGTAGTTCGGCACGTGCAGCAGCACGCCGGACGAGATGGCAACATCGAACCTGCCGTCCTCGAATGGCAGGTTTGCCCCGTCAGCGACCACGAACTCCGCCGAGGGATAGTAGTCCTTTGCCATTCTGATGAGCGGCTCGGAGTAGTCCACGCCCGTGTAGGCGATCCGCTTGTTGAGCAAGTACTCCAACACCTCGTAGTAATAGCCGCTGGCGCAGCCGATTTCGAGCACCGAAGTCCCCGGCGCAACGTAAGGCTTCAGGCAGTCGGCCAGGAGTTGAAACACACCCTCCACCCGGCCGGAATACATGTTTGCGAGTTCCTGGTGCACCAGCGCCCGCTGGCGCGCGGGGATATCCTCGTTCTGCCAGGCGGTGACCATGCCCTCGGTTATCTCGGACTTGTCGATGGTTGTGTGTCCCCAGGAGATGCGGGCCATGTCCGGCGCGCCGAGCCTGGCGGGTTCGTCTATATAGCGCAGGTGGCGGCCCAGAATCTCGGCGGTCTGCTTCATACGCATCTCGTAGGTGTGATCCCGCAGCGTGCGCTGTTGACCGGCGCGGGCGATGGTTTCGGCCTCTTCGGGATGGGCCAGGTAATACTTGACCAGCGCGGCGCACTCCTCGGATGAGCGATAGGCGACTACCTCTTTGCCGATCTCGAAAAGCTCGTTGAGATTGTCCTTGTAGTCGGTTACGAGCATCGCGCCGCAGCCGGTGGCCTCGAAGAGCCGCATGTTGTTGGCATTGTTCTCGGCGACATCTATGTGGCGGTTGATAGTGATCGCGGACTGCCTCAGCAGCGAGAACATGTCCAGCCCCCACGCTTCGCCCCTGTGCGACTTGCGCAGCGGTGAGCCCGCGTCGAGGGTCTCGGCCCCGTAGCCCCAGACTTCGATAGGAGCCGCCGCCGCCACTTGCTCCAGGAGTTCGGTCCCCTTGCCATGCGAGCGGGAGATTCCGCCGATGAACGTCGCGCCGTGACGCTTACCCCCGTTGCTCGAATGCTCCAGCACGCGCGGGTCGAATGCGAGCGGCTGATAGTAGGCCGTCACACCCATCCGGCGGAAGCGTTCCACGAAATGCGGGAATGACGAGAAAATGATATCCAGCCCTCTGACATCGATCCCCTCGGGAACCGGTGAGGCTATCTGGCCGGCGATCAGCTTTGTATACGGCCTGATTGCCGAGAGAAACTCGGGACTCGCGAGGGCGAGGTTTTGGAGATAGACGACATCCGGCCGCTTGTGAGCAATCTGCTCGACCGCGACAGGCGGCCCCGCGCCCGCAAAGCCGTTTTCCTTAGTCCACGCCATTTGGAGAGGATTGCAGTTGATTATCAGATCGTCGGCGTCCCAGCCGGCCAGCTTCATTCCATTGGAGTAGAAGTCGGCATCTCCGAAGAACGTTTCCTCGATCGATCGCTTCTGCTCTTCGTAAGAGGCTTCCAGAAGCTTTGGATCCCTGGAATAGTGACTATTCAGGAACTCAGGATAGCACGTGTTGACGAACCTCACTTCTCGCGCCGTGTAACGCTTGCTGCCCGGCTTGCCGGACGTGGTTTGGGATGCTGCTTTCTTGGCGGGTTTGCCAATCCGCCTGGTATTCTTGCATACTTGCTTCTTTGCTTTGTGAGGGACCTCGGCCTGTTTCTCGATGGCCGGTGGCGGAGTTGGCTGGGTGGCGGAGGACTCGGCGGCATTGAGCGTATCGAGCGTCGCAAGCGCGGTGTCACTTATCGTCTGCAACAGGTTGCCGATTATCTCGGGCAACTTGGTATCGGTAGGATTGCTCGCCAGCATTTTCTGGCAGACTTCGACGGCTTTCTCGAACTGATCCACCTGGGTGTAGACCATAACCAAGTTCTGGCCGATATCGGTGTTACCGGGCGCGAGCCGATTTGCCGTCTCGAAATATCGCAGCGCGTCCTGGTTCTTGCCCCTGGAATAGTAGATCACGCCGAGTACGTTGTGGGCGTCCGCGAAGCTCGGGGTCTGGCTGATGACCATTCGGGCCAGTTCCTCGGCGGTGTCGTCGTGCCCATGCTCGGCAAGTTCGCCGGCAATCGTCGTCAGCTTCTCGGGATCGCCGCCCGCCTGGTTGATGCGAAGAGCGGTCTGCCGCAGCCAGTCTTCCGTCGCATCTTGCCCGGCTGTGAACACGCTGTCAGGCTGCCTGGCCTGGCTCGGGTCGGGAACGGGAGCCGGCGCGCTCGGCGCGGCCGAACGATCCTCGAGCCTGCGGACTTCATATTTGAACGAACCGTCCCACATGAGCATGGTGTTGAACCTGTCCGCTTTGAGATACTGCAGCGAAGTGATGGCCTTCTCTCGTGAGCTTTCGGGATGCATGTGCATTTTGCTGATCACATCGCAGTGCAGGCCGTCGATATCCCGCTCGGAATACTCCGTGAAGATCAGGGTGTCGTTGAACAGCTCGATCGCCCACTTGTGATTGCTGACCCTTGCCGTGTCGAACCACAGGTCCTTGCCTCGCGTGGGAGTCTCGATGTAGCCGCGTTTGGCCACGCGCATCAGCTCGCCGCAGGCGGCCTCCGGGTTGGCGACATGCTCCAGAGCGTGGGAGCAGTAAACGAAGTCGAATTCCTTATCGGCAAACGGCAGGCTTTCGATGTTGCACTGGTAAACCGGCTTGCCGTCGATGTGCTTGAAGGGCATGCCCGCTCGGCCGGTCCATCCCTCGCCCAAGTCCAGGTCAGCCAGGTGGGTGGCCAGCGGGAAGGGAGCATGGCCGCTTCCGACATCCAGCACTTTATCGGTGGGCTTTATGTCGAAGTCGAACAGGCGCGCCTGATACAGATTGTACCGATCGTTTTGGTCGGGCATGGCGGCGTAACAGTCGTAAGCGTCCGCCATTATCTCGACGGAGTGCCCAGGGTGCGCTTCGGCAATCTGCTCGTAAAGATCGAACGCCTCAAGCTGCCTGCCGCTCCTGAATAGTTCCCGGGCGGTCTCGACCGCGGACCGCGGATCGCGGACATCTCTCGCAACCCTCGCCCGCCGCCGGCTTTGCTTCATTTCTGATCGTCCGGGATTTGCAGTCCCTGATCGTCCGGGATTTGCAATCCCGGACGCATCCGACGTCGCAACTGATCGTCCGGGATTTGCAATCCCGGACGCATCCGACGTCGCAAGTAGGTTGTCATAGATACCCTGGGCCTCTTCGCGGAGACCCAGTTTGGCGCAGATCATCGCCAGGTTCTTGCTGACGTTCGCGTTGGTCGGTTCCAGGGCGTATCCGGCTTCAAGCAGCCTGTGCGCATCGTTGACTTGCTCTTTGGAGCAAGTGGCTATCGCGAGCAGGTTCAGGGCGTCCGCGACGTGTTCGTTTTTCTCCAGGGAAAGCCGGGCCAGGGCCTCGGCGCTCTCGAAGTCGCCCCGGAGCGCGGCTGTCTCGCCATGAGCGACCAGCACGTCATCGGCCACGTTTGCGACGTTCTTGGAGAACGGTTTTCGCCAAATGTCCGTCGCCCAGACGCCGTCTGCCGCTGCTTCGGGGCAATTGTACTGAGCGGTGCGCCTGCACTGCCATTCCTTGAGCAGCACTGATCCGATCGGGGTGTATTCCCGGCGCTCCGCGTTGTCGAGCATAATGAAACCGCCGGGCTTGACTATGCGCATCGCATACGCGGCACACAGGACGCGATTCCGTCCGTCGATGAGCACCAAATCGAAGTAATCATCGGGGAAGTCGCTGCATATCCCCCCGTAAGGTCTTTGCTTGAGATGCATTTCCACGCCGGCCCCGACCCGGCTCCTTATCGCCTTGTACCATTCGGGGTCATGCTCGACGGTCACCAGCCTTGCCTGGGGAAATTGGAGCTTGCGGGCGAGCCACATAGTGGACCCTCCACATCCGAACTCCAAAACCTTCAACTCCAGATTGCTGTTGACAAGCTCCTCCAGAAAGGCAACGGATTCCGGGGTCAGCCACGGCGTTTCTCTGATATCCACCTCGTATTATCCTCCTGATCATCGGTGACCTATATCATCCACACGGATTATCGGCAGGCAAGCACGCAGGTTTGAGGTGAAAAACGCGGGTAAATGTGGAATAGCGCTTGGCGATGCGGAATTGTGAAGTGAGGCGCGCGCAGGGGCCTTTTTTGCCCTCCCCCCAACCCTCTCCCGCAAGGGGAGAGGGGGCAATATGGGCCGCTCAATCGAAGTTGAGGTCGTTGAGCGCCTTCGCCACGGCCTCGGGGTTGCTGTCGCTGGCCGCATTCACGTTCTGTGCCCTGATCTGTTCGAGCAGTTCCTTACGGTGTACAGGTATGGTCCTGGGGGCCTCTATGCCAAGGCGGACCTGATCGCCGCGTACCTCGATAACGAGCACTTCGACGTTATCGTTTATGACGATAGACTGTCCGACCTTCCTTGCCAATACAAGCATGATGAGTGCATCCTTTCACTCGTTCGCAGCTAAGCCGCTTTCGCGGTAATCTCTTCGGTCTTCTCGCCACATTTCTCGACAATAGCCACTAATGGATGCTTTATCGGGTAGCGATTGTCCTGCAAGATAACCTGCATTCCCAGCATTTCTTTCATGTTGATGACTATCGGAGCCGCCAGGTTCGCGGTGATCTGCGAGCCGCTCAACACAGTCAGGACGACCAACACGCTGGCATCGCTCGCGCTCTTGAGGTTGAGCTTCTCGGCGTCGGCGTCGGATACCTCCACCTCATAGTCCGCGTAGAACTTCGATGGGTCCACAACCACGAACGCCAGCGAGGATTCCTCGGTCGATTGCAGCCAGCTGAAATCGGTGTCGGGCCTGTGCTCCACCAGCACGAAGCTGGTATACTGCTCGAACCCTATCGGCCCCCGTGGCATCTTGATGATGGAACTCTCTTCTACTTCGATTGCGCCAAATCGGCTTGTCTCTGCTTTCATCTTGACTCCCTTCCCTACTGGTTTATACTGGCCAGTGAGAGATTCAGCATCCGCGCGGTTATCATCAACGCGGTCTGATACACGTTCTCCTGCGACTTGAGTTCAACGATGGCGGTGGGCAGATCGATATCCTCGGTGTCCGAGAGCATCTGCTTCAGCCTATCGCGTGTATCCGAAAGTGTCGTTTGGGCGCCTTCCATTCTGCTCTGCCATGAACCGATCTGCGCCTGGCAGCCGAGAACATTGTCGAAGTTCTTGTCGATGTTCTTCAACTGCGCGCTTATCTGATCCACGTTCCCACCACTGATCGCGTCACCAAGGTTCTTGACCATCGTGAACACGTCCGTGGAACCGGCTCCGGCAGGATTCCCGCCGCCCGTGTCGAAGTTGAGCACTCTATTGCCGGGTATGTTCACCGGCAGAGACACCCAACTCAGCACCTGCACCATACGCACCCCATTATTGCCCGCATATATGTAAGGCTGGACCGCGGGGTCCGGTATCGGCCCCGGGTTCGCCTGCACGGGCGGGGTGGATGTCGCCGTGCCGCTAAAGATATACTGGTCGCCGAACTTAGTGTTGGCAATGTCCACCAACTGGCCCATGAGCCCGTTGAGTTCCGCTACATGCTGCGTCGTTGACGCGTCGTCCGTGTAATCGGACTTGGCGGCTTCGATGGTGAGGTCTCTGATCCTGTGTATGACCTGCGCCATGTCGCCCAGGGCCCCCTCGGTCACATCCACCAACGGCTTGCTTACAGTGACATTATCGGCAAACTGGTTCACCGTATTTATACTTGACCTCAAAGATAGCGCCCGGTTTGTCCCCGGCACGTCATCCGACGGCTTCATGATGCGCTTACCGCTGGCGGCGTGGTTCTGGGCGGCCATCAGTTTCTGGCTGGCGACGTTCGTAAACATCAGCGAACTCTGTATCTGTTGGTTGAGCGATGTCCTCATGGCAAGGTTCCTCTCTTACAGGGCGCAATATGCGCTCTACTTGATGTTCACCAGGGTGGTCAGCATTTCGTCCATGACGCCCAGCACCTTGGCCGCGGCATTGTATGCCTGCTGAAACTTGATCATGTTGGTCATCTCTTCGTCGAGAGACACGCCGGAAATGGACTGCTGCTGGGTCGTGAACTGATACAGCGACAGTTCGTTTGCCTTCGCTTGCGTTTGAGCCGTGGCCGAGGCCCCGCCTATGTCGCCGATCAGATTTCTATACATCTGGTTGATGGTGAAGTTCGTGGTGGTGGGCGCGTCCTTGAGTTGCGCGATCGCCAGGGCGTTGCGGTTGTCACTCTTCCCGCTCTCGGTTGTCGTCGTGGCCGGGTTGTCGGGGCCCGAAGCCGCCACTCTCTCCGGGTGTCCCACAATGGCCGGATTGGCGAGGTCCGGCGGGTTGCTGTCGTAATGAAGGCAGATGTTGGCGGCCGTCACGCCGCCTGGGAACTCCTGAAAGAAATCCCCGCCCGGGTTTCCGTCCAAGTCGACTCCTTGGCGGTGCTGCGCGTTGACGGACGTCACGATCTGCTGGGCAATCTGGTCGAGCTCGTTCATATAGCCGGGGATTACCTGGTCGCGCAGGTCAGCTATAGCCTTCATCTCGCCCCCGTTGATTTGCACGGGCGCATTGTCCCGTTCCCAGAATATCTGTTGATTGCCGTTCGAGTCGACGTCGGTCTTGAGCCGGTTTACCATGGTGCCCTGCACCAAGACCGTGCCGCCGATGGATATGACGAAGCCGTCCTTGTCATCCCCATGCTGGGTTATGTCAACTTCCTTGGCAAGTTCCTGCACCAAGGCATCTCTACGGTTCAAAAGGTCGTTGGCGGGGACGGCTCCCGAACTCAGCGTGCCAATCTCGTTGTTCAGACGGCCTATCTCATTCGCCATCAGGTTGATCTTGTCGACGCGGTCCATCGCCGCCAAGTTCAGATCACCTGTCATGTCGGTCATCTGTCGGGACACATAGTTCAGACGCTGGCAGAGAGCCGACGCGTCTTCGAGAAGCCCGCTTCTGGTCGGCATGGAGTCCGGTGAGGTAGCCACCTTCTGCCACGAAGCCCAGAAGTTGTCCAGGTCGGTCTGCAGGCCCGTATCGCTCGGCTCCCCGATCGCCGCTTCGAGCTGAGACAGAGTGGACTGGCGGTAGCTCCAGTTTGCGCTGGCGGTTCCGGCCTGGCGAAGCCGGTTCTCGATGAGGGAATCGCGCACCCGCTCGATATCGCCGGAATTGACGCCCGAGCCTATGCTCGATACCCCGAGAGAGCTGGCCTCCTGGGACTGTGCCAGGACCGAGCCTTCCACCATTACCAGCCGCTGGCGCTTGTACGTGGGGTCATTCGCGTTGGCTATGTTGTAGCCCAACACATCCATGGCCCTTCTCTGGGCGGCCAGCCCCGACTGGGCTACGCTGATTCCGAAAAATGTACCAGACATCTTAGGCTCTCAAATCCAGACTCAATACCACACTTTGTGGCTCGGGAAGGCTGGCGTCCCGGCCGTAGGAGTTCGGCCCGGGATCGCTCGCCAGGGTCCTCAGGCAGCACACGATTATGTCCAATCCGTTATCGAGCAGGGTCGCACAGACCTGGTTCTCCCCGCGGACTTGCTCGGCAATCTCCACGATCCGCCCCATCTCCAGCCGGATCAATCCACTATACGGATGACCGGCCGCGGCCGCCAGGGCATCGATGTCCGTGGTTTGGGGGTCCAGACCGCCGGATTCGGCCAGTTCGGCGCCCAATGCAGCCGCTCTCTGGTCCGATTCGCCTATCCTTCGCAGAACCTCCTCCTGGGCCCTGGCCGTGAGCACTATCATCTCCGCATCGTTCTTGACCAGCGCCTCCTGCTGTTTCAAAGCAACACTCCTGGCGTGGTCCAGCAGCGATAAGACTTCTTTAAGACATTCAAGCAGTGACTTGCCGGTATTCTCCTGGGTTGACATATTCCTACACCTGCTCGTTCGCCGCGCGATTTATAATGGCCGAAGCGATGTCATCCGCCTGCGGCTTCTTTGCTTGTTTCATGGCTTGGCGGGCCTTCTCGACGGCGTCGGTCCTGACATCGGGCAGAGCCAGAGCCTTCGACCGGGCCTGCTCGATGAGCGACGAAAACTTCGATATGCTCAGAACGTCCTTGCGCGGGGCGCGTTCGATCCCCGATACGGCGTTCACCTTCTCGAGCTTCTTTATACACAGGGCCGGGGTGTTGTCCGGACCGTTTGTCGGTGTTATCATCGGGTCTCACCTCGCGTTTCCTTACGGGTATCGCCGTTCAATTGCCTGTAGAGCATGTCGGCGATGCCGATCGAGCTGCTCCTGGACGCCGACTTGCAGATCTCGTCGTCCATCATGTCCGTGAACATCTCCTCTTCTCTGCCGGAGCCAAGTTCGGACTTGGGGACCGTCTTGCGCATGCCCTTGAGCATGAAGCCCATGAACACGGCCTCGAAGTCCTGGCATGCCTGTTTGAGCTTCTGATTATCCTTCGTGACTAGCTCTGCTTGGGTGGCCGTGACGCTCTCGATGCGCATCTTTACATGACCTCCAACTGGGCCTGCAGCGCGTCGGCTTCCTTGATGGCCTGCAGTATCGAGATCAGGTCACGCGGCGTTACTTTCAGAGCATTGAGCGCCTTGACCAGGTCTTGGATCGTCGCGCCGCCTCTGATCTCGACCAGGGCCGCCTTCGGTTCTTCCACTTTCACTTCTGTGTTGGTGGCGATGGTGGTCTTGCCGGCGCTCAGCGGCGCGGGCTGTGATATGTCCATCTCCGCCGATATGGACACGGTGAGCGACCCGTGCGCCACCGCGCAAGGCGTGATCCTCACCTGGCCGCCGATAATGACAGTCCCGGTGCGTTCATTGACGATCACCTTCGCGACGCTGTCGGTCTGCACATCCACGCTCTCTATCTCGGCTATCAGCCCGACCAGGTTGTCCTTATGCTCCTCGGGCACCGTGACGGATATGACGTTGCCGTCAATGGCCTTCGCGAAATGGCCGCCCAGTCCCTCGTCGATGGCCAGGGCCGCGCGGGAAGCCGTCGTGAAATCGTTCCGGTTCAGAGTGATATTGACCATGTCGTTGACAGTCAGGCTGGTCTTGGTCTCTAGCTCGACGATGGCTCCGCCGGGGACCCTGCCGACCGTGGAATGGTTCTTGGCGACCGACCCGCCTCCCGCCCCGCCCGCGGCAAAGCCGCCCACCGTCACCGGCCCCTGCGCGACCGCATAGACCTGGCCATTGCCGGCCATCAGAGGGGTCTGCAGAAGAGTGCCTCCCTGCAGGCTGCGGGCATCGCCCAGGGACGAGGCTATCACATCGATCGTCGAGCCCGGCCTCGCGAAAGGCGGCAGGGTCGCCGTGACGATGACGGCCGCGACGTTCTTGACCTTCAGCGCAGTCGCCGGGACCACTACCCCCTGCTTTTGGAGCATGTTTGCCAGGCTCTGAGGAGTGAACTTGGTCTGCTGGCTGTCGCCGGAGCCGTCGAGGCCGATCACCAGGCCGTAGCCCAGCAGTTGGTTGTTGCGGACCCCCTCGACGTTGGCGATGTTCTTCAGCTCGGTCGCGTGGACGCATGCGGCCAGGGCTGCGATGGCTATGGCTATCTGAACCTTTGCTAAGGCGGTTCTCATCTTCTTGTCTCCTCGGTCTATGGCTTTCACCCACTGAGTTTCGGATACTGACTTAGCGTTCAGCCCATGTCATTCCGACCGGAGCCAAACGAAGCCTCCAAGTATGTCATTCCGAACGGAGCTAAACGAAGCCCCCAAGTATGTCATTCCGAACGGAGCTAAACGAAGCCCCCAAGTATGTCATTCCGAACGAATGTGAGGAATCTGCTTTTTCACTTGCAGCCTTCGTTTATCACCGAAAAGCAGATCCCTCGACTAACTCGAATTACTGCTACCAGTGAATGCAACAGTACTGCAGTGATTCGAGTTACAGCTCGGGATGACAGTATGCGACAGGCTGTTCGCTGACACACGCACTCACTAGAACAGTATTCTCAACAATCTGGTTATGATTCCCATCTTCTGGGCGCTGCCGATGGGGCCGCTGCCCTGGTGGGCTATCTTCGCGTCGGCTATGCTGGTCGACAGCACCGTATTGTCCGTGGCGATGTCCTCTGGCCGGATGGTCCCGGTCAGCTTGATCTCTTCCTTCTCCTTGTTGGTCTGCACCATGCGTGTGCCTTCGATCTCCAGATTGCCGCAGTTATCGACCCTGGTGACCCTGACTGTCATGCGGGTGGAAAAGCTCATGTTGCGGCTGGTGGAGCCGGACGCCTTCATGCTGTCACCGCCGGAAGTGCTGATCGCCGGGATGTTCTTGACCAGCGGACCGAGCCCCGAACTGATGTCGGTGCTCGAGTTCTTCTTGGTGTCCGTCGAAGCGGACGAAGTCGATGTGGCGGACTCCACGATTATCACCGTGAGCACATCCCCGACTTTCGCCGCGCGCTTGTCGGTGTAGACCGAGTTCGACTTGTCCGCCGCCGCCCAGAGCGATTCGGCGGTCGCGGAGCCTGCAATGAGAAGGGCTGTCAAGGCCGCCGTGATTATCGAGAAATAGGTCTTGCGCATCATTAACATCCTCTTTACATCTTGATTTCGGCCAGGCCGGGCTCGATTATCTTCGCCCTCACCTCGCCTGTTGACACCGGGCTTGCCACGCGAATCGTGTCGCCCACGCTGCCGGTCTGCTTCGCTTCGGCGGAGGTCTGCAATAGGACCCCGCCGCACCTCACGACCAGCGATATAGTATCGCCCTGCTTGATCGCGGCCGGCAGCGCCACATCGTTGGACGTGATCACCGCGCCCGGCTTGATCGTCTTTCGGGCCACGTAGCCCTTGTCGCCCTTATCGATGATTGCGTTCGGGAATTTGGAGATATCTCGCTTGTCCCAAATCGTGTTGCCCGTGGTCAACTCGCCGTCCTTTTGCAACTGGTCGGTCGCGACCAGCACAGTGGCCGTCACCTTCACCCGCACGGAGGCGTACACCGTGGTAATGCCGCGGTCATCCACGTCGACGCTTAACCGCACGGGGTTCAGGCCGGCGCGCATGCTGCCGGATATGAACTCGGGCCGGATGCTGACAGCACCCCCGCCCGGCACGATTACCTCACGGGAGATCGGGTCGACCGATATCTCGTACTCGCGGCCATCCTTGGGAGTCGACTCGGTCGCGAAGTTTCTTGCGGCTTCCACCAGTTCCTCACCGGTCACCTTCGAGCTTATGCCCGTGACGCGAATGCGGTCCGGACCGGCCACGCTGATCGTCGATTTCGGCTCCGCCCGCGCGATCATCTGCTTGATGTAACCGGCCGTCAGGGTCCGGCTCTGGCCCGCGAGTGGGGCCCGCGCTATTGACAGCCGCGCGATCCTGCCCGCCAGGTCGGCCGGGGCCTGGATCGCGGCGATGTCATTGACAGTCACGCTGCCGCCGGGCTGAACTTCGGCCTCGGGCTTGAACGTGACCCTTGCCGTTGTCGTCGCCCCGTATGCGCTTGCTCGGATCGCAAGTATGAGCAGTATTGTGATTATGAGCCGGCTCTTCATATAGGATTACCTGCGCAGGCTGTTCGCGGCCTGGAGCATTTCGTCCGCTGCCTGAATGCTCTTGGAGTTGATTTCGTAGGCCCTCTGAGCGAGGATCATGTTGACCATCTCGTCGACGACCTTCACATTGGACATCTCCAGGAACTTGTTCAAGATTCCACCGAAGCCGTCCTGACTGGGGGTGCCCTCTATCGCCTGTCCCGAGGCGTCGGTCTCAAGGTAAATGTTGCCGCCCATGGAGTTGAGGCCGGCGGGGTTGATGAACCGAGCCAGCGTGACGGTGTCGAGCACCTGCGGGGCCGCCTGGCCTGCCACCGTGACGGATACCGTGCCGTCTTCGCCGATGTTGATTGTCTGCGCCTCGGCGGGAATGGTGATTTCGGGCTGCAGGATGTAGCCGTCCGCCGTGACCATTTTGCCGTCACGGTCCTTGGTGAATGCGCCGGAACGGGTATAGCCGGTCTCGCCGGTAGGGAGCTTCACCCGGAAGAAACCGTCGCCCTTGACGGCCATATCCAGGTCGTTGCCTGTCTGCTGCATGTCACCGGCGGTGAACTGCTTTTGAGTGGCCACAAGGCGGGTGCCGAGGCCGACCTGAACGCCAGTGGGCACTTGCGCGCCCTGGGCCTGGGCCGCGCCCGGGCTGCGCAGCGTCTGGTAAAGCAAGTCCTGGAATTCCGCGCGGCTTTTCTTGAAGCCGGCCGTGTTGACGTTCGCCAGGTTGTTCGCGACAACATCCATGTTGGTTTGCTGGGCTTGCATCCCTGTAGCCGCTGTATACAGACTTCGGATCATCTAATGTCCTCCATAGTTGCGTCATGCTGAACTTGTTTCAGCATCCACGTAATTCAGCATCCACCCTGCGAAGGGATGGACCCTGAAACAAGTTCAGGGTGACGTGTAACCGGTCACGGTGGCGAGTTCATTCACTCAGGCGCGAATTGGCTAAACCTTGCCTACTTCGTTTATCAACTTCTCGAGCGTGCCATCGACTGATTGCACAACTTTCTGGTTAGCTTCAAAGCTGCGCATGTTAGCGATCATGTCGACCATCTCGCTCACTATGTTTACGTTTGCTTCTTCCAGGCAGCCCTGCCTGATGGTGGTGTTCGGCTGCCCTCCGACGATCTTGATCTTGGCGATATTCGAGCCGCTCTTGTCCGTGATCGTGCCGTCATCGCCGACCTGCCAGCCATCGTCCGGCAGTTGAATCGTCCCATTTTCGCCCATCACGTTGGCGCCGTCAGCCGTGCAGAGCTCGCCCTGGTTATTGACCATCAGGTTGCCCGCTCTGGAAGTGTAAGTCCCGCCGTTGCGGCTGACCTCGAACTCTCCGAGGCCCACTATGGCCAGATCGGTCTTGAGGCCCGTTTCGCGGATCGTGCCCTGGGTGTTGTCGGTGGCGCTGTCCATCAGCACCTTCCGGGCCGCAACCGGTGAATCCGGGTAGGATGGGCGGTTCGCGAGCCTGATGCCGGAGAGTTGAGCGTTCAACTCATCCTCGAATGAGGTCGCGGTGGTCTTCTGCCCCTTAAAACCGGGTGTCTGGGCGTTGGCGATGTTGTGGGCGATCACATCTTGCTTAACCGTCTGCGCCACCAGCCCACTCGATGCCGAATAAAATGCTCTGATCATAGTCGTCTCCAATCCACGTATCGACAGCTCCCCAACGGGTCTTTAGCGCGAAAAGCGGATGCTTTGCTGCCCAGTCACGGAACAAGGGCGGCAGGAGAGTGGTCATAGGAATGTAAATTACCGGCTCAACCATATTGACTTGAGATATGTCTTAGTGGTAGAGTTTGCGTGTGTATCTTGGGGGAGTGAGTGATATGATATCAAGACGAAGAGCAATCAGTTTCGCCGTTGCCTTGGCTATGATAGTGCCGTCTCTGGCGTCCGCCGCCGAGGCCGGAGTCGCAACGTGGCTGTCGCCCGAGCCGGGCGTGACGCTGGCATCACCGAGCGTGGAAGTGTCCATCGGCTACAATACGCAGTCGGCCACAAAGGTCACGCGGCTGGAGCTTTGGGTGGATGGCAGGTTCAACTCCCGGAAGGACCTCATTCGCCCCGAGACTCACGGTGTTTGCTCATTTGAGTGGAACACCACACGCTACTCCGACGGCCCGCACGCCCTGGAAGTGAGAGTCTACTCCGGCGATGTGCTGCTGTCGAAAGTGAGCAGCACGGGCACGGTCGGCAGCACGGCGTTCGATATGGACCCGCCGGTGGTCGTGTTCTCCGGTATCAAGTCCGGCGATGTGTTCAAGGGGACCACCCAGATCAAGATGGAAGCCAGAGACAACAGCGGCCAGCCTCCGCTGGTCAGCCTGCTGGTGGATGGCTCCCTCAAGCTGGTCAAGAACCGCCCTCCCTATACTTACGCTTTGGACACCACAACATACACCGACGGCAAGCACGAACTGGAAACTTATGCCTATGATAATGCAGGCAACAAGAGCAACCCCGCCGTGGTGAACGTTACGTTCAGAAACAAGATCGAGCTGCCAGTCGTGACGGCTGTCACGGTATCTCACAGCCGTATTCCAGCCGCCAGCGAGGAAGATGGAACGGATGTTGTGGAGCCGGCCAATGTCGCCGCCGTGCCGCCCGCCCAGATCAAGTCGACCACGGCCCCGGCATTGCGTGCCCCCGAGACGCCAAAGGCCGCGCCGGTGATGGGCAGGCCCGTCGCTCCGGCAGCGACCAAGACGCCGGAGGTTAGAACCACTGTCGCGACCCCCGAACTCAGGGCGAAAGCTCAGGCGTTGGCGGCAAAGCCTATCGATGTGATCGCGAAGCCGCCCGCCGAATTGACTCCGATCATGGACGTCGCGGAGCCTGTGGGTGTGTCGTCGGTTTCGGGAGCAACGAAGGCGGTTTCGGGAAGAGGGCTTCCCGAAACAACGAATCTTCCGAAGACCAGAACGGAATCGCGCGCGCCGGCTGTGTCTTCATCCGCGTCCGCCGTGGAGCCGGTTTCGGGAAAGGGGTTTCCCGAAACAACGAGCGCTGTGGTCGGCAGTCCTGAGTCAGTGATGATCGCCAGGGCGCCGAGCGTGCGGGGAACCGAGCCGGGAATGCTTACGAGCACGAATGCCGGCGCTCAAGAGGTGATTCCCGATCCGGTCAGCGCGGGCGTGCGGCAGACTGCTTCCGACCCGACGCCTCGCGTCAGGACCGACAAGCAGGCCGGATGCGCATCGGTGTCCAAGCGCGTCGCGCTTGCTCCATCGCTGCCGTCGAAATCAGTCAAGCTGCCCAAGACAGCCACTGCTTCCTATGTGAACGACGTGACGGCGCGGACGAAGGTCAAGATGACCATCAAACAACTGCCGTCCTCCAAGATCGAGTATCAGGCCAAGCTGGAGAGGAAGATTATTCCGGTTTCGGGCAAGGTCAAGCTCAGAGACTTGATACACAACCTGGGCGGCGTGATCTTCTGGGACCAGGCCACGCACACGGTGACGGCCTACGTCGGCGATGTGCAGATGGTGTTCGTGATAGGCAGCCGGACCGCGATAGTCAACGGCAAGAAGATGCATATCGACCGCGCTCCGCACATAATCCGCGGCCGGACGATTATCCAAGCCCAGACATATCACCAGGCGATAGCATTCGCGAGCGCGATCAAG
>Ga0315287_10002634_pt1 | contig 17088 bp, 14 predicted proteins | sample YL17G11_0_MG_FD_205037 | JGI IMG/M metagenome (GOLD analysis project Ga0315287, IMG submission 205037) | Sediment microbial communities from Yellowstone Lake, YNP, Wyoming, USA - YL17G11_0 | ecosystem: Environmental > Aquatic > Freshwater > Lake > Sediment | place: USA: Wyoming | collected...
TAGGGAGGATGAAGAAGAGCAGCTGTTGATAGCAGTTCGTGTTGGCGTAATTGATGGCGAGGCGGACCCGGCCCGCCCACAGGCCCTCCCGCCGGGTGACGACCTCCGCGAGGAAGAGGCTCGAAATCCAGATGAAGAGGAGGTAGAACGCCGAATAACGCAGCCAGGCGTAGTTACCGGCGCCCAGCCACATGATCACGGCGCCCAGGCCGAGCACGTAGAGGCTGTGCAGCTACCACCACAGGGTCTCGTGCTGCGACACGAACGCGCGAACGCGGGCCGGCGGCGTCCACCACCGCCGGCCCGCGTCGCGAGAGGGGACATCCACGTGCGGGTCCGGTCCGGATCCCGATCGCCTACCGCTTGACGGGCAGCGGGGGCGGCGGCGCCAGCGTTCCCGGATTCTTCTTGAGCAGGTCCAGGATGACCTGGATGGCCTTGTCGAGCTGCTGGTCCTCGCCGGCGTACTCGCGGGCGGGATCGTTGTCCACGACAATGTCCGGTTCGACCCCGATGCCCTCGATGGCCCATGTCTTCCCGGCCACGTCGTAGCGCGAGAACTCGGGCCGGTTGAGGACGCCGCCGTCCAAGAGCGGCAGCGTGCCGCGGATGCCCACGACGCCGCCCCACGTCCGCTTGCCGATGACGGGACCCATCTTGTAGGCCTTGAAACGGTACGTGACCAGATCGCCGTCCGACGCGGAGAACTCGTCGGCCAGCAGCACCTTCGGCCCGAGAATCATCGCGCCGGGGTTGGCCTGCGGGCTGCCGTTGCGCGCGATGTCGACCAGCACCAGCTCGCGCCGCAGCCGCTCGATGATCATCGGCGACACGTTGCCGCCGCCGTTGCTGCGGACGTCGACGACCATGGCGTCCTTCTCGGTCTGCGGATAGAAGTGCTTCGCGAATTCGTTGAGCCCCGGCACGCCCATGTCGGGGATGTGGATGTACCCGACGCGGCCGTTGGTGGCCGTCGACACCTTCTGGATGTTCCCCTGCACCCAGTTGAAGTAGTAGAGCCCGCGCTCGTCCTCGACGGGCACCACCACCGTGTCACGGGCGCCCTGCGCGGTCGGCGTGGTGTTCAGGGTCAGCGTCACCTGCTTGCCGGCCTTGCCGATCAGGGCCTCCCAGATGTCGGTGAGCCCGGCGGTCGAGATGCCGTCAACGGCGGTGATGTAGTCGCCGGCCTTCGCGTCCACGCCGATGTCGGTCAGCGGCGAGCGCAGGGACGGATCCCAGTTCTGCCCCTTGAAGATCTTCGTGATGCGGAAGAACTTCGAGGCGGCGTCGCGCTGCAGGTGCGCCCCGAGCAGCCCCATCGGCACGCGGTCGAGGCGCGGGAGGTCGCCGCCGCCGACGTAGGCGTGCCCGACGTTCAGTTCGCTGATCATCTCGCCGATGACGTAGGTCAGATCGGCCCGGGTGTTGACGTACGGCACCAGCGGCTCGTAGGTCCGCTTCATCGCGGGCCAGTCGACCCCGTGCATGTTGGGGGCGTAGAAGAAGTCGCGCATCTGGCGCCACGACTCGTTGAAGATCTGGCGCCACTCCGCGTGGCGGTCCAGGGTGACCTTCAGGTCGGACAGGTCGAGCCAGTCGCGGGGATCCGCCTTGCCGGTCGGCGTGTCGATAATCGCGTAGCGGTGGCCGGGCTGGGACAGCAGCATCTTCTTGCCGTCGGCCGAGATCTCGTACCCGCCGCCCGTGGCAATCTGCGTTTCCGCCTGCCGCTCGAGATCGTAGACATACAGCGCCGCGACCTCGCGGGCGCTGGCGCGGCCGTAGTACAGGCGGCTCCCGACCGACGTCAGTGACTGGTAGTTCGCCGGCGGCACCGGCACCACGCCGATACGATCGGCCAGCCCGTCGAGATCCACCTTGACGGCCGGCGGGCCCGCCGCCGGCTTCGCCTCGGCAGGCTTGATCTCGGCCGGCGTCGCGGGCGTCGTGGCCGTGGCCGCCGGGGCGGCCGGCCTGGCCTGCGCCTTCGCCTCGGCCGGCGCCGGCTTCGGCGCGTCTGTGATCTTCACCTCGTCGCTCTTCGGCGCGAACGGCGACTTCGTGTCCTTCGCGAGCGTGACGAAGTACACCCGCGACATGTCGGCGTAGATGTGCTGGAACTCGGTCTGCCCGTAGGTGGGGTTGAAGCTGCGCGCGGAGACGAAGTAGAGCAGCGTGCCGTCGGCGCTGAAGGCCGGATCGGACGAGTTGTACCAGACGTCGGTCACGGCCGAGGTCTGTTTCGTGGCGAGCGAGTACAGGTAGATCCGCTGCGGGCCCTCGTCCTCCGGTTTCGCGAAGGCGACCCACGTGCTGTCGGGGGACCACGCGTAGTCGGTGAACTCGAACGCGGGCGAGGTCGCGATCTGCGTTACGGCCTTCGTGTCGATGTCCACGAAGAAGAGCCGCTGCGCGCGATCGGACCACATCAGCTTCTTGCTGTCCGGCGACCAGACGGGCTGGTACTTGTAGTTGCTGCTGCCGGAGGTGACCTGGATCGCGGCGCCGCGCCCGTCCTGCGGCGACAGCCAGATCTCGTCCTCGCCGGTGCGGTCGGAGATGTAGGCGATCCACTTGCCGTCGGGCGACCACTTGGCGTTGCGTTCGTGGATGCCCGGCGTCTGCGTGAGATTGCGTGTCGGCCCGAACTTCGCCGGGACCGTGAAGACGTCGCCCCGCGCCCCGAGGATCGCCCGGCTGCCGTCGGGCGCGATCTCGAAGTTGGTCACGCTCCGGCTGACGTCGACGATGCCCGACCGGCCGCGGTCGAAGTCCTCGGCGATCGTGACCGGCACCTTCTCGGCCTTCTCGCTGGCCAGGTCCAGCGTGTAGATCCAGCCGCCGTTCTCGAAGACGACCGCCGTATCGCCCAGCGACGGGAACTTCACGTCGAACTCGGTGAAGTTCGTCAGTTTCTTCGTCTGCTTCGAACCGAGGTCGTAGCTGTACAGGTTCATCCGGCCCCGCTCGTCCCGGTCGGAGGCGAAGTAGACCTTGGACCCCTTCCACATCGGGATGATGTCCTGGGCCGGGTTGTTCGTGAGGTTGGTCGTGGTCTTCGTCGTGAAGTCGTGCAGCCACACCTCGTCGGCCTGGCCGCCGCGGTAGCGCTTCCACGTGCGGAACTCCCGGAAGACCCGGTTGTAGACGAACTGCGTGCCGTCGGGCGAGAAGGTCCCGAAGCCGCCCCGCGGCAGCGGCACTTCCTCGAGCGGGCCGCCGCCGGCCGACGCGAGGAAGAGCTGCCCGCGGAAGTCGTTCCACTCGATGCGGCGCGACCGGAACAGGATCTGGTTCGCGTTCTTCCAGCCGATGACAATGTTGTTCGGGCCCATGCGGTCCGAGACATCGTCGCGGCCGAGCGTCGCCGTCCAGGTGACCCGCGTGGGGGCGCCGCCCTGGGAGGGCATGACGTAGACCTCGGTGTTCCCGTCGTACTGGCCGGTGAAGGCGAGGCGGCTGCCGTCCGGGGAGAAGCGCGCGAACATCTCGAAGCCGACGTCGCTGGTCAGCCGGCGGGCCACGCCACCGGTGGCCGGGACGGTGAAGAGGTCACCGGCGTAGGTGAAGACGATCTGGTTCCCGTGGATGGCCGGGAAGCGCAACAGCCGCGCTTCGGGCGCCGGCTGGGCCTGGATGTCGATGTGGGTCGGGAACGCGGCGAGGCCGAGAAACAGGCAGGCGGTCAGCAGCAGGACTCGTTTCATGATGACTGGTCTCCGTGGGAACGATTCTACACGGGCAGGCGCCCGGCAGGCGGATCACCTGCCTGGAGGCTCAGACGGGAAACCGCCCGCTTCGGTTCGCTGACCGCGAACGGGAGGGCAGGAACGAGGGGCACGGCGTGCCGGGCTCACGGCCCGGCCCTGTTCTAGATCGCTCAACCGCCGCCGGGGGCGCAGGAGGGGCCGCGGGAGGCGCCGCCGCCGTACCCGCCCGAGGACGATCCGCACCCGAAGGTCGAGAACTGCTTCTCGAGGTCTGCGCTCTCGCACCTGGGGCATTGCGGCTGCCGGGCGCCGAGGACGAGCGCCTCGAAGCGGTGTCCGCAGGTCTTGCACTGATATTCGAACAGCGGCATGGTCCCGTTCTCCTGATGGGCGCCTGAGGTCGGGACCCCGTCCCGACCCGTGCCCCAACCTCATACAGGATGCACGACTGGCCTGGAAGGTGACAACCCCCGGGCGGGCGACCCCGGCGGCCCGTCCGGCGCCTGTGGTACATTGACGGTGACCGCGCCTGTCCCCCCGGAGCCGAGCATCGGCGCCTGCCCGCCGGATGATCCGCCGGGCGTCACGCCCCTCGAGACCAGCCCATGAATTTTCGTACCATCATCGAGCCGTTTCGCATCAAGTCGGTGGAGTCGGTCAAGTTCACGCGCCGGGAGGACCGCGACGCAGCCCTGCGCGCGGCCGGCTTCAACGTCTTCCGCCTGGCCGCCGAGGACGTCCTGATCGACCTGCTGACCGATTCGGGGACTGGGGCGATGTCGGCCGCGCAGTGGAGCGCGATCATGCAGGCCGACGAGTCGTACGCCGGCAGCCGGTCCTTCTATCGGTTCGACGCGGTGGTGCGGGACCTGACCGGCTTCACGCACATCGTGCCGACCCACCAGGGACGGGCGGCCGAGCGCATCCTGTTCCATTCGATCCTGCGCCCGGGCCAGGTCGTTCCCAACAACAATCACTTCGACACGACGCGCGCCAACATCGAAGCGGAACACGCCGAGGCGCTCGACCTGGTCATCCCCGAGGGGCGCATTCCCCACGTCGTGCACCCGTTCAAGGGCAACATGGACCTGGCGGCGCTCGAGCGGGTCCTGCGGGACCGGGGCGATCGGGTGCCGCTCGTCATGGTGACGGTGACAAACAATTCGGGCGGCGGCCAGCCCGTGTCGATGGAGAACCTGCGGGGTATCCGGCAGCTCTGCGATCGCTACAAGAAACCGTTCTTCCTGGACGCGTGCCGGTTTGCCGAGAACGCCTGGTTTATCAAGCTGCGTGAAGCCGGCTACGCGGACAAGACCCCGAAGGCGATCGCGCAGGAGATGTTCGCGCTGGCCGACGGCTGCACGATGTCGGCCAAGAAAGACGGCTTGGCGAATATCGGCGGCTTCCTCGCGATGAACAACGACGAGTGGGCCGAGACGGCGCGCAACCTGCTGATCCTGACCGAGGGGTTCCCGACCTACGGCGGGCTGGCGGGCTACGACCTGGAAGCCGTCGCGCGTGGGCTGGAAGAGGTCGTGGAGGAGTCGTACCTGCGCTACCGCATCCGATCGACGGAGTACCTGGGAGAGAAACTGATCGCGGCCGGCGTGCCGATCATCCGGCCGCCGGGCGGCCATGCGATCTACCTCGATGCCCGGGCCCTGCTGCCACAGGTGCCGCCCCTGCAGTACCCGGGGATCGCGATGGTCAACGAGCTCTACCTCGAGGCCGGCATCCGCGGCGTCGAGATCGGCACCGTGATGTTCGGGCTCCGCCCGGACGGGACGGAAGCGCCCGGGCCGATGGATCTGGTGCGGCTGGCGATCCCGCGGCGCGTCTACACGCAGTCCCATATCGACTACGTGGCCGAGGCCGTCATCGAGGTGGCCGCCTCCCGGGAGCGCCTCACCGGCTACCGGATCGTGTCGGCGCCGAAGGCCCTCCGCCACTTCACCGCGCAGTTCGAACCGCTCCGCTGACCGCCAAACGGGGTCGGGACAGGCGGGGCAGGGGTCGGGACGGTTTACGCGCAGTCTCCCAAAACAACGACGGATCTGTAAGTCGCCGAGCGACTCACAGATCCGTCGTTCCATCGCACCGCTGTCTGTAATCCGTCCCGACCCCGGGGTGGTGTGTCCCGACCCCGGGGAAAGACGGCGGGTGACGAAGCCGGCTGCCAACCTCACGCCTGGTGGGTGGAGGAGAGGAATCCAGGCCGCGGATTGCCGCGGCGCAGCCTCGTCACCGCGCCGATCCCGAATCTACGCGTTCGCCAGGAACTCCCGCGTGAGCTGCTGCCACTGCTCGTCGCGGAGCAGTTCCGGCGGATGCGCCACGTACTCGCCGCCATCGGCCGCCGCGGCGCCCAGTTGCGCCTCGTAGAAGCGCGCGAGACGGTTGCCTTCGTCCCACATCCAGTTACGGCCCCTGGAGCCGGTCGGCAGTGTCTCGAACGCGGCGTCGGACGGCGTCACGGCGAACAGCCACCCGCGGGCATAGGGGTCGCGATGCACCAGCGACCCGTCCTCGCGGACGGCCTCGTTGACCCGGGTCACCGTCCCGGCCACGGGCGACACGATGGTCGCCTTGCGGCCCGGTGTCCGGATTTCAGCGACCGGATCCCCCGCACGCACCACGGTCCCCGGCGCCGGCAGCTTCAGGCCGGTCGGCGCGGAGAACAGCCGCTGGGCGAGGTCGTCGAGCCCGACCACCACCTTGCGCGCACCGGTGCGCCGCGCCCACGTGTGGCCCGGGCCGTAGTACACGTTGTCGCTCCAGAACAGATGGCCGACCTTGACCACGCCGCCGATGCGGCGCCGCAGCGCGTCGAGCCCGCGGGATCCGGCCAGGAACAGGTACACCGGAATCGACAGCACGGCCAGGACCAGCAGCAGCAAGCCCATCCGGACCGCCAGACCGGCGATGAGGACCGTTCCCGATTCGAGTGCGCTCATGAGGGTGTCCATGGTGTCCTCGTCTTCCTTCCTACTGACTGCGATGGCACATCGTGCAATCGTCGAACCCGAACGACTTCTTCCCGTTGTGGCAGGTCCCGCAGGCCTGCCCTTTGTTCATCGCATCGTGGGTGAGGGCCTTGCCGTCCGCCGCCGCGCCCGCCTTGAGGATCTTGAACATCTTCGGATGGCAGGCCGTGCAGTTCGGCGCGTTCTCGTCGACGTGCGACTCGTGGTTGAAGGTCACGGTCCCCGGGCTGTCTCCCGTCTGCGGGAACGCGAACGCCTTGGGCAACTTCGGCATCTTGCCCTGGGCGAAGACCGTGCCGACCACCACCAGGCTCAGGATGATCGCCACGGCGAGGGCGGCGCGGCCACGGATGCTACGCATGGCGCTCCTCCTTGCCGGTGAGCAGCATGGCCCCGGCCAGTTCGTCCCAGTGTTCCGGATCGATTGCGCGAGCCATGCCGTGCAGCGGAGCGCCGCCGTCCTGGGCCAGGGACCCGAGGCTCGGGGCAAGCTGCCCGCGCAACCCGACCAGCACCTCGTCCATCCAGCGACGGGCGGCCTGTCCAGAAAGCAGGCTGATCCGGTTGGCCCGCAAACGACTCGGGCGTACCTTCAGCAGCCAGCCCCGCCCGTAGGGGTCCGACTCGGCGGTCGCCGCGCTGGCCGCCACCACCGGGTTGATGTCGACGATGGTCCCGTCGACGGGCGACAGCATGTCCACGGTCCGCCCATCGTCGGCGACCAGGCGCCAGGCCATTTCGCCCTGGCCGACCGTGCTGCCGACGGCCGGGAGGGAGATTCGGGAGAGCGGTCCCACCAGCCTGGCGGCGAAGTCGCTCAGGCCGATCGTCACATTGCCGTCGGCCTCGTCCTTCAGCCAGGCATGGCCGCGGTGGAAGAGGCGGTCCATGGGCAGGGCGAACCAGTCGGTGGCCGGCGCCGGCACGCGGACCCTCGCGGTGGCGGGTTCGGGCGCGACGGCCGAGCTCTGGACGTAGCGCCAGAAGGGGATGAACAGCACCAGGAAGAGAATCGCAATACCGTACTCGAGCATCTTCGCCGAATACAGCGTGAGAATGTCGTGCGGAATCATGCCGGGCTCCTTGTTCCTTGCTCGCGCTAGTGCTCGCGGTACTCGGGCAGTTCTTGCAGCACGGGCATCCGGTTGACGATCCATCGGAACGTCGAGATGCCGATCGTGACCAGCGTGATGGAGACCATCACTTCGGTGAAGCTCGGAATGTAACGGTCCGGGACGTTCCAGTTCATCGCGATGACGGAGACGTTCAGCCGGTTGACGATGATGCCGAGGACGACCCAGGCGGCGGTCCAGCGGACCAGCGCCGTCTTCCGGTGGCGGGCGCCGTAGGCGAACAGCAGCGACGGCAGCAGGATGAACCCGAGCATCTCCACGAGGAACCAGTAGCCGTACCCCGTGTTCAGCAGCGACCAGCGGCCGCTGTCGGCGATGCCCTGGACCTTGACGAAGAAGTAGCAGAACAGCACCACCGACGCGCCACGCGCGAGGCCGATGGCGAGCGTGTCGACGTTGACGGTGTGGTCCGCCCGGCTCTGGAACGCCCGGTGCGACAGCGCGCTTTCGACGATGACCATGCTCAGGCCGGCCGCGATGCTGGAGATGAAGAAGTACGCCGGGATGAAGGGCGAATACCAGAGCGGATGCAGCTTGGTCGGCGCCATCAGGAAGAGGCCCCCGAGCGACGACTGGTGCAGGGTCGAGAGCATCACGCCGGCCACCGTGAGGCCGATCGTCATGTTGACGGCGATCCGGCGGGCTCGCGGCCATTCGAGCCACTCGAAGACCGGCGGCAGGAACTCCATGCCGAGGACGGTCAGGTAGAGCACCACGCACCAGGCGATCTCGAACATCACCGACGGGCCGCCCCACGAGAAGAAGAGCGGAACGGGCAGGTTCCAGGGCCGGCCGAGGTCGGCCGTCAGGCCGAGCACGGCGAACAGGTAGCCGAGGAAGCCGGTGAGCACCGCGGGCCGCACGATCGGGTGGTACTCCTTCAGCCCGAAGATGTAGACCGAGGTGGCGATCGTGTAGCCGCCGGCGGCCAGGGCCACGCCGCTCAGCATGTCGAAGCCGATCCAGATCCCCCAGGGATTGGTCTGCGACAGGTTGGTGGTGGCGCCCAGACCGGCCGCGAACCGGTAGACGATGAGCGGAATCCCGACGGCCATGATCAGGCCCGCGACGAAGTTGCCCGGCGTTGCCAGGCTCCGCAGGTAGTCCCAGAAGGACATGCCGAGGAAGAACTTCTCTTCGATCCAGTTGCGCGAGTCGAGCGCGGAGGCGGTCGGGCTACTCATGATGCACCTCCTGCTCGTGCGCGTCCGAGGCCCCGACGTCGTCGCGGCGCTTCGAGAAGGTGTAGAGACCCATCAGCAGGGGAGGCCATAGCGTCAGCACGAAGGGCACGGCCGCCAGCGATGCCTGGGCGAGCGACGAGTAGGCGTAGGTGCCGAGGCCCGTCGGCAGGCCGAGCTTCTCGAACGGCACGTCGGTGAGGTAGAGCCAGCTGGTGCCGCCGACCTCGTGTTCGCCGTAGATGTGGCGGACGTACGTCGCGCGCGGGGCGTAGATGCGCTCGCGGGCCATGTCGAGCAGCGGCTCGCGCTTCCCGAAGGTCAGCGCGCCGCTCGGGCAGACCGACGCGCAGGCCGGCGCTTCGCCCTTGGCCTGCCGGTCGGCGCAGAAGTGGCACTTCTGCACGAAGGGGAGCGGCGTGTCGTATTCGTACTTGGGCACGTCGAACGGGCACGCGACCATGCAGTAGCGGCAGCCGAGGCAGCGGTCCTTGTGGTAGACCACGGGGCCGGTCGGCGTCTTGTCCAGCGCCCGGACCAGGCAGGCCGACGCGCAGGCCGGTTCGACGCAGTGCATGCACTGGCGCTTGATGAACCGCTCCGGCGCGGTGTTCCCGGGTTTCTCGGCCCGGTTCACCACCGTGTAGGTCCGGGTGTCCATCGTGCGCCGGCTGTTGAACACGGCCGGGTCGTCCAGCATCGCGGGCCCCGGCAGCGTGTTGGTTTCCGCGCAGGCGGCCTCGCAGGCGCGGCAGCCGATGCACTTGGTCGTGTCCACCAGGACGGCGCGGCGCTCGGCGTTGAGCGCCGCGTCGCCCGTCGAGGCGCTGGCTTTTCTGGTCGGGCACAGGGCGACGGCGCCTGCGGCCCCGGCTACCTGGAAGAACGTGCGTCGATTCAGATTCATGGTCTGTCACTCCCCGTGGAGCGTGCCGTGTTACGTCAGGTGCGGGAACGAGCCGCCACCAGAGTCGAGCCCCCGACGAGGATGAGCCCGAGCAACGCGCATGCGATGAGCATCATCGGAATACCTCCCTTCGAGGCGACGGCGCGGCGGTTGCCGGGGCCGCCGCGGTGGGCTGGCTGTGCGCCCTGATCCGCGTCAAGACGTCCTTGAACATCGGGCAGGCTTCGTAGTCGTGCCCCAGGCAGGGGTCAGCCGACGCAATCCGGTCCAGCGGCACAAGCTTCTTGATCGGGTACGCCTGGCAGTAGAGCATCACGACTTCCCTGAGATACGGGCAGGACATTTCAGTGCCCCTTTCATCTGTCTTTCACTAAGCAAGGGGCGCGCCACATCTGTGACGTGGTCAGCTGTGCGCTGTAAGTGTTTGTATAAGTGAGTCTTACGGGCATGCGACCGCAGTTGAAATGGGCGTGGCTCCTGGAAGCCATGTGAAAATATTCAACGCCACAGAAGCTCGTACAGGGAGAATTGAACAAAATCCCCAGAAAATTGGACGATTCCGCGCTGTTGTGGAAGTCTACGGCGACGTTGATGAATTCGACGCTTCTGGATGGGAGGCTGCGCCTCGAAAGAGCCGGGTGGAGCGAGATGGGCGAAATTCAAGATTGCTGGCGATTCAGCCGATAACGATCCAGAATCACTGACCCGGATGCCACCCTCGCCAACACCGACACCACCGTCACCCCCGCCCGACGAGCCGCAAAGGTTCGTCTGTCCGAAGTGCGCCTCCCGCGTGTCGGCGAGCGCCGTGACCTGCCCGGGCTGCGGGATCGATCTGGCCCTGGCCGCCGCGCTGATCGAGCGCCTGGCGCTGGCCGCGCAGCCGGCCGACCCGGAGCGCCCGTTTGTCGGCGACGCGATGCTCTCGCGCTTCGGCGAATTCCTGATGAAGAAGGGCTACATCACCGCGGCCCAGTTGGACGACGCGCTGCGGCGGCAGAAGGAACTGTCGGCGACCGGGATCCGGGAGACGCTGGGACAGGTGCTGCTGGAACTCAAGGTGCTCACCCGTGAGCAGCTCGAACTGGCCAGCGTCGAGCAGGTGCAGGAGCTGCAGAACGCGTTGCGGCAGGTCAACGCGGAGCTGGAGCAGCGCGTGGCGGATCGCACGCGGGAGTTGCAGGAGGCCTACCGCCGCCTCACCGAGCTCGACCGGCTCAAGGGCAACTTCGTCTCGAACATCTCCCACGAACTGCGGACGCCGCTCACCAAGATTAAGGGCTTTCACTCGCTGCTGGTCTGCGGCGACCTCGGCGAGGTGACGGTGGAGCAGCTCGAGGCCCTGGACGTGATGGGCCGTGGCGTGGCCGAACTCGAGCGCCTCGTCGGCGACCTCATCCAGTTCGCGTCAGGGGCCAGAGGCGAGATGGTGCTGCGCCCCGCGGTGGTGCTGGTCGACGAACTGCTGGAAGTGGTCACCGCCGTCGCCGGGGAGAAGGCGCGCGCGCGCGGCATTCGCCTCGAGTGCGCCACGGCGGCCGGAGCGCGCGCGGCAGTCAAGGGCGACGCGGAAAAGCTCCGATGGGTGATCAGTCAGCTGCTCGACAACGCGATCAAGTTCACGCCCGGCGGCGGCCGCGTCGCCGCGGGCGCGACCCTCGCCGGGGAGCGCGTGACGTTCTGGGTGGAGGACACCGGCCCGGGCATCGCGCCGGACCGGCTGGCCGAGCTGTTCGAGCCGTTCCACCAGCTCGACGGGTCCGCGACCCGGCGGCAGGGCGGCACGGGCCTCGGGCTCACCCTGGTGAAGATGATCCTCGAGGCGCACGGCACGGCCGTGGCGGTGGACTCCACCGTCGGCCGCGGCAGCCGCTTCTCGTTCGACCTGCCGGCCGACCAGGGCTGACGGCGGGCTAGACGCCGAAGGTCCCGTCCTCCTCGTCCCGCCGCAAGCCGTACTTCTTGATCTTGTTGTAGAGCGTCACCCGGTCGATGTCCAGGGTGCGGGCCGCCTGCGTGACGTTGCCCCCCGAGGCCTGCAGGACGGCCGTGATGTGCCGCCGTTCCACTTCCTCGAGCGACAGGCTGGTGTCGAACGAGTCCGGGCGCGCGGACGCCATCGTCAGGCCGAGATCGTCCGGCTGGACCAGCGAGCCCTTGGCCACCACCAGGCCGCGCTCCAGGACGTTCCGCAGTTCGCGCACGTTGCCCGGCCAGCCGTAGCGCATGAGCACGGCGAGCGACTCCGCGCTCACGCCCTCGATGCGTCGGTTGGTCTCGATGTTCAGGTGGTCGAGGAAGTGATCGACCAGCAGCGGGATGTCCTCGCGGCGATCGCGCAGCGGCGGCAGGGTGATGGGAATCACGTTGAGCCGGTAGAAGAGGTCCTCGCGGAAGTCACCGTCCTCGACGGCCTTGCGGAGGTCGCGGTTGGTGGCGGCGATGATCCGCACGTCGACCTCGACCGCGTCGGAGCCGCCGACGCGGAAGAAGCGCCGGTCCTCCAGCACGCGGAGCAGGTCGAGCTGCAGCTTCGCGCTGATGTCGCCGATCTCGTCCAGGAAGAGCGTCCCGCCGTGGGCGGCCTCGAACTTGCCCTTGCGCCGCGCGACGGCCCCGGTGAACGAGCCCCGCTCGTGGCCGAACAGCTCCGACTCGAGCAGGCTCTCGGTCAGCGCGGCGCAGGAGATGGCGACAAACGGCGACTGGTGGCGCGGGCTCTCGGCGTGCACGGCGCGCGCGAGCAGTTCCTTGCCGGTGCCGCTTTCGCCGAGAATCAGGATCGTGGACTGGCTGCGGGCCGCGCTCTTCGCCAGGTCGAACACGCGGTACATGCCCGCGTTCTTGCTGACCATGTCGCGGAAGTGATAATCCCGTTTCAGCACCTTGCGCAGCAGGACGTTCTCGCGGACCAGCTGCTGCTGCGCCACGATCTTCACCATCATCAGGCTCAGCTCTTCGGGGTCGAAGGGCTTCACCAGGTAATCGTAGGCGCCGTTTTTCATGGCCTCGACCGCCGTCTCGACCGTCGCGTAGGCGGTCATGATCACCACGGCGAGGTCCGGCTGCATCTGCTTGGCGGTTTCCAGCACCTGGAGGCCGTCCATGCCGGGCATCTTCAGGTCGACCAGCATGATCGATCGCCGCTCCCGCTTGATCAGGTCCAGGGCGGTCGGGCCGTCCTCGGCCGTCTCCAGGGTATAGCCGTCCTTGGCCAGCCAGCCCGACAGCGATTCGCGGACGATCTCCTCGTCGTCAACGACGAGGATGCGTGTGCGTTCCTTGCTCATGGTGTCCGTCCTTGTGGCGAAGCTCGATGAAGCGTGCCTCGCAGAGTTCGCAGAGCGCGACGCGCTTGGCGTCGATGTCGAGGAGGTTGACCGATCGGGTCATGACGCATCCCGGCGTGTCGCAGTGAAACAGGCCGTAGGTGTGCCCGAGTTCGTGCACGCACTCCTTCACGACCCGATCCGTGAAGACCGACGCCTCCCGGGCGCCGGCCGACTCGGCCGCCAGTCGCGCGGTGGAGACGACGGCCGCCGACCCGCCGAGCTGGGCCTCGCCGTACACGAAGGTGAGGACCGGGATGAACAGGTCGGCGTCGGTCAGCGCCAGCATGCGCCCGCCGGGCTGCGGCCGCCCGACGAGCCATTTCAGGATCGCGGTCGACGAGTGCTGGCCCCGCCGGGGATCGAAGGCGTCGGTCGCCCGATCGGCGTGGCGGTACGGGCGGGCGTGGACGCGGAACACCCGCTCGGTCCAGGTCCGGACCGTTTCCAGCAGGCGGTCGTCCGCCGCGTCGGCGCCGATCCACCAGATGTGTACCTCGATAGCCATCGTGTCCGCCGCGGCGCCGCCTAACCCTCGGCCTTCCGGCCGGCGACGGGCAGCTTCACCGTCATCGTCGTGCCGACGCCGATCTGGCTCTGGATGGCAATCGTGCCGCCGTGGCGCTCGACGATGCCGTACACCACGGACAGGCCGAGGCCGGTGCCCTTGTCCTTCGTGGAGTAGAACGGGTCGAAGATCTTCGCCAGCCGATCCGGCGGGATTCCCGAGCCGGTGTCCGTGAAGGTGGTGTCGACGTACTTCTGGTCGGCCGACAGTCGGCAGATGATGGTGAGCGTGCCACCCGTCTGCATCGCCTCGCAGCCGTTGAGCATGATGTTCACGAACGCCTGCCGCAACTGGCCGAAGTCGGCCTTGATCTTCGGCACCGCGTCGACGCGGCGCTCGATGGTCAGGCCGTGGAGTTTCGCCTGGTGGCCGACCAGCGACACCGCCTCCTCGAGGACGGCGGCGGCATCGATATCCTTCAGCGACAGCGGCCGCTGGCGCGCGAAGTCGAGGAGGTTTCGGACGATCGCCGTGCAGCGCTCGGTCTCCCGCTGGACCAGCTTCAGGTGCTTGACGCTGGCGGCACGGGTGGCCTCGTCGATGGACTCGGCGTCGAGCATGCGCACCAGCAGCTTGGCGTAGGTCAGGATGCCCGCGAGCGGGTTGTTGATCTCGTGGGCGATCGACGCCGCCAGGCGGCCCAGCGACGAGAGCTTCTCGGACTGCACGAGCTGGGCTTGCGCTTCCCTGAGCGCCGCGGTCCGTTCCTCGACCTGGTGCTCGAGCGTGCCGAGCAGCGCCTGCCGCTCGGCGCGCGCCGTGGAGAGCGCGGCCTGCATCTGGTTGAAGGAACGCTCGAGGGCGCCCAGTTCGCTGCCCGACCGCGTCACGCGCAGTTCCTGGGTGAAATCGCCCGCCGCGACCTTGCGCGTGGCGGCGACCAGGTCCGTCACCGGCCGCACGACAATGCGCTGGGCGAAGAAGGCGACGAACCCGAACAGGGCGAGCACCGAGATGGCGGCCATCGCAATCGTGTTGCGCCGGATGACGACGATCTCGCGGTCGATCTCGGCGAGCGAGATCCCGATGTCGATGACGCCCAACACCCGCTTCGACGCCGGGTGCGCGTGGCACGGCGCGCTCGAGCACGACGGCTCGTTGTAGATCGGCGTCACCATGCCGAGCACGCGGTGGCCCTTCGAGATGTACTCGCGGTGGCGCGACGACATCGCGAGTCGCTCGAGCGGCCGATCGGCGTTATGGCAGTTGAAGCACTGCTCGGCACGCTTGTCCACCATCCGGCCCGTCTCGGTCCGGTCGCTGGAGAAGGTGACCCGGCCCTCCTTGTTGAAGAAGCGGACGCGGTCGATGCCGGCCTGGCGCCCGATGGTGTCCATCACCAGGTAGGCGTTCTCCCGGCGGTCAGCGAGCATGTCGTGGTACGTGCTGCTCTTGATGGTCTCGCTGAAGAGTCCAGCGCCCCTCACCACCTCGTTGACCAGGTACCGCTCCTGCGCCTGCAGCATCCACCAGGCGGTCGCGCCGGCGATCGCCAGCGTGCCGGCCGCGATGATGACCGGCAGCACGACGCTCAGCCGGTTCCACCATCGTACGGATGAGAGAGGCATGGCCGTGTTCTCCTGCGGCGGGAGGCGGGAGTGCGCCTCATCGCGCGCATCGGCGTCGATGGTCCAGGGACTGGGAGCCGGCGGGGGCCGGAAGCGAGCGGGCGAACCGCTCGTCACATGCGGGTCAGCGGGGGAGCCGTCCCGAATGTGCGCTCAGTGTAGAACAATTCAACGAAGATCGCCAGTAGGCCGCCGAATCCCTCAGCGCCTGCCGGCTCCACGCTGAAGTCCTCAACGTTCGGCACCGGCCGCCTGCAGCGGGCGGCGCGTACGGCGGATGCGCAGGGCGGCAGCCGATCCCGTCTACGGATCGACCCGGATGATCCCCTGCCGGATGGCGAACCGGATGAGTTCGGTGCGGCTGTGGAGGTCGAGCTTCTCCATGACGCGTTCGCGGTGTGACATCGCCGTCTTGACGCTGATGCCGAGCAGGTCGGCCACTTCCTTGTTGCTCTTGCCGTCGGCGACCAGCTTGAGCACCTGCTTCTCGCGGTCGGTGAGCGTCTCGTACGGATCGGCGCCGCCGCCCTCGGCCGTGCCATCGTGCTCCCGCATCGCCTCGCGGGCGACGTCGGGGTCGAGCACGAGGCCGCCGCGAAACACGGACCGGATGGCGGCCGTGAGATCGGAGCCCGCGGATTTCTTCAGCACGTAGCCCGACACGCCCACTTTCAGGAAGCGGCGGACGTACTCGCGGTCGTCGTACTGGGAGAGCACGAGGATGCGGGTGCGGGGACAGCGCTTGCGGATCTCCAGCGTCGCCTCGAGTCCGCCCAGGCCCGGCATCGCGATGTCCATCACCGCGACATCGGGCTCGAGCTCGACGGCCCGTTCGATCGCCTCGCGCCCGTCGGCGGCTTCGCCGACGACTTCCATGTCATCGGCGAGGTTGAGGAGCGCCTTCACGCCTTCGCGGACGATGGCGTGATCGTCGGCGAGCAACACGCGAATCTTAGCCACGTGCATCCTCCGGGGGAACCCGCACCGTAATGACCACGCGCGCCCCCTGTCCGGGCGCGGTGTCGATCTCGACTTTGCCGCCCAGCGCCTCGACGCGCTCCGTGATGCCCAGCAGCCCCCACCCGTGGCCCTCGTCCTTCGGACGCGTCACGGCGCTCAACTCGAAGCCGTTGCCGTCGTCCTCGATCTCAATCGTCAGGACGTCGTGCTCGATGCCGCACTGGATGAGCACCTGCTCGGCGTTGGCGTGCTTCGCAATGTTGCTCACGGCCTCCTGCACGGCGCGGAAGAGCGCGGTTTCCATGAGCGGCGGGAGCCGGCGATCGATGTCTGAGAACTCGCAGCGAACCGGCACGCCTTTCTTCTGCAGCTGCCGCTCGGCGTACCAGCGGATCGCCGACCAGAGCCCCAGGTCGTCCAGCACGGACGGGCGCAGGTCGTAGATGAGGCGATGCAGTTCGTCGAGGGTACGGACGGCCAGCGAGCGGGCCTCGAGCAGCGGGGCGTTGTCGGCGCCCTCGGGCAGGCGGGCCACCGCGGTTTCGAGCCGCATGTTGAGCGCGCTGATCGTCTGGCACGTCTCGTCGTGCAACTCGCGTGCGAGACGCTTGCGTTCGTCTTCCTGCGCCGTGATGACCTGGCGCAGCAGCCGGCTGCGGGCTTCGTCGCGTTCGGCCAGCTGGTGGTAGAGCCCCTCCAGCTCCCGCGTGCGCTCCTCGACGCGCTGCTCGAGCATCGCGTTGTC
>Ga0315287_10002635_pt1 | contig 17087 bp, 15 predicted proteins | sample YL17G11_0_MG_FD_205037 | JGI IMG/M metagenome (GOLD analysis project Ga0315287, IMG submission 205037) | Sediment microbial communities from Yellowstone Lake, YNP, Wyoming, USA - YL17G11_0 | ecosystem: Environmental > Aquatic > Freshwater > Lake > Sediment | place: USA: Wyoming | collected...
TTACGTCTTACTGGTGGCATCCCACTCTTTTTAAACCGGTTCTCTATCCGGTGCGCACAGCTAAAGGCACAACCGTAACCCGTAACTATCCGCCTCTGCCCAATGAAGCAGACGATCACCCCCACCATGTAGGGGTCTGGTTTAATTACGGCAATGTGAACGGCCTGGATTTCTGGAACAATTCTGGAGCCGTTGCTCCGGACAAGAAGTCTCAGTATGGTTCGATCAAACATCGTGAAATCAAGACTATGAAAAGCGGCAAAGAGGGTGTTCTCGGCGTGATTTGCGACTGGGTCGACAATGATGGCAATGTATTGCTCGTGGAAGAAACAACCTTCACTTTTAGAGGCGAAGGTGACTTGCGTATCATCGATCGTGAGGCAAAACTGACAGCGAAAACAGACGTTGAGTTCAAGGATAACAAGGAGGGGTGTGTTGCCATCCGGGTTACGACGCCTCTGCAATTGCCCAGCAGCATCAAGAAGAGTAAGTTTACCGATTCCCGCGGTACGGTGACCGAAGTTGTCGGCGGAGAGGGTGCGAACGGAAACTACCTGAGTAGTGAAGGCAAAGAAGGCGATGACGTCTGGGGCACAAGGGGCAAATGGATGAAACTATACGGCCATTTTGGTAACGAGAATATAGATCTCGTCATAATCGACCATCCGAAAAATCCGGGCTATCCCACTCACTGGCATGCCCGTAATTACGGATTGTTCGCTGCAAATACGCTTGGCCAGAAGGCTTTGTCCAACGGCAAACTGGAGCTGAATTACAGGCTGGCCAAAGGTGAATCAACTCATTTCAACTATCGTATTCTGGTTAATTGTGGTCCAACCTTGTCAAAGGGCCAAATTGAGGCCAGATTTGAGGAATTCTCGAAAAAGGGGGGATAAAAGGCTGAACGGGGACGTCCTTTGGCCCGTCTTAGCTTGTCAGGAGGGTAAGCAAATGGCCCATGGCATTGAGATGGTGGGGTCCGATCCGCAAGGAAAGCAGATCCTGGTCATTGGTGATCCGGGGCGTTTGTTTCTGGACGTCGACCAGTTGGATGCAGGCCGGATTGAGTGCTGTTCAAAGGCTGCCGATGGCATCCAGGCGGCGGCCGCCCAGCAGTTCGCCTTGATTGGTCTTGAGATGCGGGGCCTGGCTGGGCGATTGGATCTGATCCTGACGGACTTGAGGGAAAAAAGCCGAGCCAAGGTGATCCTTCTGGCCAGGATCGACGAGGAGCCCATCGCAATCAGGTTGGTTGGCAGGTCCGATGCGGGGCCGAGAGCCGATGATTACGTGATCTGCCCTACCACGTTGCAGAGGATCTGCCGGCATGTTCAGGTCGGAGACAGAGCCGTCCCTGCCTCGTTGGCGTCCGATACCTCAGGCGAGTTGGAGACGCAGATTCGTGTGCTTGAGAGATTGGCTACCGAGGATGATCTGACCGGTCTTAAAAACAGACGATATCTCTGGGAGTTCTCACGCCAGATGCTTCAATATGCCCACAGCCGGCATGTGAGGATGACGCTGTTCGTCTATGACATCGACGATTTCAAACACTACAACGACACCTACGGCCATACGGTCGGCGATACGATCCTCAGAGAGATCGCAGTCTTGATGCGGCGGAGTTGCCGATCCCACGACGTAGTCGGGAGGCTTGGCGGGGATGAGTTCGCGGTGGTCTTTTGGGATGATCCCCAGAACTGTCCCTCTACCGTGCGTAGCGACAGACGCCTAGCCAAGGCAGTACATCCCAGAGAGGCCATCTTTATGGCTCAGCGGTTTAGAGAGGCCATAGAGAGATCAGAGTGGCGGTTCCTGGGTCCCCAAGGCAAAGGGGTATTGACCATCAGCGGCGGTTTGGCCAGTTTTCCACAGGATGGGACCACGATCGAGCAGTTGTTTCAGAAGGCTGACGCTGCATTGATGGAGGCCAAACGCGGCGGTAAGAACCGCATCTATCTGGTGGGATCACCGCCCAGTGACGTGGTGCGGATGTGAGATTCCTTTGCTGAGTATCTCTGCGCAACGGGGATTGTACCGGAATTCCTCATGCGATGGAGCTGAGGGGGACTATGGATCTGGTCAACTCATCCAGGGTATAAGACTCGGCCAGATCGATCTGCAGGAGGCAACCGTGGTTGTGGTCTGAGGCGAGGATCACCAGGTTTGGAGCGGTCTTGTGCCAGCCATCGGGCTGAGGCTGGTGCCCCACGACAAAGAGGTCCACATCAAACACACGGCCCATTCGCTCAAGTAAAGACTGGCTCATGTTTCTGCCCCAGGTCAGGATATAGGCGGAACCGGGTTTCTGGCAGTCGTCGAGGCGGAGGGGCCTTTCCATGACCTGAGGATCGAATCGCTCGACCAGGCGATCAGCCGGCAGGGAGTGAGAGACCCATATACGGTTCTCTGTCCTGACGGCCAGCGGCTGGGACAGCAAGAATTCACGAATGGCCGATGAAATCTGGGGCCAGGCCTCCCCGAACTCGTGTATGAGGGCTTTGACTATGGCCTTGTTCATCTCGCGACCATCCTTCACGACCTCGGACTCGCTGATGAAGGCCGTGTCGTGATTTCCCATCAGTAGATGTACCTGGTCAGGGAACTGGTTTTTCAGACGGACTGTATCAAAGAGCAACTGGTACGACAAACATCCACCCCGCACGTCCTGTGGGCCACCATGAATGATCTCCTGCAGCACCAGATGTCGTTCCGGATGATGTGCGAGGTCTGCATAGGCAGTGATCCTCTCAAAGTTTCGCCGATGGCCGTGGATGTCACCTGAGACCATTAGCGACCCCGCGGACGGCAAACGAATGAGATTGCCTCGCCGGTGCCTGTTGGTTAGGTTGGCTTGAGAGCCTGCCTTCAATAGGTCAACAACCGGTTGCGACATTCTTCTTGACCTTGATTCTCTCTCCGAAGATTTCCTGGATCAGGGCATCCAGGTTTGAGACCACCTCTGTCATGTCTCGCGGGCGATCGACGGGGTTGTCTTGGACGCAATTCATAACCAGTTGTGAGATATGTTCGGGTATCAGGGGTTTAAGTTCGCGGGGCGGGAGGCAGTCCCTCTTTTCCGGCAGGCCAAAGCCATTTTTTCTGGTCGGGATCAAGGTGGGGACGTTCTTGCCGGTAAGGGCCCAATACATGGTGGCCCCGAGATTGAAGATGTCGGTCTTTGGCCCCAGCGGTTGGCGTTTAACCTGCTCCGGGGCAATATAGTCTGGGGTTCCTTGAATGCGGGACTTGGTCGTGCCAATCCTGCAGCTCTGGCCCAGGTCGATGATCTTTATCGCCCCGGATTTGTTCAGGAGTATGTTGTTGGGCTTCATGTCGCAGTGTACGAATCCGCTCTGGTGTATGGCATGGAGTCCGGTAGCGACCATTCGGAATATAAGCAGTACGTCGCCCAGGCTCAGGCCCGGGCATTCCTCAAGTGTCTGCCCCTCAAACATCTCCATGGATAACAACAGCTCCCTGACTTGAAACAGACTACGTATCTTCTTTAACTTAAAACACTTGCGAATGTAAGGATGGTCAATTCGCGTGGCTATCTTGAATTCGGTCTCTGTCTGCTCAAAGACTCGTATGTCTTCCGGCTTCTCAAGAACGACGCGCTTAAGGGCCACTAGGGAGCCGTCTTCATCATCTCTGGCCGAGTAGATGGTGCTCCTGGCCCCGTTACCCAGCCTTCCGATGATGGTGAAACCACCAATATCAAGGATATCTTTGCCCATGGCTCTCCATATCTATTGTCTGTCAGACATATTGTCCCTGCTTATAAGACGCGTCATGGGGCCATTCTGTTCCACCCAAGGATACGTTTTTTGACCGTAGCGTAAAGTCGGCGGTATTGAGGCTGCTCAAACCGGCCCTCTAACGCTCATATAGAGATTATCGGCAAGAACACGGCAAATTCCAACCAAAGATATTGAACTACAGGGGAGGCTTTGCGATAATACTTACCTATGCCTGTTGCTTACAGGCAATCTTTCCCCGATAGCTCAATCGGTAGAGCGAGCGGCTGTTAACCGCTAGGTTCCAGGTTCGAGTCCTGGTCGGGGAGTATGAGTAGGTCCAAGCCAATCCTCTCAACGGCCCATGTGGTGGTTCTCGTGTGTCTGCAGGTGGCCGCAGGCGACCATGGAGCACATAGAGCCTGTCCCATAACGATAGTCATGGTTGCAATTGTAAATGGCCGATAGGAACGCCATCTTCGTCTATAGCCAAGCCCTAGAGAAATACCCCTACCCCCCGGAGCACCCCTTTAAGACCGATCGGGCCCCCAAGACCCGGCAGATCATTCGCTCCATGGGTTGGCTATCCGGGAATGGCCGTAAAGAGGTGGTGCCCAGGCCGGCCAGCAGGGTGGCATTGAAGAAGTTCCATACGGCCCGGTATCTTCATGCCCTCAAGACCGCCTCGGACGGCCAGTGGGAGAGCGACGCCATGTCCATGGGCATCGGCACACCTGATTGCCCGGTCTTTCCGGGCGTGTACGAACACGCGGTCCTGGCCGCGGGCGCAACGCTTACCGGCGTGAAGGCTATCCTGACCGGTCAGGCGGACGCGGCCTTCAATCCACACGGCGGATTCCATCATGCGCACCCTGAGAAGGCCGCAGGCTTCTGTTACATCAATGACGCGGCCCTGGCCTGTCAGGTCTTCACAGAGGCGGGCAAGCGGGTCCTTTACCTGGACATCGATGTCCACAACGGTGACGGCGTGGCCGCATTCTTTTATGACCGGCGAGACGTTATGACCATCTCGTTTCATGAGAACCCACGGGTGTTGTTCCCAGGTACGGGGTTTGAAGACGAGATCGGCCAGGGCGAGGGCAAAGGCTTCTGCATCAATGTGCCATTGCCGGTCGGTACCTACGACCTAGTCTACCTGAACGCCTTTGAGGCGATTGCCGTTCCTCTGATCAAGGCGTTCAACCCGGACGTGTTCGTCTTTGAGCTGGGGGCGGACACCTTGGCAGGGGACCCCCTGGCCCACCTGGAGCTGACCAACAACACCTATGTGGAGGTGATCAATCACCTGCTTCGGTTCGACAAACCCATCCTCATGACCGGAGGCGGCGGCTATCAGGTGGACAATACCGCCCGCGCCTGGGCCCTGGCTTGGAGCGTCTTGTGTGGTGCTGACAATGGCCATGACGCCAACATTGGCATGGGAGGGGTGATGCTCGCCAGCACCGATTGGCAGGGCGGTCTACGCGACCGCGAACTGATCATCCCGGAACAGCAGCGAGAGGTCGTCGCGTCCGCTGTCCGATCCACGGTAGAGCGGCTCAAGGGTCTAGTGTTCCCCATCCACGGCCTGGCCGTATAACGGGTCTTGGGTTTCGAGTTGCTGGTTCCGGGTTGTCCAAGCCACAACGGGCGGGCAATCTTATGGTATTCTTGCCTGCCTCTTACCGTCGTAGTTTCTTACCCTTTTTTCTTCGCTTCTTGTCTACGCCGCCTCTTTCGGCCTCGGTGGTTTGATCAGAAAAGTCAGGGCTGCGCCAACGAGCAGGAGCACACCGGCGGTGATAAACGATGAGGTGTAGCTGCCGCCGCTCTTGGCGGTGAGCGTCTGTTGCAGACGGGGCAAAACGAGTCCTCCTACGCCCCACGCCGTAAACAGGATGCCGTAGTTCATCCCGAACGTCTTCAGACCCCACAGGTCCTTCGCAAACGACGGGAATAGAGACAGGTTCGCGCCGTAATTGAAGCCGATCAGCGACGCCACCAGCACGATCACCACCGGAGCCAGCCCCTTAGTACCCGTGACCGGGATGGCGACAAACATCAAGACCGCCTGTAACAGCAACACGATCATCAACGTCCATCGCCGGCCGATCCGGTCAGACAACAATCCGGCGCAGATGCGTCCTCCGGCGTTTCCAATGGCCATGACGGCCACCGCGATGAACGCCGCCTCGCCCATGCTCTTCTTCGCCATGCCGCTGACACTGCCGATGACCATCAGGCCCGCACCAGCGCCGATGAAGTAAATCACCCACAGCAGATAAAAGCCAGGCGTCCGCAGGATTTCGCCTGGGGTACTGTTGGCGACTGCGGATTTCGTAGCGGAGCCGGGGCCGGATGGCTTCACGCCTGCGACGTATCCTGCAGGTGGATTTCGCAGCAATTGCGCTAGGCCGCACACGATGGCCGTAAATGCGATGCCAAGGATGAGCATGGTCTTCTGGACGCCGAAGTGCCCCAGTAAATATTGCGATGTGGGCGCGAGATATACCGGCGCCAGGCCGAAGCCCGCTACAACCAGGCCTGCGATGAGGCCGGTCTTCGCTGGCGGAAACCACTTGAGCGCAGGCGGCGTGGCGGACGAGTAACCGAAGCCGATGCCCACACCGGCCAGCGTGCCGAAACCGAGCAACCACACGGCGTAGCTGTTCGTGGTCGAAACCAGCACAAATCCCGTGCCGACGAGCAGACCTCCGATAGACGCGGTGAGGCGGGGGCCGAATCGGTCCTGGCAGCGCCCGGCGAGGATCATCGCAAAGGCGAAGACCAGGCAGCAAAGGGCATATGGGTCGTTGAGCTGGGAGCCTTGCCATCCGAACTCCTTCTCGATGGCACCCTTGATAAGGCTCCATGCGTAGAGAATGCCGAGGGCGAGGTTGATGCCGAGGCCGGCAAAGGTGACGGTCCAGCCACGATTCTCCATTGAGGAATGGGTGATATCTGTTTGATCGGCCATAGTCGATCCCTCTCAATAAACGGCCGGGCGCATGGGTCGCATGCGCCCGGCGTAGGTTCATGTCGACGGCAAGAGGTTACTTGCCTCGACCCTTGACCAGTTTCTCCACGACGCTCGGATCGGCCAAGGTCGTGATATCACCGAGGTTGTCCGTGCTGTTTTCGGCGATTTTTCGCAGTATCCGTCGCATGATCTTGCCGGAGCGGGTCTTGGGAAGTCCCTCGGCAAACTGGATCACGTCCGGGGTGGCGATCGGTCCGATCTCCTTGCGGACGTGCGCCACGAGTTCCTTCTTGAGCTCTTCGCTCTCGTGCACGCCTTCCTTGACGGTCACGAAGGCGTACAGGGCCTGGCCCTTGATCTCGTGTGGCATGGGGCATACGGCCGCCTCGGCCACCTTGGGATGGCAGACCAGGGCACTCTCCACCTCGGCCGTGCCAATGCGGTGGCCGGAGACGTTGACCACGTCGTCGATTCGGCCCATGAGCCAGTAGTCACCGTCCTCGTCGATGCGGCAGCCGTCGCCGGTGAAGTACATGTTGTCGTACATGGTGAAGTACGTGTCGATGAAGCGATCGTGGTCTCCCCACATGGTCCGCATCATACCGGGCCAGGGCCTGCGGATGCAGAGCTTGCCGCCTTCGTTGGGGGCGCATGGTGTGCCGTCGTCGTGCAGCACGACCGTATCGACGCCGAAGAACGGCCGGCTGGCGCTGCCGGGCTTGAGGGTATGGGCCCCTGGCAGGGGTGTGATCATGAATCCGCCGGTCTCAGTCTGCCACCAGGTGTCCGTGATCGGGCAACGCTTGCGGCCGATTTTCTCATAATACCAGATCCAGGCCTCTGGATTGATCGGTTCGCCTACGCTGCCCAAGATCCGGAGCGTGTCCAATTTGTACTTGGCCGGCCAATCGTCGCCCAGACGCATCAACGCCCGGATCGCAGTGGGAGCGGTGTAGAACACGGTGACGCCGAACTTGTCGCAGACCTGCCAGAACCGGCCGGCGTCAGGATAGGTAGGAATCCCCTCGAACATCAGGCTGGTCCCGCCGTTGGCCAGCGGGGCATACACGATGTAGCTGTGACCGGTGACCCAGCCGATGTCGGCCGTGCACCAAAAGATATCGTCCTCATGAATGTCGAACACGATCTTGTGAGTCAGGGCCACGTGGAGTAGATATCCGGCCGTGGTGTGGACAACGCCCTTGGGTTTTCCGGTCGAGCCGGAGGTATACAGGATGAACAGCGGGTCCTCGGCCTTCATTTTTTCAGGTTCGCACTTGTCCGAGGCCTTGGCCATCTCCTCGTGGTACCAGAAGTCACGACCCTTGGTCATAGCGCACGTGTCGCTACTGACTTTGACCACGACCACGCTCTCGATGGTGGGGGTCTTCTTGACGGCCGTGTCGGCGATATCCTTGAGGCTGATGTGCTTGCCGCCGCGGACCGAGATGTTGGATGTGATCAGCATCTTGCAGTCCGAGTCGTTGACGCGGTCGCTGATGGCCTCTGCGCTAAAACCTCCGAAGATCACCGAGTGGATCGCGCCGATCCTGGTGCAGGCCAGCATGGCCACGGGCAGTTCCGGTACCATGGGCATGTAGATGGCCACGCGGTCGCCCTTCTTGATGCCCCTGGCCTTGAGCACGTTGGCGAACATACAGACCTCTTTGTGGAGTTGCTCATAGGTAAACTTCTTGATGTTCTTGTCGTCGTCGCCTTGCCAGATGAGGGCGGTTTTCTTCGCGGTGGGCGTTCCCAGGTGTCGGTCCAGGCAGTTGACCGAGACGTTCAATTGCCCGTCGGCGAACCATGTGTGCTCGATTCGGCGGGCCTTGGTGTCCCAGGTATAGTCCAGACTCCGAGTCGGCTGCTTGAACCAGGTCAGCATCTTGGCCTGTTCCAGCCAGAAGCTGTTGGGATCGCTGATGGACCTATCCCACATCTTTTGGTACTGGGCCAGGCTGCCGACATGGGCCTTGGATTGGAGGGACTTGGGTGGTGGAAACTTCCTGGTTTCGGTCATCAATGAATCGATTGCCTTCTTTTCTGCCATACCTTTCTTCTCCTTGTGTTTCTTGGGGAGCCGACCATGTCGCGGCCGGCCCCGCGTCTGCAAGTCATGTTGTACGTACGGCCCACGAGTCTGATGGCTTGTTGGTCCTCTGGTGTGAATGCGTGGGTATTGTAGACAGTACACGCATCCACGGACGTAGGTACACAACTTAAAAAAGAATAGAATATATACCAGTCATACCCAGGGGCTGTCAATTCAAAAAATTGCCGTACACATTGACATTCCCTCCGTGCAGCGTAAAGTAGCGGCCTCGTGATGCAGAACGGCTCTAAGCAGCGACACAATATTGTGAAAGGATGCAACGTATGGCAAGGAAGCTGACAGTTGCGTGCGCGGCTCTGTGGCTGGTCATCGGGTATGCGGCCATCGGGGCGGAAGAAAATCGGCACTCCTTGTGGTCCCAGGTGGACGTCCAGGTGTATGGACGGCTCAAGGCAGATGCCGCCTACGACACCTCGCGGGTCGATCCTGGCAACTACGTTCGGTGGGTCGATCCAAGCGGTGAAAAGGACGATGAATTCAACCTGACCGCCAGTGAGACCCGCCTGGGCATCAACTTCAAGGGCCCGGACGCCGGGTCGGCTAAGACCAGCGGCAAGGTCGAGATCGATTTTTATGGTAACTCCGCCGCCACGGATGCCGAAAATAAGGCCAAACCCATGATGCGTCACGCCTATGCGGTCCTGGAATTCCCTCAGTGGAGTCTCCTGGCAGGTCAGACCTCGGACATCGTCTCGCCGCTGGTCCCCAGAACCCTCAATTATAGCGTCATGTGGTGGGTCGGCAACATCGGTTATCGCCGGCCGCAGATCCGGTTTATTAAGCAGGACGATCTCTGTAAGGACACCAAACTCAAGCTCGACGCAGGTATCTCCAGGACGATTGGAGAGAGCTTTGGGGCGTTCACGGAGACGGGGGAGGACGCAGGTGTGCCCACAGTGCAGGCCAGGGCCGGACTGACGTTTCCCTTCCTTGCCCAGCCGGCGACCTTGGGACTCTCTGGGCACTACGGCAAGGAGGAATTTGGGAGCCTCGAACGGACGACATGGTCCCTCAACCTGGACGCCCTTGTTCCCCTGATGGATTCCATGACGTTCAAGGGAGAGTATTTCGTGGGCAAGAACCTGGATGCCTTCCTAGGCGGGATCGGTCAGGGGATCAATCAAGGCAAACTGCTGAGCATTGAAGCCCAAGGCGGCTGGATGGCGGTGGAAATGGAGGCCGGTAAGGGCTGGAGCTTCACCGGGGGCGTTGGCATGGACGATCCGCGAGATGCCGACCTGGTGGGCGCACCCGGCAATCCCAGGAAGTCCAATCGCTGTGTGTTCGGCAACGCCATCTACGCCCTGAGCAAAAACGCCAAGGTGGGGTTCGAGCTGTCGCAATGGCGGACGGACTACGTGGGGACCGGCCCTGTTGATGATGTCCGAGGGCAAATGTCGGTCATTTACGAGTTCTAGCTGAAAGTTTGAGGCAAATTTGAGGCAATAAGGGATTGACACTGCGCAAAGCAGTGCTATACTCTTGTCTGTCTTACTTGGATGGAGGATGGGTCAAGGATGACAGGATGCTTTGCTTTGCGCATAGGCTGCCAGCCGGGCTACGGCCCAAGGCTATTTTCCCCCTGTCGAGCCATCTTCGTTGTATTACCTTTGCTAGCGTTGAGATGCCATGATAAGGATGTTGAAGGCATGGCGGTATCCATCATACCCATGAAGTCTGAAGGAGCGTGACTTATGGAAAAGACAAGGTCGGGGCTGCAGAAGAACATTTCGGTGATCTTCGAAGGCATGAGTATGGCGTCAGTATCAAGTGACTGGGTAGATGCCGCCAAGGGCCCTCGAACGCCGGCCAGTCGGCTTCGGGATCAGATCGAACAAGTCATAGATCGTATAACGGCATGTGCCGACGATCATGCTCGCCTGAGCCGGCGTTAAGCGAATGCCGGGGAGGTTTCCGATTGAACCGGCCGGACATGGCCAGGGTCAGTATGTGAATACCTTGACCCGCTGGCGGAATTGGTCCAGGGGCATCTGCCAATTCCACCTCCGTGAACAGAAACGCCCCGTAGCCCTGCACGTAGAGTCCCTCCAGACCGGCCCGATCTCTGCCCAGCAAGTCCCCGTAGTCTGGGAAGACCCCAGCGATAAAACCGTGTCCCTTGGTGAGGTTCTTGCGGAGGATGTGCAGCATCACCCAAATGTCGTCCGCAATGGCCTGCTCGTCAAGAGGCCTATGCCGCTTGCGACGCCGCAGGACCTGATGGGCCTCATTGCGGCATAGTTGCTAAAAGTGCGTAACAAATCTCGCATTCATCCAGAGGCACTATAACCCGGCCTTTCCGATCCTGTCTTTCCTTGAGGATCTCGGCGCTTAGGGGATCCTTGCATGATCGGCTACTCGGGTTCAGTGTTGGGACTGATGGCGCAGGTGGCGAACGCGCTGAAGAGCGAAAGGCTTACGTCCTCGGTAAGACACCGGCTTTTTGGGCTGGCGGTCGTCGCTGCTTGGTTCCTGTGTCCGTTGCCTCAACCTTCCGCGATCAAGACGGTCGATGTGGAGCGTCCGGGGCCACTGAGTTCCACGGTCGTCGATGAACGGTTTGTCTGTGTCCGGGACTCGGATGAGATACTGCTCCGGGCGTTTCCCCAGCTATTGAGGGGACGTGTACAGATCGATCTCCTTGATCCGGACGGAAAAGTCCTGGCGGGACCGTTCATTCTGACTGGAGGCAAGAGCGATCGTTTGACCTTTGTTACGGATGAAGGCTTTCCCCGTGGCCGGAGTTATTGCTTACGATGCACCGAGGCGGGAGTCCTTGGCAGCTATCGTTGATCAATCTCGCAATCGTGGTATGGGTGATGAGGCACCTTGTGCTACGCATTCGAGCGGCGAGAAGGGCCAACCAGGCGGTCCAGCGAACGGAAGCCAGCCATTTTCCTGAGGAGGCAAATCCAACGTCAGGGGCGGCGGAATGAACGAAGGTAGGAAGATCAGAACGTAGGAGGGTAAGAACTGATTCCACCACCTCGTCACGATCTCTTTCTCTTACCTTCTTACCCTCTTACCATCTTGTCTTCTTCTCTTCTTGACCTGCCGGGGTATGGTCTCTATGATAACGGCTGTATTGTGCGAACGAGGGGGTGGCTGACCCACGGTTCGCAGGCAGGGAGAAAAGAATGGCCATAGCGGCAGCGAGTATGTTTGGGAGCACAGGGGGCGTGAGATGCAGTATCCCTACGCCTGCCCGGTTGAAGGTATTGAAGCGGGATGGTCTACACCCATGTTTTGAATCGCGGCGGTCGGGGTGTGCAAAGCCCGGCTGATTCGCTTTGAAGGGCGTCTTATATAGACAGTCGGGCGTCATATACAGAACCATATAATACATAGTTCGCTTAAGAAAGGAGCTGCGAGATGAAATCGAATGTGGCGATTGCACTGATCGTCATGGGATCCTTGCTCATCATGACTCCCCCTGCCTCGGACTACCTTCTGCAGAGACAGGTGACGCAAATCCTCTCGATGGTCGAGTCGGGGAACGTGAGATTGGAGGGCCGCATGAGCGGTTCCTATCGGCTGGGCTGCTGGGCTGCGGGCGTACTCATGGTCGTTGTTGCCGTGGCCGGGTCCCTCGGCAAGAGAGAGAAAGAAACGGAGGAGACGAAAGCCTGAGCAAACAAGGCTTTCCAACCGACGCCGAGGACGGCGCGGTTGAAAGCCAACTGAGCGGTCGCTCAGTTGGATTTAAGATACTCCTTTGCCGGCACGAGGCTGTCAATTAGGCCATGGAGTTCCTCGTCGCTGACCGGGCCGTTGATGGCCAGGGCCGGGAAGGTGCCTGCAGGGGACTCCAGGATGAATCCGATGCGGTTCTCAGCAGGAGCCTCCTTGATCCAGGCATAGGCGCTCTGGAGCAGGATCCCGGCCATCCATTGGCTTCGTCCGCCGTCTATGACCTTGAAGCCGTTGGGAGAGGTGTAGACCGGGGTGCCTGGTTTGACGACTTGGCCGAGCATCATGTTGTAGGAGGGCGATTGGACCAGGACCATGTGGCGGTGGTCGTCTGCACGGCAGGCGAAGATGAACATCCGTTTGCCCAGACTGGCCGGGTCGAAGCAGTCTATGATCGTGGGGTCCTTGGCCCAGGCGGGTGTAGTCTTGAATACGTAGGTCTCGAAATCTGCCTTCTCGACCATGTGCTGGACCGAGACGTTCGGGATGACCATGTCCGATAAGACTGTGGCCTGGGCACCAGAGGTGTTGACCCCTGACAGCTCCGCCAGGTCCCAGTTGATCTCGGGCCTGTCTGTCGGCTTGGCAAAGACCCTCCGGATGGAGATATGGACTTGGCCATCCACTATGAACTCCTTCTGGGCAATAGTCGTGTCGTCATCCCGGATCTTTAAGAGCCAGAAGGCCTGGACCTGGCCATTGGGATCAGCAAAGCCTACCTTGAATACGTGCACGGCCGTACCATCTTCGAGTCTGCCGATCTCTGTACCGAGGACCTTTGAGTCCTTCTTGTCCAGATCGCTCTGCATTCCTGCTGCCAGGCCGAAGAAATCGCCTGGCTTTTGCGGGGGCGTAAACTTGTCTCCGATCAACTGCTTTGTTATCTGGAGCTTGCCCTCAGGTGATACCTTTGAGGTGTAGACAAACTCGCTATCGTAGGAGTTGGCGAATATCACGGCCTTGTCGGTCTGGAGCACGCGGACGAATCGGCCCGTGGGCGGGTCATACCAGGCCTGGTCTGTGACGGTGTAGGACTGATCCTCAACCGCCAGCTTCAGTTGATCGAACCTGAACTGACCGTCCGCCTTCAGGGAGGTCATGGGCATCCAGGAGTATCCCCATTCCCGCGCAGCGGGTGTCGGATACACGGTGATCTCGTTCTTGATGTGCACGACCTGGGACCCGATGAACAGGGTGTTCTCTGCTGCCATCGCACTGGCCAGCAGGGGGGGGATCAAGCTGGGGCCGGTCGTGGGTTTGGGCCCCAGGAGGGCCGTCAAAGAAACCGTCACAATGATGACTGCTGCAGCAGCGAGTTTGAATATAGAGCTTGCCATGATCTTTCTCCACGTCGAAATCTGGACCTGCGGCGAGGGTAGGGCTTTGAGGGCCCGGATAGTGGCCTGGATACGGCCATCCATCAAATCTTCTTGGTCCTGGCCCATGTGCACCAGCAGGTGACTGTCTTGTTCCAACGCCCGAAGGTGCTCTCTGCACCCAGGGCACGAGTCGATATGTTGAAGCAGGGCGTCCGCCTGTGCCTGATCCAAGAGACCCAGCACGTGTTCGGCGATGCGATCCTGCATGGTCTGACAAGGGGCATTCATCGGGCGTCTCCTTGTTCTACAAGTAACCTATGGATCTCCTGCAACCCCATCCGTAGACGCTGGTATACATTCGAGGCGGACATGCTCAACTGCTCCGCCACCTTCTGCACGCTCTGGCCGTCCAGGTAGTACATCACCAGTGGCGATCTCAGCGGCTCAGGCAGCCTGGCCAAGGCACGGTCCAGGTCGATCGTGTGTGTGGCCCCGTGGCCAGCAGCAGGCGGATCGTTCAGATTGTCCGTTGAGCGGTCCATACGTTGTCTTTTCCGAAGGAGATTGATGGAGTTGTTCTTGGCGATCCTGATGATCCAGGCCCTGAACTGTGCCCCGTCGCGGAGTCTTTGGATCTCCGTAAAGCCCTTTAGAAACGTCGCTTGGGCCACGTCCTCGGCGTCACATGTCCTGCCGAGGATACCAAGGCAGGCCAGGAACACAGGCTTATAGTGCAACTGGATCAGCTCTGCATAGGCCTGCCTGTCGCCGCCACACGCGGCCGCCACCAGCGTCTTGTCCATTGAACCATCCACAAAGGAGCTCCTTAAACTGCATTTCTACCATAAAGACAATCGGCCGGGGAGCGGTTTACAGAGTAATCCAAAAGGCCATAAAAAAGTCCTGCGGTGTTGAGTCGACAGCGTGGAAATGCTATCCTATTACCGGCCAAGTGTCAGTAACCCAAGGTCAGTGAAGTGTCAATAACCGGAGGTCAGTACAATGATGAAAAAACCCTCCGGAGAGTAAACGTATGAGACACAAAAGTCCTATGAGAAACATCGCCGCGATATGGTAGCAGCCGTCAGACAAGGACAGTCCCTGCGTCAGGTAGCCCGCCAGTTTGGCGTGAGCCTTTGCACGGTTCAACGTTGGGTGGGTCGAGCGGCTGACCAACGTGTGGACCGTGTCGACTTCTCCGACCGACCGGCTGGGTGTCCTTCTTCGCCTCGTCGTACCAGAGAGGCCACGGAAGACCGGATCTTGGTATTGCGGCGAGAACTGCGAGAAGATAGCCCGCTGGGGGAGTATGGGGCCACGGCCATCCAGCGAGCCCTTCAGGAGGAAGGCCGGTCCAGCATACCCAGCGTTCGTACCATTGGGCGCATCGTGGAGCGACGAGGGGCCTTGGATGCCCGCAGCCGCGTGCGAAGACCCGCACCTCCCAAGGGCTGGTACCTGCCGGACCTGGCGGCGGGCAAGGCTGAGTTGGACAGCTTTGACATCGTCGAGGGGTTGGTGATTCGGGGCGGAATCGATGTCGAGGTGCTCAACGGCATCAGCCTTCATGGAGGGCTGTGCGGGTCCTGGCCGGAATCGGTCATCACCGCGAAAACCGCTGTGAATCGGCTTCTGGAGCACTGGCGGCAGGTGGGCCTGCCGTGCTATGCTCAGTTCGACAACGACACGGTCTTTCAGGGGCCCCATCAATGGTCTGACCGTTTCGGTCGGGTTACCCGGCTGTGTCTGAGCCTGGGGGTCGTACCGGTATTCACGCCGCCTCGGGAGACAGGCTTTCAGGCGATGATAGAGAACTACAACGGTCGTTGGCAGGCCAAGGTGTGGAGTCGCTTCCAACACGCCAGCCTCAGCGATGTCCGGGCTCGATCTGATGCCTATGTCACGGCGGCCCGGCAACAGGGAGCCGCTCGATTCGAAGCGGCTCCTCCTCGACGATACTTCCCCCGGCGATGGAAGCTCAACCTCCAAGCTCCGCTGTGTGGCCAGGTGATCTTCCTGAGGCGAAGCACGGCATCGGGTCACGTCAAGGTCCTGGGACATACATACCTGGTATCGCCCTTGTGGGTCCATCGACTGGTGCGCGCAGAGGTTGACTTGACCGCCGGTCGTATCGAGTTCTTCTCTCTGCGTCGGCGAAATCCAACCTGCCAACGACGGCTCGCGGCTTTCGACTATCAGACTCCGAAAGGATCGTTCCATGACTGACCTTGAGTTACTGACACCTCGTCAGGGCTGCGCCGTTTTGGGTGACCTTGGATTACTGACACTTGGCCTATTACCCATTAGGAGGTTTGGTATGCTCGCTGTATGGATTGTACTGGCACTGCTTGCCGTAGGCGCACAGCCCCTCCTTGGATCAGAGGATGATGCACCTATCCGGATTGTCGGCTCTGAACTGGCCAGGATCGACCTCAACCGGACCGACGGCGGCCTTGAGCGTGCCCCCGGCGTACAGACCTTCGTTGTCTTCCGTGCGGACAGGGAGCGGCCCCAGCAAAGCGATGGGCTCGGCTGGACGTATCACCACCACCCGGACCTCGCCTGCTGGAAGGGCCGTCTTTATGTGGGCTGGGACTCATGCGAACGCGACGAAGATACGTGGCCGTGGTCACGAGCGAGGACGGGATTACGTTTCGAGACATGCGTGTTATCCACGGTGAGCTGCCTGCGCAGCGATATCCCGGCCAGGCCAAGGACCTCGGGGCAAGCTACGTGCGAGGCTTCTCCACCTGGTCGGGAGACGGGTCCCGCAAGGACGACGGGGTGTGGCTGGTCAACAGCGTGAACAAGGAGGAGATCTGGATCAGCCACCTATGACATCCAAGGTCCTTTCCCTCGCGAATCTCCGCAAGGTCTACGGCGGCATGGTGGCCGTTGACGGGGTCTCGTTCGAGGTGGGACGCAACGAGATCGTGGGGCTTCTGGGTCCAAACGGGGCAGGCAAGACCACGATCATCAACATGATCCTCGGCGTGCTCGAGCCCAGCGCAGGGACGATCCACATCGAGGGCGCGGACATCGCCACGCACCGGTGCCAGGCCCTGGAGCGAACGAACTTCGCCGCAGTGTATGCCCCGCTGCCGGGGAATCTGACGGTGTATCAGAATCTCCGCTTCTTCGGCCTGATCTATGGCGTGTCCGATTTCTCAGACCGCTTCAAAGAGATGCTACGGCAGTTCGACCTCGAGAGGTTTCGAGACACCAAGTGCGGCGTCCTCTCC
>Ga0315287_10002636_pt1 | contig 17075 bp, 14 predicted proteins | sample YL17G11_0_MG_FD_205037 | JGI IMG/M metagenome (GOLD analysis project Ga0315287, IMG submission 205037) | Sediment microbial communities from Yellowstone Lake, YNP, Wyoming, USA - YL17G11_0 | ecosystem: Environmental > Aquatic > Freshwater > Lake > Sediment | place: USA: Wyoming | collected...
TCATTGAGATACCCACAGCCCTCGTTCCAAAACAACGAGCAGAAGCTCTCCGCTGTCTTGGCCGCCAGGGTTCTATAGAATTGGCTCATCTGGCGGTCACGGCGAGCGTAATACTGCGAGAGCAGGCATAGGGCGTTGTACCACAAGGCGTTGACCTCCACGGTCTTGCCGTGTCGAGGTGTGAACGCCTTGTCTCCGCACTTGGCGTCCATCCAGGTTAGTTGGGTCTGGGCGTTGCCGGCGGAGATAAGGCCATCGTTGTCGGTGTGGATTTCGAACCGCGTCCCTTTCTGGTAACTGTCTACGATCCAGAGGATCACGGGCAATAGGTCGCGGCTGAAGGTCTTCGCATCTTCGCTGACTGTGAGGTATTGGAACGCGGCGTGGATGAACCAGAGGGAGGCATCGACACTGTTGTAATGGGTGGTGTTGTCGTGCTCATCAAAGCAGTTGGGGACCATGCCCTGGTCGGCGGCGTTTGCGAAGGTCAGCAGTACGCCCTTGGCCTGTTCGGTCCGACCGGTCTCCAGCAGCAGGCCGGGTAGGGCGATAAAGGCGTCTCTGCCCCAATCGGCAAACCAGGGAAAGCCTGCCATGATAGTGTCGCCTGGTCCCTTGTCCGTGGTGCGCTGTACCACAAATTGATCGGCGGCCAGGCACAGGGCCTTGGTCACGCGTCGCTCCGTCCCTGCCGCCTTTATGACCTCTCGCTGGTGTGTGCGAAGGTCTTCGCGGAGTTGGTCCAGGTCAGATATGCCCTTATCCGTCGGGTTGTCATGACCTTGCAGTTGGGCCCAGAACACGATCTGTCCAGGCCGTTTGAGGACGACTCTGAAGACCCCCGGCGTCCACAGGTCCTCGGTAAAGGACTGGCCCCGTTCCCGCTCACAACGGTACACAAAGTTGTACCACCACTGGGGATCATCTTGGAATTCGGCCTGCTCACAGGTCAGTAGTAGTCGGCAACTATCCGGCACGTTGTGCCGTACAAGGACTCCTGCCTCGATCTGGCGGGCACAAAGTGGGGCGTGGCAGTTCTGCAGGGTATGGAAGTCTCGAAGCCCCACAAAGGGCCGCAAAGTAAACTCCAACGGTGCTTTGACGGACTCAATGGTGTAGACCAGGGCGAGCGTGTCGCTCTGGCGGTCCAGATACACGGACTTAGTCACACGGACCCGGCCCAGGGCATATTCGAAGTGGACCCCGATATCACGATGGAACTGCCTCAGGTATTCATGGCCAGCCGGGGCAAATCGGTCCTTGAATTCAAAGGTCGCAAGCTCATACGACCGGCCATCGTAGGTGATCGTTTCCAGCCCATTGGCCAGGGCCATGACGCGGCAGGCTGGCGGTTGGAGTGCCCCAACCAACAGGCCGTGGTACCCTCGCGTGTTACAGCCGAGTACAGTGGAGCTTGCATATCCGCCGCGGGCATTGGTTAGGAGCCATTCCTGAGTCAGCAGGTCTTCGATGGGTTCATCCTGGACATCAAGTGAGACGATCGGGGTCACGCGGGTCTTTCGCATGGTTATCATGGCCTACATCCTCTAATCCCTCAGGTGAGTCAAAGGTCCTGGATCGCCTCGCCTTGGGCGTCCGGAGCTTAGGACCTGTAAAGAAATAAAAGAAACATCTTCCATCTCATCATTTCTTTACGGGTCCTTAACGTATCGGCAACATATCCGGCAGGGTCGCCTCTTTAGGGGCGTCCACGATGTCTGCGTGGGCGACCCTGCCGCAGCGGGCCCGCAGGTTATCCAGGACGTTCATGAAATTGATGTACGACTCATAGGGCGAGTCATAGGGATTGAAGTATTTGTGCACGTCTCCATCGGCGAACCACTTGGTACACATGTAGTAAAAGTGGTCCGACGTCTGTAGCTTGCGCCAGTCGGCAAGAATCCGAGGATCCTGGGTCTTCTTCACCTTCTTCTCCAGGCGGTAGAGCTCGTGTATGGCATTGGATTGCATGGCGTTGCCCAGCCAGGCCGAAAGATCCCGCTCGGTATCCGCCCAACTTATTAGATTGGGTACGTCTACGGCATCCATGGCCGGGTATCTGGCGGCCACCTCACTGGGCGTCAGGAAGTTGTTGTCCGGGTGTTTCAGTATTTCCTCGGGCAGGTGGCGGAGAAAGTCGAAGATACCAGTATCAACCCACTGGTGTTCTCCGAAGGTTTCGTAGTCCATGAAGAGATTGACCACATGACCGCAGCCGTTGACTTGATCGATCCAGTGCGCAAATTTACCGGCGGTCAAAGGCCACTCGCTCCAGTGCCGGTTGGAGAAACGAAATGCGATATCGTCACTGAGGGCGTAGTTCTTCAGAAGGAGTTTAAGGCGTTGACCATCCTTGGGCCGGTATACGAAGTTCGGACTGCGGTAACCCAGAATGTGGTCTGCCCCCTCGGTGAGGATGGCGTCGAACTTGCCCAGGGATTCGATGATCCGCCCCAGGTCGTTGTTGTAGATCAGTTCGGTATTCCTAAAGACCTTGGGCGTCTGACCGAAGAAGTACTGCACAGTCTCGATCTGCTTGTTGACCTGCTCAAGGAACTCGTCTTGCGAATATAGCGAACTCAGACTGTGATAGTATGTCTCAGCCAGGAACTCCACATGTCCGGTCCGGGCCAGGGCATCGAATGTGCTGAGGACCTCGGGACAGAACTGTTGGAACTGCTCCAACAACACACCGGTCAGACTGAAGGCCACCTTGAACTTGCCCTCGTGTTCCTGGATCAGATCGAGGAGAAGTCGGTTGGTCGGTAAGTAGCATTTATTGGCGACCTTTCGGCAGATGGAGGCGTTCTTATAGTCGTCAAAGTAGCTCTCGCCGGTGTCGAAAACCGTATAGTGTCTCAGCCTCAGGGGCTGGTGCACCTGGAAGTAGAAACAAACCGAAGGCATCGTTTAGGTCCCCATCCGTGCTTGTGGCCTATCCAGTCGGTTGCCGAGGCGTAGGCCGTCAGGCCGGCACCAGCATCTCCTCATAGATCCGGGCGCACTTTCGGGCACTGTCCTTCCAGCGAAGCTTCCTGACCTCGAAGTTGCCGTTATCGCGCAGCGTCATCTGTAGGGCCGGATATCTCAGGACAGCGACGATCTTGTTGGCGATCTCGTCGACGTCCCAAAAGTCGACCTTCAAGGCGGAATTGAGCACCTCAGAGACTCCGCTCTGCTTGCTGATAATGACCGGCACATCGTGCTCTAAGGCCTCCAACGGGGCAATTCCGAACGGTTCAGACACAGAGGGCATGACGTAGAGGTCTGCCATATTGTAAATCTGGCGAACTTCGTCACCACGCAGGAAGCCCGTAAACAATACCTTGTGTCCTATGCCCAATTCCGCTGCCATAGATATGGCACGGTGCATCATATCTCCGGATCCAGCCATGACAAACTTGACGTTGTCCATTACATCCAGGACCTTCTTGGCCGCGCGCAGGAAGTACTCAGGGCCTTTCTGCATGGTGATCCGCCCTAGGAACAGGACGAGCTTTTCATCCCTCCGGATACCGGTGCTGGCCAGAGACCAGCCGCCGTTTCGCTCGACACCGTTGTGCACGACCTCAACCTTATTTGCCGGTATCCCGTACCGGTTAATGATGATGTTTCGGGTAAAATAGCTAACCGCGATAATTTTGTCCGCCCGCTCCATTCCGGCCCGTTCTATGTCATAGATCATCTGATTAACGTGTTCACCGCTACGGTCGAACTCCGTGGAGTGCACATGCACGACTAGGGGCCTTCCTGTAACGGCCGCTACGGCAATACCGGCTGGGTATGTCATCCAATCATGGGCGTGGATTATGTCGAACTCCTCGCCCAAGGCCAATTCTGCAGCAATGGCGGCGTATCGATGGACCTCGGCATACATGTCACTGCCGTAGTGGATCGCATCCATGGTCTGAGGGGCCGTCAGGTTGGCCACGCCCCGTATCCCAGCTTTCTGTCTGAGGGCATCTTCGATTTGCTTAGAGTAACCCTGCGGCGTGGCATATGGGACGAGTCCGGAGGAAACGGCATAGAATCTTACATTTTTGAGTCCGCTGTGGGAATAGACGGGACCGACGCGGGACCCAGGTGTTAGGAGCTTGACGTGGGTGGCGTACGAGGTGGCTACACCCTTCGGCAACACAAAGGTGACTTGCATCCCCATCTGGTCCATGGCCTTGGTTAGGCCATAGCAGGCGGTTCCCAGGCCGCCGCTGATGAATGGAGGGAACTCCCATCCCAGCATAAAGATCCTAAAAGGACATCCCTCTTGCCCCATTCTCATATTCGTTCACTTTGTGAAATTTGCCATCCAAGGCTCCGGACCACGACTCGAGCTCATACTCGAAAAACTCTCCCGCTCAAACGTCGCGGTACCACCAACGATAATCATATCGACAGGAATCGACAAGATCTTTGCAAGCGTTGGCAAAAAAACCACAAACTGCGTTCCTTTTGCCTAATTTCTTGTTGGGCTTACCATTATGGTCAGTTCAACGATTCCACGCACCATAGACACTGGTGATAAAAAAAACACGCCATTCCGCGGTCAACCCTGACGGAACGGCGTATCCGATACGATGTTGCCGCAAGAACGCTTCCGCGATAGTACACGGGTTTGATCAGAGGTCTTGGGGCTTGACGGTGCTGCGACGATTAGCTTTGGCTCGGGCGATGGCGCACTCAAGTATTGCGTAGACCTTTTCGCTGATGGCCTCTAGAGAGTCGGAGGCGGTCATCATCTTCTTGTCTCTGACGTATGCCTTGACCTTGCTTGCCACGATCAGAGAGTCCCGTTTCTTCTGTTTCGCCATTGCTCAATCCTCCTTGACAAAGGCACATCCTTGTAGGCTCGGGTGAGACAGTCAAACCCGATAAGTCTTAAGAGCACTAATTATGTGGGGCGGTTGGAATTTGCAATAAAAAAAAGTGCTCAAATGCTAAATTTTTCTGGGTACTGGACCGATAGGCAGGAACAAGAAGGAATCGTATAAGAACTCTGTGATGGAGATGTTAACATGGACAGATCTCGCAGAAACAAAGGGGATAGGTCGGCCACTCGGGCCAAGGAGAAGGACTACGTCATCGTTACCGTGGTGGAGGACATGGGGAAGGCCAGGGACTGCAAAGACCTGCTGGAGGAAAACGACATCCCTGCCCTCATCCGGCAGCAGCAAGGGTCCTCGGGGGAGACGTGTATAGCGGTCCTGGTGCCGGAGGGGCAGATGGACGAGGCACACGTGATCATCGAGTCCCAGGACACGTTCGATGATTTTTACGATCTTGGTATGGACGAGGACGAAGACGAAGATGAGTATGAGGACGAGTCGGAGGAAGAGGCGGAATACTGATCCTGCGAGCCTCTGCTGGGAGTAATAGATGGATCAAGAACACTCTATTGAGCGTCGTGGCGGCATGGACCGAAGGCAGAGCGTCGTGGATCGAAGGCTGGGACTGGACCGTCGCAGAGGCCCGGGTCGGCGGCTGAGCGAGGAACGCAGGTCTGCCGAGGAAGGCCGGATGTCCGAGGACCAGTTGGAGCTCCTCATGGCAATCGAGGAGTACAAACGTCTGAACGCCAGGCCCTTCCCAACATGGACGGAAGTCCTTGAAATAATCAAGGCCCTTGGATATCGCAAGGTGGCAAGGCCGCTATCCACCCCACCCGTGGCACAGACACTGCGGGAGAGGCAAGAGGATACAGAAATTCCCGATCCTGCTCCATCAACGAAGGATTAAACGGGGTGACTACGCTAATATGTAACGGGGCCTGCAAGCCAATCCAGGGCCATGAGGGCAAAATCTTGCCAGTCGATTCGGTCATCTTCGTTGATGTCGGCCCTAATGCCCAATGGTATGTCAAGAATTCCTGAGCCGTCAGTGGCCAAGTAGGCGGCCTCTGCTTGGCACAGTGGGTAGTCGTAGATCTGCAGTTCGTCAATCAGCCCGTCATAATACCCGTACCAGCCGGTTCCGATCGTCAACTCGGTGATCGTCCCTGTCAGGTCGGATGGCAGGCCTTGTCTTGAGGCATAGAGGGAACCGTTGAGGAAGACGTCCATCCGGCCGCTGCGTTGGTCCTTGACGAAGGTCCAATGGTTCCAGCGGCCCGCCCATTCGGTCGTGTCTTTGTGGTTTCCACAGAGCGAGTTCTCAATGGTCCAAGGATTGCCGCAGCTCCACTGGTACTGCCCTGGGCGGTCCCAGCATCCCAGGGCAATGTGGATGGCCGGATCGGTCTTGCCGTACTCGAAGTCGGAACAGACGAGCGTGTCGATCCAGTGCGTCGAATCCTTGCCGAGTTGCCAGAATGCAATAGTCAGGCCCATCTTGATCTGCTGGAACAGGCTCCGGACGTTGGTGATCCTCATATGATCCGGGGCAATGCCTGGACCTTGCATACCGGAGAGGGATAGGGCCTGGCCGATTCGACCCTCGGCAAAACAGGCAAGCCCTTCAATCTGGCCGTGGGCCAAGCCGATGCTGTCGTCGGTGTTACCCTCAAACCGATACCAGGCCACGGCCCTATTCGGTTCCTGTACGGAAAGCGTGCGACGGCTGCTGCCCAGCCAGCACCCGGCGATTTGCCCCAGGTCACGATGGTCGACGTGACAATCGCAGTTAAGATCGGTTCGGCGGCACTGGGCCTGATCGCACTGTTCCATAGAGAGGGCGATCGAATCGAAGTAAACCACGCCTTCCACGGGCCAGGGAGGACCATTTGGATCCCCGAAGACCCCCAGGACGAGGCTGCGGATCTGGGATAGATCCAGTTCGGAAAAGGTCCGTAGCGGGATCCTCCAGATGTGCCATTGGGGATCGGTGATTGCATTCGGATTGCCGTCATAGTAGACGGTGGCAGACGCCCGGCCGTCGGACAGACGCAGGTAGGGCCTGGCCATTTCGGGATTGCCTTGGCGGCCCTGAAAGGCCAATTCAAGGACCTTCGCCCCAGAGACCTTCCAATCCTGACCCGTGTCGAATACATGGATAAGACCGGTATGGATGTTGAGATAGACCTTGAAGTTCATGGCCATGGATTGGCAACCTTCGTAGACTGGGTGGTCCGGCCGCCGTGAGACACTGGCCACGGCCTCCCAGCCCTCGTGAAATTGCCAGGCAAGGTTGGATGACTCAAAGTCCTCCACCTTCTTGAAGTCCGCGGCCTTGTCAGGTGGATGCGCATAGGCGGCCAAAGGTGTCTGCGATGGAACGATCCTTGCGCGGACGCTGCCTACGTCGAAGCCGGGCGATGCGCCACCCAGTCCCAGGGATACCACTCTGATCGTTGTTGGGGCAAACGGTAATGTCAGACCAGATAGGTCGATACCGATCTCGGTAGCCGCCTGGTCACCTGTAGTGTCGGCTTTGGCAATACCAATAGGGTAGGGGCAGTGTTGCCCGTCACCTACGAGGATCAATGCCTGTTCACCCATCCTTCCTTGCTCAGTCATGATGATATCAGGACCTGGGCCGTCACCGATCGGCCCACAGAATCCCAGATCTACCCAGTGGTCGGTCGGCAACGTGACTCCGGATTTATCGGACGGAGGAGTTCCTACCAGCCACTGCTCAGGAACCACTGGAACAGGATATATACCGTTTCTGTCCATGCCGGTCCAACAGTCGTTGTCCGGGTTGGAAATGGCGACCAATTGGCAAGGGTACTCAAGGCTGGGGGTCTCGCCGGAGGCCCCGATGCAGGGGATGCAGCGATTGACGAGCAGAAGGGTCGTCAGCGTCAGCGTCTTCATCCTGATTCCTCCTTACCTCCTTCACAAGGGCCCGGGCGAAGTAAGACTCCTCGGAACCAGCTTGTTGAAGGTTATTCTACAGCCTTGTCAGCCTGCCGCCAAGCAAAAATGGGAAGGGCAAGGTCCTTGCCAAGAGCGAATCCATACTGCAAAATACCCCCCATAGCCCTTGGCTGTTTGGATGACCATTTGCGCCAAGCACGACGCGGGGCGTGGGGATGGAGTTAGAAGTGCCAAAAGGGAGGTGATACGTGCCGGTATTCGAATACAGGTGTCAGGCTTGTGGTCACGTAGTGGAATTCCTGGAGAAGGGCCGTAGAGGCCCAAAGCGGGTATGTCCGCGCTGCCAAAGCCCTGACCTGAAGAAGCTGTTATCGGGTTTTGCCGTGGGCCAGAGTGCCAAGCCCACTTCGCCTCCGTGTCTATCATGCCCAGGGGGCGGCCCTTGTTCCACGGATGGCTGCACCCCGGGCCAGTGTCCTATGTCGTTCTAGAGACGGACCGCAGGGCGAAAGATCCAGCGGGATCGCAGATGGGCCGACATACCCACGGGTGCATTGGGTTCTGGGCGGGTGGGGGACTCGTGCGAAGGCTGCCTTGACTCGATCCTCCGCAACTGATCAAGGCAGTCCTGTGTCGGATGGGGCGAGGCCGTCGAACCTACCAGTGCGTGGACGCGGTCACACCACCAACCTACATAGGATTGGTGGACCTTCAAGTCGTTCTCGCTGATCCGCGTCACGATCTGCGAAAGCGGCGTTATCGCGAGCAGGGTGGTCACAAAGGCAATGACCAGAAAGCCGGTCAGAAATCCCAGCCCTCCGGCCAGGACCAGATCCAGCATCTTCGGAAAGGAGACCTTGAACTGCCCCGTCAAGAGGGCAAAGCACAGACCGTGCAGGATCAGAAAGGTCCCGATCGCCACGACCAGGACCATGATCACGCCGCCGCACGGGATATCGGTAGCGGCCGGAATGATGGACACCAGGACCGGCGTCACGAAGATGGCCAGATAGACGCTGGCCAGGACGTTGATGAACACAGAGACCATCTCATAGAAACCGATCTTCAAGGCCAATATTGCCAACATCGACCCAACCAATACCGCCAACCAGAAAAACATCGTGCTATCCCAATACCCGTTTGAGTTCATTGAGGCAGGTGACCCCTTCAGCCACCTTGCGCAGGCCCTGTTTATGGAGGTTCGATCTGCCCTTCTGGGTACCGTTCGCTCGCAACTCCTCTGCCAGCGTGGAGGTGTTCTGAGTAATGCTGGCCTTGAAGTGTTCGTCTATGAGGATCAGGTCCCCTATGGCCGTCCGTCCGTAGTACCCGGTTTGGTCGCAACGCTCGCAGCCGGCTGGCTCGTATACACTCCTGTGGTCGATCCCGCCCTTGGCCAGTTCTTTGATCTGGCTGTGAGAGAAGTTGGCGGGCTGCTTGCAGTCTTTACATAGGCACCGAAGTAAACGCTGCGACAGCAGCAGGCTCAGTCCTGATGAGATCAACAGCGGCGACACCCCCAGGTCCAGCAATCGTACCACGGCCGCGGCGTTGCTGTCGCAATGGATGGTGGCCAGGACCAGATGGCCCGTTTGCGACGCCCGCAGGGCGATTTCGGCAGTCTCCTCGTCCCGTATCTCCCCTACGCAGATCACGTCCGGGTCCTGCCTGAGGATGCTGCGCAGGGCCTTGCCAAAGGTAATGTCCGCCTTGGGGTTGATCTCGATCTGGCTGGTGTGGGGCAAGACCGCTTCAATGGGGTCCTCGACCGTAATTACGTTACGCATCAGTCGGTCGATCGCGTTTAGCATGGCGTACAGGGTGGTGGTCTTGCCGCTGCCTGTGGGTCCGCATACCAGGATCATACCCGAAGGCTTGTCCATCACTTCCCGGAGCACGACCAATTGCTTGGGAGTAAATCCTATATCTTCGAGCTTGTAGATTCCGGTCCGCTGGCTCAGCACGCGAATGGCCAGCTTCTCACCGTTGACCACACCCGCACTGGCGACGCGGAAGGATGAGGTGACCTCTCCTTTCTTGGCCGCAAAGGCGCCATCCTGGGGCCGCCTTTTTTCTGAGATGTCCATATTGGACACGGCCTTGATACTGTTTATGACCGCCTTACAGGTCCCGGCATTGAGGTCCTGGACCGTCTTGAGAATGCCGTCTATGCGGAGCCGGATGGTGTAGGTCTCATCGTCCTTGGGATCGATCAAGATGTCACTGGCCCGGCGTTGGAGGGCGTTGGCGATGATCTGCTCGGTCACGCTGAGGATGCGGTTATCCGGATGCTTGGCGTCGCCGTGGCCGTAGACCTGGTCAATCGTCCTTCCGGCTGAATCCAGCAGTTGGAGGGACGGGGCCTGGTGATGAGACGATCCGATGCGGCGACGTAGGCCAGATATGTTCGCCGCCAGGCCCTCCATGGCCGACTGCCAAAGGCTGGGTTTGGATTCCACGGATTTGTTGAGCCGGCGACAAAGGGCTATTCCCAACAGGAGAAATGGCCCGAGCACCAAGGCCCCGATCTTGGCAGCGGTCTTCCATGGCTTGGGGATAAGGCTGCTGAACTCTACTAGCTGGACGAGATACAGGCACAGATAAGCCCACAGGAGGGCCGCCACAAACCGGATCGGGCTAAACGGCAGGGAAGGCAGGCCAATGGCCTCCGACCTACCGCCATAGGTCAAACCTATCACAAGAAGGGCCATTCCTACCGCCATACGGACTCCCGACCCGGAACGCTCAGCGATCGCGTCGGATACTATAGTCGATTGTCACCTGGAAGGCAACGGTTCAGTTGTAGGGATAAGGGACAGCAGGGCTTTAGGGCTTGTCGAGGTCTTCCAGGGACCCATCTGCAAGGTCAAGGCCGGCGAAGCTGCCGGATCCCTCCAAGTCCGCCAGATCGTCGGGTTGGGGGACTGGTGCCGTTTCCTTTGCCTTTGACGGTTTGGGGGCCTTGGTCGCGGATGGAGTGGTGATCTTCGGCGGCTTGCCGTCGATCTGGAGGGCAAACAGCACAGGACCTATCTTGATGAAGTCGCCTGCATGGGCGACCTCCTCCTTGATCCGCTTGCCGTTCAGGAAGGTCCCGTTGCGCGATCCCAGGTCGCGTACCTTGAGGCTGCCGTTCTCCACGCTCAATTGGCAATGCCTTCTGGAGACCGAATCTAGGGGGATTCGTAGGTCACAGTTGCGCCTTCGTCCGATCACGGTGACGTTGCTGGGCAGGGGGAATGCCTTTTGGGCACCATTCTTGGCCAGAAATACCAGGTTTGTAGCCATTTGTCTCACCCTAATCCAACGACCAGCACATATATCAAAGATATTATACCCAAGTGATTGCCACATAGCAATCCCAGACTCCCAGGAATGCCGTCCACCTTGGCTGATGCGCCCCAAGGTCTGGCATAAGATCGCCCCCAGCCAATGGTTATGGCCAACATGGTGCTTATGTTGGTGCCCCGATCAACCGAGAAAAGCAGAGACGGGGCCAGGGGTCGCCCCATTAAAGGACCTGCCTTGACAAAGGCGATTAAACCATTATATTCACGGTAGATTCTCAAGTTGAAATCCTGGAAGAACCTATGGTGAACGTGATATTGCCCGACGGCAGCCGACAGGTCATGGTTGACGGCGCGACCGTCAAGGATGTAGCAGAACGCATCGGTCCAGGTCTGGCCAAGGCTGCCATCGCGGGCAAGGTCAACGGGCATTTGATTGACCTCTCTTGTGCAATACAAGGCGACGCCTCCATCCAGATCGTTACGCCAAAGGACAAAGAAGGCCTCCTAGTCATGCGGCACAGTTGTGCCCATGTCATGGCCCAGGCCATCTGCAGCCTGTGGCCTGCGGCCATGTTGGTGTATGGGCCGACCGTGGAGGACGGTTTCTACTACGATATCGACCTGGATGAGCCGATCCGGCCGGCTGACTTTGAACGCATCGAACAGAAGATGGCCGAGATCGTCAAGGCTGATACACCGTTCACCCGCAAGGATATGACCAGAGATCAGGCCCTGGCCAAGCTGGCTGGCGATTCTTACAAGACCGATAACGTTCGTCGAGCCGAAGGGGACGTCATTAGCTTCTACTCACAAGGCGACGGGTTTGGGGACCTGTGCCGCGGTCCCCATGTGCCCAGCACCGGTAGGATCGGGGCGTTCAAGATTATGTCCGTGGCTGGTGCTTACTGGCATGGAGACGCAAGCCAGAAGATGCTCCAGCGGGTCTATGGCACGGCTTGGCCCACGCGAAAGGATCTCGAAGAGTACCTGAATCGGATTGATGAGGCAAAGAGGCGCGACCATCGGGTGCTGGGCAGACAACTGGACCTGTTCAGCTTCAATGACGCCGGTCCCGGCTTTGCCTTCATGCATCCCAAGGGCATGGTCATCTGGAACAGCATCGTGGAGTTCTGGCATGCCGTCCACGGCAGGTATGGCTATGTGGAGATCAAGACGCCTATCATCCTCAACGAGCAACTTTGGCACCGGAGCGGCCATTGGGACAACTACAAAGAGAACATGTACTTCACCACCGTGGACGATGTCGCCTATGCGATCAAGCCCATGAACTGTCCGGGCGGGTGTCTGGTCTATCAAAGCCGCCAGCATTCGTATCGGGAGTTCCCTCTTCGCGTGGCTGAGCTTGGGCTGGTGCACCGGCATGAGGCCAGCGGCGTGATGCACGGGCTGTTTCGCGTGCGGCAGTTTACGCAGGACGACGCCCACATCTTCTGCGCCCCGTCCCAGATAGAGTCCGAGATCGTGGGAGTGATCGACCTGACGCGCGAGATCTATTGCGCCTTTGGTTTCAAGGACGTTCGCATCGAACTATCCACCAAGCCTGAAAAGCACATCGGCTCCGAAGAGATCTGGGAGGTCTCGACTAAGGCCCTTAAGCAGGCCCTGGCCCAGAGGGCCATCGCCTACCAGATCAACGAAGGCGACGGCGCCTTTTATGGTCCCAAGATCGATTTTCACATCCGCGATTGCCTGGGCCGGTCCTGGCAGCTTGGGACCATCCAGTTGGATTTCTCCATGCCCGCCAGATTCGGTCTGGTCTATACGGACCAGGACAATACGGAAAAGACCCCGGTGATGATCCACCGGGCGGTGTTAGGGTCGTTTGAACGGTTCATCGGGATCTTGATCGAGCATTATGCGGGCCACCTGCCGATGTGGCTGTCGCCGGAGCAGGTGCGGGTCCTGCCGATCAGCGAGAAGAGCAGCGAGTACGCCCTGGCCGTGCAGAAGAAGCTCAGAGAGGCAGCAGTCCGCTGCAGCAGCGATCTGTCGGATGAGAAGATCGGGGCCAAGATTGCCAAGGCCCATGGGGATATGGCTCCGTGTATGGCCGTCGTCGGTCCTCAGGAGGTACAGTCAAATACCGTCAATGTCCGCGTCCGCGGCCAGAAGGAGGGACGGGCCATGGCCGTGGACCTGTTTGTGGACGCTGTCAGACGGACGATTGCGGAGAAACATGTTGATCTGGTTTGTAGTTAGCCGTGTGAATGCCTCGGCCGTTCGAGGCGCGGATTCAGGGATCTTTTGAAGAAAGGTCAGGTGATATACAATTAGCATCCAGCAGAGATTGCGAATCAACGGGGGGATCAGAGCTCTGTCGGTACGGCTGATCGACGAGTCTAACAGTCAAGTCGGCATTGTGGCCACAGAAGAGGCGATTGTGAAGGCAAGGGAGGTCGGTCTTGATCTGGTGGAGGTTTCGCCTACCAGTGATCCGCCTGTGTGTCGGATCATGGACTATGGCAAGTGGATCTATCAGCAGAAACGGAAGCTGCGAGAGGCCCACAAGAAGAACGTCAAGCACGCCACCATGCTCAAGGAGATACGGTTGCGGCCGGAGATCGACAAGCACGATCTGGACATCAAGCTAAAGCACGGCCATGAATTCCTGGAAAAGGGGCACAAGGTGCAGTTCACGGTGTTGTTCCGGGGGCGACAGATCCTGCACAAGGATCTCGGGTATAGCGTGCTGGACCAGGTGACATCCGCACTGCAGGAAGTGGCCAAGGTGGAGCGGCCCAGTATCATGACCGGCCGACGCATGGTCATGATACTAGTGCCGAAGTAAGGCCGGTAAGTGCCTGCTAGTAATACGCTTCACGAGGCTTGACAATGGCGTGGCTCTCGTGGATAATCGGCCGTGATCGGGCTGCCTGTGTGGGTAGTCCCCCGTCATGGACGGCAAGGTTGGGAACAACTCGGCACGCAGTTGCCAGGGAGAAGATGCTATGGATCGAAGGGCCTTTCTTTTTACCGCTGCCACCACCGCTGCCGTATCAGCCGTGTCCAAGGATCTAGGGGCCCAGACACAGACCACCGCGTCCGTATCGTCTGGGAAGTTCAGACTCAAGTATGCCCCCGACATGGGTGCCTTCAAGGCACATGCAGGGGCTGACCCGATCGAGAATATCAAGTTTGCCGCAGATCAGGGTTTTACGGCCATTTTCGACAATGGCCTCATGGGTAAGCCCAAGGACCAGCAGGAGCGGATCGGCCAGGAGATGGCCCGCCTGGGCATGACCCTAGGGCCGTTTGTCATGTCCGGCGAGATGGGAAAGTCTACGCTGGTCACCAGCGATAAGGAGGTTCGCCAGGCCCTCGTGAAGCAGACCCAAGACGCCGCAGAGGTGGCCAAACGGGCCAACGTCAAGTGGGCGCTGCTCGTGCCGGGCCGCTACAGTCAGAATCTGGAGTGGGACTATCAAACGGCCAACGTCATCGAGAATCTCAAGGCCTGTGCAGAGGTAGCCGGGCCTGCTGGGCTGATCGTGGTGATCGAGCCGTTGAACAGGTGGAACCATCCTGGCCTGTTCCTGCAGAAGATCCCCCAGGCCTATCAGATCTGCAAGGCCGTGGGAAGTCCCTCAATCAAGATCATCAATGACCTTTACCATCAGCAGATAACCGAGGGCAATCTCATCCCCAATATCGACAGGGCCTGGGACGAGATCGCGGCCTTCCACGTCGGAGATAATCCGGGACGCAAGGAGCCTGGCACCGGAGAGATCAATTACAAGAACGTCTTCAAGCACCTGCAGGGCAAGGGCTATTCAGGGGTGCTTTGCATGGAGCACGGCAATAGCAAGGGCAGCGGCAAGGAGGCGGAGAAGTCCCTGATCGCGGCCTACAGGGCCTGTGACGACTTCTAGGCATTGGGCAATACATCTGAGTCATATGCAAGTGAAATGCCGGCACAAGAGCCAAAAAATCTCAGTTGGGCAGACCATCATGAAAGGGGCACATCATGCAGACGCGTCGTGATTTTTTGAAGACATCCGGACAGATGGCCTTTTCAGCAGCGGCCCTCGGCACAGCGTCCAGCCGCGTGTTTGCCGCCGGCTCAGACACCCTGCGGGTGGGGCTGATCGGTTGTGGCGGCCGCGGTACAGGGGCTGCCAATGACTGCCTGGAATCCTCTCAAGGTATCCAGATCGTGGCTGTGGCCGATCCGTTCAGTGATCGCATGAAGGGGGCGATAAACGAGATAACGAAATGGTGCCAGGGTAAGCAGAGACCGGTGGACGAGATAGTCAAGGTCCCACCGGAACGGATGTTCGGCGGATACGACGGATATCGCAAGTTACTGGCCTTGAATGACGTGGACACGGTCATAATCGCAACCCCTCCGGTCTTCAGGCCGGTCCATCTGAATGCTGCGATCAAGGCGGGTAAGCACGTGTTCATGGAAAAGCCTGTAGCAGTGGACCCGCCGGGCGCGCGCAAGGTGATAGAGGCAGGGGACCTTGCCAAGCAAAAGGGGCTGTCCGTGGTGGCGGGGACCCAGCGACGGTACCAGAAGGCCTATCGGGAGAATGCGTACGCGATCAGCCAAAGGGCCATCGGACGGATCCTTGGCGGCCGGATCTGGTGGTGCGGTGGGGCGTTGTGGAATCGTGTGCGTGCAACCAACGAAAGTGACGCGGCATACATGGTCCGCAACTGGGTCAGTTTCGTTGAGATGTCAGGAGACCATATAGTCGAGCAGCATGTGCACAACATCGACGTGGCCAACTGGTTCATCGGCAGGCCGCCCAAGATGGCCCTGGGCTTCGGCGGCCGGGCGCGTCGCAAGACCGGCGATCAATACGATTTCTTCAGTGTGGACTACGACTACGGAGAGGATGTCACCATCCACAGCATGTGCCGGCAGGTCAACGGCTGTTACGGTCGCGTCAGCGAGCACTTCGTCGGTACGGAGGGCAGCCTCGTGCCGGACGGTAAGAGGCAAGGCAAGTCTGTCACCGTGCCTGCCTTCGAAGAGGGCAACCCGTATGTGGTTGAGCATCGTGAGCTGGTCCGGAGCATCCGCGAAGGCAAGCCGCTCAACGACGCCAGACAGGTGGCCGAGTCGACAATGACGGCGATCATGGGGCGGATCAGCACCTACACGGGCCAGATGGTGAAATGGTCGGACCTGATGGAGAACCAGGAAAGCCCGCTGTACAACCTGCGGCTCTCGCCCAGCCCCGAGGACTTTGAAAAGGGCACGGTTGTGGCCCCGAAGGACGACGTGATCGCCATCCCAGGCCGGGACTAGCGCGCTTCGGTGTGGATCTCCCCGTAGGAATCGAACGAGTGCTGTGAGGACGCAGTGACGCTGTGGGCGATGGAGTGATACCGATTGCGGATTGCGGATTGTAGATTGCGGATTAGCAGGGTTTATTCCGCACACCATCCTTTCTAAGGAGATCAGCCATGTTCGTTTGACCGTCAAAGCCTGTCGCGGCTGGATGGTTCTGTGTCTGCTACCTTGGCCAGGGCCTTTCTGAACCTTTTCCGCTGTCCGCGACTGGCCCTTGCGCCAAGATACTCCTCTGTAGTCAGGGCTGCCACTTTTTCTGCGAGGGCCAGGGTAATCAACTGGTTGATGGATATGCTCTCCTTCTTGGCCAGTATCCGGGCCGTCTGATGGAGCGAGTCGGGCAAACGCAGGCTCATGGAACTCATGGCAATACTCCTATCTTCTCCAGGAACTCCTTTGGCGTAGTGATCTTGACACCAAACCGTTCCGACCCCACGAAGTCCTTCACGTTGTAGGTCACGATGTAGTCGCAGGCTGCGGCGACTGCCAATTCCAGGACCAGGTCGTCATTGGAGTCCTTCAACAAGGGACGCCAGAGATAGAATATGCTCTGGCGATGCGCTACGGTACAGACATAGTCGAGGATGTGTCCGACGTCCGCATCGGTCAATCCAATCTGCCCCAGGATCTGCCTGGAGGCATGCTCGTACTCTAAAATCAGCGGGACTGATACACACACCTGAAATCTGCCGGAGTCGATCCGAGACAACA
>Ga0315287_10002637_pt1 | contig 17073 bp, 18 predicted proteins | sample YL17G11_0_MG_FD_205037 | JGI IMG/M metagenome (GOLD analysis project Ga0315287, IMG submission 205037) | Sediment microbial communities from Yellowstone Lake, YNP, Wyoming, USA - YL17G11_0 | ecosystem: Environmental > Aquatic > Freshwater > Lake > Sediment | place: USA: Wyoming | collected...
AGGGCATGGCAGGAGCCAGAGCCATCGGGGCCTGAGGCATAAGCGGGGTCAGAAGGCGGGGTGCTGGCCGCGACGGTTGAAGCTCCTATCGGGGGCAGATCCTAGTCTCACGCCTCAGAGCGGAGGATATGATCTTGACCCGAAGCCTTACGCGAATCGTACATCGGGCGGCCAGGCCCGTTGCCCTAGCCGCTGTCGTCGCCGTCCTCGCCGCTGGTCTGTGGCAATTCGCCCTAGGCGGGCTGTTGAGCGGCGATGACTCTTCCGGCTTGGTGGCGCGAGCCACCGGCTCTCCCCAGCTCATCTACAGCGAGTTCAGCCGGAACAGCGACACCATTTGGACAGCAGCTGCCGATAACCTCTCGCAGCGACGGGCGATAGCGACGGTCGACCACGCCCCCGAATACGGCATATTCCCCAGCCTCTCCCCGGACGGGCATCGCATCGCCTATACCGTGCTCCCTCCCGATAGCGGGCAGGCCGATATCGCCGCCCCCGCTGAGGTGTGGGTAATGGACGGCAACGGCGCCGGTCGCCGGCGGCTCGCCGTCGACGCTGACCTGCCGGTCACCCCTGTCTGGGCGCCGGACAGCGGATCGCTCGTCTTCCGGCGCAGCGTCCCCCGCGAGAACGCCGCCGGCTCCTTCCAGCTAGTGCGCATCACCCTCGCGGGGGTGGAGACAGTCCTCGTGGACGCCGGCGTCGGCCTCTTCCCGGTGGGCTTCTCCCCCGAGGGGGCCACCTTTTACTATGTCCAGCTCTCCGCTGACGGCACCAACCTGGGCCGGGTAGCGGCGACCGGCGGGCCCGCCGCCCCCGTCGCCCACCTGAGCGACGACTTCGCCCGCGACTGGCATCTCTCCCCGGACGGCACCCGTCTGGCCTTCCTCGCCCCCCGCGATACAGGCGACAGGGTGTCTTACAGCGCCACCGTGCTCGACCTGGGAGGCGACAACGCCGCGCTGGTGCTTCGAGCCGCCTCCGCCGCAACTGCGCTGAGTGACGCCGATGAGTTCAACCCCATCTGGAACCCCAACGGCCGCGACCTCACGGTCGGACGCCTCGCGTCGGGAAGCGCTGGCGCGCCCGCCCTCCAGATGGCGGCTGCGGGCGTGGGGGCCGAGCGTTCGCTGGCCGCCCCGCCACAGGGGTTCGACGTCCCCCTCGCTTGGTCAGCGGACGGCGGCTACCTGGCGGTGCGTTTCTTCGAGGGCAGCTCCGTCACCAACCCCGGACGGAGCTGGGTCATGGTCGTAGGCGGCTCCAAGCGGCAGACGGTGGCGGCGACCAGCGACATCGAGGTCTTGGGCTGGCGGGATGGTGGAGGATAGACGGCCGCGGTGAAGCGTCTCGCACTGCTAGCGCTGGCGATCACGGCTTCGGGGGTCGTCTCCCTCGCCAAGCCGGCGCTGCCGGTTTCCGGCTGCTGCCTGCCCACTGCCCCCAACACCTACGAGTGCCCCGAAGACCGCGGCCTCTATCTGAAGGCGATGGACCTCGCCGCGTTCAACATGCTCTTCCCCGGCGACGAATACTTCGGACTGCCGCGCCTGGAGACCGGCCTGCGGGCGTCGAGGAGCAGCACCGAACCGGTTATCCCGCCCATCCTCCTCCGCTCGATCGGCTGGATAGAGAGCGTCATCACCCAGGCCACCCGCGCCATCCCCTACGGCGCCATCGGCCCCGCCCTCATATCGTTCGACTGCGGCCACGGCATCATGCAGGTCACCAGCGGCATGACTACGCCCCTCGGCGAGGGCGACTACGAAGGCTACGCCAGCCCCGAGCAGCTCCTGGTGGCCACCAACTATGTCTACAACATCGCCCGCGGCGCTGTCATTCTGGCCGTCAAATGGAACGCTGCTCCCGAGAACCGCCCCATCGCCGGCACCGACACCAACAGCGACCCGGCGCTGGTGGAGAACTGGTATTTCGCCGTCTGGAGCTACAACGGGTTCACCGGCCCCGGCGCCAAACGGAGCAACCACCCCATGGATCCGATCTACGGCGGCTGGCCCCGCGTCCCCTACAGTTGCGGGCCGGCCAACGACGGCTTTGGGCATAACCGGGGGAACTACCCCTATCAGGAGCTTGTCTGGGGGTGTGCCGCCCATCCTCCGGTGGTGAACGGCTCATCCCTGTGGAGCCCCTTCGAGCTGGCCTATCCCGACTTGAATGACCCCCGTTTTCGCGGCCCCCTCAACCTCGCCAACTTCGTCTCCCCCTACGCGGCGATGGACATCCCCACTCCCTACTACGCTCATCGCGACCCCACCGACAAGCCGCGGGACAGCCTGCGTGCGCAGATAGTGGGATCGCCTCAACTCGGCCTGAGCAAGACCGATGTGCGGGTGCTGGTCGGCAAGGAAAGGAAGACGATCGCCCCCCAGGAGGTGATCATCTCCAACCAGGGGAGCGGTATCCTGTCCTGGATGGCGATCCCGTCCGCGTCCTGGCTGCAAGTCAGCCCTATCGCCGGGGTAGCCGTAGGCCCGGAGCTGCCCTGCAGCCCCGGCGCTCCCTGTGAACGTGAGGCGAAGCTCACCCTCACCATCAACACTGCCGCCCTCCCAAAAGGGACACAGACGGCCAAGGTGCGCATCATATCGCCGGCGTCGGATGAGACTCAGACCATCAATGTCACTATCGCCTCCCTAACGAAGATAGGCGCGCCGGGGTTGACCAAGAACTGAACGGGGAACGGAGGAAAAAACAGGGTGCTGAAGAACTCGTAGGAGCGGGAGTACAGGGGGCAGAGCCCCCTGACAGGGGGTCTGGGGAGCCTGCCCGCCGTAGGCGGGGTGTCCCCCCAGATTTAGGAGACCAGGCCGCGAGCCGTCGCCGAAGGCGGCGTGCGACGTGGCCGAGGCGTCGAGGGACTTCTCCAGCAGCCTGAGAAGGCCTCACAGGGTGAGATCTGGCAGGGCCCGTTCAGGGGCCTTATGGTATACTCGATAGGAGTTGAGGAACGATCAGATGTTGGGAAGGATAGTTGGAGCCGTACGCCGCAATCATGCCCTGGAGCATGCTACCATCTCCATCCTCATGGGGCGTCTGGGGCCCGATACCCGGCTGGTAGGCCGGGCCACTCCAACCGGCTTCTATGTCTACGGCGACCTGCCGACAGACAAGCTTGAGGAATCGGCGAACGAGGGCTTGGCCCGTCTCCAGCGGGGGGAGGAGCGCCTCGCCGTATCGCCGCTGTGCGGGACCAACCTGGCGGCGGCGGGCATCATGGCCGGCCTTGCCTCGTTGCTGAGCGCCGGCGGCAACCGGAGCCGCTGGGAGAAGATGCCCATGGCGCTTCTCGCCTCCATGCTGGCCGTGATCGCGGCCCAGCCCGTGGGACGCTGGCTGCAGAAGCGCCTCACTACCGACGCTGACTTGCGTGACATCGAGATCGTCGGTGTGCGCAGAGCGGATGGCGGGCTGAGTCGCTACCACAAGGTGGGGACCTCCCGCCGGGCAGGGGCATAGGCTGAGTCAATCGTCCCTGTAGCTCAGAGGATAGAGCGGCTGCCTTCTAAGCAGCGGGTCGGGGGTTCGAATCCCTCCAGGGACGCCAAAGCACTCCTCAGATACAACTTCCAGACGATAACTGACATTCGCCCCTCTTACCCCCTTGACACGGCGCTGATTCAGGTGATAAGATCATCTCGACATTCAGCGACAGGAGGGGATCATGGCGATTCAGACGATAAGCATAGAGCAGGGCTTGTATTTAGACTCATTTCGTCGGGGGCTGCGAGCCCAAAATAAGAGCCCGCAGACGCTGAAGTGCTACACAGAGGCGGTTAGCCAGCTCGGTCACTTCTTGGAGAGCAAGGGTATGCCTACAACGCTGGCGGCTATCCGGCGGGAGCATGTCGAGTCATACGTTGAGGACTTGCTGGCCCGCTGGAAGCCCGCTACAGCTTCTAACCGCTATCGGGCGCTTGCGTCGTATTTCAAGTGGGCGGTTGAGGAAGGCGAGATCAAAGCCTCCCCAATGCTGCATATGAAGCCGCCGAAGGTGCCCGAAGAGGCCGCGCCCGTGCTATCGGACAAGCAACTGCGGGCGATCCTTGATACCTGCAAGGGTAACAGCTTCGACGACCGGCGTGACATGGCGATCCTCAGCGTCCTCTTAGACACCGGCCTCCGACGGGCCGAGCTTGCGGGGCTGTCTGTCGAGGACGTTGACTTTGGCAATGACAGCGCGGTGGTCTTGGGCAAGGGCGGACGCCGCCGAAGCGTCGCCTTTGGGCGGAGGGCGGCAAGGGACATCGACCGTTACATGCGGGTTCGTAGCACCCACCCCCAGGCGGCCTACACTGACGCGCTGTGGATCGGCAAGCGGGGCCGATTGACCCCCTCCGGCGTCTATCAGGTAGTGCGCGACCGTGCGGCCCAGGCGGGCCTCGAAGGCGTACACCCCCACCTATTCAGACATTCCTTTGCGCACGCGTGGCTTGCCGCTGGCGGTCAGGAGAGCGACCTTATGCGCTTGGCCGGTTGGCGCTCTAGGGCGATGTTGACGAGGTACGCCGCCTCGACCGGAGAGGAACGCGCCCGCGAAGCACACAGGCGCTTCTCGCCCCGAGACAAGCTATGAGTAGACCTGAAACACCCAAAGAATCACGCAAGGCAGTAGAGCAGCGGTTAGGCGATAGATTGTCTGACGGGGTATGGGAAGAAGTATCCGCTGGCCGGATTTTCTACGTTCCGCAGAGCGAAGCCGACATCGACGAGATGGTAGAGGCGGCAGAGCGCCACCCGAGCAGGGTAGTGGTAGCAGCGGCTCAGAAGCGGATGAGTTTTGCCGCCGACGTTCAGAGGCTACAGGGCCAGATTCGTGTTCACAGTCCCGAACACGATAGCCTAACGATCCAAGCGCAGGCGCTCGCGGCCACGTGTAATCTTAACCATCTAGTTGAGGGGAGCGATTGGGCGGCGCTGCTAACGGAGACGGGCTCGTGGACACCCGCCAAAATCGAGGGGTTCCACTTACAAATAGGACTGGCCTTTCACGTAAACCTAGCTATCAACTGGCTGGCGCAGCGTTATTGCATACCCTGGGTCTTTGCGGCGTACGCCTTGTGTGGCCTTACGGACGCGGCAAAAATGCCGTTGGACATCCTCACCAAAGGGGAAGGGATACGGCAACCCGAGCGGTGCCTGCCCACTACGGTGAAAGGCTGGGCGAAACGCGCACAGCGCATAGACAACGAACCCGAGATGAAGACGAGGTTCGTTGACATTAGGGGGTTCCTGCGGATACGGCGGGATGCGACGCAGGGGCTATTGTGGCGCATGATGAGTACAAATGACGCGCTATGGGAAAACTGGGAGGAGGGAAGGATCGATTTCATGAAACTGTGGGGAAGCTGGGAGAAGGGACGAATCGAATATGAGACGCTGACCCGCCTTTGGGTAGACACGGGTAGGGGGGCTAGGCCCAGGCACTTCGACGACTGGCGATCCTTCCGTCAAGCCGCCCTTGAGGTCGCCGCCCGACTCTGGCGATACCGTGCGCGGGCCGAGGAACGGAGGGGTTCTAGATAGCACAGCCGTAGAGTACTCAACTTTCGGGGAAAAGCGGGCCAATCGGCTCGCTTTTTGATTACCTATCATGGAGCCATGACCGTTTTGCTAACGCTACAAGTGCCAACAGAAGACTGGAGTGGAAGCCAAATCCTCGCCGCCACCGCCGACGAAGCGTTGATTCGCCAATTTTGTGAGGCAATCCTGACCGAGCGGCGCGAGGAGGCCGAGCAACTGGAAGACCCAGGGGCACGGGAGATAGCTCAGTTGAAGGTAGAGCAGGTCAAGGCACGAATCGACCTGGCGCTAGGGACAAAGGGGGAATAGGTGATGATCTCGGATGACCTTCGGGCCACGCGGTCGCTTGCAGGCAGAATCGGCTCCGCCGTCCAGCGCAGCCGCCACGACCCCCGCGAATACACGTTTGCGGGACGTAACGCCTTCTTGCGGAGGTTCTGGCCCGACGATCCCGCGCTGAGTCCTGCTGAGGCCGAGGCGAGGGCGAAGGCGGGGCTTAAGGCGCATATGTTGAAGCTGGCGCTGGCGTCTGCAAAGGCGCGGGGCGCACGGTTGGCCGCAAGGCGGGAGACCGCTCGTAGAGTCGCCACCATCGGGAAAGAGAGGCGGGACGATGGCTGACAGGAATGATTGCGCCGTCGCGGGGAACGACGGCGCGGGCGGGAACGGGGATACGCCGATTGTCTGCCCCAAGTCTACTCCGCGTTGTGTTAACCCGTCAACACTACGACCGGCCCGAAGCATATGTCCCGTCTGCGGGCAGCGTTGGTCGTCTCCCCCCAACCTACCGGACGGACAGGCAACAGCTTGCCCCACTTGCCGAACTGTGCAGGTTCCGACCGTCGAGCCGCCGGATGAGCGATACTGGCGATGGGCGGTAGGAGGTGGATAGGTGGGCGACGGATGCTGCGCCGAATGTGGTGCGCCCGGTGCCACCTTCAGTCATAGAGACAGTCGGTATCTCTGCGGCCCCTGCTACCATGCCGCCGGTAAGCCGAAAAGCACAGCTACCGCCGCCCCTGAGAGGGTAGACATCACCCCCTACTTCGAGGGCGGGCCGCGCATCGACCGCGAGCAGGTGCTAGAGGTAGTCAACCGCTGGCTACAGATCGGCGATGTGGAGGCGGTCGACGTGATCATGGCCGTTGCCATCGCTATCTACTTGCCCGGCGATCCGCTTTGGCTCCACGTAGTAGCCCCACCTGGAGGCACCAAGAGCGAGCTCCTGCGGGCTCTACAGGGCCACAAGGTAGTCAGCATCTCCACCTTGACGCCCCAAACCCTTATCAGCGGGCTCAAAGGCCACGGTGAGGATATCGACCTACTCCCAAAGCTCGACGGGAAGCTACTGATCATCAAGGACTTCACCAGCATTCTCAGCAAGAAGGGAGAGGATCAGGCGGCCATCTTCGCCGATCTCCGCGAGTCATACGACGGCTACCTGGAGAAGAGCTTCGGGTCCGGCGTGGGTATCAAGGGGTACAAGTCCAGCTTCGGGCTCATAGCGGGCGTTACACCGGCCATCGATATGTTCAGGACCGTTCACGCCTTGCTGGGGGAGCGATTCCTGCGGGTCAACGTTGTCGGCGACGAACAGGGCGCCGTCAACCGCTCCAGCGAGCTTGAGGGCCAAGAGAAGCCCATGCGGGAAGAGATGGGCAGAACTATCGGCGGCTACCTTAGCAGGGCTGGGGAATGGATTGACGGCGATATCCTGGTGGAAGATCGCTTCCTTCACCAGCTCCGGGCACTGGCGCAGATCACGGCTGCCTTGCGCTCCCCCGTAGCACGCGACCGTCAGCACCACGTCCTGTATCACCCTCAACGCGAGATCGGGACCCGCTTGGTCAAGCAGCTCCAGAAGCTCGCAAAGGCGCTCGCCAACTGGCGAGAACGCATGATCGTCAGCGCCGAAGACTATGCGGCGGTTCGGCGCGTTGCCCTCGATGGCATACCCAGCGGTCGGTCTGCCATACTCGGCGCCCTCCTAACTGCCGACGGCTGGCTAACAACAAAGCAGGTGGGCCAGGATACCAACCAGGCGACAGAGACGGCAAACGAGCACCTTCACGATCTTTGGATGTTAAAGATCGTGATGCGCGACGGTGATGCCGCCTATTCCTGGGCCGTCACAGACGATACCCGCCGACTGCTGGAGCGGGCAGCCGTCGACCTACGCACGCAAAACACCCCCCGTCAGCGCGAGGAGGTGACGCCGTGAGCCCATCTACTAATGGGTCTAGCCCTACAAGACGAACCAGTGCCGACATCGAGCACTTGCGCCGGCTACTCAGGGATGTTGTCGCCGAGCAGCGGCCCATGACTGTGCGCCAAGTGTTCTATCAGCTCGTGAGTCGCGGCGCCATCGCCAAGACGGAGAACGAGTACAAGCAGACGGTGATCCGCCTGCTGGGGGAGATGCGCATGGCCGGAAGGATACCCTTCGGCTGGATCGCAGATAACACCCGGTGGATGAGGAAGCCCACCACGTATTCATCGCTGGAGGAAGCCCTACTAAGGACGGCGAGCTTCTATCGCCGAGCCCGCTGGGATGAAGGGGATGCTTACGTCGAGGTCTGGTGTGAGAAGGACGCGCTGGCCGGCGTTCTCTATGACGTGACCTCTGAATGGGACGTGCCGCTCATGGTGACGCGGGGATACCCTTCTCTGTCCTACTTGCACGAGGCGGCAGAGGTGATTGCGGAGCAGGACCGACCCGTCTATCTGTACTACTTCGGGGACTATGACCCGTCCGGCGTAGACATCGCCCGCAACACTGAGGCCCGCCTACGCCAATTTGCCCCCGATGCGGAGATGCATTTCGAGGTGCTAGGCGTTACTCCCAAGCAGATTGCCGAGTGGAACCTGCCCACGCGCCCCACGAAGCGCGGCGACTCCCGATATGCCGGCTTCCGCGGCGAAAGCGTAGAGGTCGACGCTATCCCGCCCGACACCCTGAGAAACCTAGCTGCTGATGCCATTGCCCAGCACGTAGACCCGGCTGCTATCGAAGGACTAGAGGAAGCCGAGCATGACGAGCGCAAGCTGCTGAAATACTTTGCACGCGAGGCGCGGGAGGCCGTTAATTGCTAACTTTCCTTCTCACGTACGCAAAATACCCTGGGCAAACACCAGAAAATATAAAGGGGGTCCTCTTGGAGTGCGTCTACTGGGGGTACTTTGCGTACGTGGCCCTACCAGCAGATACGGAGGCTGACGATCATGACAGCCTGGCGATATAGGCGCTGTCCTGAGTGTCGGGCGACTTTCCCGGCGGGAGAACTCCGGCCCTTGCGTTACGGCGAAGGCCATTGGCACAAGCAGGGCGGTTCCTTGCGGCGCTGCCCCAGGTGCGGGTTCGTCGCCTTTACGCAACGGTTCGCGGTAGTGGCCGACAAGCGCCCGCCGGCGTCCTACTCCATGCTGAACTGACGCCTGTCTACGCGCACGCGCACGTGAGTGCGCCTTTGTTGTTGCGGGCATAGTGTGGCTGCGCGGGGATGGGTCTTTCAGACTCGCTATCAGGCAGCCGTAGTATAACCGGCCACCTTAGCGGCCCCGCTTCAAAGTCCCCTATCTACCAAGTGCCGATTTCGGCCCGCAATCGGCTGTTTTTAGGGCATGGCCCCCCAATATCACACGATTAGCCCTGTTGCCCGTTAAACGTTAGGGAGCGTGCGCCCCTTCGTCAGCAGGCGGCGCGAAGGCGTTTCGGGCGCTGACGAGGATCGTGGCGGCGCTTCATGGCCCTGTTGGGCTGTGTCCAAGCCGTCGATCATATCCTTGAGAGACAGAAGGAGGGCTAAGCATGCGTAAGTTGATAGTGCTGGCGATAGGCGCAACGGTTGTCGCCTGGGTGGTCAACAGGCTGCTGCAGGCGCAGGAGGATGAGCTTGCCTCGTCAGTGATGAGAACGCCGCCCGGCGAGCGCGCAGTCGGTGGCTCGCTCTCTTGGGGCGTTGCGCCTCAGTCCGTCGCACCGTCACGGGACGCCACCCATGACGACGCGATACCGGCCCGCGAGGAAGACCTCACCGCTCTCGCGGCGAACCTCCCTCCTGAACAAGTGGCCCCTCTCCAGAAACCTCCAAACGTGTCTGACTTTGAATCCTTCCAAGGACGCCGCGCTGAGGAGTCAAAGACAGGCGATGGTACGTCTGCGCCGGCGAGCCAGGATGCAAATGCGCGGATGAAGCGAGCGGGGGAAGGTCTCGACCAGCTCCGCCAGGGGCTGCTAGAAGAAGACGAACGGGATAACAGGAGCGCGGTGTAGGCATCGCTCGGTGCGCGAACCTACCGTGACACGTCGGTCCCCCTCGCATGCGCGCACGAGAGTACGCCTTTCTTTTCTTTACGGGCGTAGCGTGGGCGTGGAGAGATGCGTCTTTCCGAGTCTGTCGCCTATCCCGCTAGTGTCTACGGCCACCCGGGCGTCCCCTCTGCAAAGTCCCCTATCTGATAACCCCTTGATTAGCGGCAAGAATCGCCCGTTTTTAGGGTGTAGACCCCCATAATCCACAGAGCTAGCCCTGTTGCCCGTGAAAGGTTAGGGAAGACGCGCCCCTTTGTCAGCAGGCGGCGCTTATAGTTTCGGGCGCTGACGGGGCTCTGCGAGGCAAGGCGCGGCATTTGCGGCGGTAACCCTACCCTTTTTAGCTATGGGGGTTGCCTGCGAAGCGACTAGACTGATATTTCACAGTAGAGGCGTCCCCGTTCAAGAAGCCGAACTCCCTCTCCAGGCATAGGCTGGGAGTACCTCATCTTGCTGCCCCCAACTTGCGATCCTTCGGTGCACGGTGTATTCTTGGCACACTCACGAGTTCTTGGCGCGGACTGTTCCCCGGACTCCTCTTGCCCTTGACCCGCTGCCTATCACGCAGAGGGTTGAGTGGTGCCCTCTAGATACGGATGGAATACTCGCACCCCCACAGTGGTGGCGTTCATGGGGGCAGGTCAAGTCACCAGGGCCCTGACTCAGCAGCCTCCACAGCAACAACGGCTTCAACCTCAACGCCGAACAAGCGAAATCGCCCCGCGCATCGCGTCGAGCGATTCTGTCAGCGAACCCGGCTACGACTTCGCTCAGCCCTCATAGATCGCGACGGAGATGTTGTCAGGTCCTCCCCGCGCGTTGGCGGCCGCGACCAGTTGGGTGGTCGCTTCGTCTGGGGACGTCGCCTGAGCAAGTCCGACAATCTCCTCCTCTGGCACGACGGCGTGCAGCCCGTCGGAACAGAGGAGAAGCCGACTACCAACGAGCATAGCCACAGGCCCGACGACATCGACATCAACCGATTCATCACATCCCAAGCAACGCGTGATGACATTGCGGCTGGGACTTCGGCGAGCTTCCCCCTCACTGATGACACCCCGACGAACCTGCTCCGCGACGAGCGAATGATCTTGGGTGAGTTGCGAGATGACGATTCCGTCGAGCAGGTACGCGCGGCTATCACCAACATTGGCAATCCACGCCTCACCACCCAGTATCATGGCCGCCACGAGGGTGGTACTCATTCCCTCCAGATTCGGATCGCTTTGGCCGCGCTCCCACAGATCGCGATTGATGGCCTGCAGCGCCATAGACAACGCGTGCTGTGGGTTGGCAAGCGATACCGAGGCCAGGTACACGGAGAGACCATCAATGGCGCTGACGCTGGCGACCTCGCCCGCACGGCCACCGCCCACCCCATCTGCAACGGCGAGAAGCGAAGCGCCTCCGGGCAACGCCACGGCCAGAACGGCATCCTCGTTCTTGCGGCGCTTTCGGCCTCGGTCGGTTGCAGCAGCTAACATGTGAATGCCGCAGGGCACGCCCTTCGTTCTTTGCTTTGCCGGGAGAAACGGTGAGGCTGCCCGGGATGTCGGAACACTAGCGTGAGCATGAGAGACACTTACCTTACCGCAGAGTAGCGGAAGTCCCCGATTAGGACGTAGTGAGCACCGTCGCCGGTGATGAGCGCGTAGGTGTGGGTCTCGATGAGTGGCAAGGATGTATCGTATGCTTTGCCGGACGCCGCCGGGACCTCCGTCACCGACTCCAGGGGAACCCGGCCAAGATCAAGAATCCCACGAGCATGAATCACAACCTCGAAATTCCAATAGCTCGAACGCGAAATCCAAATGTCAGGATCGCTGCTAACTGCGGTCCCGGTGGAGAAACTGAATCCGGCTTTGGAAGAGTCACAGTCATGCAAATCCGCTCGCCCCCGTTGAACCGACTCCGAGTCGAAATTCCCATAGACAGTTGGATCGTACTTATAATTGAAACCACGACTCTCCCATATAGGTGTCGTGTAGGTGACGTCCTTAGATAAGCTGGTCTTCCCGGTCGTACTCAAGATCGTAGCGCGGAAATGATAAGTTGTGTCGCATTCAAGACCCGCGATCTCAAAATACGCCCACGCTTCGTTGGAATCTGTCGGTATTGGGATCGCCTGATGTAATCCGTACGCCGTACTGTCACCGTAGTCTAGTGCTACTGACGCGGCACCTATGTTGGATATGAATACCTTAGCCGCTACGCTAGTGGCGGTGCTGCCGACCAAGTCCACAGCGATGGCAGGATCCGGTTCGACGGATGCTGTCTGGGAATTTGTTGTAGGTAGGGGTGTCTCCAAGGGCTCAGGCGTCGCTGACGCGGGAGGGATGGTTTCCGCCGCCAAGGGTGTCAGGCTTGGAAGCGGGGTCACGTGCGATGTGGCTTGCACTCCTGCGGAGCTCGTCGCCACACTGGTAGTCGATTCCGCCAGAACAGCCTTGTATCGACTGTGCTCGCCACCAGAGCGCGATAGAAGAATGCCGAAAGCGAGGACCATTGGCACCAAGACGCCCGCCAATCCAGCTGCGAGCAACCGGCCAGACGGCGCTACGACCCGGTGACGTATCCGGCCGCCCAAGGCATCCAACAGTTCTGCCGCCGATTGAAAACGTTGCTCTGGCTTCTTTCGCAGGAGTATCGAGACGATGGTGGAGAGGCGTCGGTCGGAAGCTCGGATCTCGCGCAGATCCGGCCGCTCCACCTGATGCTTCCGTAGGGTGGAATACGGGGTATCTCCCTCGAAGGGGAGGTGACCGGTCACCATGTGGTAGGCCATTATGCCTAGCGAATACAGATCGGAGCGCTCATCAGCACGACCCTCCCACACTTCGGGGGCGGCATAGCTGACGGTTCCCAGGAAGCCGGCCGCTGGTGTGATGGTGCTCGCGCCCCATACCTTCGCTACTCCGAAGTCCGTTACTTTGACCGTCCCCGTTCTGTCGATCAATATGTTCCCGGGTTTTATGTCCCGGTGGACCACCCCGTGAGCCGAAGCGGCCTTCAGTGCTCTGGCGACATCTGCCGCTATTCGCCTAGCCTCCTCTGGGAGAAGCTTCCCCTCGCGTCGGAGCCGCTGGAGAAGCGACTCACCCTCCACTAGCTCCATGACCAGATACTGCTGGCCGCCATACACACCGAACTCGTTCACCCGGACGATGTTTGGGTGATCGAGTTCGGCTGCGATCCTTGCCTCGCGCTCCAGTCGGGATACATAGTCAGGCTCTACGAGATGCGAATGGAGGATCTTGACCGCGACCTCTTCGCCGGTGATAGTGTCGCGGGCATGGTATACGGTGCCCATGCCACCGGCACCCAAGCGTTCCAGGAGTTCGTACTCGGCGATTCTCTCACTCATGCGTACCTCACGCGAGGCACGGCTGTGCCGCAGCCCTCCGAAGACCGGTGCGGTGAACGCCCGAGCGGCACGCAGAGGTCGTGCTCAGGGACGCACCGCCCCTGGGTCTGCCGCCATCACGTACACATGCTTGCACGTGCCGGCCGTGGCGCCCTCCTATTTAGCGGCGCCCCTTTTCGCATAGTAGATCTCGTAGTTGCCGGGGGTGTTGTCGCCCCACATCACATACACGTTGCTGGAGCCGTCGACCGCAATCGATGGCCATATGGAATCGCCGGACGTGTTCGATACGTTCGTTAGCCCGGACCAGGAGCCCGCCCGCGGCTTCGACACGTACTCTATCTCGCGTGATGACGCTGAGCCTTCTTCCCAAACCGCGTGCACCGTTCCGATAGAGTCGACTACTATCCTGGGCTCGTACGAGTCCCCTGAGGTATGTGATATGTTGGCTGGCGTACTCCACGCCCCGCCCTTGTTGGTCGCATAGTAGATCTCGCCGTTTCCCCCTCGGTCGTCCACCCAAACAGCATATGCGGCCCCGCTGGAATCCACCGCGATAGCGGGCTCCAGTGCGGAGCTGGACGAGTCGCTGATAATTTGCAGGCCCGACCAAGAACCGCCTTTTGGCTTCGACCTATACGCTACTCCGAGGTTGTCCCCCTGGTTCAGTTCATAGCGTTGGACAAGGTGAACGGTGCCGTTCGTGTCGACGGCAATCTCAGCGTTGGATGTGCTCGGCCAACCCCAGTTGCCTTCGTCAAGGTCGCCGCACGTGCCAGCCCAGGAAGAGACGCTGGCCGGCTTGTAGCAGTAGTAGATGTCGCCCGCCGCGCCCATGGCCTGCGACCATATCACGTGCAGATCCCCATTGGTCTCGGCAGCGATGTAAGTCTCGGGAGAGAACAACCATGTCGGGTAGATGTTCACCGGAAGAGCCGACCAAGAGCCGGACGCCGGCTTTGTAGCGTAGTACGGGTCACCATCTCCCTCAGTCTGATCCGTCCAGATAGCGTGCAGAGTGCCGCTGCCATCCACAGCTATCGACTGGGAGAAGCTGTTCCCCGCAGTATTGGAGATGTTGAGAGAAGCCGAGGGCACTCCGTTTTCGACCGCGGAGTAGTAGATGTCTCCGCCCTCTGTCCACAACACGTGAGCGCCCCCCGAATCATCGACAACGAAGTTGGGCTGGAGGGAGCCTCCGCCCGAGTTCGACACGTTAACCGGCGCGGACCACCTAGCGGTCGGGTTGGCCGATGGGTTGGATGTGGGGGTCGGGCGCACCGGCGTCGCGGATGGCGGGGGAGTGGATACCGGCGTTGGAGCTGGCGCTGCTGGACTGGGCTCGCCGACAAGCATTGGCTCTGGAACCGACGTGGGGGTTGGCGCTGTTGGACTGGGCACACCGAAAAGCATTGGCTCCGGGACCGACGTGAGAGCTGGCGCTGTCGGACTGGGACGTGTGACCAGCGTTGGGCCTACAACCTGCGCATGCTGCTGTGTGCTGACCCGCGTTGACTGAGGCGCCCCGCCGCCCGCCGTCCCTTCGTCCCTTGCCGGGCTCCCCACGGAACCGGCGTCATGACTTGAGCGGGCAAGAACAATGCCAAGAACGAGCGCGATCGAGAGCAGGCAGCCCGCTGCGCTAGCGGCTACCAGCCTAGAGGGTGACAGCACGAACCGGCGGCTTATCCGTCCTCCCAAGGCGTCCAGCAACTCGGCCGCCGATTGGAAGCGTTGAGAGGGCTTCTTCTTCAAGAGAATAGACACGACGCGCGCCAGGTCCTTGTCCAAGGCGCTGATCTCACGGAGATTCGGTGTCTCAACCTGGTGCTTCCGGAGAGTGGAATAAGGCGTGTCTGCTTCGAATGGCAGGTGCCCGGTGACCATGTGATAGATGACGACACCAAGCGAGTAGAGGTCAGAGCGTACGTCTACTCGACCATCCCAGACTTCAGGAGCAGCATAGCTTACGGTTCCCAGGAAGCCTGCGGCTGGCGTGATAGTACTTACGCCCCATACCTTCGCTACTCCGAAGTCCGTTACTTTGACCGTTCCTGTCTTGTCGATCAGGATGTTGCCGGGCTTTATGTCCCGGTGGACAATGCCGTGAGCCGAAGCGGCCTCCAACGCTTGGGCGACCTCTGCCGCAATCCGCCTGGCCTCTTCGGGGGGGAGCGTCCCTTCGCGTCGGAGCCGTTGGAGAAGCGACTCACCATCCACTAGTTCCATGGCCAGATAATGCTGGCCGCCGACTACACCGTACTCGTTCACTCGCACTATGTTTGGGTGATCGAGTTCGACTGCGATCCTTGCCTCGCGCTCCAGTCGGGAGGCATAGTCAGGTTCAATGAGATGGGAATGAAGGAGCTTGACCGCCATTTCCTCACCGTTGATAGTGTCGCGGGCATGGTATACGGTGCCCATCCCACCGGCGCCTAGGCGCTCGAGAAGCTCGTAGTGAGCAATCTGTTCCATTGTGCTCCCCCCTCGAGATGCGAGCGTTCTAAGGGCCGCTGAGACTAGCCATGGTAGGCACTCGAGCGGTCTCGAACCTCTTGCCTGTTGTGTGCCAGGGATCATAGACTATGCCAGGGTCGCTGTAAAGGAAATACCTCTGACGCTTTACTGACAAAGCCGTCCGCGTGTCAGGAACACCACGTGGAAAATGGAGGAACCCCGTGAGCAAGACAGTGACTATCATCCTTGCCTCTGGAGACAGCCGCACCTTGCGCCTCGGCAAACCCCTCATCCTGATTGGCCGGACTGACGACTGTGACGTCCGCATTGAGAGCCAGGCCGTGTCCCGCCGGCACGCCGAGTTGACGTGCCGCGAGGACGGGGTCTGGGAGATCCGAGATCTGGGATCCCTGAATGGCGTCCTTGTCAACAACCGTCCGGTCGAGAGCGCCAGGGTGTCCGAAGGCGATGAAATCCTGATTGGGGACGCACGCCTGTACCTCGGAACTCCCCCTGCCGACGATTCCACAGTGCGTCTGGTAAGGGAGGCCAGGCGCGGCCTGTGGCTCGACCCCAACACACGCTGTCTCCGTCGGGAGCAGGAATTCGTGGGGGAGCGTCTGGGTCCCCTCGAGTATGCCCTCCTCAGGTTGCTCGCCCAAGCCGGCGGTCAGGTGGTGGAGCGGAGCGTCCTGGAGGAGACACTGTGGGGTGCAGACGCGTACGACGATAACGCACTTCATCAACTGGTCCGCCGAACCCGCGAGAAGATACATGACAACCCCAAACAGCCGGAGGTCCTCCTGACCCTGCCGGGAGTCGGCTACCGCCTCAACCTTGGAGCAGAGCGCCCCGAGCGCTAATCGCGCCGCATTCGGGCGAGTTCAGAGCCGTCAAGGTCGAGTCTCATGCGCGATGGAGCGCGCTTCTTCAGGGAAAAGCTTCCCACGCTCGCTCAATATCTGGGCCAGCGTCTTTCCCTCGACTTACTCCATCGCGAGGTAGTGCTCATCGCCGTCGCGGCCGAAACCGAGGAGACGCACGGCATATGGAGTATCGAGAGCCAACGTGATGCGCGCTTCTCGTTCGAAGTGTTTCACTTGTTCCGGGTCGTCGGGTAGGTAGGAGTGAAGAACCTATAACGCAACTGTCCCGCCTGTGCGCTCGTCCTGGGCCTGGTAGACCGTACCCATGCCCCCTGCGCCGATACGCCGGAGAAGAACGTAATGTGATATCCGACGTGAGGGACCGTCCATGGCTCGCCCTCGTCAGAATCTGGCGGGGAAGTGTCTAGTTCCTGTTGTTCGGTTCGTGGCCCGTTCGCGTCCTACCACAGAGGAACGCGGTGGCCTTTTCCAGAGCGCTCCCGACCCTACTAGCGTTGGAAAGAGGCGCTTAG
>Ga0315287_10002638_pt1 | contig 17070 bp, 14 predicted proteins | sample YL17G11_0_MG_FD_205037 | JGI IMG/M metagenome (GOLD analysis project Ga0315287, IMG submission 205037) | Sediment microbial communities from Yellowstone Lake, YNP, Wyoming, USA - YL17G11_0 | ecosystem: Environmental > Aquatic > Freshwater > Lake > Sediment | place: USA: Wyoming | collected...
GATCCGAGGCTACCGATGTGACGGGCACTGGCCGAGTGTGCGGCGTGTCGGCCAGCAGGCTTCCTATTGTCACAACCCGGTCGACATCGAGCTCGAAGGCCAGACCGATGATCTCGTTGATGAACGTACGCCAGCGCATGCTCGGTTCGATCCCGCGGACGATGACCAGGTCGGGCCCTCCGGGAACGGCTACCGCAAATGCTGTGGTGGCTGGCCAGGTGATCTCCCGGACACCCCGCTCACCTACTGAGATGACGGGACGGTTGACCTGGAAGTCGTAGTAGTCCTCGGGATCGACGTCAGCAAACCGCTGTCCGGGAAACTCACCCAGGACGTGGTCGATCAGACCCGTTGCTGCCTCGGCTGCGTCGTTCCAGCCCTCAAACGCAGCGATGAGCACCGGCTGGTTGAGCGGCGGTAGCCCCTCAAGCTCGATCATCGACCCCTCCTTGCAGACCACGCCAGCGTACGCCGACCAGCAATCGCCATGGAGGGCGCCGCACCGAGGGCGGCAGGGAGGCGACGCGGATCACTTGGGTATCGTGCGGCAACGATGACCACCGGATCCGCACTCCCGCTCCCACGTCCACTGGAAGCCGTTCTGTTCGACATGGACGGCCTCCTTGTCGACACCGAGCCACAATGGTTCGCTGCCGAGAGCGCTACCGTTGAGCAGCTCGGTGGAACGTGGGGAAAGCAGCAGCAGGTCGACCTGCTCGGCAGCAACTTGCCAGTGGCGGCGCGCTACATGATCGAGCACACAGAGAGCTCCTTGGACACGCCGACGGTGATGGCGATGCTGCTCGAGAACATGACCAGGCAACTGAGCGGTCGCGTCACCTTCCAGCCAGGTGTGCTCGATCTGCTCGGGGCGCTTGTCGCCGCCGATGTCGAACTCGCCCTAGTCACGTCATCGGTGCGCGTGCATGTGGACGTCATCCTTGCTCACCTGCCGAACCAGCCGTTCCGTCACCAAGTTACCGCTGATGACGTCAACAACCTCAAGCCTCATCCCGAGCCGTATCTCAGCGCACTCGAGCTGCTAGGGGTTAGCGCTGCGCGTTCGGTGGTGCTGGAGGACAGCCCGGCGGGGGTTGCCGCTGCGGAGGCCGCCGGGTGCCATGTCGTGGCGGTGCCCAGTGTTGTCCCAATTGACTCCGCGCCGAACAGGTCGGTCGTCGCCTCGCTCACAGAGGTCGATGTCGCAATGCTTCAGGGACTCGTTACTCGGTCGTAATGGCTTTCAGGACGTCGAGCCGGGCGGCACGCCTCGCTGGCCAAGCCGCAGCAAGCGCACCGACGACCATCGCGATGACGAGGTACAGGACGAGCGCGGGCCAGGGGACCTTCAGCACATCGATCCCTTGGTCAGCCAACGTGCGCTGGAGGGCGCTGGCAAAAATCACTCCGAGGACTACGCCGAGGATGGCGCCGAAGAGCGCAATGACGACTGACTCAAGAACCACCATCCACCGCACCTGCCATCGGCTGGCACCCACGGCTCGCAGCATTCCTATCTCTCTGGTGCGTTCAAGAACGGATAGGAAGAGGGTGTTCACGATCCCAAGGATGGCAATGATGATGGCCAGTCCCAGCAACGCGATCATCACACTGAGCAGGGTTTGGACGTTGGACTGCACCTGTTCCTTAAGCTCGGCCTGGCTTTGCACGGTGACGCCCGGGTAGGAGGTGAGGATCTCCTGGATGTCGCTCTTCAGGGCGTCGAGATCTGCGCCTTCGTCTGCCTTGACGTAGACAAAGGTGTCACCGATCCTGACGCCTGCGTCTTCTAGCGCCTGGTTCGTGATCGAGTATCCGGTGAAGAACCCGGCTGGCTCGTAGAGCCCAACCACTTCGAACGAGGCCGGTCCGCTGGCGAAGGTGAACGTGACCTCGTCGCCAACCGCGAGGTCGGAGTTCGTTGCCGTTGTCGTATCCACGATCACGCCCGTGTCGGACAGGTCGTTCAGTCCGCCTTCGGTAAAGGTGAGATTTAGAACGTCGGCGATCGTGGCCGGGTCGGAGGTCCCCACGAATGTCGTTGGCGGACCTTCGTTCCCTGTGGGTTTGGCGATGGAATCGGCAGCTATCTGGGCCTGGGTGAACGTAGTGCGCGATACCACGGACACATCTGGTAGCTGTTCGATCTCATCGGCAACGGCCCGTGGGAAGGGGCGCTGCGTGTCGGTGGCCACGATGAACTCAGCGCCGATGACTCGATCGATGGCAGCATTAAGTGAAGCGGTGATGGATGACGCGAAAATGGTGAGGGCGGTGACGAGGGCTAGCCCGATCATCAGCGCCGAAGCCGTCGCGGCCGACCGTCGCGGTTGCCGGGAGGCGTTGTCCACCGCAAGTCTGCCAACGGTGCCGACCAGGCGTGGCAGCGGATATCCGAGGCTCCTCGCTACCGGGGCGGCCAGAACCGGACTGAAAGTGATGGTGCCCGTCAGAAGGAGGAGCACGCCGACGCCTACCAGAGAAGCCCCCGACGAACCGCCATTGGCCACTCCTGCCATCAGGGCTCCAGCACCGATCAGAATCTGGATGCCACCCAGCAATGCACGGACCGTCAACGCCTTGGTCGGGAGGGTTGCGTCGTCACGGAGTGCCGCAACTGGCGGAATCTTCGACGCCCGGCGAGCGGGGAACCAGGCGGCCACGCCGGTGAATGCGACACCAAGAGCGATTCCGATCGCGAAAGTTCGTGGTTCGAGTTGAAGTGGCGTACTGCCAAGCTCAAGCCCGAACTTCCCGAAGAACCAGCGCAGCAGGTAGACCACCCCGATGCCCATGATGCAACCAAGTACAGAGCTCACGGCCCCTACGAGCAACGACTCAGCAAGGATCGACCGAGTCACTTGTCCTCGGGTCGCGCCAACGGCTCTGAGCAGTGCCAACTCGCGAGTTCGCTGGGAGATCAGCATCGAGAAGGTGTTGAGGATCAGGAAAGAGCCGACAAAGAGCGCGATCAGGGCGAACACCAGCAGGATGATGTTGAAGAACGAGAGCGCATCGGTGATATCCGAGGCCGCCTCGTCAGCCGCCTCTGCGCCCGTCTTCACCGTGGCGCCCGGCCCGGTGACGGCAGACACCTCGTCGGCGAGTTGCTGTTGGGTCACTCCCGCAGCGGCGACGACATCGATCTCGGTATACCCGACCTCGCCGTCGAGAAGCACCTGCTGCGAGGTCTTGGTGTCAAAAGCAGCGATCGTTGCCCCTGCCAAGTTCCCACTTGTGCCAAAGCGGAAGATCCCGACCAGCTCGGCCTCGATGTCGCCCGTTGGTGCAATCAACCGAATCGTGTCACCAACTTCAAGCTGGCCGTCCTCCGCTGAAACTGAGTCGATAGCCACCTCGTCTGAGGTGGTGGGCCCAGCGCCCTCAACCAGTCGGTACGGGGTCAGGTCCTCGTCATCGCTCCAGTTGCTGCCGAACTGCGGCGCACCCTGCTGGCCGAGAGGTTGATCGTCGGAACCGATGATTGAGACACCGTCGGCGAAGACTGCCCCGCCGGCCTTTTCGGCGCCTGGTACCTGGGCGATCTCGTCGAGGAGCTCTGGTGCCAGTATCGGAACCTCACCGGCGAAGCCAGAACCCTGGAAGTCGGACTTCGGGCTGACCACCACGTCTGTGGTGGTCTGGCCGAATAGGTCGGTGAAGGTCTTGTTGAGCGTGTCGGTGAATATAAAGGTGCCGACGACGAACCCGACACTCAAGACAATCGCGAGCATTGACATGAGCAGGCGCAGCTTGTGCTGGACAAGGCTGCGCCATGAGGCGCGGAACATCGACTACGACCTCCGGCCTTTCGCGTCAAAGCCCTTCATGCGTTCGAGGACGCGATCTGCTGAGGGGTCGTCCATGTCGTCGACGATCTGCCCGTCGGCCAAGAAGATCACCCGATGAGCGAAGGAGGCGGCAGTGGGGTCGTGAGTGACCATCACCACGGTCTGACCGTAGGTGTCAGCGCTGTCGCGGAGGAACGAGAGAACCTCGACTCCGGCACGCGAGTCGAGGTTGCCGGTCGGCTCGTCCGCGAAGATGATCTCAGGCCGGGTTACGAGCGCCCGGGCAGCAGCAACGCGTTGTTGCTGCCCCCCGGACAACTGGCTCGGTTTGTTGTTCAGCCGATCGCGCATGCCCACCATGTCGATGATCTTGTCGAGCCACTCCTGGTCGGGCTTACGGCCAGCGATGTCGAGCGGCAGAGTGATGTTCTCCAGCGCAGTGAGCGTGGGGACCAGATTGAAAGACTGAAAGATAAAGCCCACTCGGTCGCGGCGGAGCCGGGTCAGGTCGGAGTCGCCGAGGCTTGTCAGGTTGGTGTCGCCGATGGCGACTGTTCCCGAGGTGGCGTCATCGAGCCCGGCGCAGACATGCATGAGGGTCGACTTGCCCGAGCCGCTGGGGCCCATGATGGCGGTGAAACGCCCCTTGGCGAAGGTGACCGAGACGCCGTCTAAGGCTCGAACCTCGGCTTCGCCGGTGCCGTAGATCTTGCTGAGCGTATCCGCGCGGGCTGCTGCCGTTGTGGTGCTTTCGACTGACATGTGGGGATTCCTTCTGTGCGGGTCTGCTTCACCCTAGAGGCTGACTGGCTATCGCTTCCTAGGTGCTCACCCCGATCTGGCCCCGAAGACCGCCCCTGAAGCTGGATCAGGGGGAGTTACCGAAGCTTGCGGCAGCGGGGGAGGTGTGCCGCCCCACGCTGGGCAGAGCGATCGGTGGGCGCACCAGTCGCACAGACGGCTTGGGTTTGGCCGCCACTCGCCGGTCTCGGTCGCCCGGCGGATGGCAGCGGCCAGCGCCAGGACCTTGCGCTCCATGGCGGTCAGGTCGTCTTCATCAGGGGAGTACCGGACGACCTGACCGTCTCCCAGGTAGATCAGTTGGAGGAGTCGCGGGACCTCGCCCCGTTGCCGCCAGAGGGCGAGTGCGTAGAAACGCATCTGGAACAACGCCTTCTGCTGGAAGGCGACACCTGGGGCGCGACCGGTCTTGTAGTCAACGACCCGCATGGCACCGTCTGGAGCAACGTCGAGCCGGTCGACGTACCCCCGGAGCACCAGTCCGCCCTCCAGCTCGACCGACAGTGCCAGCTCGCGGTCGGCTGGCTCGAGCCGAGTGGGGTCCTCCAGGTCGAAGTAGGTGGCGAGCAGCGCCTCGGTGCCGTCGAGCCACTCGGTGGCAAGGGTGCCGTCGTCACCGGCGAAGTGCTCTGCGAGCTGTTCATCTGCGCCCAGAACCTCTTGCCACACTGATGGCACCAAGGCCGTCGCTGCCTCAAGCGAGCGAGCTCCTCTCGGCAGGTCAAAGAGCTGCTCGAGCACTGCGTGGACGACAGTGCCCCGCGTCGCTGCCTTGCTGGGGGGCTCAGGCAGTCGGTCGACCACCCGAAACCGGTAAAGCAGCGGGCAGGTCATGAAGTCGCCGGCTCTTGACGGGCTCAGGGAACCGACACCGCTGCCGCCGCTGCCAGGGCTGCCAGTGCTGCTTGGGCCGACGGGGCCGGGTGTGCCCACCGATGACGTCATGCTGCGAAGAGTAGAGGCCGCCACTGACCGGTGCGGTCGATAATGGCTCCCCGTAGAGTCAGATGGTGACCGACGCACCGCAGCCGCCCGCCCGCCCACAGCTCACAGAGCGGCTTTCGGGAATCTCCCTTGGCACCCCGTTCGGCGTTCCCTTGCGTCTGTCGGCTTCTTGGTTTCTCGGGGCAGCCATCATTGCCTGGGTCTTTGCGCCCGTCGTCGAACGATGGCTGCCCCTCGAGTCGCCGTGGACGCTCGTGGTTGGCGCCTCATTTGCGGTACTCCTCGGACTGTCCGTCTTAGCCCACGAGATGGCCCATGCGGTCATGGCTCAGCACTTCGGGCTGCGAGTCCGCTCCATGACGATCCACCTTCTCGGTGGAGTCACCAAGATGGACGCCGAGACTCGGCGTCCCTGGGTTGACTTTACGATCGCTGTTGTCGGGCCGCTGACGTCACTCTTGGTCGGAGGACTGGCCTGGCTGGGCTACCTGGTTGCTCCACAGGGAACCGTCTTCGCATTTGTAACGTGGCAGTTGATGGCAGCCAACCTCGTTGTCGGGCTGCTCAACCTGGTCCCAGCCCTTCCGCTCGACGGCGGACGCCTCCTGCGTGACGTCGTCTGGGCCGCGTCTGGTCGCGAGCACATCGGCACCATGGTCGCAGGATGGACCGGCCGAGCGTTCGCCGTCGTCGTCGCGATCCTGGCGGTGCTGCCAAGCGTGCTCGGTCGTCCCGACATCGTCTGGCTCTCCTGGGGTCTCTTGCTTGCCGGCTTCGTCTGGATCGAGGCGAGTCGGTCGCTCAAAGCCGCATTGGTCTCTCGCGCCATCCCCGAGTTGAAGGTCTCTGACCTTGTTCGTTCCGCGGTCTTCGTCCCGCATGACACCCCGCTGGCGACCGCCCTTCAACTCTCAGCCCCGGGAGGCGCAACACTCGTCGTCACGGACGCAAATGGAGACGTGGCTGGGGTGGTTCACCCAGAGGCAGCGCTTGCCATACCGGAGGATCGGCGCGCTTGGGTTCCGGTCTCTTCGGTGGCGGTGACGGTATCTGGCGTGGGCCAGGTGACGCCGGACGCATCCGGCCAAGACCTCATTGACGCTCTTAACGCCGTCCCAGCCACCGTGCACCTGGTGAGGGACGGGCAAGGGACCGTCTACGGTGTTCTGGTCACCTCCGACGTCAAGAGGGCGCTGACCACCGGCCAGTCAAAACGTGATGTGCCCCTTGCCTGACAGGCGTACTGCCTCGACCAATCGTTTCCCAAAGGGAGTCCTGCGGTACCCATGATCGGACCCTCCAATGCCGTCGGCGACCCGTTCGTCGCGGGCGACCGCGTCCAACTGACCGACACCAAGGGCAAGCTTCACACCGTCACCCTCGAGCCCGGAAAGCTCTTTCACACTCACAAGGGCGCGATCGCTCACGACGACCTCCTCGGGCAGCCGGAAGGAGTGGTCGTCTCGTCGACGGGGAGCGTGGCTTATCTGGCTCTGCGTCCGCTGCTCTCCGACTTTGTGCTCTCGATGCCGCGCGGCGCCACCGTGGTCTACCCCAAAGATGCCGCACAGATTGTCGGAGTGGCCGACATATTCCCGGGTGCTCGAGTCCTCGAAGCTGGAGTTGGATCTGGGGCGCTCACTTGCTCGCTGCTCCGGGCGGTAGGAACCACCGGGGTCGTGCATTCCTACGAACGGCGTGATGACTTCGCCGATGTGGCGCGCAAGAACGTGAGCATGTTCTTCGGCGTCGAGCCGAAGACCTGGACGCTCACCGTCGGTGATCTTGTTGAGGTGATTGATGCCGAACCCGTCGACCGGGTGGTGCTCGACATGCTCGCCCCCTGGGAGTGTGTCGATTCTGTCTCGCGGGTGCTGCGGCCGGGAGGTGTGATCTGCTGCTACGTCGCCACGACCACCCAGCTTTCCAACGTAGTGGAGGCATTACGCGAGCATGGGGGATTCACCGAGCCCGCCTCAAGCGAGACCCTGGTAAGGACCTGGCACGTCGAAGGATTGGCTGTCCGCCCCGATCATCGAATGATCGGACACACCGGGTTCTTGGTTTCCAGCCGTCGGCTGGCGCCGGGAGTGACTGCGCCACCACGCAGGCGGCGTCCAGCAAAGGGATGACCTCGGCGCACGACCTCGCGGTTACAGAAAGTAAACGACTCGACACGCCGGATTCTGTCCAGGTCTCGCGACGACCTGCCGAGGGTTAGGGTCAGAAGGAGTTGTGCCGATGGCCTGGCACGACCTGTTGGACCGAGGCGGAGGTGCGCCATGACGCACGACGGAGCGGACGGACCGCGCGAACTCAGCGCGCCCGACCCTGGTGAACTGCGGCGCGAGATCGCGTCGTTGCAGGAGCGCAACACCCGCCTCACCGTTACCTTGCACGAGGCCCGAGCGCAGTTGATCGCGATGAAGGACGAGATCGACCGCCTGGCTCAGCCCCCATCGGGGTACGGGGTCGTTCTGGAGCAGTTCGACGATGGCTCGGCCGACGTCTTCACGGGAGGTCGCAAACTTAGGGTCGCTGTCAGCCCGGAAGTCGATCGAGACGAGCTTCAGCGTGGCCGCGAAGTCATGCTGAACGAGGCGATGAACATCGTACGCGTCATGGGTTTTGAGCGGGTTGGCGAAGTGGTCATGTTCAAAGAGCTGTTGGCCGATGGCGAGCGCGCATTAGTCATTGGGCACACCGACGATGAGCGCATTGTCCGCCTCGCCGAGACGCTGAGCGATGTGCAGATCCGTGCGGGCGACTCCCTGATGCTGGAACCCCGATCGGGCTACGTCTTCGAGAAGATCCCCAAAGCCGAGGTCGAGGAGCTCGTGCTCGAGGAAGTGCCTGATATCGACTACGCCAGCATCGGCGGTTTGGCCGGGCAGATCGAACTCATCCGGGACGCCGTCGAGCTTCCGTACGTCCATCAAGATCTCTTCCGCGAACACGACTTGCGCCCGCCCAAGGGCATTTTGCTCTACGGCCCCCCCGGGTGCGGCAAGACACTCATCGCCAAGGCCGTGGCCAACTCGTTGGCCAAGAAGGTCGCCGAGGTCACTGGCCGTCCGGAAGGCAAGTCTTTCTTCCTGAACATCAAGGGTCCTGAGTTGCTGAACAAGTATGTGGGTGAGACCGAGCGGCACATCAGACTGGTCTTCCAGCGTGCCAGGGAGAAGGCCGGCGAGGGAGTCCCCGTCATCGTCTTCTTCGACGAGATGGACTCGCTCTTCCGAACCAGGGGCTCTGGGGTCAGCTCCGACGTCGAGAACACGATCGTTCCCCAGTTGCTCAGCGAAATTGATGGCGTCGAAGGCTTGGAGAACGTCATCGTGATCGGCGCGTCGAACCGCGAGGACATGATCGACCCTGCGATTCTTCGCCCAGGGCGACTCGACGTGAAGATCAAGATCGAGCGGCCGGACGCCGAGGCGGCCCGCGATATCTTCAGCAAGTACCTGCACGCTGACCTTCCGCTGCATCCGGAAGACATCTCCGAGCACGGGGGCGATCGCAAGGCAACGGCCGCAGCCATGATTCAGCGGGCCGTGGAGCGGATGTACACCGAGACCGAGGAGAACAGATTCCTTGAAGTCACGTACGCCAACGGCGACAAGGAGGTCCTCTACTTCAAGGACTTCAACTCAGGGGCAATGATCGAGAACATCGTTGCCCGTGCCAAGAAGTACGCGATCAAGGACTTCCTGGCATTCGGCACCAAAGGCATCCGTGTCCAGCACCTCCTCACCGCCTGCTTGGAGGAGTTCAAGGAGAACGAAGACCTGCCGAACACCACCAACCCGGACGACTGGGCACGCATCAGCGGTAAGAAGGGTGAGCGGATCGTCTTCATCCGAACGCTCATCCAGGGTAAGCAAGGCACTGAGGCGGGTCGCTCGATCGAGTCGGTTGCCAACACTGGTCAGTATCTGTAGCTATTTCCGACGCTAAGCGGCAAACCACTCCCTTTTGGCCGAGGACGACGAGAGGTCGTGGATCCTAGGAAGATTGCGGCGCTGCGGCATAGAGGCTCGCGCACGTGGCACCTAGGCTGTGCATGTGGGGACGACAAGGGTCATGGGGATCGAGACCGAGTTCGGCATTGCCGTGCCGGGTGACGCTCATGCCAACCCAGTTCTCATCTCGTCGCAGATCGTGACCGGCTACGCCACCGGTGAACCTGGCCTCTCCCATGCCAGGTGGGACTACGAGGAAGAGAACCCACTTCGGGATGCACGCGGCTTCACGCTGGCACGGGAGGCGGCAGACGTCAGCCAGCTCACCGACGATGATGCCGGGATGGCGAACGTGATCCTCACGAACGGCGCCCGCCTCTACGTCGACCATGCACATCCGGAGTACTCCAGCCCCGAGGTCACGAACCCGCGAGACGTACTGGCCTGGGACAAAGCCGGTGAGCTGGTGATGGCCGAAGCGGCCCGCCGCGCCAGGCGTGTACCCGGAGCGCCTGCGATCAATCTCTATAAGAACAACACCGACAACAAGGGTGCCTCTTACGGCACGCACGAGAACTACCTGATGCGCCGCAGCACACCATTCCCAGAGATCATCAAGCACCTCACCCCGTTCTTCGTCTCTCGACAGGTGATCTGCGGCCAGGGCCGAGTCGGGTTGGGTCAGCAGGGCACCGAAGCCGGATTCCAGATCAGCCAACGCGCAGACTTCTTCGAGGTGGAGGTAGGCCTGGAGACGACGCTCAAGAGGCCGATCATCAACACCCGCGACGAGCCCCATGCCGACGCCGACAAGTATCGTCGCCTGCACGTCATCATCGGAGATGCCAACCTCGCTGAGGTTGCGGGACTGCTGAAGGTGGGGACCACGTCCCTGGTGCTCTCGATGATCGAAGAGGGTTTCCTCGCCGACGACCTGGCTCTGTCGCGCCCAGTGCACGAACTTCACTCGGTATCTCATGACCCCGAACTACGGCACCGGGTCGAGCTGCGCGACGGCCGCACCATGACCGCGGTTCACCTGCAGCGAGAGTATTGCGACCAGGCACACAAGTTCGTCGAGGATCGCATGGGCAGCGACATCGATGACGGAACGAGTGAGGTTCTGCGGCGTTGGTCACAGGTGCTCGATGATCTGGAAGAGGACCCCTCACGATTGTCCAACCAGCTCGACTGGATTGCCAAGCGCCAGATCTTGGAGGGCTACCGGTCCCGAGATGGACTCTCGTGGTCTGACGCCCGCCTGCAGTTGGTCGACCTGCAGTACTCGGACGTGCGTCCCGACAAAGGCTTGTACCAGCGCCTAGCATCCCGGGGGCGGATGGAGCGCATACTGACCGACGCCGAGATTGAGCACGCCGTCCATCACCCTCCTGAGGACACCCGCGCGTGGTTCCGCGGTGAATGTGTTCGCCGTTACGGGCCGCAGGTAGCCGCTGCGTCGTGGGACTCGGTCATCTTCGACGTTCCGGGGCGGGCCTCGCTCCAACGTGTCCCGATGCTCGAACCGCTCAGGGGGACCCGCGCCCACGTGGGTGGCTTGCTGCAGCGATGCGAAACCGCGGCGGAGCTGGTTGACGCCTTGACCTCCGACTGACCGCGAAGGATCGGTCACCGAAAAGTCACTGACCTGCGCTGATGAGCTTGGGGCGCGTCGGAGGTTCAGAGCGAGCCGCGACCGGTCGATCCGACTAGGGTCGAGTTCTGAGTATTGACGCGGACGTGGAGGTTCTGATCATGAGCGCACAGGAGACTGGTGGGCAGAAGCACGCTGAGCGCCGTCCCGAAGAGGTCGATGAGGCGCCTGTCGAGACGACCGACGTTTCTGAGCGTCATGAGGCTCTCAGCGACGACGTCGACGCGATTCTTGATGAGATCGATGAGGTTCTGGAGGAGAATGCCGAGGAGTTCGTCCGTGCCTTCGTCCAGAAAGGCGGTGAGTGACCTCCGTGACTCATCATGACCGTTCCGCATCGCTACCCGCCGCCTTTCTGCGTGCCGGCGGGTCGTCGTTCAGCGACTTTCTCGCCGATCACGCCCCCAGGCTTCTGCCTGGTGGTGCTGGGTCAGGCACCGGAACCGCTGCCGACATTGACGCCCCGCACGGCACCACGATCGTCGCGTTGACCTACGACAATGGTGTCGTCATGGCCGGTGACCGCCGAGCGACGATGGGCAACATCATCGCCCAACGCGACATCGAGAAGGTTTACCCCGCCGACGAGTACAGCGCAGTGGGTATCGCCGGTACGGCTGGACTAGCCATCGAACTGGTACGGCTGCTGCAGGTGGAGCTGGAGCACTACGAAAAGATTGAAGGAACCACTCTCTCGCTCACCGGTAAGGCCAATCGGCTGGCAACGATGATCAGGGGCAACCTCGGAATGGCGATGCAGGGACTGGCGGTTGTCCCGCTTTTTGCCGGCTACGACCATGAGACCTCGAGCGGCCGCATCTTCAGCTACGACGTGACCGGCGGACGGTACGAGGAGCACTCGTTCCACGCCGTCGGTTCCGGTGGCTTCTTCGCGCGCGGCTCACTCAAGAAGCTCTACCGCGGACAGATGCCAGAAGGCGACGCAGTTTTGGCCGCAGCTCAGGCGCTGTACGACGCCGCCGATGACGATTCTGCCACTGGAGGACCTGACCTCATGCGGCGGATTTTCCCGGTGGTTTCGGTCGTGTCTGCCGACGGATACCGACGCCTGCCTGACGCTGAAGTAGGCGAGGTGGTCGAACTTCTGGTCTCTGCCCGTAACCAGCGACCCGACGGCCCTGCAGCTCCGCTGACCTAAGCCCCTCCAACCAACAGCAGGAAAGGAAGGCCAGTGTCCGTTCCGTTCTACGTCTCGCCTGAGCAAATCATCAAGGACAAGGCGGACTACGCGCGTAAGGGCATCGCCCGAGGACGATCGGTGGCTGTCCTGCAGTATCGCGATGGGATCGTCTTCGTGGCGGAAAACCCGTCAAGGGCACTGCACAAGGTCAGCGAGATCTACGACCGGATTGCCTTCGCAGCCGTGGGGAAGTACAACGAGTTCGAGAATCTTCGCGTTGCCGGTATCCGGTTGGCTGACCTCCGTGGCTACTCGTTCGATCGCCGCGATGTCACGGTGAGAAACCTCGCCAACGCGTATGCCCAGACGCTAGGCACGATCTTCACCGAGACGTCAAAGCCCTACGAGGTGGAGATCGTGGTCGCTGAGGTGGGGGACGCCGCAACAGGTGACCAGATGTACCGGCTCACCTTCGACGGTTCGGTAGCCGACGAGCAGGGTTACGTGGTGATGGGTGGGTCAGCGGAAGCGATCAGCACCGCACTTGAGTCCACGTACGAAGAAGACCTCGAGCTTGCCCCGGCGATTGTATTGGCCATCGAGGCTCTCGCCAGCGACAGCACCAACAGCGACAACGGCGAACCACGTCAGATCACGCCTGCTCAGCTGGAAGTTGCGATCCTCGACCGCACCCGTCCGCAGTCGCGCAAGTTCAAGAGGCTCACCGCAGATCGGTTAAGCGAACTCGTTCCGAGCGGCGGGTAGTCGTGGACCGGCGCATCTTCGGGATCGAGACCGAGTACGGGGTCACCTGTACGTTCCGAGGGCAGCGTCGGCTCTCACCTGACGAGGTTGCTCGCTACCTCTTTCGCCGGGTCGTGTCGTGGGGTCGCAGCAGCAACGTCTTTCTGCGGAACGGCGCGCGACTTTACCTCGATGTCGGATCGCATCCTGAGTACGCGACGCCAGAGTGCGATTCCCTCACTGAGCTGATCACCCACGACCGGGCAGGGGAGCGGGTCCTGGAAGGGCTGTTGATCGACGCTGAGCGACGCCTGCACGAAGAGGGTATCGCCGGCGATGTCTACCTTTTCAAGAACAATACGGACTCGGCCGGCAACTCCTACGGGTGCCACGAGAACTTCCTCGTGGGCCGGCAAGGCGAGTTCGGGAAGCTTGCCGATGTACTCATCCCGTTCCTGGTCACGCGTCAGCTGATCTGTGGTGCCGGGAAGGTGTTGCAGACGCCACGAGGCTCAGTTTTCTGTCTCAGCCAACGCGCTGAGCACATCTGGGAGAGCGTATCGTCAGCGACGACTCGGTCCCGGCCGATCATCAACACACGAGATGAGCCGCACGCTGACGCTGAGAAGTACCGTCGGCTGCACGTCATCGTCGGTGACTCGAATCTTGCGCAGCCGACCACCCTTCTCAAGGTGGGCGCCACCGATCTGGTCCTTCGGATGATCGAGAGTGGCGTCGTCCTCCGCGACCTCTCACTGGAGAACCCGATCAGGGCCATCCGCGAGATCAGCCACGACCCATCGGGGCGCCGCTTGGTGCGCCTGGTGAACGGACGAGAGCTGTCAGCCCTGCAGATCCAGACCGAGTACTTCGACAAAGCGCTTGCCTTCGCCGACCGGCGCGGCATCGACGACCCGGTCACCAGGCGGGTGCTCGATCTCTGGCAGCGGACCTTGAGTGCGGTCGAGACCGGTGACTTGTCGTCGGTAGGGCGCGAGATCGACTGGGTGATCAAGTACCAAATGATCGAGCGCTATCGAGCCAAACACGATCTCTCGCTCGGATCGGCGCGGGTCGCCCAGCTCGATCTCGCCTACCACGACATCCGTCGAGACCGTGGCCTCTTCTACCTGATGGAAAAGCGCGGCTTGGTTGAACAGGTGGTTCCGGACCTGGCCACCTTCGAGGCCAAGGGGCGTCCGCCCCAGACGACGCGCGCGAGGCTGCGGGGAGAGTTCATCCGGCGAGCTCAGGAGAAACGTCGGGACTTCACCGTCGACTGGGTGCACCTCAAGCTCAATGACCAGGCCCAGCGGACAGTGCTCTGTAAGGACCCGTTCAAGGCCTACGACGAGCGAGTGGACCGGCTGATCGAGAGCATGTAACCCACCGCGGCGAGGCGGAACCATCTTCGGCCCGCAGGCGTCTACCCTGGAACGGCTTGCCCACGGTCTGACGACTTGCGCAAGCTGCCAAGAGCACCCTTCCCCGTCAAGGAGTCCTGTGTCCACCGCGTCCCGTGTTCGTCGTACGTCCGTGATCGCCCTTGGGGCAACTCTGGTCCTGGCGGGCACTCTCGCGGCCTGTGGTGGCAGCGATGACCCGTCCGACAATCCGAATGCCTTCTCAAGCTCGGACTCCAGCGCCGATCAGAGCACAGCCCCCTCACCGTCGGTGTCGGCTGCTGACTCCGAAAAGCCTGCAGCCAGCGGCGAACTGCCAACGGTCAAGGGTGCCTTTGGCCAGACACCAACGATCACGGTTCCCGGCGGCGAGCCACCAAGCGACCTGGTCGTCAAGACCCTTAGCCAGGGCGACGGACCCGCCGTGAAATCTGGGGAAACGATCGTTGTGAACTACGCCGGAGTCAGGTGGGAGGACGGGCAGACGTTTGACTCATCGTTTGACCGAGGGTCCCCTGCCGGGTTCGGGATCGGTATTGGCGCGGTAATCCCCGGTTGGGACTCCGGTCTGGTCGGAGTCAAAGCGGGTACTCGCGTCTTGATGGTGCTGCCGCCGGATGAGGCGTACGGCGACACCCCGCCAGGAGACCCGATCCAGGCGGGCGACACCCTTGTGTTTGTCGTCGACGTACTGGGGTCGCACGCAGGCAACGAGAGTGCACGTGGTGAGCCAGCCCCCACTGAAGATGACAGCCTGCCTTACGTCTCGATCACCCCGAAGGCTCCCGAGATCGTCATTCCGGCCGGTGCCCCGTCCAACCGGCTGATCGCCATCCCGGTCGTCGTCGGTGATGGTGCAGAGGTCAAGAAGGGCGACACCGTCGTTGTGCAGTACAAGGGCGTCGTGTGGCGCAACGGCAAGGAGTTCGACTCGTCCTGGAGCCGTGGGCAGCCGTATGTCACGGCCATCGGCCAGGGAGCGGTGATCTCTGGCTGGGACAAGGGACTGGTCGGGCAGACTGTCGGCAGCCGGGTCATGTTGGTCGTTCCACCCAAGGACGGCTACGGAGACGCCGGGAACGGCCAGATCAAGGGCACTGACACCATGGTGTTCGCCGTCGACATCCTCGGCGCGTACTGACCGGCACCCGCTCATCCACGCATCCACCAGCTACCTGGCACCAGTCACCTGGCTCCCAGGTTCAGGGAAGGAAACACATGACCGAAAAGCCCGAGGTCGACTTCCCGGGTGGAGACGCGCCGGAGACCCTGGTCTTCACCGATGTCACCATCGGGGACGGCGACAAGGCCACCCCCGGTGCCACCGTTGAGGTGCATTATCTCGGGGTCGAGTTCGACTCCGGCGAGGAGTTCGACTCGTCGTGGAGCCGAGGAGAGCCGATCGCCTTTCCATTGGGCAACCTGATCAAGGGTTGGCAGGAGGGGATCCCCGGAATGAAGGTCGGTGGACGTCGCCAGCTGATCTGTCCGCCCGCCCTCGCATATGGGCCGGCGGGTGGGGGTCACCGGCTCTCCGGCAAGACCTTGATCTTCGTGATCGATCTGCTCGGGGTGAAGTGAGCCGACCACTCCGACGTTCCCCCTCAGGAGCCCAGTAGCGCGGCGGCATGCCGTCCGGCGGCAGCCGACGCAACGAATGCGGCTCGGTCGGAATCCAGGCCTCGGCCCATCGTCGACAGCTCCACCGGGCTGGCGCGAAGGGCCCCTTCGAGGTGATCCACCTCGATCTCGGCGAGGTGGTGCGGTGGGCTCAAGGATGCCGCCTGTGACGCCACCTGCTTGCCAAGGGCGCCAGGCAGAAGTGGAACAGGGATATCTGCCGGATGAACCGCGACCCGTCCGTAAGCGGTCAACGAGTGGTGCGAGACGCCATAGTGACGTGTCCGCTTGTCGGCCTCCGAGACCCGAAGTGCAGCGACCGGCCGTCCACCCAACGTCGCCGCTGCGTTAATGGCCTCACCGGCCGCCACCCCAGAAAAACCCCACCGGGTTCCAGTACCCAGGTTGCCGGGGCCTTGGGCGACGATCGTCACGTCGGCCTCAAGCACCAGGTGCGCTGCGAGCAGGCCGTTGTGAACCGTCACTGCCTCGAGGTCGCCACCGAAGGTCTGGCCGACCGTGATCGTCCCGGTGAGCCATCCGGCATCACGCAGCCCCTGCACCGAGCGGGAGAAAGCCAGTGGGAGCGCGCCACCATCGGTGGAGACGTAGGCGACTGAAGCATCCGGCTGCCGTTGGCGTAGGCCGGCGATGATCGCCGGCAGCGCTGAGTGCAGATCGGCAACCACGACGGGCATGCCGGCGAGATCGTCCGCGTCCCGTAGGAGCTCGTGATGCGGTGACTCCTGTTCGTCAACGCCCAGAACGGTCATCTGCAGGGGGGTGTAACGGGCCTTGACCAGGTGACCGGGGCCATCTGGGTCACCTGGGAGCCGATCGGGGATAGCAGCGACCAGGGCGTAGCCGCCCGTTCCGAGCTCGAGGTCCAGTGCGGTCACGTTCAGCAGCACGAGGTCACCGACCTGGGGTGAGCCGACCACATCGGTATAGGCCAAAGCTGGAATGGTTGTGACGCTTGAGCCGGCGCCCTGCTCAGCAGTGTGAGGCG
>Ga0315287_10002639_pt1 | contig 17063 bp, 14 predicted proteins | sample YL17G11_0_MG_FD_205037 | JGI IMG/M metagenome (GOLD analysis project Ga0315287, IMG submission 205037) | Sediment microbial communities from Yellowstone Lake, YNP, Wyoming, USA - YL17G11_0 | ecosystem: Environmental > Aquatic > Freshwater > Lake > Sediment | place: USA: Wyoming | collected...
GCCTTGCTGATCGTCGACGAACCCACGGCGGGACTCGATCCGCTGCAACAGGCCGAAGTCCGGCGCGAACTGCGCGAAGCCGCGGGTACGCGCACGGTGCTGCTCTGCACGCACGATCTCAGCGAGGCGCGCGAACTCACCACGCGCGTCGCGGTGCTCTCGCGCGGCCGGCTCGTCGCTTGCGGGCCGACCGCCGAGATCCTCGGCAGCGGCGATCCGCTCGCACTGTTCCGCAGCGAGGAGGTGGCGGCGTGACGGCGCTGCGCGCGCTCGTGCGCAAGGAGCTGGCCGTCCTCTTCGGTTCGCCGGTCGCGTGGCTCACGCTGGCGGCGATCTCGCTCGTCACCGCGCTGCTGTTCTTCGACCACCTGCGCATCTACAACCAGATTCTCTTCCTTTATGCGAGCTCCACGATGGGCGGTTTCGAGAGCGACACGGTGCCCGCCTACGTGAACCTGCGCGACCAGGTCTTTCTGCCGGTGATGGAGACGCTGGCGCTGACGCTGGTGGGCCTGATTCCGCTGGTGACGATGCGCGTCTTCGCAGAAGAGCGGGCGCGCGGCACCGACGAGCTGCTCGCCACCACGCTGCTGACGCCGAACCAGATCGTCGCCGGCAAGCTGATCGCCACCTACGGCTTCATCGCGCTCGCGCTGGCACTCTCGTTCGTGTACCCAGCCACTTCGATCGTACGCTCCGGCCTCGGACTCCCGCACCTGCTCGCGGTGTACCTGGGACTCTTCGGACTCGGCATCGCGCTCGCATCGGTAGGCGTCGTGTGTTCCGCGTTCACCAGCTCTCAGCTGGTCGCCGCGATCTCGGCCTACGCGATCGCGTTCGTGCTCTACGACTTCCGCTGGATGGCGCAGTTCCTGCCGGACGCCGCCGCGCAGGCGATCGACCCGCTCTCGATGCACCTGCGCTTCGGTGCATTCGCGGAGGGCCTCGTGCGCGGCGCCGATCTCGCGTACTTCGTGGGCTACGCACTGGTGGCGTTCGCGCTTTGTCGCCTGGCGCAGGACCAGGCGCGGGTGCGCTAGCCGTGCGCGAACTGGCGTTGCTCGGTGTCGTCGCGCTGCTCGCCAGCGTCGGCGCCTACTACACCTCGTCGAAGTTCGGATTCTTCGGCTGGGTGAACGCAGTGGGCGGTGCGGCTGCGCTCGTCGCGGCGTTCGTGCTGTGGCTGCGAAGTGCGCGCGGGCTCGGTTCGCCGGCCGCGCGACGCATGCTGATGCCCAGCGTGTTGGGCGTCTTCGCAGCGCTGGCGTTGGCGTACGGCCTCGAACGCATCGCGGACCGCGCGAACCTCGTCTGGGACTGGACGGCGGACGATCGCTACACACTCGCGCCCGCCACGCGCGAGGCGCTCGCGAAGCTGCCGGCTCCGCTGATCGCGACGCTCTATGTCGGTTCCGGTGACAACCGGGCGCGCAGCACGCGGCTGCTACTCGAGACGCTGGCCGAAGCGGGAGCCGGTCGCGTCACCCGACGCGAGCGCTCGCTCGAAGAATCGCCGGAGGACGTCGACCGCTACCAGATCTCGTCGTCGAACACGGTGGTGCTCGCGATGGGCGAGCGCGCCGAGACGATCGTGCGCCCCACCGAGGGCGCGATCTTCGAAGGCCTGCGGCATCTCGGCGCCGATCGCGGGCAGGTGCTCTACGTCGCGCGTGGCGAGGGCGAAGGCGACCTGCAGCGCGACGACGACGCGGGCTTTCTGGGTCTCGCCGAGGCGCTGAAGACCGAAGGCTTCACGGTACGCGAGCTGGTGACGGCCGCGATGTCCGCCGTTCCCGAGGACGCTTCGGTCGTGCTGCTCGTCGCGCCGCATCGGCCGCTGCGCGCCGAGGCGCTCACCGCGCTCGAAACCTGGCTCGGGCGCGGCGGACGTCTGGTCGCACTGCTCGAGCCCGGCGTCGATTCGGGTATCGAAACGCTGCTCGAGCGCTGGGGTTTCGGGTTGCCGGACGAAGTCATCGTCGATCCTGCGTCGGGGCCGGTCGAGGGCGATGCGCCGGGCGTGAACCCGATCGTGTTCCAATACGCGACGCACCCGGCGACCCGCGGCCTCGACGGCACACGGATGACCTTCTTCCGCCGCACGCGCCCGGTGCTCGCGCAGCGCAAGCCGGAGCCCGACGACGAGCTGCGCGCCATCGCGTTCGCGAGCCGCCGCTCGTGGCTCGCACCGAACGCCGCAGCCGTGCAGCGCGGTGCCGTACCCGAGGAACCCGAGCAGCGGCGCGAGGACTACTGGCCGGTGCTCGCGGTGGGCGCGTTTCCGCGGCCTGGCGGCGAGACCCGCATCGCCGTGTTCGGCGACGCCGACTTCGCCAGCAACCGCTACCTGCGCGCGCTCTACAACCTCGATCTGCTGATGAACACGATCCACTGGGTCGCGCAGCGCGAGGACGAGATCACGCTGCGCCCGAAGTCGCTGACGCCCGATCAGTATCCGCTGACGCCACAGCAGTCGCTGGAAATGCTGTACGGCGTCGGCCTGTTGATCCCCGAACTGTGCGTGGCGGCGGCGGCGTGGACCTGGGTGCGGAGGCGAGGCGCCTAGTTCGATGAACCTCGCCGCTCGCCTGCGGCTCGCTACGCGGGAAACGCACGGAGCGCTGCGGAGCTGCCCGGTAGATTCATTTCTCGCCGGGGCCCGGCGGCTTCGTTGCGAGCGCGATGCCCGTCGCACCCGCTTCCTGCGCCATGTCGAGGATCGAGACTGCGCGACCGAGCACCACCGTACGATCGCCGCGCAGCACGACGACCTTGTCCTTCGCCTTCGCGAGCGCCGCTTTCAACGCGGGCGCGATCGCGTCGCCCGTCACCACCGCACCGTCGATCGCGACTTCGTCATCCGCGCTCAACGTGACCGTGACGCCGGCCGGCGTCTGGCTCGCGATCGCCGAGCTCGGCAGATCGACGTTCTTGCCCTGACTCGAGATCACCGACGTCGTGACCATGAAGATGATCAGCAGCACCAGGAAGATGTCGGTCAGCGGCGTGATGTTGATCTCGGCGACGATGTCGTCGCCCGTCGACTCGTCGGCGCTAGGCAGGGAGTGGATGGCCATGGCCGGTCTCCTGCGGCGCGCGCATCGGGGCGGGCGGCTGTGCAGAGGATTCGACGTACAGCAGCGCCTGCACCAGGCGCTCGCAGGCGCGCGCGAAGCCGTTGTTGATCAGGCCGATCTTCACGTTCAGGTAGTTGTAGAACGCGAGCGCGATGATCGCGACGCCGAGACCGACCGCCGTGGCGATCAGCGCTTCGGAGATGCCCGACGCGACCACCTCGAAGCCACCCGACCCTTCCGTCGCGATCTGATGGAACGCCTTCATGATGCCGACCACGGTGCCGAAGAGGCCGATGAACGGCGCCAGCGAACCGATCGTGCCGATCACCCACAGCCCGCGGCGCAATTCGGCGGTGCACTCCTGGCGCGAGGTCGCGAGAATCCGCTCGAGGTCTTCGAGCGCGATGTTCTTCCACGCGAGACCTTCGCGGAAGATCTGCGCGATCGGCGTCTTCGCGGTCTGGCAGAGCGCGTTGGCGGTTGCGTGATCGCGCTTGCCGAGCGCCTCCACCACGGTGCGAGTCAGATCGCGCGTGCCTTTCTCGATGCCGCGGTAGCGCAGGAAGCGCTCGATCATCACCGCGAGCACGAGAATCGAGCAGAGCGCGAGCGGGACGGTGGTGAGCCAGCCCTGCTGCAGCATTCGGGCAATCGTGGCGACATCCACGGAACGTTCCTCCAGCGAGAAGTGAGCCTCTTTCGAGCAGCCTACGAACAATCAGATCGAGCGATCTGTGCCCTTCGAGCGGATCATCTTATACGATGAAGTGGCCGCGATTCCAACAACGTGACAGTTGCGTTGACACCTTTGGGCCGCAGCGTCTACGATCATTGCAGTGGAAAATTGTGAAGCGATGCCGGGATCTTCCAGCGATTTCGATGCACTTCGTCACGCACATTGGAGTGCTGCATGACGGCTTCCTTTGCGGCAGTGAGACGGAAGTTCCGGCGCAAGCCGAGCCATCAAAGGTAGGACTCCACGCGAGGCGCGCGGCTGTGCAGATCCAGCCCGCGCCATCGCAAGACGCGAGCAAGTTGCGCGGTCGATGCAACCCCAAGGGTGCTCGCGGGTTCGATGAGGACGAGAAATGCCGGGACCGAAGGCTGGTGGGAACGCGCGATGAGTCATTCGACGCTCTCGATCCGACGACGCGTTGGCCGACCCTCACCGCTCCGCGACTTGCGCATTGGCGACGCGGCGCGCTCGGGTCGCGCGCCGCGCATCGCCTTCCCGGGGATCGCGTTCCCGGAGCCCGCGAATGGATGGCGCCGCACGGTCGCCACTGCGCTCGCGATCGTTGCGCATGCGTCGGTGATCGGCGCGCTCTTCGCGGTCGCCTGGATTGCAACGCCACCCGAGAAGGACGAGCCGATTCCGATCCAGCTGATCCACGTGAAGCCGCCGCCTCCGCCGATCGCGAAGGTCGAACCGCCGCCGCCTCCTCCGCCGATCGCGAAGGTTGAACCACCGCCTACGCCCAGGGCGACGCCGGCTCCGTTGCCGAAGCCGCCCCCGCCGGCTCCGGCCCCCGCTCCGAAAGCGCTCGCCGAGCGCCGCAGCGTGAACTTCGCGCCGTCCGCGCAGACGGTGTCGCCGCAGATCGTCAACCCGAGCGTGATCGCGAAGGCGGCGCCGGCGGTCGATGCGAAGAGCATGCAGTCCTCGGCGCCGCGCGAGATCCAGAGTTCCGCGGTCGCGATCCAGGCGGTGCAAGCCGTCACCAACGTGGCGGCGCCCACGCCGACGCCAGTGGACATCGGGACAGCGGGCGCCCCGGCGCTGCGCGGACCGGTGCAGGCCGCGGGTGTCGCCGGCCCCTCGGTCGGCCCGAAGGCGATCGCCGCGCCCAGCGCCGGCGACAGCGTCGGCACCGGCCGCGTCGTCGTCAGTGGCGACGGCTCCTCGGTGCGGGAAGGCGTCGTCTCGAATCGCGACGTGCTCGGCTCACCCGACGGCGCGCGCGTCGCGAGCGCGGACACACGCGTCGGCCAGGGCAATCTGCGCGGCAGCGGCGAAGGAACGACGCTCGGCGGTGACACATCGGACTGCGACGCGCGCCCCGAGGTGCGGGCCTACATGTCGCAGCTGAAGACGCGAACGCTCTCGCGTTGGTCGCCGCCACCGGATGCACCGGGCGGCACCACGCAAGCGACGCTCCGCTGGCAACTCGACGTCGGCGGTTCCGCGAGCAGCGTCGAACTGCTCTCGGCGCGCGACAAGAAAGTCGGAGCGACGGTGGTGGAAGCGCTCCGCTCCGCGTCGCCGTTCCCGCCGATGAACGACCGCGTCCGCTGCCTCGCCGAGCGACGCGTCACCGGCACCTTCTCGCTTCAGGTCACGGCTTCGAGCAGCAGCGTTGCGAACTAGCCACGCGCTCGCCTTCTGCTTCGCGCTGACGCTCGGGGCCGCCGCGAGCCACGCCGCGACCAAACCCGCCCGCTGTGCGCCGGTCGAGCTCCTCTATGACGAGAAGGAAGAGCTCTCCGAGAAGCGCACCGACAACAACAAGGACTGCAAGCCCGACGAGATCATCCACTACCAGGCCGGTAAGCCCGCGCGCGCCGAGAAGGACACCGACTTCGACGGCCGCATCGACACCTGGATCCAGTACGACGCCGCCGGCCAGACGATCTCGCAAGAACATGACGCCGACGGCGACGGCAAGCCCGACGAGACCGTCGAGTTCGCCGGCGGCAAGGCCGCCGTGCAGAAGGTCGACAAGAACAGGGACGGCAAGCCGGAAGCGGTGCTGCACTACGACGCGAGTGGTCAGCCGTCGCGCGAAGAAGCCGACACCAACGGCGACGGCAAGCCCGATCGCTTCGTCACCTACCAGAACGGCAAGCCCGCGCGCACCGAAGAAGACCAGAACGGCGACGGCAAGATCGACGCGCGCGCCGACTTCGATGCCGAGGGCCGCCCGGCGCGCGAGGAGCAAGACAGCAACGGTGACGGCAAGCTCGACGCGACGATCATCTACGAGAATGGTCAGAAGGTACGCGTCGAGGAAGACACCAACGGCGATGGCAAGCCCGACGTGTTCACGAAGTACGCGAACGGCGCGCGCGTCGGCCGCGAGGCCGACAGCAACGCCGATGGCAAGATCGACACCGTCTCCACGTTCAAGGGCGGCGTCGAACAGACGCAGACGCGCGACGGGAACGGCGACGGCAAGCCTGCGTTCGTCGCGGAGTTCGACGCGCAAGGGAAGGTCGCGCGCGAGCGCCATGACACGAACGGCGACGGCCGTTTCGACCTCGTCCGCACCTTCCAGAACGGCGTGAAGGTCCGCGAGGAAAAGGATGCGAACAGCGACGGCAAGCCGGAATCGGTGATCGAGTTTGCCGGCGACGTGGCCACCTCTTCCTCGACCGACACGAACGGCGATGGCAAGCCGGACACCACCGTCACGTTCCGCGACGGCAAGAAGGTGCGTCAGGAAGAGGATCGAGACGGCGACGGCAAGCCCGACGCGATCTACGAGTTCGACGCCAACGAGAAACTCGTGCGCGAGCAGGTCGACGCGGACCACGACGGCCGCTTCGAGACGATCGGCGAGTACCAGAAGGGCGAACTCGTGCGCCGCACCGCTGCGTCCAAGACGGGCACACCGACGCGCGTCGAGATCCACGGCGAAGGCCGCTTGCAGCGCGTCGAACTCGACGAAGACGGCGACGGCAAGGTCGACCTCTGGAACTTCTTCGATCCGCAGGGGCGGATGGAGAAGCAGGAGCAGGATCGAGATCACGACGGGCGCGTCGACAACTGGGTGACACTCGATCCCGCGACCGGCAAGGAATCCCGCGTCCTCTCCGACGCGAGTGGCGACGGCAAACCAGACTCGTGGCGCACCAACGACGCCGCTGGCAACACCGTGAAGCTCGAAGAGGACAAGAACGCGGACGGAAAGCCCGATCGGGTCGTCGAATTCGCGGGCGGCAAGCCCGTGCGCTTCTCCGAAGATGCGAACGGCGACGGCAAACCCGAGACGCGCGGCGAACTCGACGCCAACGGCAAGCTGGTCTCCGACGAGAAGGACAGCGACGGCGACGGCAAGATGGACACGCGCACCACCTACCAGGCCGGCGTCCCGGTACGCGAGGAACGCGACACCAACAAAGACGGCAAGATGGACGTCGCGACGGTCTTCGAGAACGGCAAGCCAGTACGCCAGGAGCGCGACACCCAGGGCAAGGGCCGCTTCGACACCGTGATCGGCTTCGAGGATGGCAAGCAGGCCAAGCAGCAGCGCGACACCGACGGCGACGGCAAGCCGGACGCGTGGATCACCTTCGACGCCGCCGGTCACCCGGCCCGCGAAGAAGCCGACACCAACGGCGACGGCAAGGCCGATGTCGCGCGCGTCTACCGCGACGGCGTGCTGGTGAAGGAGGAACAGGACCGTGACGGCGACGGCCGCTTCGAGAGCACGACGAAGACCCAGCTCGACGCGTCCGGTAAACCGCTGAAGACCGAGGCCGACACCAACGGCGACGGCAAGCCCGACGTGATCGTCGAATACGCCGGTGGCAAGAAGACCAAGCAGAGCGAAGATCGCAACGGCGACGGCAAGCCCGACGTCATCACCAGCTTCGACGGCGCCGAGAAGCCCACCCGCATCGAGGAAGACACGGACGGCGACGGCAAGCGCGAACTCGTCACGGTGTTCGAGAACGGTGTGCGTGTGCGCACCGAAAAGGACTCGAACGGCGACGGCAAGGCCGACATCGTCGTCACCTACGCCGGCGAACAGATCCTGCGCACCGAGCAGGACACCAACTTCGACGGCGTGATGGACGCGGCGAGCAAGGTCGACAAGGCCGGCGTGCAGACGCAGGAGACCGACTCGAACGGCGACGGCAAGGTCGACACCTGGAGCGGCTTCGACAGCGCAGGGAAGCCCGTTCGCGAAGCGCGTGACACCAACGGCGACGGCAAGCCCGACGTGCTGACGCGCTTCGATGAGAACGGCCACGGCGTCGAGCAGGACGTCATCGAAGGCAATGCGACGCGCCCGAACAAGAAGCTGTTCCTCGCACCCGACGGCTCGGTCACCGCGCAGTGCCTCGACACCAACGGCGACGGCAAATTCGACGCGCGCGCAAAGGTCGAGAACGGCACCGTCACCGAGGCGATCCTGGACACCGATGCCAACCGCGCTCCCGATCAGCGTGAGGTCTACGGGGCCGGCGGCGAACGCGTCCGACTCGAAGCAGACACCAACCGGGACAAGCGCCCCGACGTGGTGCAGACCTTCTCGGGCGGCAAAGTCGTGCGACAGGACGAAGACACCAATTTCGACGGCAAACTCGATCGCAGCTTCGAGGGCACGAAACCAGTCGCCCTGCCCTTGAACCCCGCCGCTCCGCGCGTGCTACCCGACCTGGAGTGCGGCCTCGTCGATCCCTTCTGGTCCCAGCGCTGAGCCGAGGGGGAGCGAAGGGGACGTTGGTTGCGTACGTTGCGGCGCGTCCGGACCAAGCCGCAGAGAGGTAACGCGATGCGCATCGGAATCTTCGCCGCTCTCGCAAACCCGTTCGCGACGCCCGACTACCTGAACACGCTCGGCCCCGCCGCCGAGCAGCGCGGCTTCCACTCGCTCTGGGTCGCCGAGCACGTCGTGCTCTTCGACCAGTACGCATCGAAGTACCCGTATGCGGCCGATGGCAAGATCCCCGCCGGCGGTGAGAGCGGCATGCTCGAGCCGTTCACCGCGCTGTCGTTCCTCGCGGCGAGCACGTCCCGGATCCGCCTCGGCACCGGGATCTGCCTCGTGCCACAGCGCAACCCGGTGTACACCGCGAAGGACGTCGCCGCCGTCGATTGGCTCTCGAACGGCCGCTTCGATTTCGGCGTGGGCGTCGGGTGGCTCGAGGAAGAGTTCCGCGCCTGCGACGTGCCCTTCGCCCAGCGCGGCGAGCGGACCCGCGACTACCTCGCCGCGATGCAGGCGCTGTGGACGCAGCCCGTCTCGCAGCACCACGGACCCTTCTACCGCTTCGACCCGCTGCGCCAGTACCCGAAACCGATCCAGACCCCGCACCCGCCGATCCACTTCGGCGGCGAAAGCGACGCCGCACTGCGACGCGTGGCCGAGATCGGCCAGGGCTGGTACGGCTTCAACCAGCTTCCCGATGCGGTGCCCGCGCACCTCGCGCGCCTCGATGCGTTCCTCGCGCGCGCCGGCCGCAAGCGCTCCGAGATCGAGGTCAGCATCTCGCCGTACATGCAGCCGATCGACTTCGATGCGGTGCGCCGATACTGCGACGCGGGCGTGGATCAGGTGATCCTGCTGGTTGTCGCCGGCAACCGCGATGGCTTGCTCGCGCGCCTCGACGAACTCGCCAAGACGATCGTCGAACCCGCCCGGGGCCTGTGAACCCGACCTACCAGAGCGAGTTGAACCGCGACGTGCCGGTCGCGGCACCGGGCGAGTTCGCGCCCGTCTTGCTGCGCGGGCAAGGCGCGCGGGAATCGCTATCGATCTGGCCGCCGGTCGTGCTGGCGCCGATGGCCGGCGTCACGAACATCCCGTTCCGCGCGCTCTGTCGCCGATTCGGCGCCGGCCTCTACGTGTCCGAGATGATCACCGCGCGCGGCCTCGTCGAGAACAACGCCAAGACGCTGCACCTGGCGAGTTTCGCGCCCGACGAGAAGCCGCGCAGTCTGCAGCTCTACGGCGTCGAGCCGGTCTCACTCGGCGAAGCGGTGGCGTGGCTTGCGGGGGAAGGCCGCGTCGATCACATCGACATGAACTTCGGTTGCCCGGTGCGCAAGGTCACGCGCCGCGGCGGCGGCGCCGCGCTGCCGTGGAAGCGCGCGCTGTTGCGGCGACTGGTGCAGGCCGCCGTGCGCAACGCCGGCCCGATCCCGGTGACGATCAAGTTCCGGATCGGCATCGACGACGCGCACGAAACCATGCTCGACGCCGGCCGCATCGCGGAGGACGAGGGCTGCGCCGCCGTCGCGCTGCACGCGCGCACCGCCGCCCAGCTCTACGACGGCGAAGCGCGCTGGGATGCGATCGCGCGGCTGAAGGCCGCCGTGCGCACGATCCCGGTGTTCGGCAACGGCGACGTCTGGGAAGCGCACGACGCGTTGCGGATGATGCGCGCGACTGGCTGCGACGGCGTCGTCGTCGGGCGCGGCTGTCTCGGCCGCCCATGGCTGTTCCGCGATCTCGCCGACGTCTTTGCCGGCCGCGAGCCCGCCGATCCGCCGTCGCTGCAGCAGGTGCTCGCAATCGCACTCGAGCACGCCGAGCTGCTGGTGCAGTGGTTCGGCGAGAACCGCGGCGTGCGGATGTTCCGCCAGCACGGCGGCTGGTACACGAAGGGATTCCGCGGGGGTTCGAAGTTGCGCCCGCGCATCATGAACGTCGCGACGCTCCCTGCGCTACGCGAGGTGCTGACGAGCGTCGAATCCGACGACCCGTTCCCGCCCACCGCGATGCGCGTTCCGCGCGGCAAGAGCAGCGGTCGCCAGCGCGTGACGCTGCCCGAGAATTGGCTCGACGACCGCGACGATCCGACACCGCCCGGTTTCGAGGCGGAAGACGAGACGTCGGGCGGCTAGGCGTGGGCGACGAAGCGCTGCGCGACGCCTGGCTCGCGGGCAATCCGCCGGCCGATCCGCTGCCACGGCTGCGCGAATGGATCGACGACGCGCACGCCGAGCCGAGCCTCGCCGAGCCGGATGCAGCGACGCTCGCCACGGTCGACGTCGATGGACGGCCCGCAGCACGCGTCGTCCTCGTGCGCAAGCTCGACATCGCGGCCGGCGCCGCCCTCTTCTACACGAACGGGGCGAGCCGGAAGGGGCGCGCCCTTGCGAGCCATCCCTTCGCGTCGCTGGTGTTCTACTGGGATCGGCTCGCGCGGCAAGCGCGCCTCGAAGGACCCGTGACGCTTGCGAGCGACGCCGAGTCGGACGCCTACTTCGCAAGCCGACACCCGGACAGCCGGCTCGGCGCCTGGGCCAGCGACCAGAGCGAACCGATCGCATCGCGCGCGGAACTCGTCGCGCGCTACCAGGCGATGAAGGCGCGCTTCGGCGATGGCAGCGCAGCGCCGCGTCCGCCGCATTGGGGCGGCTATCGCGTCTGGCTCGAGCGCGTCGAACTGTGGGCGTCGCGCCCGCACCGGCTCCACGATCGCGTCGTGTGGGAGCGAACGCTGACGCGCGATGGCGACGGCTTCCGCGGCGGCGCGTTCCGCACGACGCGGCTGATGCCGTAGCGAGCAAAGCGCCGCGAGCTCCGACCGGTACGGATCCACGCCCGCACGAAACTCGAGCGCGCGACGCGCGGGCATCGCGCCGACGCCATTCGAGCCTCGCTGCGGTCAGAACGGCACGCCGTGCGTCTTCGTCATCGCGAGGAAGGCCGCGCGGATCTTCGCGAAGCCGGGGCCGGGCTCGCCGGCGCCGATCGGCTGGCCGTCGAGCGAGCGCACCGGCACGATGCCGGCGCCGGTTCCGGTCAGGAACACCTCGTCGGCGCCGAGTAGATCGACCCGCGACAGGGATCGTTCGCTGGCGATCAGTCCAAGACCGGGCGCCAGCTCGAATACGCTCCGGCGCGTCAGGCCATCGAGCGCGCCATCGGTCGGTGGCGGTGTCGCGAGCGTGCGGCCCCGCAGCACGAACACGTTCGCGACGCTGGCCTCCGCGATCGTTCCGCCAGAGTTCAGGATCAGTGCTTCGTCGGCGCCCTGCCGGCGCGCTTCGAGTTTCGCCATCGCGTTGTTCAGGTAGTTGAGGCTCTTCACGCGCGGATCGACTGCGTCGAGCGCGGGGCGCCGCCAGCTCACCGTCACCATCTCGAGTCCGCGTGCGAGCTTTTCAGGCGGATAGATCTGCGCTTCGGCCGCGAGGCAGAAGAGCCGCGGCGTCGGACACGTGGTCGGATCGACGCCGAGCGCGCCCTCGCCGCGGGTGACCACCAGACGCACGTACGCGTCGTCGCGGCCGAGCGCGCGCAGCGTGTCGAGCACGATCTCGCGGATCGCTTCGACCGCGTGTGGCAGTGTGAGGGCGATCGCTTTCGCCGAGGTGACGAGCCGCGCGAGATGATCGTCGAGCCGGAACGCTCCGCGCGCGTAGGCGCGGATGCCCTCGAAGATGCCATCGCCGTAGAGAAGCCCGTGATCCAGTACGGAGACACGCGCCTCCGAGGCATTCACGATCGCGCCGTCGATCCAGACCTTCATGCCCTTCTCCCCTCCAACGTCGCCGAGATGCGTGCGGCCGCCGCGAGCAGCCGTCGCGCGAGCGCTTCCGTCTTGGCCGCCGACAATCGCACGGACGGCGCCGCCACCGCGACGGTCGCGTGCATGCGTCCGCCTGCGAGCACCGGCGCCGCGACCACCGCGAGTCCCGCAACCCACTCCTCGCGGTTCTCCGCAAAGCCGCACCGCCGCGCCTTCGCGACCTCGCGCTCGAGCGCGCGCAGCGACGTCGGCGTGCTGGCGGTGAAGCGCGGGAACGCGCCCTTCGGCAGCGACACGGCTTCGGGTGCGAACGCGAGATAGAGCTTGCCCACGGCGGTCGCGTGCACGGGCACCTCGGAACCGACGCGCGGCGCCGCGCGCAGGAAACCGGTGCCCTCCGCTTTGTCGAGCACCACGATGCGGCCAGCACGCGCGGCGGCGAGAAAGATCGTTTCGCCGATCGCTTCGGCTTCGGCTTCGAGCACGGGTCGCGCGGCAGCGACGATCGGCTCGCGCTCGAGCACGCCGAGTCCGAGTGCGAGCAGGCGCACGCCCGGCCGATAGCGGCCGCCCGCGTCGCGCTCGACCAATCCCCGACGACCGAGCGCGGCGAGCAGCCGGTGCGTAGTCGACTTGGGCAGCGCGAGAGCGCGCGCGATCTCCGAAACGCCGGCGCTGCCCGCGGCGCTCACGTGGAACAACACGTCGAGCGCCTTCTCGATGCTCGAGGTGGCGTCGAGCGCGGCCTCGCCTGCGCGGGCCGCCTGTTCCGTAATACGGGACGGTGAACTCATATGCGGAACATACCCGCAAGGGACCGGCATCGACAAGGCATGGGGTGATGCGCGCGGGGCGGCCGATACGTCCAGGGAAGTGAGGAATCCAATGACCCGACGATTCCCGATGCGTTCCACGATCCGGAACTCCGCATGCAGCGCCCTGCTCTTCGGGCTGCTGCTCTTCCCGCATGCGTCCGCCGCAACGCTCGGCACCCCGGTCTTCCAGTGGCAGCGCTGTCCTGCGAACTATTGCGAGACCGGGTGGTACGCCTCGCCCGCCGTCAGCGACATCGACCGCGACGGCGCCGTCGACGTGTTGTGGGGTGGATACACGTTGCTGTCGGTGCGTGGCGACACCGGCGTGATCGAATGGAGCTATGCGCCGCCAGCCGGAGCCAGCCGGATGTGGCCCGGCGTTGCCGTCGCGGACCTCGGCGGCGACGGTGCGCGGGAGGTCGTCGTCGTGCAGGGCGACGAGCTCTCGGTGCTCGACGCGGCGGGTATGCTCGAGCCGGGCTGGCCGCGATCGGTGTTCGGCACCTCCGAGATGCGCACGCTCGCCGTCGCCGATCTCGATGCCGACGGCGCCTTCGAGATCCTGACCGCGCGCGCGAGCGGCGGCGGCGACGAGACGTGGACGGTGCTCGAAGCAAACGGTACGACACGCCCAGGCTGGCCCCGCCTCACGCCGCTCGATCCCGGCTACGCATCGGGCGCCTACAACCAGAATCTCGCGGTCGGTGATCTCGACGGCGACGGCGATCTCGAAGTCGCCGCGTCGAGCGATGTGCACTACCTGGCCGCATTCGGCGACGACGGCACGCCGCTCGCTGCGAATCCGATCTACGGAGCGGCGAAGGACTGGAGCCAGGTCGGCGTGCACTACGATCACGCGGTCGACCTGCGCGGCTACGCGAACTGCGACGCCGGCGTGCCGCCGCTCGAAGCCCGCCCCAACTTCGCCGATGCGCCGCCCGCGATCAGCGATCTCGACGGGGACGGAACCAACGAGATCGTCGTCGTCGGCTCCTTCTACGACTGCCGCACCGTCGATTATCAGCAGCTCTTCCAGGTGCCGATGGTCTTCAATGCGGACCGCACGCGCTGGGCACCGGGCGGAGGCGTCGACTGGACCGCCCTGCCCGTTCCCGATGGCAGCGCCGCGCCGCTCTCGATCGACTACAACGTGATCGAATCCGCCGAAGCGAACCCGGTACTGGCCGATCTCGACGGCGACGGCGTGAAGGAGATCCTCTACGCCTCCTACGACGGCCGCTTGCACGCGTTCTGGGTCTCGGACAAGACGGAACACGGCGGCTGGCCGTTCGTCGTACACGGGGGTCCCACCGCGAAGCGCTTCGCATCCGAACCGGTCGTGGCCGATCTCGACGGCGACGGCCAGGCCGAGGTGGTGTTCACCACCTGGACCGCGAAGGGCAGCAACCAAGGTGGCGACCTGCTGATCCTCACCTCGTCGGGCGCCCTGCTGTCGCGTGTCGCGCTGCCGCGTTCCGGCCAGGACTGGGACGGCGCGCTCGGCGCGCCGACGCTCGCCAATCTCGACGCGGATCCGAACGTCGAAGTCGCAGTTGGAACGACCCACAGCGGCCTCGTCGTCTACGAGATCCCGGGCTCACGCGCCGATCGGCTGCTCTGGCCAACCGGGCGCGGCAACCTGCAGCGCACCGCGCCGGAACCGAGCGCCGCGGCGACGGCAGCCGTGGGGCTCGGCGCCCTCAGCGCGCTCGCGCGCCGACGCTCCCGCGCGTAGTCGCGGCCACAACGGGCGGCCGATCGCGGCCTCCGTCGACCGAAAACGGCGGCCGACCTGATGATCTCGCACCGGCCGGAGGAACCGGCCGCGCCAACACGAGTCTGGGGAGCGCTCGCTGCACGTCGGGCGGCCGCGTGCGGGAGAACGCCCAACCGGCACGTCCCTTGCTTTGTCCCGATTTCATCGGGGGGCAACAAGGGGATGTCGTGGACCGGATTCGTTCCGTTCTGTTCGTCGGACGCGCCGAAGCGTTGCGCGCGGAAGCCGTCGCGGAATCGCCGCTGCTGGACGTCGCGTGGGCGCGCGATGCCGAGGACGCCGCACAGCTCCCGCTCGCGGCCTTCGACGCGGTCGTGCTCGACGCCGACACGGAGTCGTCCGCGCGCGAGTCGCTGCTGCGCATTCGCGACGGACGCGACGTCTGCCCGCCGGTACTGGTCCGTCTGCCAGCGACCACCGCGACCAGCGCGCTCGCGCTGCGCAGCGCGGGCGCTTCACAGGTCTGCGCACGCGGAGAGCGCACCCAAGACGACGCGCAATCACTCCGCCAACTCCTCGCGCCGCTCTTCGAGAGCCTGGGGGACGCGACGCCTCGGCCTTGTAGCACGACACCGGCGCGACCGGTGCTGATCGCGCGGAGCCCCGCGATGCGCGACGTGATCGGGCTGATCGAGCGAGCAGGCACCTCGCGCGCCACCGTGCTGCTCACCGGCGAGACCGGAACCGGCAAGGAAGTCCTGGCGCGCGCGATCCACGAGGGCGGCCCGCGCCGTCGCGCTGCGTTCGTCGCGGTCAACTGCGCCGCGTTCCCGGACACGCTGCTCGAAAGCGAGTTGTTCGGACACACGCGCGGATCATTCACCGGGGCGGACCGCGACAAGCCCGGCCTCTTCGAAACGGCCGACGGCGGCACACTCTTCCTCGACGAGATCGGCGAGACCTCGCCGTCGCTGCAGGCGAAGCTGTTGCGAGCGCTGCAAGAGCGCGAGGTGCGACCGCTCGGCGGCTCGCGCTCGCGCAAGATCGACGTGCGCGTCGTGGCGGCCACCAATCGCTCGCTCACGGCCGAAGTCGCGAGCAGCCGCTTCCGCGAGGACCTCTTCTACCGACTCGCGGTGTTTCGCATCGACGTCCCGCCACTGCGCGAGCGCCGGGACGACGTGCTGCCGCTCGCCGAACACTTCCTGCGTCGCCACGGCGAACGCGAGCAGAAGCGCGGCTGCCGTCTCTCCCGCGAGTCCGCCGATCTGCTGCTCGCCCACGCCTGGCCCGGCAACGTACGCGAACTGGAGAACGAGATGCACCGCGCGCTCGCGCTCGCGGAATCGGGCGAGGCGATCGACGTACGGCATCTCTCCGATCGTCTCCAGCAGACGTTGCGACCGCTGCGCGAGATCATGCGGAGCGAGGGACCGGAAACGCTCCACGCACAACTCGGTCGGCTCGAAGCCTGGCTGCTGCGTCGCGCGCTCGACGCGCATGGCAATCGCCGCGCAGCGACCGCGCGCACGCTGGGGATCACCAGAGAAGGACTGTACAAGAAAATGCGTCGATTCGGAATCGAGTGAGGCCACGGGGCCGTGAGTGCGTGCGCGAGGAGCGGCAGTTTCGCAGAGAGTTTACGACTCGATCGACAGCCGCATCACACACTGCACCGAATCCGGTGCGCCGCCCTGCGCGGCGCACCGGATTCAGGCCACGTCGTCTGCTGCGCGCAACGACAGGACGGCCTCAGGCCTTCTTGAAGATGCCGAGCGCTCGCAGGATGAAGATCAACCCGGCCGCGCCGACCAGCGCGACGAGGAACCTGAGGATGCCGTTGGTCGGCGCGATGCCCAGCAGGCCGGCGGCCCAGAAGCCGATCAGCGAGCCGACGATTCCGACCCCCACGTTGGCGGGCAGACCCATCTGCGCATCGGTCTTCATGACGATGCTCGCGAGCCAGCCGACCACACCGCCGATGATCAACGTAATGATCCAACCCATTTGCCTTGTCCCTCCTCGTTGTTGGCGCATCCATCATTCGCTCCTGCCGAGCATATCGTCGAGCGGGTTGCCGCTGCCATGGAAATCGAGCGTCAAAGCCAGCCCCGACTCACCGCGCCCAGCGGCGACCGACCGGGTCGCCTCCGACCCAGCCGCGCGAAGCCCGACGAGCGCGCGAGGCTGGCCGTCCACAGCAGCGGTGCGAAGCTGTGGCCCGGAGAGCCGGAATGGGCGACA
>Ga0315287_10002640_pt1 | contig 17063 bp, 9 predicted proteins | sample YL17G11_0_MG_FD_205037 | JGI IMG/M metagenome (GOLD analysis project Ga0315287, IMG submission 205037) | Sediment microbial communities from Yellowstone Lake, YNP, Wyoming, USA - YL17G11_0 | ecosystem: Environmental > Aquatic > Freshwater > Lake > Sediment | place: USA: Wyoming | collected...
CAGTAATATGCTAGACTGCTATCTGGAGGTGATCGCAATGGTCAGATTGACGATTCGGATATCAGATGAGCTGCACGAAAAGCTGCGCTGGCTGTCATACCGCGAACGACGGAGCCAGCAGGTCCTACTGGAGGAAATCCTGGAAAAGGCACTTGCGGATGTGCAGATACCGAAGGAGGAACAGTGATGAGCGCGCTGCTTGATTCGATTGTCGGGTCGTATGCCGACGATTCACGGCGTGACAAGCAGGTGTCGCTAAAGGCTCTGGCTTGGGCACGTGTCTCAACTGATATGCAAGAGGAGCGCGGGCAGTCAATGCCCGAACAGCTTCGGCAGATTCGGGAATACGCTGAAGCGAACGGCATAGAGATACTGGAAGAGTATTATGAGGCGGCAAGCGCGTTCAAGAAGAACTCGCATCGAGCGGAGTTCGACAAGATGCTCGCACGGGCAAAGTCGGATCGCACTGTAAACGCCATCCTGGTGCACGACTATTCACGGTTCTCCAGAGACAGCCTTGGGGCGAGGTTGCTTGTCCGGGAGCTGTTGCAGGCTGGAGTGCGGGTGATCTCGCTGAACGACATGGAAGTGGACACGGAGTCGGTTGCTGGCGTTTACATGGAGGCCATAACCTTCGCCAAGAATGAGGCATACAGCCGGGAGGTGGCCTTTCACACCAAGAAGGGCTGCCGGGCAAACGTTCAGACTCGTGACCTGGAGACCGGATGGTGCTACAAGAACGGTGGTCAGCCTCTGTGGGGCTATCGCTCCGAGCGTCTGATTCGCGGCGAGGTCAAGAAAGGGCGTCCGCTGATCAAGTCGATCTGGGTGCCAGACGATACCGTTGTCGCAGGCAAGCCGGTTCATGAATGGGCCAGGCATTGCCTGGTGGAGTTGGCGGCGAAGGGAGCGTCTTTGGACGACATTCGAGACTACTGTAACAGCAATGGCATACCAGCTCCGCGAACGCAATATTGGGGGTCCAGTACGTGGCACAGCCTCCTGTCAACTAACGCATTGCTGCAGTACGCCGGATATGGGGTTTGGAATGTGCGTGGTAAGAATCAACGGCACAATCCTCCCTCAGAGTGGGTCATAGTGGAGAAAGCTCACTTACCGCTCATAACCGAAGATGAGGCGCGGGCGATAATCGCGATCAGGCAGAAGCACACAAAACTGCACGCAGCAGAGACCGGAGCGAAAGCGAGAAGCAAGGACAGCCGGTTCCTCCTGTCCGGCGGTCTGTTCAAGTGCAGCCGGTGCGGGGCCAATATGGCAGGTTTCCGCAGTCAGAACGGCAAAGGCAGAAACGGCTTCTACTACGTCTGCGGCAGCGCTCAGTACAGGCGCTCACTGGGCTGCGGACCGGGCGTGTTCGTTGACAAGCAGACCATCGAGCAGGCCGTGTTCGAGGAGATCGCTAATGGGTTCGAGCAATGGTCTGATATCAAGTCGTTCACTGCCAAGGTGAACAACGTGCTCGCTGAGATGCGTGGAAATCAGTCCAAGAGCAACTCCGATCTGCGCGGCCGCCTATCTTCCGTAAATGACAAGATAGCCAACCTGCGCAAGGCGGTTGAAGAAGGCTTGGACGACGTGAGCTGGGCGAATGCACGACTTAGGGAACTGAGCAGCGAAAAAGCTAAGCTGGAGGATACAGTTTCGCACGATCTCTGCTCGGCTGAGCCTCCTCAGCTGGATGTTCAGCAAGTCGCGTCCTGCCGCAATCGGTTCGGCGACCTCCTTGCCTACGGAACCAATAGGGAACTGCGTGACTTGATACGCTGCTTCGTTGACAACATTACGCTCACACCCGCACAGGACACCCAGAAAACAAACAAGCCGGTCGCTCACGAGATTACGCTCAATCTCAAGGCGATGCCGGCTATGTTTGTTAAAGGCATGGGAGCGGGGAGAGGATTTGAACCTCTGACCTTCGGGTTATGAGCCCGACGAGCTACCAGACTGCTCCACCCCGCGGCAACTTAGATAGTATACCACTCCTCAACGCTAATGTAAAGCGTTTTTGGCAAAGTCAAATATGACACCCAATGGGCGAGGGCGAAGGCGTGCTTGGCAACCGTGTCGCCGCGGATACGTCAGCGGTCTGACGCCGCCGTTTCGCCGGACACCTGGTATTCGATAAGGACGGAGTAATCCTCGCGGCCTGGGAACCTGGCCGCCACGCTGACCTTGTCGCCGGATATCCTGGCCTCGCCCTGGAATTGGCCGCCGTTCTTTTCCAGTTTCGTGAGCTTGCCGTCGGCGACGACTCCCACATCATCGGCTCCGGGCACGGTGATCTTGAATGTCTCCATCGTCCCCAACACCAGAACCCCCTTCATGGGAGCGTCGAGTTGGGCGTCTCTCTCCTGGAAAGCCGGATAGGCGTTCGGGAGCCCCACTTTACCTTCGGCGCCCGAGGATGCTTCGACGCTGTAGTCCGCCACGCACTGGCAGGCCGCGCGGTCGCCCTTGCGCCTGGCATACAGGCGGAGCAGATACGTGCCGGCGCTGGGGAATGAGGCGCTGATGTGCAGTTGACTGCCGGACCTCTGGACGAACGTGGACGCCCCGCTGATCTTCTCATCGCTCTTGCCCGATGGTGGGAGCACGTCCGCGATCATCAGGACATCGGCGGGCGCCCCCAGCGTGACCTCGACCTTCGCCCCGCTCTTGATGCTCGCGCAGGGGTGGCTGATCAGGCTCAGGTCATAGCTGAAGAACTCGGGCCGCACGAGGACCATGTTCTCATACTCATCCCTGGTGACCGGCTTGGTGAGGAGCTGCCATTTTGGGTCATCAGGAAAATGGTTGTAGATGAACCGGTCTGGAGGGGTCAGGAAGTAGTGCTCGGACCTGCGCCGCACGAACTTGCCCTGGCTGTCGATGTATCCCGAGCCCCACGCGCAGTCGATGAGCTTCCACTCGCCGTTGAGACACACGGCATTCCACGCGTGGTTGCTTCTCGTCTGCTTCTGCCCGATGGCGTAATTCAGCCCCTTGGAGCAGCCCGGGATCGTGGTCTGTTTCAACTTCAGCGCGTCCGCGAGAGCCCCGAAAAGAAAGGCATACCCTCCGCACACGGCCTTTCGGTTCTTGAGCACCTTCTCCGGGCTCTGGCCGCTGAAGTCATTGGTTATCGCGGCTTTCCAATCGTAGTCGATGTTGCCCACTATCCAGTCGAAGATCGCGCGGGTCTTCTCGGTGTCGGTCTTGCAGAACGTGGCGAGGTAAGCCGCAAGCGACTTGACCGAGGTCCCGGCTGATTGGGGCGCCGCCGATACGTGCCGGTCTATCGCGGAGAAGTCCGGGCCATCGCCCGCCCCAAGCGAGGGAGCGCACGCCGCGCACACCCAGAAGAGGGCGGCGACCAGCCTTGTTGGTAAATTGCGCACTTTCACTTGCCTCCGGGCCCCTCATCGAACGAGCGTGCTCTCAGTTCATCATGCCATCAACCTCGCGATTTGGCAAGCGGCAATTCAGACGAGTACGCAGTAAATGTACCTGATGGCACGCGCGTTCAAACGGCATCGACAGGGAAGGGAGTAATCGCGAAAACCAGTCCTTCGACGTAGCTCAGGATGGGCAAAAACGCGAAAAGGGAAGGGAACCGGACAACATGTCCGGAAAAACTTGGTCCGGGATAACATCCCGGACCATCAGCATATGTCATTCCGAACGAATGCGAGGAATCTGCTTTTTCCCTTCCCTTTTCATGGTTTCCCTTATTCCTGCCTTTCGTGATTACTCCCTTCCAGCTTTACTTCAGCACCGCCACCCCATACGAATCCAGCGTGATCGACCCATCCACCGGCTTGCCGCGGATCAGGTCAGTGCACGGGCCCGGGATGGGGATGGTCTTGATCTGGTCGGTGTGGTTGATGACGAATGTCAGCGTGTAGTCATCCGCCGAACGAACGCACGCCTCCACGCCCTCGGGTGTCGGCAGGCCGAATTGCACACCGGCATCCTTTGCGATGACCTCGGTCAGGGCGCTCAGGAACTCGGCTTCGGGCTGGGTGCCGATGTAGTAGGCCCTGCCCTTGCCATACAGGTTGCGCGTGATGGCGATTTCCTCGGGCATGAAGCCGCCGTCATACTTAGCGACCACCTCGGCTCCCTTGAGTTCCAGCAAGTCGAGCCACGTACCCACCCGAGCTGAATGGCCCTGGATATCGCCCATCGCGCCCCAGATCATGTTCTCCTCGTTGGCGGCGGGAGAGTGATACTCTTTGACTTCGATGCCGAACACGTCCTGAAGCAGACCGGGCAATGGCTGGTCGAAAATGAGGTTGGTGGCGTTCTTCACCGCGCTGCGATACGTCATCACCAGAGCGCCGCCGCCTCGCACATACTCACGCAGCATCCGCGCGCGAGCCTTTGTGAGCACAAAATGCGCCGGCGCCACTACCAACGCGTAGCCCGCGAGGTCCCAGTCCTTAGACAGGATATCGACGGGGATGTTGTTGGCGAATAGCCCGCGGTAGATGCCCAGCAGTGTGTCCATATAGGACATCGCGGGGTTCGATTTCTGATACGAGAGCGCGATGCGGCTGTCATAATCGTGCAAAAACGCGACCTGAGCTTTCACCTGGGTCCCCTCGATCAGTTCTTCGAAACTCGCCAGTTCCTCACGGGTGCGCTTGATCTCGGCGTACCGGCGGTTGGTAGAGCCGTCGTGGTTGAGGATTCCGTGCCAATACTGCTCGGTGCCGGACCTGCACGGGCGCCACCTGAAGTAGCTGATCGCGTCTGCCCCCCTGCCTATCGCCTGGTAGGTCCATTCGCGAATCCTGTCCGGTCTCGGCGACGGCGTCATCTCGCCCCAGCCGCCGGGGCCGCTCATTTGCTCCATGACCCAGAAGTTCTTCTTTTGATAGCCCCGTGTGCCGTCGAGGGCGGCCGCGATTCCGGCGGGGTCGCATTCGCCGAACGGGTAGTTGTCCAGGCTGACGAAGTCGAGTGTATCGGCCAGCTTCTGGTAGTTGAAGTGGTCCCACCACAGGCCCACGAGGTTGTGCGTGATGGGCTTATCGGAAAACTTTCTGATGCATCTGATCTGGCGCCTTGCATAGTCGACGAAGCGATCGGCGCAAAATCTACGGAAGTCCAGCGCCAGGCTCGGGTTCGGAGCGCCACCAGTCGACCACGGCAGGGGGATCTGCCGCCAGTCCGTGTAAGTATGGCTCCAGAAGATTGTCCCCCACGCAGCCTCCAGGTCCTCCAGCGTGCCGTACTTGTCGATCAGCCAGTCCTGGAACAGGCGGTGGCATTCCTCGCAATAGCACAGCGGGCCGAACTCGTTATCGATCTGCCAGCCGATGACCCCTTCGTGTTTGCCGAACGTATCCGCCATAGCCGCGACTATCTGCTCGGTCGATTCGACAAACTCGGGCTGGTTGATGCAGCACTGCTGCCTGTTGCCGAAAGTGATCTGCTGCCTATTCTCATTCACGCGCATCACCTTGGGCTTGTTGATGCAGAGCCACGCGGGAGGCGCTGCCGTGGGAGTGCCCAGGACGGCCTTGATTCCGTGATCGTTGAGGATCGCGAGCGCGCGCCCCAGCCAATCGAAGTCGAATTCGCCCTCGCGAGGTTCCATCTTGACCCACGCGAACTCGGCGAGTCTCACAAGGTTAAAGCCGGCTTCCTTCATCAGGCGAGCGTCGGTTTCCCAGCGCTCCTCCGGCCAGTGTTCAGGATAGTAATCGGCGCCGAACAGCATCTCTTTCCTCCGGTCATTTGGTTGCTTGGTTGCTTCGGTTGCATGCAGCCGAAGCCGGCCCCGCAGGGGCCGAGAATAGCCTCTCAGATGTTTGGTTGCTTCGGTTGCATGCAGCCGAAGCCGGCCCCGCAGGGGCCGAAAATAGCCTCTAAATGGAGAGTTATCTATCGAGGGCCCGACTACCTTCTTGGGCTGGGATTATCCGCAGGGGCGTACATACAAAATGCGGGGCATCCCTTCCCCGCATTCGTCCGGACAGTTGTCTTCCCGTTGTTTCGGGAAACCCTTTTCCCGAAACTTTGTTGGTCGGGGATTTGGTGTTTCGGGACTTCAGTCCCGAAACGGGCAGTAGAACGTTGCTAACGCAGCTTCCCCGCCAGCCTGGAATGAGGGTTGGCTGCTCTGACGGCGGCGTATTCGCGCCCCGCCTCGTCCGTGAGGCCGAAGGATTCGTAGGCAGCGCCCAGGGCCAGATGTGACCCGCTCATCTCACGCCGCAGTCTGTTTATGGACGCGTAATCTTCGTCCGAGATCACGCCGAACTTCACCGCGTTGGAATCCGCCCACCTATCGACCTCGCTGAACCGCACGCCCACCTGCCACTTATACACGCGGCCTCTGGCAAGCGATGTCGGCAGGGTCATGCTGGTGAGATCGGTGGTCTGAGTGAATATCAGATTGTTCTGATCGTCATACACCTGGACCCGGTAGGAATCGGCCTGATCCACGGCGGACCATTTCAGAGTCGGCCTGTCGGCGATCAGCATTTTGGCGACGGGAGAGATCAGCTCGGGCGCTGTCGGGTCGGCTGGATGACTGTCTCCGTTTCTGACCGTTATCGCGTTCATGGCCAGGCGCACCTGCTTCTCGGGCCGGATAGCGCCCGTCCTGAGCTTCTCATCGATTGCCGCGGCGACCCGGGCTTCCAAAGCCGTTCGCGGGGCACCAGGGCCGGTCTTTGCCAGGTAAGTCTCGCCGTTGCGTCTCACCACCTGGTAATTGCCGTCCTTGAGAAGCGCCACCGTTTCGGGCCTCGGAACGGACGGGACAGGGACCACGGTGGGTGGCCTTGTCCCACTCGGTGGTGTGGTGTTGGGAACAATGTTGCCGTGGACGCTGGGAGGCTTCGACGAGTTCGGTTCGATCGGCTCAGTCGGACTTCCAATGTTGGATGGCGTTTTCGCCACATTCGCGCTCCGAGGCCCGCGCATCAGCACCTCGAACGAGAACGCCGCCACGACCAGCACAGCCGCTATTCCCGTTCCCGCCAGGACTCGACGCCACAGCGGATTCACGGGCGCCGCGACCCGCCTGCTCATTCCGGGGCCGACGGTCACAGCCGGTCTCATCGCCGCGTGCGAACGCAGCTCGGCCATGCGGCTCACGTCACGAGAGCACAGCTCACACAGGTTCACGTGTGAAGCGATGGCCGATGTGTTCCACAAGTCCAGCTCGCCCTCGATATATGCCGAAAGCCGCTCATATTCCGGGCAGTCGCCGGCGCCCAGGAGCACGGTCCCGAGGTCCGAAGCCGCCTTCCTGACGGCAGGCAGGCTCGCCATCGCGGCCCTGCATTCGGCGCAGCCGCTCACGTGCGCATCTATTTCCAGCAATCGCCCTGCCGCCAGCTTGCCGGCCGCGAATTGCCCAAGTTCTCCGCTATCTGGGTGTCTCATCATCTTTCACCTACGATTACGTAGGACGGAGTTGACACCCGGTTCTTGCCAACAAATATCGCCTGGTTTTTGAGATATGCTGCGGGAACGACTCATCAGGTCCATCTGCCAAATATCCACCGTCAAGAGTTCCCGCAGCTAACGCTGCAATAGAAGTTCCCTTCCCCTTTCCCGCCATTCTCGTTCGGAATGACACAGGCGGGGGGTTGTTGCTTCGGATGCCTGCAACCGAAGCCGAGTCCGAAGGACTCGCCACCTTGTTACTTCGTCTTCACGCGAATGCGGATCATGCGCGCGGAACTCTCGCAGACTTCGACAGTTTTCTTGCCAATCTTGATGGCGCTTATCCGATCGCGGAATTGCTCGGGCGTGAGCTTGGTGCGGACGTTGAAAACCGCGCGCTTGTCCGCGTATGTCGCGTCGCCGACGAACTCGACGTGCCCCCGCAGGTTGCGAAGGGCGTTTTTCAGCGCGCCCACTTCACCCGCCGAAACCCCGTCCACGATGACTTTGTATACTCGCCCGTCCTGGAGTTCGAGGACCCACAAGGCCAGTATTTGAGGGATCAGTTTCTTCGAATCGCCGCGCACCAGCCTGTCGCCCGCATCTCTCAATGCCTTGAGCCTGGCGTCCTTGGGATCGCCGAACGATGCCCCTCGGCCCTGGATCTGCGGGGCGGTGTAAAGAACCTGGCCGGTGTCGGTATACACGACCCTCGCGTCCACGACGGCGCTTGCGGTCCGCACGGCCCCAGTGTCATCGGTGGGGCCATCCATAACCTTCGCCGTTCCGAGTATCGACACCTCCGCGTCCTGCCCGGCGCTGTCCACCACCTCGAAGCCGCGAGCCTTGAGAGCGCGCATCACAGCCGTGGTGCACGTGGACCCGCCCGGGACCGTCTCGCCATCCATGACATCCGAGATCTGGACCATAATCCTGGGACGCTCGACGGCATCATAGATCGGCCCGATGTCGGTCGCGTCGGAGATAAGACTGACAAGCTTGACCCTGGCGTCGATCTTGATGGTGAGGAGTTCGCTGCCGTGGACATTCTCGATCCCGCGGGAACCCGGCACTTTGCTCCAGTCGGAGATGTAGCCCTCCGAGTGGGTGAGGATTATCTCCGCCGCGACCTGGTAGCCCAAGCCCAGCGTGTCGGCCTTGACCAGCACGCCCAATGCCTTCTCGACTGCATTGCGTTTGGCATCGGAGATTGCCTCGTCCTCGGCCTTGGCGATGTCGCCATTGACCAGCACGGCGGAGCCCTCGGCGATGACGCTTACCTCGGGATCAGCCGGGGGCTGGGCGGCGGACAGATAGGCGCAGATCAAGACTACGCCCACCAGGCACAGCAGGACTGTATTTGTCCAACGTTCTCTCAAAGGCCGCGACCTCCTTGGGTTACAGCGCGAAAAGCCCAACGCGGATATTATTATTAGACGAATTAGATGGCAAAGCATTATCACCCAACTGCGGCTTTCTCAAAGTGCATCGAATTTATACGGCTTGTTTTCGAGAAGACGCTCGATTAGTTCGCTCACAACAATGCCATTGACAACGACCAATAATGGGGGTATACTCAGAATGCATCTCCAAGAAAGAACGCTACATGGCATTCGCAGCCGGCTGTCCCGCCATGATAGGCGTCAAACACTGACACTTAAGGGAGCGAGAATATGGACAGAATTACCGCGGGACGGGCTTTGGCGCTCGCCCTGATGATCACGGCCCCTATCACTAATGCAACGGCGCAGACGTGGTCGACGATCGGCGGAAACGCATCCCACAACGGCTACGTACCCGTTACCCTCAATACAGGCAACTTCAGGACCAAGTGGGAGCAGACGGCGTTTCTCAACACCGCAGTGAGCCGCGGGGTCGCGGTCGACGGCGGCCGTGTTTTCTTAACAAGCGACGACGGGAGTCGGAACCAGGTACAGGCGTTGAACAGCGCGACAGGAGCGCAACTGTGGAACGTGAACCTCAATAGCCTGGACACGAATGCCAGATTCACCGCGTCGCCGGTGGCTGGAGGCGGCAACGTTTACGTTCAGACGGCTGTTGGTTATCCCACCGGCATCAGGTTGCGTGCCTTTGACGGGGCAACCGGAACCCTAAGGTGGACCGTTACCTCCCCCGAGGTAAGCGCGGACCGCTACCTTCGGCCGACCTATTACTCAGGCAACATCTACACCGCAAACTATGTGCCCTATGGCTACACCGGCGTGTCAAGCTACAACGCTGCTACGGGAGCATCAGTTTGGAGCACACCCACAGGCCACTATGCTCCCTACTTCTCCCCGGCCGTCGACTCTACACAGGTGTACGTATACCACGGTGCCGACAATCCCGGTCTGTATGTCTATAACCGCCAGACCGGTGCACTGGCACAAAGCGTGGCCGACCCCAATTTCAACCCGGACCTGGGCACAGTATACGCCGCAACTCCGGTCCTGGGCAAACCGGGAGACGCCATCGTGACCTCCCAGGACCGTATTATGTGCTTCGACACCGTCAACGGGACAATCAAGTGGCAGAGGTCCGCGTTTTACGACAGCATGCCGGCAGTCGCGAACGGCGTCATCTACGCCGTCAGCTACTACCACGTCGATGCTATCGATGAGGACACGGGATCGCTGCTGTGGTCCTGGACTGCTCCCAAACAGCTGAAGCTCGACGTAATGGCCTCTCAGAACTACCTGTTCGTATCAGTGCAGTCGGAGTACTTCGCAAACACTTACAACACCTACGCGCTGAACCTGACCACGCACACAACCGATTGGACGCTCTATGGGTTCTACGCGTGCGCGCTGACATCGGACACGCTATATGCGGCCAACGATCGGTCTCAGTCGTTGGTGGCTGTCAACCTGATCCCCGAACCGGGCTGCCTCGTGATCTTGGCGTGCGGCATCGGAGGATTGCTGCTCAGGACAAAGCGCCGCTAGTCCAATGCAGCCGGCATCCTCCAGCCTATCTGAGCTTCACCCAGTCCGACTGCCTCCGCGATCTGATCACGGGGATCGAGACCCCGGCGTCCGGCGGCTGCTCTATGCTGACTATACCCGTCACGCGAACGTAGTCGCCTTCGGCGGGTTTTGTGAGGTTCCTGGTGACGACCTTCAGCCCCCGCATGCCCGATCCGTCGCGCATTGACGCGCCATCGTCGATGTAGAAGTAGGTCCACCCGACGGCCGTCACCTTGCCATATACCGTGATCAGAAGCCCGACATTGTTCGTGCCGACGCCGTTGGTGATGCCGGACTTGTAGCCTATCCTGGTTCCGCCGACCGCCTTTGTGGACATCCCGATGGGTTTCAGGGGGCTTGGCGGGGTGGTCGTGTTGAGTTTTGTGAGCGTGGCGCTCTGGATGGCTCGCTCGCCACTGACGGTCGCGAGAGTGCCGGTGATCCTGACCCTGTCACCTTCGGAATAGCCCGAGGGCACGGTGGTAAAGGGAAGCATGATGCCGCACGCTCGGTCCGCCTGCTCGACGTAAAGGCGGTCTGTAAGCTCGCCCCTGACGCTCGTGACGAAGGCTTCCCCAACCGTGACCTGGTTCCCGCTCGTGATCGATGACAGATGACCCACCGTTACACCGACGCTGGGGGTCTCGGTGAGGGCGCGATAGGCGTTGACTATCCCCCACCCCGTCTGCTGGTCCCAGCCGGTCGATCCGATATCCCTGCAGGTCATCTTGATCTGGTCGATGACCTGCGAGTTCGTCCAATCGGGATGCAGGCTCCAGACCAGCGCCGCGACTCCCGTCACGATAGGCGTGGCGAACGAAGTCCCGCTCAGGGCTGCTTCGTAGTAACCATAGCCATCGCCGGGGTCGATGTTCGAGGTGGAGAGCATGTTGTTGCCGGGGGCCATCACATCCAGCCATGGGCCGAAGTTGCTCGCGGGGGTCTGGCCCAGGAGTTGCCCCCAACCATCCGGGTCCCAATCGGCCGCGGTACAGCGCTGGGAGCTCTCATTTGTCGCGCCGACCGAGAGGACCGAATCGTAGCATGCGGGGTAGAAAGGCGAGCCCACGCCATCCTTGTCATCATTGCCGCTGCCGCCCACCAGCACGCAGCCCTGGCTCCATGCGTAGTCTACTGCGTCTTTGATCACAACGTCCGGGCTTTCCAAGTCCGCGAGATAGCCGCCAAAGCTCATGTTGATGATCTTCGCGCCGTGGTCCGCGGCCCAGATGATCCCCGCGGCGCCATCGGCATCGTCACCGGATACGATCGGAGTACCAAAGAGGGGGTCATAGCCGGTCACCTTGATGATCTTGACCGGCATTATCTTGGCGCCCCAGCAGACTCCCGCCATGCCCGTGGTGTTGTTGGTCATGGCGGCTGCCACCCCTGCGACCTGCGTGCCGTGACCGACGTCATCATATTGGGTCGTGGTTTCTTCCCCGTAGATGGCATTGTAGCCGGGGATCATCTTGCCGGCGAGGTCTTCGTGGTCCGCCCTCACCCCGGAGTCGACTATGGCGATTATGATGTTCGAGGTCGCCCCGGTATTGACGTCCCACGCCTGCGGCGCGCTTATACCATTCGTCGCGTCCAGCCACCATTGAGTGTAGGTCTCGGTAATGAAGTCACCGAAAATGTCTTCGAAGGTAATGGTCATGCCACTTGCATACAGTTCGTCGTTCGGCTCCAGGCAGGGGCGGATGATGTTGACGGGGCCGACGTATTCCAAATTGGGGTCGTTTTTGAACCTGGCGATCGCCTGCTCGACCGAAAGCCCCTTGGGGAGTTTGAACCGCTGGAACCGTATTCTGTCGATGCTCTGGGCTGCTTGCGCATTGACGCTGAGCGCGCTCAACTGGGCTTGCGCCTTACGGCCGGCCTTGTACTTGATCAGAATCTGATCCGGCCGATGTCGGGCGCAAACGCAGACCGCGAACAGGCCGATAACCAACACCGCGATGGCGGATATCCCGAACCGATTCCTGGCAGCCATGAGTAAACACCTCTGACTGCATTATACACGTACTTTCGCGGAACTGGGTGGATATCTCGTCAAGATTATAGGACCGATGCCTTATAGCGCACGTTTCGCATCCGTGTTACTCTATGCGCAGCTTCGCGCCGAACACTTTCTTGCGGTCGTAAGGCTGAAGATCGACTGTGAGCAGCGCGGCGTAGCTGCCGGGTTTGAGACTGAGAGGGAGTTTGAACCTGAACGGGCTATCGGTATTTTCCGAGCCCTTCGATTCCGAGTGGACCATTTTCCCGCTAAGGTCTTTAAGCACCAGGGTCCGTTTGACGCCGTACACGTCGCAGCTCTTTACCCCTGGAAGCTGCGGCGTGCAGACTATGTAACGTTCGCCCGTGTAACCGTAATTATCCGCCTTCATTTTGAACGTGAGCGGCCCGCCGACATTCATAGTGACAGTCTTGCCGGCAGCTACTGTGACGGCGGGCATCTCCAGACTCAGCATCAACTGCTGGTATCTGCTGACCTGGCCGGCATAGAGGTAAAGCTGCATGGAGCCATACATGCCCGCCGGCAGTGACAGGCTCTGCTTGCCCAGGATATGGTATGACATGCTGTTTGAAGCTCTATCGTCACTGAACCAGGCATGTCCTTTGTTCAACAGCCTGCCATAGCCATTCACCGGGTTCACCACCAGGGTCCCCATTGGCCCCTTGTAAGGTCCTACCGTTAGCCTGCCGTTCGATGGACTGAAACTCAGCATGTAGACCGTGTTGTCGTAGGCCTGGGGCTTGTCCAAGCTAAGAGTGACATGATCATCCTGTACACGAATCGTGGCCTCAGTGTCAGAACAGTCCATAATGATTTCGTCGGCCTTGTCGAGTCCCTCGCTGTCAATCAGCCGGACCGCTACCAGTCCTCTATCGGTTTTGATGGCTCCTCGCCAAGCTCCCCGGACATATACCGACACCCGATAAGAAGTCTTGTCGCTGGCTGGCTCAACGCGGACATCAAAGCGCCGCTTCGGGCCGGAGTTGCCCAGCAATTTACCATTGGGCACTCTCGCCAGATATCCCCGCGCCTCCAGAGCGTTTCCATGCTTTGTGAGCGGGATTCGAGTCATCACCTTGACATCATCAGCCTGAGGGTACGACCCCGCTTCGCCCAGGTAGATCGTGTCGTACCCTTTGCCGGTGCCCCTGGACTCATCAAGTATGGCAGGAAAATCGTTAACATTGTGTTCGCCCGTGCTTCCGAATATTGCGCGCTTGGATGCAGCTCCATAGATCGGGCGGGGGCTTTGGCTCAGGTAGCCACTCGGTCTGCCGCCTTCGTCCGCGTACTTCCCCCACAGCGGATCGGCGGACTCGCGGCGCTCGTCCCAGGTCAGTTTGTATGTGCCGGGGACTATCTTTATGCCCGACGCGGGCAGCGCAAACGCAGCGATGACCAGAACCAGAAGAGATCGAGCAATAAGTCTCATATCCTCACTCCTTTACCGTGATCTCGGCGCTCACACTCGACTTCGGCGAATAAGGCGTGAAGTCGCATGCTTCCCAGCCGTTTCACTCTATGCGCAGCTTCGTGCCGAACACTTTCTTGCGGTCGTAAGGCCGAAGATCGAGTGTGAGCAGCGCGGCGTAGCTGCCGGGTTTGAGACTGAGAGGGATATCGAACCCCAACCACACGTCAAAGTCGCGGCGGTTCTTTCTCTGAGACTGAACCACTCTTCCACTGCTGTCCTTGAGATCGAGCTTCAGGTCGATTCCGCCGATATGAGTCTCCAGCGCATTCGGAGCAATCGGTTTGCAGACTATCTGCCGCCGTCCGCCATTGTCTTCTTGGACCTGCATTTTGAGAGTTATGGGCCCACCCAACATGAGTGTCGACGTTTTGCCACGCAAAACCTTCAACTCTGGTTTCCGCAGATGCACGAATACGTGCTCATTCATCGGCCCAACGTAGAAACTGGCCCTCACGGTCGAGTACCTATTCGCGGGCACTTGCAGGCTCTGCTTGCCGGAAACATAGAAGCTGAGGGAATAGTAAGGGCTAACCGACCCGCTGTTCGTCAGCCACAGCATCCCGCGCGTAAGCGGCTTGCCGAAGCCGTCCTTGGGATCAACGATCAGCGTCCCCACTGGTCCTTTGTATGGCCCTACCGTGAGCTTGCCGGTCGATGGGTTGAAGCTCAACAAGTAGAGCTTGTTGTCGAACACTTCCGGCACACCAACGCTCAAACATTTGAAATCCTCCAACTGGATGTTTCGAGCACAGGCATCGGGCGTGTCCAGTATTAGCGTGCTCCACGTCTGCAGGTCGAAGCTGTCATCCAGCCTCGCCCGAACAGGCCCTTTGTCGGTCTTGACCGTGCCATACCAGGCGCCTCTGATGAATATAAAGACCTGACTGGGTTTGTCCGCTCCATCGGCACGGTTGAACTCGACTTTCACATCGAAACGCCTTTTAGCTCCGAGTTTGCCGGACCACGGATCAGTCGGAACTCTCGCCAAGTAGCCATCAGCCACAAGATCGCGCCCGCGCCTGGTCAAAGGTATCCGGGTCATCTGCCCGACGTCATACGAATCCATGTATATGTTTGGCTGGCCTATGTAGAGCGTGTCATATCCCTTGCCGGTTCCCTTCGATTCGTCGAGCACCACCGGGTAGCCGTTCTGCTCGCCCGTTCGACCGCCGATGGCTCGCTTGGATGCGGTTCCGGTGAGCTTCCAGCCCTTGTCAGACAGCCCGGAGGGCGGCCCCACGCTGCTGGAATGCTTTCCCCACAGCGGATCGGCGAATTCGCGGCGCTCGTCCCAGGTCAGTTTGTATGTGCCGGGGATTATCTTTATGGCCGACGCGGGCAGCGCAAACGCAGCGATGACCAGAAGCAGAAAAGATCGAGCAATAAGTCTCATATCCTCACTCCTTTACCGTGATCTCGGCGCTCACACTCGACTTCGGCGAATAAGGCGTGAAGTCGCAGGAGGCGCTGATAGTGTATGCGCCAGGTTCAAGTGATCCGGCATCGATTACGTTCATTGCGCCGAATACGCAAGACGTACTCGGGTCGACATCCAACGCTTTGACCACCGCGCCTCGGGAATCGGTCACACGGATGGAGAGTCTTCGCTCCGACACACCGGACAATTGCGGCCTGTGGGCGTGGGGCAGAGTGTAGTAGACGGTTATCATCTGCTTTGTGCCTTTTGTTGTCATGAGAGGACGCGCGCTCGGCCCAACGTGCAACTTCAAGGCCCCGCCCAGGCTCAGCGTCGATGTTGCGGATTGCCGGACCTGTATGTGTGGCAGTTCGTACCACAATCCGTGACAACCGTCATCTTTCCCATCGGGGATTCCCATAGTAACGGACGCGCTATATTCACCGGGCGGCAGATCAATGAGCCGTGACCCGACGCCGGACACGATGCCGAATACGTTCAGCTTGTCCCCTCTGTTCCGCAGCGACACGCTAAACCCGGCGGGCCTGCCGAAACCATCGATCGCGTCGATCTTGAGCGTGCCGGCAGGGCCGGAATAGGGCTCGACCCTCACGCTGTCTCCGGCGGGCGATACCTCGATGTTGTAGGGCTTCCCCGCGACAACACTAATGCCGCAGGAAGGACTCTGCCCTTCCACATAACTTCCATCCAGTCCCGAACTGCTATCCAGACCGTCTATCGACAGTGAATCCGAAATACCATCGTGGTACTCCCCGCAGACGGGGCACAGGTATCCGGGAGACCTGGGGGTGTCATAGATAAAGTCCCGGTTGTAGTCGTCGGGATGAACCTCGAGACTGCCCTTTGTGGTCTTGATATTGCCGTACCATCCCCCTCGCCACTTGAACGATATCCGGCCTTGCTTGCTGTCGCCTGACGGCTGTCGAACGATGAGCGAGAACTCGGCATTCCTCACGGCGATGTTCGACCCGGCGCCCAGCTTGAGCTTCACGGGAAACCGCTCGTTGATGAACATATCGCCCTCATTCTTGAGAGGCACCCGCCAGGCCTTTCGGAGGTCGGCTTTGCGGCCTGTCTCCAGCCAGCTCTGCGAAAAGACATACGCGACATCATAGCCCGTGCCCCTCCCGCGCGACTCATCGACCATAACCATGAAGCCGGCAAAATCGCAGGACAGTGCCTTCGAGGAAAGGCGGCCGATGATCTTCGCGCGGACCTTTGGCGACACCGGTTCCGCTGGGTAGAAGTCCGGCTCGGTGTATTGGGGATCCCTCAGGTCCCAGGTGAGCTTGTATGTTCCGGGAATCAGGCTGAGTCCCTCGTAAGTGTCCTTTACAGCGGCGCTTGCGGATGCAGCCGGGTTCGAGACTGGAGTCAGCGACCACGGCACGATCAGCGCGGCTGCCGCGATCACTATCAGCGCCGCGATCAGGGCCAGCCGCCCAGGGCTGACCCTGATCGGGTTCGCCACCGATAGGATTCTCGACCTTATCGCGCCGTAAGCCTCGGCCATTCGCACACAGGTCACCCCGGCTCGCCCGCTGGCGACGCAGTCCAGCAGCATTCGCGCGTATTGAGCATTGCTCGCGCCCGTCAGCCGCAGCGCGGCGGCATCACACGTCATTTCCCTGGCCAGACCGGCCTGGTCATTCGCGGCGTAGACAAACGGGTTGAAAAAGAAGGCGATGCGGGCAAGAGTAGGCACCAACTCCCAGGCAAGATCGCGCCGGGTTATGTGGGCAACCTCGTGCGCCA
>Ga0315287_10002641_pt1 | contig 17062 bp, 16 predicted proteins | sample YL17G11_0_MG_FD_205037 | JGI IMG/M metagenome (GOLD analysis project Ga0315287, IMG submission 205037) | Sediment microbial communities from Yellowstone Lake, YNP, Wyoming, USA - YL17G11_0 | ecosystem: Environmental > Aquatic > Freshwater > Lake > Sediment | place: USA: Wyoming | collected...
TGTGTTCGTGACCGATGTGTTCGTGCTTTGCGAGCCGGCCGGTGACTGCTGGGGACAACACGGACGGCCGGGGGAATCAGTTCGTGAAAGTTCTCACAATGGGACGCCGCGGTGGCGCTCGATGCGTCCGTCGGTTTACCACGCAGGCCAACTCGTGAGCACATTCATCGGTCGCGCTCACGGGCGTCCGGCGAGTGGACATCGCGCGCGGTCCCGCATGGTTGGTGGCGCGGCACCGCTGGTGCCTAGAGTTTCGAGTCGATCCGATGACGGCCGCGGAGGCAGCGTTGACCGAAGTCCCAGATTTCCTGCTGCAGCGGAGCAAGGCTCGCCGGGCACTGCTCGCGGGTGACGCGGCGGGCGCGGCGGCGGCAGGCGCGGCGGCAACGACCGGCGGCGCGGTCGAAGCGGCGTCGTCGACGGCTGCGGCGGAGACAGCGAGCGCAGCACCGATCGTCGCAGCACCGGTGGCGGTCGCGCCGGTCCCGCCCTGGGTCGAGGAGAGCAGGCGGCGCCCGAAGATCCCCATCTGGGCATCATCGGTCCTGGCCATCCTGCCGCTGTGGGCGTTGGTCTACGCGCTGACCCTCGATCCGGCGACGCCCACGACGCTCGGACCGATCGCCGAGGGCACCGCCGTGTACGGCGGCAAGTGCTCCTCGTGCCACGGCGCGGCCGGTGGCGGCAACAACGGTCCGGCGTTCACGGGCGGCGCTGTGGTGCGCACCTTCCCGAAGCCGGCCGACCACGTGCGCTGGGTCATCCTCGGCACGGCCGGCTTCATCGACAAGAAGATCCCCACCTACGGGGCGAACAACACCCCGGTCGACGCCGCCAAGAACATGCCGGGCTGGGGCACCTCGCTCAAGCCGGCCGAGCTGCTGTCGGTGATCCGCTACGAACGCGAGAAGTTCGGCGGCGAGACCTACAAGGCGGAGGACTGGGAGGTCGGCGTGGTCGACATGCTCAAGTCCGAGTTCCCCGACCAGGCCGCCGCCTACGAGACGGTCATCAAGAGCTGGAAGACGCTCCCGGCCGGAGCGTGATCGACCCGGCCGGGTTGGTGCCGACGTCACCCCCGCGGTAGCACAGGACGATGACCGAGACAGCGGCGCCCGGCGGCGCCCGCACCGAGCGATACGACGTGCTCGTCGTGGGTGGAGGCCCCGCCGGAGCGGCGGCCGGGTACTGGCTCGCCAGGGCCGGACACCGCGTCCTGGTCGTCGACAAGAAGCAGTTCCCGCGGGACAAGACCTGTGGCGACGGCCTGACCCCGCGGGCCGTGCACCAACTGAACGAGATGGGCCTGGGTGCCGAGCTCAGCGGGTACCACCGCCACGACGGGCTCCGGGTCATCGCCCACGGCCGGACCCTCGAGCTGGCCTGGCCCGAGCACCCGGTCTTCCCGAACCACGGCTACGTGGTGCGGCGCTGCGAGCTCGACTCCTTCGTCGCCGACAACGCCGTCCGTGCCGGGGCCGAGCTCCGCCAGGGGTGCGAGGCGGTGGCGCCTCTGCTGCGCGACGGCCTCGTCGTCGGAGCCGCCCTGAGCCAGAAGCTCCCGGACGGCACGACCGCGACCTCCGACGTCGAGGCGCGGTACGTCGTGGTGGCCGACGGAGCGAACTCCCGCTTCGGGCGGGCCATCGGCACGACCCGCAACCGCACCTATCCCCAGGGCATGGCGATCCGTGGGTACTACGAGAGCCCGATGCACGCCGATCCGTGGATCGAGTCCGCGCTCGACGTGCGCGATCGCAACGGCAACACGCTGCCGGGGTACGGATGGATCTTCCCGGTGGGCAACGGCACCATCAACGTCGGCATCGGGCTGCTGTCGACGTTCCGGGACTGGAAGTCGGTGAACACGTCGCACCTGATGACGGAGTGGGCCCACACCCTGCCGGAGCACTGGGGCATCACGCCGGATGCTCCCATCGCGCCGCCCACCGGCGGCCGGCTGCCGATGGGCGGCTCGGTCGGTCCGAAGGTGGGGCCGACCTGGATCGTGGTCGGCGATGCCGCCGGGTCGATCAACCCGTTCAACGGCGAGGGGATCGACTACGCGTACGAGACCGGTCGCATGGCCGCCGGCCTGCTCGACGAGTGCCTGCGTTCGGGATCGGGCGCACCGCTCAGCAGGTACAACGCCCTGCTCGACGAGGAGTACGGGCTGTACTTCAAGGTGGCCCGCCTGTTCGCCAGGGTGATCGGCCAGCCGACGTTGATGAAGGAGCTGACCCGGGTGGGCATGCGGTCCCACACGCTCATGGACTGGGTGTTGCGGATCATGGCCAACCTGCTGCGACCCGATGAGCTGGGCGCCGCCGAGGTCGCATACAAGATGGCGGCCGGCATCGCCCGGATCGTCCCCGAGCGCACCGCCGCGTAGCTCATCCCCACCAGGTCGCCGGTGGCAGAGACGGGGACGGCGGCCGCACCCGTACCCGAGCCCATCGACGACGGTTCGAGGTCCTCAGATCACGCCCAACAGGTCGGTGACCGGCACGCGGAAGGCGCGATGATCGACCGCACCGAGCGCCGCGAGGTCGCCCGCGGCCTGGGCGGCGGCGAGCCGTCCGAAGGTGTGGGGCTGGCCGGGGATGGCCAGATCCTGGTCGCCGACCTCGAGCACCTGCACGACCACCACGTCGGCCGCACCGCCCTTGTGCAGCTGGCCGGTCGAGTGCAGGAACCGCGGGCCGATGCCCACCGTGGTGGCGACGCCCAGTCGGCTGCCCAGCGCCTCACGGATGGCGGGCAGGGCCTCGGCCACCACTCCCCCGGGGTCCACGAACGCGCAGATCGCCAGGTAGTCACCGACGCGCAGGGCGGCCAGAGCCGCGTCGAGTGGCTGCTCGCGCACCTCGGTGGTGGCACCGGAGTCGAGGACCTTGCGCGCCGCGACCTTGGCCGCCTCGACGTCGGGTTGGTCGAACGGGTTGATCCCGAGCACCTTGCCCGACAGCGCCACCGCGAACTCCCAGAGGAACACCTGGGCGCCGAGATCGGTCTCCTCCTCGAAGGTCAGACTGATCAGCGGCTGGCCGGCGGCGACGATCCGATCCAGACCGGCGACCTCGCCCACACTGACGAACAACCGGTCATGGCCGGCGGCCAACGCTGTGTCGAGCGGTTCATCGACGATCGGCACGACGCCGACGCCGTGCTTGCCGGTCGACTCGGCGATGAGCTGCTCCAGCCACGGCCCGAACGCCCGGATCCGCTCGTCCAGCAGGATCGTGACCTTGTCCCGACCGGAGCGCGCCGCCGCCCCGAACGCCGCACCGAGTCGCAGGCCCAGGTGCATGGCAACGTCGTCGTCATCGGCGGCGAGCGCATCGGCCTGCTCGTCGGCGGCGTCGAGCAGCGACTCGACATCGACATCGATCAGGGCGCCGGGGACCACGCCGAACAGCGAGAGTGCCGAATAGCGACCGCCGATGTCGGGGTCGGCCTCGAACACGCGCCGGAAACCCAGCTCCCGGGCGTAGACCCCGAGTGCCGAGCCGGGATCGGTCACGACGGCGAAGCGCGACGCGTCCCGCGAACGCTCCCACAGCAGCTCGAGGTGCGATCGGGTCTCGACGGTGGAGCCCGACTTCGACGACGCCAGGTGGAAGGTGCGCTCCGGGGGGCAGGCCTCGAGGATGCGGGCGATCCCGGCGGGATTGGTGGTGTCGAGGATGTGCAGCTGGGGGTAGCCCTCCGCGGAGCCGAACGTGTGGGCCAACACCTCGGGGAACAGCGATGACCCGCCCATCCCCATGAGGATGACGTGATCGGCCTCGCTGGCGATCTCTGCGGCGAAGGCACCCAGGTCCTCCAGCGCGGCGCGACTCCGCCCCATGGTGTCCAGCCAACCCATCCGGTTGGCGTTGTCGTCGGGGTCGTCGGAGAACAGGGTGTGGTCCTTGGCCCACAACCGGCGGACGGCGTCCGCGTCGACCAGCTCGGCGACCGCGGCGTCGACGGCGCCGTTCAACGGACCGAGCTCGTAGCGGGCAGCAATCATGTGGAGCCTTCCATGGCTGCCGCGACCTCCGCGGCGGCCTCGATCGTGCGGGCCAGTTCATCTGGCCCGTGGGCGAGGGAACAGAACATCACTTCGTAGGGGCCGGGCGCGAGAGCGATGCCGCGGTGCAGCATGCCGCGGAAGAACTCCGGGTACCGGCCGACGGCGACCGATGCCCGTGCCGAGTCGAAGTCGGCCGGCAGGTCGGTACCGAAGAACAGCCCGACCAGCGGGCCGACCCGCGGCACGATCGCCGGCACCCCGGCTCCGTCGAACGCTGCCTGGAGACCATCGGCGAGCGTCGTCGCCGTGGCGTCGAGGCGATCGTGGGCATCTGCGTCGAGCTGGCCGAGCACGGCGAGACCGGCCGCGGTGGCCAGCGGGTTCCCCGACAACGTGCCGGCCTGGTAGACCGCGCCCAACGGAGCGACGTTGGACATGATGGCGGTGCCGGCCCCGAAGGCGCCGATCGGCAGGCCGCCGCCGATCACCTTGCCGAAGCACCACACGTCGGGAGTCACCCCGTAGCGCTCGGTGGCTCCGCCGACGGCGAGGCGGGAACCGGTGATGACCTCGTCGAACATCAAGAGCGCGCCGACCCGGTCGCACTCGGCGCGGAGGCCGTCGAGGAACCCGGCGACGGGTGCCACCAGGCCCATGTTGGCCGCCACCGGCTCGACGATGACGACGGCCACCTCGTCGTCGAGTGCGGGCACGACGTTGTAGGGCACCACGATCGTGTCGGCCACGGCACCTGCGGTCACTCCGGCGGAGTCGGCGGTGGCGAGGTGGGCGACGCTGGACCCGGCCGATGCCAGCAGGGCGTCGGAGTGCCCGTGGTAGTTGCCGGCGAACTTCACGATCCTCGATCGGCCGGTGGCGCCGCGGGCCAGCCGGATGGCGGACATCGTGGCCTCGGTGCCCGAGGACACCAGCCGGATCTGCTCGAGGCCCGGGTACCGCGAGGTCAGCTCCTCGGCGAGCAGCACCTCGCCCTCGGTGGGCGCGCCGAACGTCGTGCCGCGGAGGGCCGCGTCTCGGACGGCCTCGATCACGATCGGATCGGCGTGGCCGAGGATCGACGCGCCGTAGGACTGCACGTAGTCGATGAACCGGGTGCCTTCGACGTCCCAGACGTGCGCACCCCGGCCGCGGGCGACGAAGTACGGCGTCCCACCCACCGAACGGAACGCCCGCACCGGCGAGTTCACGCCGCCGGGGATGACCGCGCTGCCGCGGGCGAACAACTCCTCGTTGGTGCTCACGCGAGCCATCCCGCGGCGGCGTCGGCGAAGTAGGTGAGGATGAGATCGGCACCGGCCCGCTTGACCGCGGTGAGCTGCTCGAGTGCGACCGCCGGACCGTCGATCCAGCCGTTGGCGGCGGCGGCCTGGATCATGGCGTACTCGCCCGACACGTGGTACGCCGCCAGCGGCACGTCGAAGCGGCGGCGGGCGGCGGCGAGCACGTCGAGGTACGTGACCGCCGGTTTCACCATCACGATGTCGGCGCCCTCCTCGATGTCGGAGGCGATCTCCATCATCGACTCCCGACCGTTGCGGATGTCCTGTTGGTAGGAGCGGCGATCGCCGCCACCGGCGATCGTGACGTCGACCGCGTCGCGGAACGGGCCGTACAGCGCAGAGGCGTACTTGGCGGCGTACGCCATGATCGACACGTCGGTGTGCCCGTCACCGTCGAGGGCGTCGCGGATCGCCCCGACCTGGCCATCCATCATCCCCGACGGCGCCACCACGTGGGCTCCCGCCGTCGCCTGGGCCAGCGCCACCTCGGCGTAGCGCTCGAGCGTGGCGTCGTTGTCGACCCGACCATCGGCGGTCACGATCCCGCAGTGCCCGTGATCGGTGTACTCGTCGAGGCAGAGATCCGCCATCAGGACGAGGTCGTCGCCGAAGCGGCCGCGAAGATCGGCCAGGGCCAGCTGCACGATGCCATCGGGCTCCGATGCGCCGGACCCGACGTCGTCCTTGGCGAGCGGGACACCGAAGAGGATGACGGCGCGGATCCCGCGGTCCGCCAGGCGACCGACCTCGTCGGTCAGGCTCGCCCGGCAGTGCTGCACCACCCCGGGCAGCGAGCTGATGGGGCGGGGCTCGTCGATGCCCTCGCGGACGAAAAGCGGGGCGATCAGGTCATCGATGCCGAGACGGGTCTCTGCGACCAGGTCGCGCAGCGTCGCCGTCGAACGGAGCCGCCGCGGGCGGCGTCGGCGCAGGTCACGAGCTGACGGATCGACCACGGACGGAGGTTACGAGGCTCCGGGGCTCACCCGGCAACCAGCAGCTCGAGATCCGCCAGGCGGACGTCGTTCAGGCTGTCGATGACCCGACTCGCCACCGAGAAGTCCATGCCGCGGGTCAGCGGGCCGGGAACAGCCAGCACCGACAACCCCGCCGCCACGGCGGCGAGGCACCCGTTGGGCGAGTCCTCGATCGCCACCACCGCGGCCGCCTCGACGCCGAGCCGTCCGGTGGCGAGCAGGTAGAGCGCCGGATCGGGCTTGGTGCGCTCGACGTCGTCGCCGCACACCACGAACTCGAAGTGATCGAGCAGCTGGCGGTCGTGCAGGTGGCCCTCCACCCACGAACGAGGCGAGCTCGACGCCATGGCGAGGCGGACGCCGGCCGCACGGGCCTCGTCGAGCAGGTCGATGACGCCGGGGTTGACCGGCAACTCGGCCAGGACGGCCCGGTTCGTGGCCCGCCTGGCGGCGACCAGCTGATCCCGATCGACGGGCCGGCCGAGCTGGCCCTCCAGGATCTCGGTCCAGTGCGGGTGGTCGACCGAGCCGATGAAGCTGGACCAGAGCTCGAGGGAGAGCTCTTCACCGTGGTCCGAGAAGACCTCGTTGATCGATCGGTATTCGGCCGATTCGGTGTCGAGCACCAAGCCGTCGAAGTCGAACACGAGCGCGGCGAGGGCCCGGGGCGCGGCGCTCATCGACGCACGGTCACGGTCACGGTGACGGTGACGGTGACGGTGACGGTCGCGGCGACGGAGCCGGCGCGGGCGCGGGACGGGGAGGAAGCGTCGACACGTGGCCGATGATGGCCTCGACCAGTCCTGGGATCGAGTGGGTTCCGGCTTCGACCGCGACGTCGATGCCGGCTTCACGGGCCGTCCCCGCGGTGATCGGGCCGATGGCGGCGACGATCGGCGGGAGCCGGTCCGCTCCGGCGACCTCCAGGAACCTCGTCACCGTCGATGACGAGGTGAAGGTGATCACGTCCGCGCCCGCCAGCTCGGCGAGCACAGCGGGATCCGGCGAGGCGGTGACGGTCCGGTAGGCGTCGACGACGTCGACGTGCCAGCCCTTGGCCGACAACCCCTCGGGGAGGACGTCGCGGGCGACCTCGGCGCGGGCGAGCAGGACCGCACCGCCGCTGCGCCGAGCACCGGACGCGGTGCCGGACGCGGCGCCGGACGGCGCGTCGGGGAACGCTTCCAGCAGCGACTCGGCGACGAACCGCTCGGGGACCAGGTCAGCCACCAGATGCCTCTGGGCCAGTGCGTCGGCGGTGCCGGTGCCGATGACCGCGATGCGGGCCCGACCCAGGTCCCGGCCATCTCGGAGGGCGTCACAGAACCGCGCCACGCCGTTGGGTGAGGTGAGCACGATCCAGTCGTACCGGTCGAGTCGGGCGACGGCCGCCCGGAGCGCCGCACCACCATCGAGCGGCGCGGCGATGTCGATGGTGGGGAGCTCGATCACCGCGGCGCCGGCGATCCGCAGCCGTGACGACAGCTCCGAGGCCTGGTGCCGGGTCCGGGTGACCACGACGGTCCGGCCGAAGAGCGGCCGCCGCTCGAACCACGACAGGTCGCTCGCCGCCACCTCGCCGATCACGATGACCGATGGCGATGCGAGTGGCCGGCCGGCGAGCTCACCGAGGGTGCACCGGGTGCTCCGCTGGGTCGGTCGGGTGCCCCACTGGATCGCGGCGGCGGGCGTACCGGCGTCCAGGCCCCCCGCCATCAGCTCGGCGGTGATGGCGCCCACGCGACCCACGCCCATCAGCACCACGATCGTCCCGCCGACCCGGGCGATGGCACGCCAGTCGACACCGGCGCCAGCGGTCGGGTCCTCGTGGCCGGTCACGATGGTGATCGAGGTCGAGGAGTAGCGGCGGGTCACGGGGATCCCTGCGTAGGCGGGGACGGCGATGGCCGAGGACACGCCTGGCACCACCTCGTAGGCGACACCGGCGGCGGCGAGCGCCTCGGCTTCCTCACCCCCGCGGGCGAACACGAACGGATCGCCCCCTTTGAGCCGCACCGTCCGCCGGCCGCTGCGGCCCGTCGCCACGAGCAGCTCGTTGATCTCGCGCTGGGGCGTCGATGGCCCGTGCGGGTGCTTGCCGACCGAGATGCGCTCGCAGCTCTCCGGCGTCAGCTCCAGCAGCTCGGGCGCCGACAGCCGGTCGTAGACGACCACCTCGGCCGACGCCAGCAGCTCGGCGCCCCTGACCGTCAACAGCCCCGGGTCTCCCGGCCCGGCCCCCACGAGGTACACCGTCACCGCTCGGCTCCCACGATCGCCGCCAACTCCCGGGCGAGCCGGGCACCGAGCGCCGACCCGGTGTCGCCGCCGGACGCATCGCCGGACCCATCGACGGAACCATCGCCGCCGTCGGTGGCCGACCGCCGGTGCACCCGACCGTTCGCATCGGCGAGCATCGCCCGCACCTCGAGCGAGCCGTCGGCAGCAACCTCGGCGAACGCGCCCGCGGGGATCGAGCAGTCACCACCGAGCTCGACGAGGAACCCCCTCTCGGCCGTCACGCACCGTCGGGTCGCCGGATCGTCGACGGCGCCGAGCAGCCCACGGACCCGGTCGTCATCGGTGCGGCACTCAACCGCCAGCGCGCCCTGTCCGACCTGGGGCAGCATCTCCCCGGCGCCGAACACCTGGCTGATGCGATCCGACAGACCGAGCCGGTCCATCGCCGCCACCGCGACGACCACCGAGTCGAGCTCGCCCACCCGCGACACCCGGGTCCCGACGTTGCCACGCAGCTCGTGCAACTCGACGCCCGGCACGAGCTCGACCAGCTGCACCCGACGACGCTGCGACCCCGATCCGACCGACGAACCCGGCCCGAGCTCGGCCAGCGTCGCGCCGACCAATGCGTCCCGGGGGTCGCCGCGGACCGGCAACGCGGCGATGGTGAGCCCGTCCGGCCCGATGCCCGGGAGGTCCTTCGCCGAATGGACGGCAAGGTCCGCACGCCCGTGGAGCACGGCGGCCTGCACCTCCTTCACGAAGGTGCCCTTGCCGCCGATCGCGTGGAGCGGCACGTCCAACCGACGGTCACCCTCGGTGGAGACGATGACCAGCTCGACCTCGACGGCCGGGTCCACGGCGCGGATCAGCCCGGCGACGTGATGGGCCTGCCACCGGGCCAGCCGGCTGCCGCGCGTGGCGATGCGCAGCGCCGGGCCGGTCACGTCACAGATCGAACAGCTCGCGGAGCGCTGCGGCGAGGCGGTCACCGCGTGGCGTGGCCGCTGACTCCTTCAACGCCGCGGTCGGCTCGTGCAGCATCTTGCCCAGGACCCCGGCCAGCACGGCATCGAGGGTGGAACGCGCCTCGGGTGTGAGGGCCTCGATGCGCGACGAGAACCGTGCGAGCTCGCCGTCGCGGATGTCGAAGGCACGGCCCCTGAGCGCGGCGACCAGCGGCGCCGCCTCGCGGGAACCGGCGGCGGAGAGGTACCGCTCGATCTCCTCGTCGATGATCGACCGGACCGCGGGCACCTCACGACGGCGTGACTCGAGGTTGGCCTCGACGAAGGACCGCAGGTCGTCCATGTCGGCGAGGACCACGCCGTCGATCTCGCGCACCGACGGATCGATGTCGCGGGGCATGGCGATGTCGACCATGACGAGTGGGTCGGTTCGGCCGTCCAACGCTCCCGCCAGGTCATCGGCCACGATCCACGGCGCGAAGGCCGACGTCGCCGTGACCACCAGGTCCGCGCCCGCCAGCTCCGCGGTGAGCGAACCCAACCCGAGGGCCCGGGCGCCGTGACGGCCGGCAAGCTCCTCGGCCCGAGACACCGTCCGGTTCAGGATGGTCACCTGCGCACCACGGCTCACCAGCGCCACCACCGCCGATGAGGCCATCTCTCCGGCGCCGACCACCACGGCCCGACGACCAGCCACCGACCCTCCGAGGTGGGACGCGGCCAGATCGACCGCCGCGTGCGGTACCGAGGCGGTGCTGCGCGAGATCGATGTATCGGTGCGAGCCCGTTTGCCCGCCTCGATGGCATGACGGAAGACGAGTCCGAGGACCGAACCGCTGGTGCCACCTTCGGCGGACGCCGCCCACGCCGTGCGTACCTGACCGATGATCTCGTGCTCGCCGACGACGACCGAGTCCAGACCCGCCGACACCTCGAAGAGGTGACGCACCGCCGCCTCGTCGTGCAGCACGATCATGTGATCGGCGAAGGACTCCGGTCCGAGGAAGGTGATGTCGGAGATGGCGTTGCGAGCCTCGCCGTAGGCACCGTGGAACGTCTCGGCCGACAGGTAGAGCTCGGTGCGGTTGCAGGTCGAGAGCACCACAGCCTCGGAGATGTGGGTCCCGCCGACCAGGGAGTCGGCCAACTTGGCGGCTCCGGCGTCGTCGAGGGCCAGCGCCTCGAGGAACCACAACGGAGCGGTTCGATGGCTCGCTCCGATCACGACCAATGACACGGCCACAGCTTGCTGCGCGGCGACCTGCTGGTGCCAGTCAATGGGGCCGACCCGACCCCGCCGGGCTCAGCCGGCTTCGTCGAGGCGGGCCCGGTGCTCCTGGTAGAAGGAGAGGATCTGCAGCTCGACGGCCAGGTCGACCTTGCGGACCGAGATGCCATCCGGGACCGAGATGACCGTCGGCGCGAAGTTCAGTATCGACGAGATCCCGGCAGCGACCATCTTGTCGGCCACCTCCTGGGCGGCGGCGGCCGGCGTGGCGATGACGCCGATGGAGATGTCGTCCTTGGCGACGATCTTGCCCAGCTGGTCGATGTGGCGGATCCTGACCCCGGCGAGCTCGGTGCCGACCTTCTCCTCGTCGGCATCGACCAACGCTGCGATCACGAACCCACGATCGGTGAACCCGCCGTAGTTGGCCAGCGCCTGACCGAGGTTGCCGAGCCCCACGATCACGCAGGGCCAGTCCCGCGTGAGGCCCAGCTCGCGGCGGATCTGGAACAACAGGTACTCGACCTCGTAGCCCACACCCCGGGTGCCGTAGCTGCCGAAGTAGCTCAGGTCCTTGCGCACCTTGGCGGCGTTGACGCCGGCGAGCTCGGCGAGCCGCTCGGAGGAGACCGTGACGTCGTTGTCGGCGGCCAGATCCTGCAGGCAACGCAGGTAGATCGGAAGCCGCGCCACGGTGGCCTCCGGAATCGATCGCGGGGCGCTGCGGGTCACGGGGTCGAGGGTACCGGCCTCGTTCACACTTTCACAAAGTCCGGGACGCACGGTACGAGCAGGTCCCGAAGTGCGCCCCGACCGGCCCTCGAGGGCCCCGCGCCACGTTGCCCCCGGGCACCGGAGAGCCGTTACGGTCTCGCGACGATGACCGCCGTCTCCGCCCTCGGTGCTGCCGCGACGCTGGTCGCGAGCGCCTTCGCGTTGTGCACCGGCGAGCGTTGGCTCCGGCGCCGCCGTCCGCACGAAGCGGCGTGGACCCAGGCGCTGTTGATGTTCGCGCTCGGCTCGCTGGCCTACTGGTGGGCGGGCGCGGTCGGTTGGAACACCGCCAACTTCCGTGCCTTCTACCTGTTCGGCGCGATCCTCAACGTGCCGTACCTGGCGGTCGGCACCATCTTCCTGCTGCGGGGCCGGGCGGCGGGGCGGCGGGTGCACCTCGGGGTGCACCTCCTCGCCGCGTTCTGCGCCGGCGCGGTGCTGACCGCCCCGACCCGCGCCCCGATCCCCCCGACGGGCCTGCCCGAGGGCCGTGAGGTCTTCGGTGTCGGGCCGCGGGTGATGGCTGCTGTCGGCTCCGGCGTCGGGGCCACGGTCCTCATCGTCGGCGCGCTGTGGAGCGCTGGCGGGCTGATCCGGGGGCGCCGGCGAACCGGCGGGCGCGGACCTCGTGCCGCCGACGCCGGCAGCGGCCTGAGCCCCGTCCGGCTGGTGGTCACCAACGTGGCCATCGCCGTCGGATCCCTGGTGCTCGGGGCAGGTGGCACGTTCTTCACCGGCTCGGCCCAGGAGGTGGGGTTCGGGATCCTGCTGGTGACCGGCATCGTGATCCTCTTCGGAGGCTTCCTGGTCACGCCGCCCGCCGTGGTCGAGGCGCCGGCACCGCCACCCGGCCTGGACGCCTTCGCCGCCGAGCTGTGGACGATCGCCCACGCGCCGGTCGCGCCCGCCCGACCAACCGACTAACGCAGGGCGCGGCGCAGGACCTTGCCCCCCATGCCCTGGGGCACCTCATCGACGAACCAGACCTTCTCCGGGCACTTGTACCGTGCGAGCCGCGCCGCACAGAACCGGACGATGTCGTCCTCCTCGACCGACACGCCCCGCACCGTCACGACGTAGGCCTTGACCGCCTCCCCCGAGTAGGGGTGCGGGACGCCGACCACCGCGCAGGCGTCGATGGCGGGATGGTGCATCAGCACCTCCTCCACCTCGGCCGGGTAGACGTTGAAGCCCGAGACGATGATGAGGTCCTTGACCCGGTCGACCAGGAAGAGGAAGCCGTTGTCGTCGACCGTCGCCACGTCTCCGGTCAGCAACCAGCCATCGCTGTTGACGGTGCGCGCCGTGGTCTCCGGATCGTTCCAGTAACCGGCGAAGACGTTCGGGCCGCGGACCCACAGCTCGCCGGAGTCGCCGATCAGCACGTCGTCGCCATCGGAGTCGACGAGACGGACCTCGAGGCCGGGGATGGGAAGCCCGACCGAGCCGATGGGAGCGTCGGTGCCCGCCGAGGCGGTGACCACCGGCGAGGCCTCGGTCAGGCCGTAGCCCTCGTTGAGGTGCAGGCCGAAGCGCCGCTCGATGGAGCGGGCCGTCTCGTCGTTGAGCCGGGCCGCTCCCGAGACGGCGAGCCGCACCGACGAAAGTGGATCGGGCGGCAGTTCCGGCATGCTCGCCCACGCCGCCCACATCGTGGGTGGACCGGTGACCACGGTGGCCTGGTGCTTGGCGATGGACTCGATGGCCGACGTGGGATCGAAGCGTTCGACCAGCAACAGCTGTGCACCCACGGCGAGCGTGACGCCGAGCACGACGTTGAGCCCGAAGATGTGGAACATCGGCAGCACCGCGAACACGACGTCCTCGGCGGTCTGGGTTGTTCCGGGCGTCGAGAGGATCTGGGCGATGTTGGAGCGCAGGTTCCCGTGGGTGAGCATGGCCGCCTTCGGCGAGCCGGCGGTGCCGCTGGTGAAGATCAGCGCCGCCAGGTCCGAGTCCTCCCGCTCCACGATCGGGGCCGGCTCGTGGGTCAGGAGCTCCTCGAGCTGGAGTCCGCCGTGGGGCTGGAACCCGCAGCCGATCACCACCGAGATCGAGGGGATCGACGACGGCTCGATCTGCTCGAACACGTGCCGGGCGGTCGGACCGACCACCACCGCCTTGGCGCCGACGGTTCCCAGCTCGTTGATCAGCTCGATCGGCGGGCTCGTGGGGTTCAACGGCACGGCGACGAGTCCCGCGCCCAGCGCCGCGAGGTACGACACCACGAAGTACCGGTTGTTCCCACAGATGATGGCGACGCGGTCCCCCGGCTCGAGGCCGTTGGCGATCAGACCGCCGCGATAGGCGGCCACCTGCTCGCCGAGCTGGCCGTAGGTGGTCGTCTTGCCGCGGCTGATCAGTGCCGGTCGCTCATCCGCATGGCGGTCGAACACGGTTGCGAGGTTCATCGAGCACGGACTCCGGGCCAGGCGGGCAAGCCCACAGGGTAGCGAAGTGTCGCCGGATGCGGCCTGGTGGTGTGCCGGGTCCGCATGTGGGCGTGGTTTGAGCCGAACGGCCCACGACGATTCGCTCAAGAGATCCCGAAGCACCGTCGATCCCCTGAACATCAGTGCGGTCAACCCGGCGACGAACAGAGCCGTCGTCACGGCGACGAACAGAGCGGCCCGCCTCAGGCGGTTGGGGAACACACGGCGACGAAGGCGGACGAAGTGCGGATCAACTGGCGACGACGCCGAACGGCGACCCTCGGCACCACGGCGGTGGTCGCGGCGGCCCTGCTGAGCGTGGGTCTCGTCCCGCTCACCGCGGTGGTCGTCGCCGCACAGGACGGCGCTGCGGTGGCCCACGGCGACGGGAGCGCCGAGGAGCAGCAGTTCGTCGCCAGGATCAACGCGCTCCGGGCATCCAAGGGCCTCCCGACCCTGGCCGTCGATCCCGAGCTGAGCGCGCAGGCGCGGATCTGGTCGACCACCATGAAGGACGCCGGCGGCATCTTCCACTCCCAGGACCTCTCCGCCGGGATCAGCGCCGACTGGCAGAAGCTCGGCGAGAACGTCGGCGTCGGCGGCACCGTCGACGCGCTCTTCGACGCCTTCGTCGCCAGCCCGAAGCACTTCGAGAACCTGGTCGACCCGACGTACCGCTACATCGGCATCGGTGTGGTGTGGGACGGCGGACGCATGTTCACAGCGCACCGCTTCATGGGTCTCTTCCCGACCGACCCTGCACCAGCGCCTGCACCGGCAACCCCGAAGAGGACGTCGAAGACGTCGGGAATCCCGGCGCCGCCCCAGACCGGGGCGCCGAGCACGGCGCCTCCCCCCACCTCGCCGCCCGCAACCGAGCCACCCCAGGAGCTGGCGGCGACCAACGCAACACCGGTCCCCCCCGAGATGGTCGCACCGCCGATCGATCCGGTCCGGCTCGCCCTGGAGCTCGTCGAGCTCCGCAGCTTCGCCGGCTGAGCGCCCGACGAGCCGGAGCTAGCGACCGGCGGAGATGGCCAGCTGGACGGCGGTCGCACCGACCACCAGCAGGAGGAGCACGATGATGGCGATCGTCGTTCCACGTCTCATTCCGTCCCTGCCTCCACCGTCGTGCGGGCCCCGCCACCGCCTCCGGTGACGCCGACGCCGACGCCGAGGGTGACCGCCACGCTCCGTGGTGCCTGCTCACCGGCCTCACGGAGCCCGATGCTGTCGCCGGCTGCCACGTCGAGCTCCTCCGCCGCCGATGCCCGGTCCACGACGATGGCCAGCAGCCCGACCGAATCGATCACCAACCCGAGGTCGCCCACCCGCAGGTCGCCGAAGGTCCGCACCCGACGGGCGACGCGGCGCTGGCCGGGAGTGCGGATCTCGATCGGATCGGCGATCTCGGCCAGCTCGTCGGGGTCCACGTTGAGTTGCACGTTGCCGAAGCGGTCGACCCACAGGACCTCGGCCTCGATCCAGCCGTCCTCCACGCGGGTGAGCGGCATCAGCCCGGGCATCAGCGTTCCCGGATCGATCTCGGTTCCGAGGTCGGCCAGATCGGCACCGCTGCACAGCAGCGCGGCGGCCGGAGCGAACACGTCCCGACCGTCGAAGGTCGGGCCCGGCCCTTCGAGGTGGTGGGTCGGATCGTCGAGGAGCACGGCGCGGGTGGCCCCGCCCACGAGACCGACGGCGGCGGCCAGGAGCCCGTTGTCCGGCCCGACGAACACCGCGGCGCCGTCGTTGATCTCCACCGCCACGGCCCGCCGGTCGGTGCCGACGCCGGGGTCGACCACGGCCAGGATCACTCCGGGGCAGAGGTACTGCACGCTGCGGGCGAGCGTCATCGATGCGCCACGGACGTCGAAGGGAGCGATGTCGTGGGTGAGGTCGATGACGGTGACGTCCGGGGCCATCTGACGGATGACCGACTTCACGACCCCGACGAACTCATCCGCCGAGCCGTAGTCCGACAGGAAGGTGACGGTGTCGTAGCGGAGCTCGCTCACGAGGCGGAGAGCTCTCTGGACCGGAGGGTGGCGGCCTCGACGGCGTCGAGGAAGGCGGCGCGGACCGCAGCGTGCTCCAGGGCGCCGAGCCCCGCTGCGGTGGTCCCTCCCGGCGAAGTCACCGCAGCCCGCAGTGCGGCAGGCTCCTCGCCACCCGCCAGGAGGGTGGCGGCGCCGAGCAGGGTCTGGTTGGTGAGGCGGGCGGCCACGTCGCGCGGCAGCCCCTGGGCCACCCCGGCATCGCACATCGCCTCGGCGATCAGGAACACGTAGGCCGGACCGGAACCCGACAGTCCGGTCACCGCGTCGAGCGCCGACTCGGACACCCGCAGCGCCAGACCGACCGATCCCAGGAGGTCCTCGGCCCAGGCGAGATCGGCCCCGGTGGCCAGTGTCCCTCCGGCGATGGCCGCGGCGCCGACGCCCACCAGGGCGGGCGTGTTGGGCATGGCACGGATCACCACGGTCCCGGGCCCGGCGCTCGCCTCGAGCGCGGCGATCGTGACGCCGGCGGCGATCGAGAGCAATCGGCCACCTCCCACGGCTGCCAGTCGACCGGCGACCTCCACGGCGTGCTGGGGCTTGGTGGCGATGATCGAGCCATCGGCTGGCCCGGGCTCGTCGGTGATCTCCGTCCCGGGGAACCGCTGAGCGAGCACGCCCCTCCGCTCGGCGTCCACCTCAACGATTCGCACGTCGCCGGCACCGGTCCGCCGCGACTCGACGAGGCCGCCGACGAGCGCTTCACCCATGCGGCCACCGCCGACCACCTGCAACAACGTCACCCGGCGAGTCTACGGAGCCCTCCGTCGCGCCCGGACATCCGCCGCTCCGGTACCCGCCCGCGGCACGGAGGGCTGCCGTGCCGATCCGCTTCCCCGACGTATCGCCACGGCGCCCTCCGGCACTCGTCGCACCGTACTGATCGGTAGAACGATGTGCAACAGCAATTATCGAAATGTGTGGAAAAGCAGTCGCCCGGGCCTACCCGCCGAACGCCGCGCCATAGCCGAGGCGCATGGCGGGGCGGAAACAGGTCTCGGTGTACTCGAAGGCCGACCCGAGCAGCCGGTCCAGCTGATCGTCGTCGATCTCCGACACCGGG
>Ga0315287_10002642_pt1 | contig 17061 bp, 8 predicted proteins | sample YL17G11_0_MG_FD_205037 | JGI IMG/M metagenome (GOLD analysis project Ga0315287, IMG submission 205037) | Sediment microbial communities from Yellowstone Lake, YNP, Wyoming, USA - YL17G11_0 | ecosystem: Environmental > Aquatic > Freshwater > Lake > Sediment | place: USA: Wyoming | collected...
TCGCCCCCCCCCCCCCCCGCCGCCCCCCCCCCCCCCCCCCCCCCCCCCCCCCGCGCGGGCCCCGCCCCCCCCCCCCCCCCCGGGCGAGGAGCGAAATGAGGGGGAGCCGTCTTCCCCGCCCTCTCTCCACCCCTACTTCTACTCACCGACACGCAGGCCCAGGTCAGCCACCACGGCCGGCCACCCCCCGGACAGCCGGGTGTGGCGCTGGGACGCGGTGGTGAAGCCTTCGTAGGTCACGCCCCACGCCCGGGTCGCGCCTGCGTCCACGAGCCAGGCCGTCGTTCGGAAGGCCGGCGCGGCGGCGGCGGCGGCGGCGGCGGCGTGGGCGCTGGTCGTGGGGGTGTTGATGTCGGCGACGACGCCGCTCACCTCACCACCCGCCCCCCGGGGCGGGGTGGGCGGGACGGTGGTGGTGGTGATGGCGGTGGTGGCGGTGGTGGCGGCGGCAGCAAGGCCACTCCCGCTCGACCCGCCAGACGCGGACCGCTGCTCGCACGGCGGCCCGGACGCCGTGCCCATATCACGCGCCGCCACCGGCAGCACGCTTCCCGCCAGGGCCCGGGTCACGTGCAGCTTGGTCAGGTAGGCCGGGCAGGACAGGCGGCGGGCGACGGCCGCAGCGGGCGCGCGCACTGCGCTGGTGCCGGCCGCCGCCATCGCCGCCCGGACGGCCGCGCAGGCGGCGGCGGCGGCGGCGGTGTTGCTGGCCCCACCCCGGCGACGGTGGCGGTGCGGGCCGCCGCTCTCCTCGGACGCGGTGCGGGCCGGCCCGCGGCGCCGCTTGTGTTGTTGTTGGTGAGGGGGTTGTGGAGGCGGCTGCTGCCGGGGCCGGGGCGGGCGCCGCCCGGGAGAAGGGGCGACGGCTGGGGGCGGGCACGTCGCCGTCGTGGCCGCCGCCAGCGCGACGGTCGGGTCGGAGCCGGCTGTGGCCGCGCCACCGACCGAGTCGGTGGCCGCGGCGGCCGCAAAATTGGGGGCGGCGCCCCACGCTGCGGCTGCGGCCGCTTTAGCCCGGGCCCGCCCCAGCGCGTCCTCCAAGACGGCCGCCGCGCCGGGGGACAGGCCCGCCGACAGGCTGGCCACCAGGGCGTGGGCGGCGGCCTCGGGCGACAGCGACAGCACCAGGGGCGGGGCGGGCGGCGGTGGGGAGGGCGGTGGCGGCGGCGGAGGGGGCGCGGGCTCGGCCGCCCCATCATCCTTGTCGCGCGCCGCGGGCGGCATACGAGCCGCCGGCCGCTTCACCTCCTTTGGCGGCGCGGCGGGCTCCGCCCCGTGGCCCCCCATTCCCGCCACCCACTCACCGGCGCCCCATCCGTACACGCGGCAGGCCAGGGCGACCAGGGACGGGTCCATGGGCTTCAGAAAAGAGAGAGAGCGCAGAGAGAGCACAAAAGAGCGCGCACGCGGGGGGGGGAGGCGTTTTGGGGCGACCTAGCAATATGCTTCGGCCGATCCAGAAAAAGGGACTCACGCACACGCTGGCAGAACCGGACACCCTGTCACCCACTCCCAATGTCAGACACACTCGCCTGCCAAAACACAGCGTCAGTCAGACGGGTGGGGAGGGGTGCGGGAGGGCGGGGCGCGGCGCGCGGATTGCAGGGGGGGGTGGGAAAACGACGGCTCAAGGCGCAAAAAAAGAAGAGCAAAAAAAAGTATATCTGGCAGGTGGCCGGCCAGTGGGGACCCGGCCGGCCAAAAAGGGATCCACACAGTGGGTCCCGAGACCTCGCAGGTGAGCGATGCAGGTGGGGGTGGGGGTTGGGGTGGGGTGGGGGCGTGGCGAGGGGTGGGCGTAGGGGCAATCCCCTCGCTTGGCTCTCACGGGCTCACGGGAAATGAAAAATGAAAGGAGTGTGGAGAAAACAGCTGGCGGGCCCCCATGTGCGTTCCGCACGCACGTGGGCACGCACGCGCCCAAGTTGTCGCACTCTCACCGTGCACCGCCACGCCCGACCTCGCGCTCACCACTCTCATGCGGACCCCCGCCCCCCACCCCCCACCCCCCACAAAACAAGGTACAAATCCACACGGGAGAACATAGTCAGTCACAGGCACCTCCCCTCGCATCCTTTTTTCTTCCTTTCAAAACCGCCACCCCGCCGCGTTGGCCATCGCGGTCGTCAGCGCGGCCGCCCGGGCCGCCTCGCCCATGAATGCAGCAGCACCAGGGGGCGGCGCGGCGGCGGCCCCCGGCCCCGCTCCCGCCGCCCGCCCCAGCCCCAGCGGGTCGGTCGCCACCAGGCTGCCTGCGGCGCAACTGCCCCCGCCGCCGCTACGCGCCTCGCCCTCCAGCCACGCCGCGAAGGCGGCGCCCTCCGCCCGGGCGGCCGCCAGCGCGGCCGCCACCCCGCCCAGGGCGGCGGTCGTGGCGGGGCCCCGCCGCGCGCGGCGGGCGGGCGGGTGGGGTGGGGCGGCGAGCCAGCCGCCGTCGCCCGTCAGCCGGCGCTTGACCGCGGCGGCCAGGGCGGCCGCGCGTTCGGGCAGCAGGAGCGGGGCGGCCGGGCGGGGCGGCGGGGCCGCCCTGGCTGCGACCGCCCCGCCCACGCCATCCCGGGCGGAGAGCGCCGCTAGGAAGCCGGCGATGGGCGCGGGCGGCCAGGGTGAGGGGGCGGCGGCGTGGCCGCCGCCGCCGCCGGCCGCAAAGGCGGCGGGCACGACGGCCGAGAGACCGCCGGGGGGGAGCCCCGCCGAACCGCCGCCGCCGCCGCCGCCGCCGCCGTCGCCCAAGGCGTCGCCCAGGCGGGCGTACACAAACGCCTCCAGCCCGTCCCGCCAGTCCGCGCCGGCGGGGAGGGCGGCGCCGTGCTCGGCCAGGTAGGCCCGCACCGCGCTCTCCTCCCCGCCGCCGCTGCCGCCGCCGCCGCCGCCACCGCCGGCCAGGCTGGTGGGCTGGAGGCGGGGCGGGGCGGCGGCGGCCAGCGCGGCGGCCACCCGGCCGAGCGGGCCGGCCTCGGCCCACCCGGGGGCGGGGCCGGCGGGCGGGCGGGGCGCGCCCGCGCCCGCCCCGGACGGTGGCCAAGCCCAGGCAGCCGCGCCCGCAGGGCCGGAGGCGGCCGCCACCAGGGCCCCGCGCACGCGGGCGAGGCCCCCGCCCGCGCCGGCGAGTAGGTCAAGCGGGCCCGCCCGCCAGTCGGCGCGGGCGGCCGCGAGCCCGCGGGCGACCTCCCGGCGGGCCAGCGCGGCCAGGGGGGCGCGCGCCAGGCCAGGCTGGGCCGGCCCCGCCGTCGCCCCCCAGGCCAGGCCCCGCGCCAGGGCCGCGGACGCCGGGTCGGGCGGCGGCAGGGCGGCAGCCAGGCCGGCGGGCGCGGGTGGGGGCGGCCGCGGCGGGGCGCCCCCACCCCGCTGGCCGCCGCCGCCGCCGCCGCCGCCGCCGCCGCCGCCGCCGCCGCCGCCGCCGCCGCCGCCGCCCGTGCCCAGGGCCTCGCACCGGACGTCGCTGACCCGGGCCCGCAGGCCGGCGTGCGCCCGGAGTTCGGCGGCCGCCCAGGCCTCCAAGTCCCGGGCGGGCGCGCCCGGGCCGGCCAGGACGAGCAACGGCACGGGCGGCGCGGCCGCTGGCCGGGCCCGCAGCAGGGCGTGCAAGCGCGGCGCGACCGCGCCCGGCTCGTCCGCGGGCCCCACGAACAGAATGACCAGAGCCGCGCCCGCGGCGGCGGCGGCCAGGGCGGCGGGGTCCGGGGCGGCGGCGGCGGCGCCCGGCGCGCCCGTGAACAGGGGCGTCGCATCCACGACGGCCGCCCGGAGGAGGGTGGCCGGGGTGGCGGGAGCGGCAAAGGAGCACAGCAGGTCCGCGGCCGGGCCCGGCCCCCCCCCCTCCCCCCCCCCTCCCCCTCCTCCGCCCAGCCGCCGCCCGGTCGCCGGCAGGGCCCGCCGCAGCCAGGCCCGGTCCCGGGCGGGGGGGGGCGGGCCCAGCACCACCGCCTTCCACCACAGGTCGGGCGGGGTCGGGGCGGCCGGCCCGGCGGCGGCCAGCAGGGCGCGGCCAATGAGGCGGGCAAGCGCGGGCGCGTCGGCAAGGGGCGCTGTTTCGACGCCGCCCCTCGCCGCCCGGGCCGCCGCCGCCGCGGCCGCCGCGACGTCAGCGTCCGCTGCCTTGGACAGTGGTACAGGTGGGGAGGGGAGGGGCCCGGCAGCCCGCACCAGCAGCCCCACCCGGGCGGAGGCGAGGGCGGCGTCGTGCCGCCTGGCAGCGGCCGCCCGCGCGGCGGCCGCCCGCCACGCCCGCCCGGCCGCCCGGGCCAGCCTGCCCCGGCGCTGTTCGGCCACCACCGCCGCCGCGGCCGCCAGGCGGCGGGCCTCCGCCTCCGCCGCCGCCCGCCTCTGGGCTTCCAGGGCAGCTCGCTCCGCTTCCAAGCGGGCGCGCTCGGCTTCCAGTGCCGCCCGCTCGGCGGCGAGGCGGGCGCGCTCGGCGGCGGCCTCCCGCTCAGCCGCGGCGGCGCGCGCGGCCGCAGCGGCCGCAACCCGTGCTGCGTCCGCCGCCGCCGCGGCCGCCCGCTCCGCCGCCGCCTGCTCTGCCGCGGCCTGGGCGTCGCGCGCCGCAGCAGCTTGGGCCGCGACGCGTTCAGCTTCAGCCCGCTGGGCCGCCCCCTGGCGCTCCGCATCCGCCCGGGCTTGGGCGTCCGCGGCGGCCGCCCGCTCGGCCGCCGCCCGCTCTTCCGCTGCGTGCGCGGCCGCGTCTGCCGCGGCCGCCGCCGCGGCGTCCACCTGGGCCTGGTGGGCGGTCGCAGACGCGGCCTGCTGGCGCCGGGCCTCAGCAGTAGTCGCGGCAGCCGCGGCTGCCGCCCCCGCCGCCGCGACCGCCGCCGGGTCGGGCGCGCCCGTCGCGGAGGGCACGCCCCGGGCGGCGCCCGTCGCGTCGGCCGACCGGGCGGGCGCGGCCTTTGCGGACACGCCCGCCAGGCGGCGCTTGGGCAGGGTGTCCGGGTCGACGACCAGGCCTCGGGGCAGGGTCACGCAGGGCACGCCCTCCACGGGCGGGCCGGCTGGTTCGGCGCCGGCCGCCTCCAGCAGGGCGGCCACCGCGTCGCGCTCGACCGCCCATTCAAAGCCCAGCCAGCGGGCGAGGTCCGGGATGGCGACGCCCTCGCCCGGCCGCAGGGACGCCGCCAGCGCGGTCAGCGCGTGCGCCCGCATGCGGCGCACGTACATGGACGCCAAGCAGGCATGCAGGTAGGGGGCGGCAGCCAGGGCCGCAAAAAAGGACGCCCAGTCGCCGGCCGCCAGGGCGGCCGCAAAGCGGAGGGCCACCTTCACGTCCGGGTGGGCCAGCACGTCCGGGCGGCACGCGCCCAGCGCCGCCCGGAACGTCGCCGCATCGAACCGGTACCGCCCGTGCGTGCCAGCCAGGGTGAGGAGGTGGTACGCCCGGAATTCGGGCTCGGACGGGCAGGGCGCGCCCGCGGCGGCCGCGGCCGCGTACATGTCGGCCAGCGAGATGAGCGCCTTGTTGACCTGCTCCAGGTTGAGGTGAGAGTCAAAGGTCTCCGCCTCGCCGGCCTGGGGGGTTAGCTCGCACAGCTCGTGTTCCGCCAGGATCATGAAGCGGACGTGCTCCTCATACAGGGCGGCCGCGGCGGTGTCGGTGAAGCCCTGGACGAAACAGTCCTGGCGCACGCCGCGCGTGCGGTCCCACAGGAAGCGGTGCACGTCGGAGAGCGGCACCGCCGTCGCGTCCATGATGGACCGCAGGTGGGCCTGCGTGGCGTCCAGAGCGGCCCGGGTCCGGAAGTTGGAGGCCGCCTGGTCGATGTTGCGCGCAAACTTTTTGACGGCCAGGGCGGGCGTGGTGGTCGCGCGGGCCCGGTCGGGCCGCTCAAAGACGGACACGTCCTCGATGCGCGTCCGCCGCTCGATCTCGGCCGCCGGGCACATGGCGGTGCAGGTGCCGACGATGGGGGCGTCCCGGGTGGACGACGGGTGGGGAGTGGGCGGGGCGCCGTCCGCGTCGCCGCCGCCGGCCTCGCCTTCGCCACCTCCACTTCCACCCATCCCTCCAAACCGGGCTCCCCGCCTCGCCCACGCCGCGTCGTCGTCGCCGGCCGGCGGGGCGGCGAAGGCGCCGCGGCCCGTCCCAGCCCGGGGGCGGCCCAGGCCGCTGGGGATGCGGGGCAGGCCGCCGCCGGGAGCAGCGGCGCCTCCCCTCCCGCCCCCGCCCCCCCCACCGCCAAAGCCGGACCCAAAGTGCAGCGGGGGCTTTGTGGCGGGTGGGGGGGCGGCGGCAGGCGCAGCGGGCGGTCCACCAAAGCCGAATACGGCGGTGAGGGGCGACCCGCCACCACCACCACCACCGCCGAAAGGGTTGGCTGCCGCACCACCAAAGAGAGGTGGGGGCGGTGCGGCCGCGGCTGGTGGTGCGCCGCCTGCGGCCGCTGCTGCCGCGCCCGCCGTTCCGGCGCTACCAAAGCCGCCGATGCCGCCACCACCACCGCCACCAAACCCGCCGCCACCAAATAGGGGAGGAGGTGCAGGTGCAGGCACAGCGGCAGGCGGCCCCGCCGCCCCGCCAAAGGGGCTGCCACCAAACAGAGGCGCCGGCGCGGCCGCTGGTGGAGCGGCCAGTGGCCCGGCCTGCGAGGACGAGGGTAAGCCAAAGGCGGGAGGGGGCGCGCTCCCGAAGCCGAAGCCACCACTACCACCACCGCCAAAGGCCGGCGGGGCCGCGGCCGAGCTGGCTGGCGCCGGCGCTGGCGCCCCACCAAAGGGCATGGCCTCGGGCCCGGGCGCGCCTGGGAAGGTGGCGGTCGTGGTCGGCCCCCCGCCCCCATCAAACACGCTCGGGCTGCCGCCTCCAAAGGCGGGCGCGGGGACGGGAGCCGCCGGCACACCCGGCCCTCCACCCAGCCCACCCCCAAAGGGCGACGATGTGAGGGGTGCGGCGGCGGGCGGCGCCCCGAAAGCGTGCGCACTCCCAAACGCGTTCACCGCGCCAAAGCCGCCTCCTCCGCCGGCTCCACCTCCAAACACGAGGGGTGCGCCTTGAGCTGGATGCGTCGGCAGCGCGCCGAACGCATTAGGTGGCTCTGCTGCCGGTCCGCCGAACAGGTTGGGCGCGGCGGGCGGCGGGGGTGCGCCGAATTGAAAAGGCGCCGTCGACGTCGCCGGTGGGACGCCCGCGCCGCCAAAGGTGAAGGCCATTTCTGTTCTGAGTGGGGCGCGTGCGTGTGCGTTTGTATGTGTGTGTTATTGTTCAGGCGCCCAGGGGTGTGTACTTCGTGGTCACCGCATGGCCCCTCGCACGTGGGCTCCCCCCCCCCCCTTTGTCCGGCTTCTCAAGTAGAGAAAGAGCCGAGAGAGAAGCGAAAAATGATTGGAAGACGAGCGCGTTCGCTTCACTTCCTCTTCATCATCCATCAACACGCCATGGCGACCATCCTCGGGGAAGGCGCCCTACCGCCCACGCCCATCGCCCCGTCAGCCGGCCGAGAATATAGCCTGGTGCGTGAGAAGGGAGGAAGGGCAGGGAGACGGAAAAATGGCTGCTCTTTACAAAAGGGCATTCGTATTTTTTTGAGCGCGCTCCCCCTTTCGATCGACGCTTCCCTGAACACACCCTCACACCCACCCTCAGGCCGCCACCTGGGAAGCGCTGGCCCCCCTGGACGATGAGGACGAGGCTGCAGTCCACGGCGTGGCGGCGGCCCTAGCCGACGCGAGGCGTGGCGCGCCGCGCATGGAGGGCAGCCCTGAACAACCCGCCCAGACGCAGGCCCTGGTCCGGCAGGGCAGGCAGGCGTCGGCCGACGCCCCGGGCGAGGGCGACGCCGACGCGGGCGCCGCGTCCACCTCTGCCCCCACCCCGCCCCTCCTGTCCGTCACGGCCCTGGACACGGCCGTTCTGGCCAACGTCGCCGACTTTGACCGGTGGTGGGGCGCCGTCCAGGCGGCGCGGACCGCGGAGGCGGAGGGCGCGCACACCGCGCACGCTGGGGCGCTGGCCTCTCGGGCGGCGTCGGTCGGGCGCCTGGTCGGCGACGCGGCGGATGCGGACGCCATCCTGGACCGCCTGACTGCGGCGCACGCCGAGGTGGCGGCCCGGGCGGCCGCCCTGCGCGGCGCGGCGGGCGCCCTGGTGGCCGCCCGGGAGCGCGCGGCCGCCCGGGGCGCCGCCCTCGCGTCCCGCCTGGCCGCCTTCAGCGAGTTGGACGCCGTCACGGCCGCCCTGGTGGCGGCGGAACCTCTCCAGGGAGGGGACATGGGCGGCGGCGGGTCGCGCGGGCCCGGCGGCGCGGCAGCCCCTCCCACCTCCACCCCGGCCGCCCTTGATGACGCCGGCCTGGTGGCCGCCCTGGGGCGGGCCGCCGACGCGCTGGCCGCCCTGGCCGCCCGCCCGCATTACCGGGACGCCGCCCCCTACGCGGCCCGCCTACGAGCAGCCCTGGCGCGCGGGGCGGCCCTTGTCCGGGCACGGGCGGGCGCCGTCCTGGCGGCGGCGACGGAGGCGGCCGCAGCGGGAGGCGAGGGTGGAGGGGATGAAGAGGTGCTCGCAAACCTCCGCTTCCGGGCGGTCGCGGAGCCCGGGCTGGCGCCCCTGTTGGCTGGGGTGGGCGCCCGGGTAGGCGTTTCTTCTGATGCTGCGGGCGCCCCTGAATTCGGGGCGCTCCTGGCCGACGTGCGGGCCTCCTTCTGCGGCGCCCGCCTGGCGGCCGTCGGCCCGCGCGTGCGGGCCAGCGTGGAAGCCGCCGCCGCGGCTACCGCCGGCCGCCCCGCCGACCTGGCGGCCGCCGGCGCGGCGGCCCTAGCCGCGGTCGCCGCCCAGGAGGTCGCCCTGTACCGGGCCGTCTTTGGGCCGGCGCTGGCCAAAAATGCGGGCGAAAAGGGCGGGGTGGGCACAGCAGGCGCGGCCGCCGAAGCGGCCGCGGCTGCAGACCTCTCCCCCCTCATCGACCCCCTCGCCACCCTCCTCTACGACGCCCTGCGCCCGGCCGTCGTCCGCCTGGCGTCCGTGGACGACTTGGTGGACGTGGTGGGGGCGCTGACGGCCGCGGCGGCGGCGCCGTCGACGGATGGCGTCGGCGCGGCGGCGGCCGCGGTCGCCTCCTCCCTGCCCGCCGCCGCGCGCGCGGCCGCTGCCGACGCGCTCCGCCCCGTCCTCGCCCGCGTGGTTGCGGACGCCCAGGCCCGCCTGGCCTTCCGGGTGCAGGCTTACGTGAAGGAGCAGGTCGTCGGCTTCGTGCCGGGCGAGGCTGACCTGGCATACCCGGACCTGGTGGAGGGCGGCGCAGCAGGTGGCACAGCAGGCGGAGGAGGGGGCGGGGCAGGGGTGCGCTCCCCGACCCCTCCCTCTGAGCCCCTCCCCTCGCACGCCGCGGGCGCCCTCTACCCGCCCTGCGCCCGGGCCGCCGACGTCCTGGACGCCACGGTCAGTGCCCTGGCCCCCTCCGTTTTCGCGGGCCTCGCCCAGGACGCGGTGTGCGGGGCGGCGGCGGCCGTGGCGGCGGGCGCGCCCGCCGTCGCGCGCCGGGCGTCCCCCGCCGACGGCCACCTCTTTGCCGTCCGCTCCCTCATGGGTCTGCGCTCCCGCCTGGCGGCCCTGGGCGGGCCGGACATGACCTCCCCGCCCGACACGGACGTCCAATTCGACCTCGACTTTGCGTCTGTGCGGGACCAGATGCTGTCCCTGCTGGGCGCGGACGGCGGGCGGGGTGGGGGGGGCGGGGGCTTCCCATCCTCCTCGCGCGGGCCGTCGCCCGGCGCGCCGCCCACGCCCCTCACCTCGGCCTCCACCCCGCGCTCCGCCACCCTCCGGTCCGCCTCCTCCGCCCTCGCCTCCTCCCTGGCCCCGCGCTCCTCCCGCCGCCGCGTGGACGGTGCCCGGGAGCTGGACGCGGCCCTGCGCGGGGCGTGCGAGGCGGCCATCATGGCGGCCACGCGCGCGGTGGCCGACCCCCTGCTCTCCCTCATCACAAAGGCGACCGCCGCCCGGGTGGCGGCCGCGCTGGCAGGGGGCGTGGGTGGGGGCGGCTCATCTGCTGTTCCGCCGCCCCGTCTCCGGGACCACGCCTTTGCGGCCCCGGACCGGGTCGCGGCGGCGCTGGCGGCCGCGGCCGCGGCCGCGACGGGAGAGCTGCCCCGCTTTGCCGCCAAGGCGCGCCTCTACATCCCCGACCCGGGTGCCCGGGGCGCCCTCCTCCGCCCCGTCAAGGCCAACCTGGCAGAAGCGTACGCCCAGGTGGCCGCCCTGCTGGAGGCCGAGTACGAGGCCGGGGAGGCGGGGCGGGTGGGGATGCCGAGCCCGGAGGTCTTGGGGGTGTGGTTGGGCGTGCTGGATGGGTGAGAGATGTCATGGTGATGATGTTTCTTTTTTTTTCTTCCACCCCTTCCGTGACTCTTGTTTTTCTTTTACACATACACGCACACGCGCACGCGCACGAGCACAGCCAAAAGCGCACGCTGCAGGGTGTTGGTAAGAACGAAAGAAAAGCGCACACAGGGAAAGAGGAGAGAGGGAGGGTTGGGCAGGCCCTCTCTTGTGTGAGGTGAGATCGGGCCTCTCTCGTTTCCGGTCCTCTCTCCGTCCCTCTCTCTCTCTCTCTCTCTCACTCGTTCGCCGACCCGCGCAGGCAGATCTTGGCGGTCGGCGTCCGGGCGCACACCACCTTCTTCAGGGCGGCCTGGTCGACGGCCATGGCGGCGCCCGTCGCAAAGGTGAAGGCGACCGCCGCGGCGGCGACAGCGGTCGCGGCCTTGGTCACGAGGGACGCCGGCGCGGCGGCCTTGGCCGGGGCGGCGGGCTGAAATGGGCGGAGGGGAGGAGGAGGGCGCGTGTAAGTGTGCATGTGAGGAGTGCCGTCGTCCCCAGGCCGGCCGGCGCGACGCTCTGCTGTGCTCCTCCAACCGCCGGCGGTCCGACCCAATTTCGTTTTCGGGGTGAGGCGGTGACTTGGCACAGCCCCCCCGTCTCGCCCTCGCGCCCGGGCGGCGGCGGCGCCGGTCAAACCTGGAGCCACGCCACTGGGCGAGCCAGAGTGCACCCACGTGCAGGTGGGTGGTCAGACGGAGTGCCAGACAGGTGCCGCCCGGCACGCGAGGGGGGGGCGCGCGAGGGGGGAGGCCTGTTTTTTTTTTTTGGCTCGCTCTTCGCCCGCCGCCGCCGCCGGGGCCGCACTTTTTTTTTGCTGGAAGGAGTGTGCCTCTCTCCTCGCGCGTGCGGTACGTCTCCCGGCACACATTCTCACACTCTTTCGCTCACACGCGCACCTTGACGACGGCCGAGCAGCGGGCGGGGGTGCGCAGGACGGCGGGCATGGTTGAGAGGAGGGAGAGGAGGGGAGGAAAAGGAAGGCGAGAGAAAAGAAGAAAAAGTGTGTGGAAGGGCAGGCGAGCGAAAAAAATCCCAGTCAAAGCGCAGGAAGTCATCTACCACCATCTACAGCTCCCACGGCGCACTCAACCCGCCGTACGCGTACCCGTGGTGCGGGGCAGGCGCGCTCGCACCATCCTCGCACCCACCCCCTCCCTCAAATGGAGGCGCCGGCGACGGGCGGGCCAGGCCCCCGCCGCCCACGACGCCCGCCCCGGCGCTCCACAGGGCGACGCGGCCGCCGCCCACCCGCACCCGCACCCGCACCGCCGGCTGGGCGGCCGCGATCGCCAGGAAGGCTGCGCCCAGGAAGGTCGGGCGGCCTGGCTCCGTGCATGATGACGCCGAGTCGTCAGCGCGGCCGGAGGAGGCAGCGGGCGCGGGCGGGCGGTAGGTGAGGCCATCCTGATCCAGGCTGGTTGGGTGTTTCCCCGCCGTGCCCGCCCCCGCGCAGGCCGCCACCCGCACGGCCTCGACGGACAGCGCCGCCCGGTAAACGGCCGCAAAGGCGGCCTCGGCGGCCCAGGAGGCCCGGCGACGCAGGGCCCGGACGGACGGGGTGCGGGGCAGGGAGGGGGTGGCGGGCGTGGGCGTGGGGCCACCTCCACCTGCGGTCGCCCCCCCCCCCCCCTCCACGCCCTTCCCCCCACCAGACGGCGCGACCTTGCGCCGCCGGCGGGCGGCAGCCCTGCCAGCACCAGCGTCCGGGTCCATCTCCCCCCCCCCCCCCTCTACCGGCCCCCGCGCGCAGGCCGCCAGCCGCTCGATCGCGGCCTCCCACCCCAGCGCGCGCAGCTCCCCGGGCGGGAGCGGGGCGGGGTCGGTGGCCAGGGCCACCGCCAGCGCCGCCCGGAACTCCGCCCGCGTCCTGTAGGGCAGGGCATTGGAGAAGGTGCACGCCCAGGCATTGCAGGGGTGGGCCGCGCACACCAGCCACTTGCCCATCGCGAGCGCCTCCAGGGACGTGGTCGCGACGACGTCGCTCGTGGACGCGTTCACAAACGCGCGGTACGGTTTTAGGGCCGGGGCCACGTGGTCTGCCTTGGCATGCCAGGCCAGGGGCGCCCCGCACGCGGCGGCAGCGGCTTGGACGGCGGGCAGGGCGTCCCCGTCGCCGTAGGCGTGGATGGCCTCGCCGCCGCCGCCCGCACCCCCCCCCCCCCCCAGCAGGTCCACCAGCTCCTCCCACCCCTTCCCCCAGACGACCTTGCCCAAGGCGTAGCCGCCCGCGGTGAAGGGCAGGGGCGCCCCCGCGGCCGCCGCGGCCGCCCGGGCCGCGCCCTCGGCCAGGAAGGCCGGCGCGACGCCGTGCACGCAGCAGACGACCTCCCGGGGCAGGCGCTGGATGGTGGCCGACAGCTTGATGGCCACATCCGTGTGCGCGCCCGTCAGCCACCGGCACGCCGCACCCGCCACTAGGCGCATGGACGGCCCCGCATTGCGCGCCGCCAGCTCCCGGTAATTGGTGTGGACGACGCCCAGCACGACCGGGCCGCACGCCGTCCATCGCGGGCCCGCGTGGAACCAGGTCAGGTGTTCCGGCTCCTCCAAAATCACGGTGTGCGGGGTGGGCGGGTGCGCGAGCTTGTGGTGGGGGTGGAGGGGGAGGAGGAGGGCGGGCTGGCAGCCACCGCCACCGCAGCCGGTCGCGCCCGCGGGTGGCGGGTGCCACCCGGCCGTGGCCGGCCCCGGGAAGCAGACCCGGGACGCGAGGTCGCCCACCGGGAACACGCCCAGCAGGGTGCGGTCGTACCGCCCTGGGTAGAACTGGATGCCAAAGTCGGGGGTGAAGCCGGCCCGGGCCGCCACCCACGCCCGAATGGCGGCCGCCTGGTGGGCGGGGGTGGCAAAAGTGGTGGCCGCCGGGAAGAGGGCGGCCTGGTCGGCGGGGGGCAGCCACGGGATGGCGAGCGTGACGGCCGGCGGCGGCGCCCCCCCCGTGGACGGGTGGCGCGCCAAGAAGGCCGCCCGCAGGGTCGGGTTGACGGCCGTGCCCGTCATCCAAGGGATGGCGGCCGTGGACACGATGGCGATGGCCGTGTGCGGGGCGAGAAGGTCCATGGAGGAGGTGGACGGCTGCAAGCATGGGCGGGTCGGCGGTGTGGTGTGAGGTTTTGTGGAGTGGGAGAGAGAGGGACGAGGCACAGTTAGCGCCCTTCGCTCTCTCTCGACACGGTTTCGGGCGGGAGGGATGCCAGGGCCGCTCCCGCTGACACATCCCTGGGCCAGGGCATCAATGTGTCCGCACCTCGAGGGGTTGGTGGATGTGTGCGTGGGTGTGTGTGGCGGCGGCCGACGACGGTCGAAACGCGGGGCACGTCCGGGGCTCAAATTGCGCGCTTCTTCTCTTCTCCAAACAACTCACCCGATCCCTTCGCCGCCGCCCGCTGGTGGGCATGTTGCGAGCAGGGGAGCGCCTTCTCCTGACTCTCTCTCTAATGTGTGTCACGAGGAGAGAAGAAAGGCGGTGCGGGCTGGCGGAAAAAAAGACGACCAAAAAGAGTGTCTGTCTAAAAGTGCACTCGACGATTTTTCTCTCGTTTCGCGCCGCGTCGCTTTTTTTTTATAGTTCGCCCGCCGCACACACCGAAAAATGCCCTCCCAGCCCACCCCCTGAGAGAGGGAGAGAGTGAGCCAGCCCCGCCCAGCCAGACCATGACCACCCCAGCGGCTGCGACGACGGCTCCCCCTTCGTCTCCTTCGCCTCCGCTCACCCCCTCCCCACCCCTCCCCCCGTCCGCCGCCGTCGTCATCGTCGGCTCCGGCATCGCCGCCTCCGCCGCGGCGGCCGAGCTATGCCGGGCGCGGCCGGATGTGCGGGTTACCATGGTGTCCCGTGAGGCCCGGGTGAAAGTGAGTGAGATGGAGAGAGACGGTGAGCGCATACGGGGCCACCCCGACCCCACATAGCCGCGGCGTGGCCTTTTTGTCTCATCATCTCCTCCGTCACACCTCTCTCTCAGGCCGCCATCAACGTCGTCCGCCTGTCCAAATACGTGGAATCATTTGACGGTGAGCGTGCATGAAATAAAGGGCGGGAGATATGAAAGGAAAAGAGGCGGCTCTCTCTGTCCACCTTCTGTTCCAATCCAGCCTCATGTTTCCCTCATCACATTATCTTTTTTTATCACACACAGTCGCCGAACTGGACGCCGCCGCCTTTGCCCCGCCCAACCTGACCATTGTCTGGGCGACCGTGACGGGGCTGGACCTGGAGGGGCGGCGGGTGCTGTTGGAGGCCGTGCCAGGATGGGCGGGGCGGGGTGAGAATGAAGGGGGGGAGGTGGGGGACGCCATCGCACACCACACGCCGCCGCCTTTCCTCGCCTTTGACCGCCTGGTCGTCGCGACGGGCGCCACCCCGCGCGCCGTCGCCGACCACCGGGCCGTCATGGTCCTCCGAGATGCAGCCTCCGTCGCCCACCTGGCGGCCGCCTTGCAGGGCGCCCGCACGGTGGTGGTCGCGGGCAATGGCGGCATCGCGCTCGGCCTGGCCCACGCTTTGAGCGCTGGGGGTGGGGGTGGGGGTGGGAGTGCCTCCCCGCCCTCCCCTCCGCCTCCACCCCTGCGCGTGGTCTGGGTGGCCAAGCACGGCCACGTGGGCGACGCCTTCTTCGACGTGGACGCGGCGGGCTTCTTGGCGCGCCACCTCGGCAAAAAAAGGAAGGGCGCAGGCGAGGCAGGGGTGACGCGCGGTGGCGGCCCCGCAGGTGCGCCCGCCCCTCTGAGCGCGTCCGCGCGCGGGCCCGCCGCCGCCGCTACCCCGCCCACCGCGCCCCCCTCCACCGGCTTCGGCGCGGCAGCAGGCCCGGGGTGGGTGGGCGCCCTCACGGCCGCCGTCCCTGGACAGGGGGACGCGTCAGGCGGCGCGCACACTGGCGGAAGCAGTCGGGGCGGCCGCCTGGAGACCCACCTCCACGTGACCATCGCCTCCGTGTCCGACGCCCCGCCGCCTGCCCCGGCGTCTGCCTGCCCTCCCTTCGCCGTCCGGGTCATCCTCTCTGACGGCACCCTCATCGACGCGGACGCTGTCATTTCCGCCGTCGGCGTGTCCCCCGCGGTGGGGTGGGTGCCGGCCTGCGTGAGGCGGGCGGGCGATGGCGGGCTCGAGGTGGACGGCGAGATGCGGAGCACCTCGCACCCGCACCTCCTCCTGGCTGCGGGCGACGCCGCCACGCTGCGCCCGGCCGACCGTGGGCCCCACTGGTTCCCCATGCGCCTGTGGTCGCAGGCCCGGCTGACGGGCGGCGTGGCCGGCGCCGCGGCTGCGGGCGGGGGCAGCCCCCTGGACAGGCCGGGCGGGATGGGCCTGGAGCTGTTCGCGCACGCCACGGCCTTTGCCGACCTGCCCGTCGTCCTGCTGGGCGCCTACAATGGGCAGGGCCTGCCCGGGGGCGGCGAGGGCGTCGTCACGTACGCGCGGGAGGATGAGGAGGGCAGCCCGGGCGGCCCCTCGTTTGCGCGCGTGCTCCTGCACAGGGGGCGCCTGGCCGGGTGCGTCCTCATCGGTGACGGCGCTACGGCCCTGGCGGGCGTGTTCGAGGACCTCATCCTGGACGGGGTGGACGTCGGGTTTCTTGGGGCGCGTATCCTGGACCCGGAGCTGGACTTGGAGGCGGTGTTTGATTAAGGTTTTTTTGATGTTTTGTGCTCATTCTTGCTTTCGGGACCTCTCCCCCATCCCGCACGCCCTCACCCGCGCGCCGCACCAAAGGACGCCAGCGTCTTTCTACGGTGCCGGCTTTCCACCTGCGTGCGTACGCGTGCGTACACACACACACACACGCGGCTCTCTTTCCTTTTCGCCCTTTTTGTCTGGCGTCGGCGGCGGCGAGCGACCAAGACTATTCCATATGGCGGAGACCGCCCGGTCCGCCCAGGACGTGCGCCGCCTGGCGCCGGAGGTGAATCGGTGAGTGTGCTTGTGGGTGGGTGGAGGGAGCAGCAGAGTGGAGAGAAGAGAGGTGCGCGCCGGCGCCGCACTCTCGTTTTTTTTTTTTTTTTTTTTTTTCTCTCACTCTCTCTCTCTCTCTCTCTTTCTCTCTCTCTCTCCCAACCTCATCATTTTTTCTCTCCATCCTCTTCTCCGCCCCACGCCCGCCTCCTCTTTCTCTCTCTCGCAACACACACGCAGCATCCTCTACGTCCGCAACCTGCCCTTCAACATCAGCGTGGACACCCTGTACTCCACCTTCGGCAAGTACGGCCCGCTGCGCCAGGTCCGCCTGGGCAACGCGCCCAACACGCGGGGTACCGCCTTTGTGGTGTATGAGGACATTTTCGACGCGGCGGCCGCGGCGGCCGGCCTGTCCGGCTTCAACGTGGGCAACCGGTACCTGGTCGTCCTCTTCCACTCCGCGTCCCGGGCGGCCAAGCGGGCGGGCGCCGCGGCGGACGCGGACGCGCTGAGGGCCCTACAAGCCGAGCACGGGGTGGACGGCGTGCAGAGGTGACAATGGAGGATGCGTTCATATGTAGGGTTTTGGTGTTTCTGAAACACGCACATGGCTCTCCTCGCTTCTCGTCGTGGTGCGCGGGCGTGTTGTAACCTTCTCAAGAGAGAGTGAGCGTGGGCGAGAGAGAGGGAGAGAGGAGAGGAGAGAGTCGTGGGTCGAGATTTACGAGAGGCTCAGCAGCAGTCTCTCACACTCGCGTCCGCCCCCCCCCCCCCCCCCCCCCCCCCCCCCCCCCCCCCCCCCCCCCCCCCCCCCCCCCCCCCCCCCCCCCCCCCCCCCACCACCCCCCCCCGAGAGCAG
>Ga0315287_10002644_pt1 | contig 17057 bp, 19 predicted proteins | sample YL17G11_0_MG_FD_205037 | JGI IMG/M metagenome (GOLD analysis project Ga0315287, IMG submission 205037) | Sediment microbial communities from Yellowstone Lake, YNP, Wyoming, USA - YL17G11_0 | ecosystem: Environmental > Aquatic > Freshwater > Lake > Sediment | place: USA: Wyoming | collected...
TAATAGGTCCTGCATCAAAAAGAACTTCTTGTAGAGATTTTCCATCGCGAAATACAAAAAACGTCTTATTATGTACTTGAACTGGAGCAGCAAGACTTCCTGTACCTGTTAAAGTTGCCCCATCAGCAATAGCACTAAAGTCTTCTTGGTCTACTACCATGAATGGTGTAAGAGTATCTCCGTCACCATCATTTACAGGCTCTACTGTATAAGCTTTAGCTCCATCCGTCCATCCTAAATTAGTATGGCAAGAAACTGAAGAAGGTGTAACTACTTCGAAATAACCAAATGTAGATTTTACATCTAAATAGGTGCCATTGGCTACAAAAGTTAAGCCTGTTAGAGCAGTACAAAGAGTAGACATAGCCGTAACCAAAGCTGCTAAGTCTGCAGGTTCACTTACAAAGGTAAATTCATGAGTAGTGTCTGCCTTCTTAAATTTAAAAGCGAACTTTTTACTAATGAAATTACCAGAACCAAAAGAAAGTGTACCACTAGTATAAGTAGCCCCTTTATGTTTTCTAAGAAAGGATTCACTACGACTGAATTCTTTTAAGCTAGTACCACCAATACTAGAAAATACTCTAATACTAGATTCATCTACGTCTACTTCATTAGCAATATTTTTTGGATCTGGGAAATTTAGTTGCTCTACATGAACATCATATTGTTTATAAGTAGATATTCCTTCAGATTGATAGTTAGTATTAAATCCAAGAAGTGTCTTTGCAGTTCCGTCCAATACTTTTAAATACTGCCCCTCTCCTTTAGCAGTGGAACGAAGTTGAAGATAAGAAGAAGATCCTTTAGTGACTACATAAGCTCCAAAACCTACTGGAGCGGGAACAGAAGCCGTAATTTGGTCTTTAGCTTGTAAGGCAGAAAGACCAACACTTGTGGAATCAGAAAATGTAAACATCTGGGTAGCCCCGTTATTTACATTCACCTTTAGAGTAAGAGTATTAAGCCCACTGTAAAGTCCTGGAAGGGACGCTGTAATAACAGCAGGTGCAGATACCGATGTATCCACATTAACAGTCCGATTACCTGTAGCATCTGTTTCCAAGACTTCTAATACTTGGAAAGCCGGAGCTATGGCACAGGGGACCAGCGTAGGGGTGATAATAGTGGGACTGATAGTGCGAATTTCCTGGATAACTGATACCCCAGGTTGAAGCAGTTCGTCAGCCATGTTAGCTAATCTCCTTCACTAGACCTTAGATTTTTGTACGAGTGGGATTGACCCCAACTCTTGTGTTTTAATTACTCGACCTCGGATAGAAGCAGGCTTTAAAGACATATACTGAGCTGCTTTCTGACTACTCTTTGTCTTTAAAGCCTCTGCTCCCCAGAGTATCGGACCAGCATCTTGATTATGTGTAAAATTAGACTGAGCTATTCCCATCTTAGTTCTAAATTGAGTAGTAATGGCTTGAAGAGGATGAATAGGTCTGCCATTCCAGTCTTCGCTTAATGGAGTGACCTTATCTGTCCATTGTAGAAAAAAGGGGCAAGATACTGAAACTACATGCCACTCTCCTTCAGTATCACCTGTTACTAGTGCCCCAGCTGGAGATACAGGACTAATTCCTATCTTTCTTCCTACTTCATGAATTAAAGTCTCTCTAATAAATATTTTTCTTAAATTCCATATTGTACGCGCACTAAGCCATGCAATAAATCGAGCTTCTTGAGGAACCTTCGATAAGCAGTTTAAAGATATTGTTCCAGGCAAAAGATCAGTATGTATTTCTTGAGCGTTTTTAGCATCTACATTGAGAAGATCATCCATGGATGACCCATTAAATTGAATAGGCCCTAAAATTACAGATATAACAGGCTTACGTTCTAGGGTATCTAGTTTAACTGGGTTTTCTTCGGTAATAGTTATTTCTGTTTCTTCTAGAGCAGGCTTCCAATGAAAATAACCTGGAGGGGCGGATTCAAAAATAGTTTGAAGAAATGCAACAAAGCATTTAACCATATAATTAAGAGGATCGTTATTCCATTCAGCGTCTAATGGGCCAGCACTATAAACTGTACTGCTAGGATCACTTAACTTCATTTGCGCCCGTGTTTAATATAGTTGTCTATATCTTTTCTTTGATACTTATTAATCATAGCAGCAGTTGCACTAAGACCCCCAGCAATTGTAGGTATCCAACGCATTAAATTCGAAGATGGTGGTGAGCTTTTAAATTTTTTAGCTATATATTTATTAACCGCTGATCCTGTTGCGTAACCTAAACCAGCTCCTAAACTTGTAACGCCTACTACTTTCAATAAACGTTTAAGTTTTTCTTTAGTGATTTTGTTATTATCATCTTCAGCGATTTTTTCAAGTTCATCAAAGAAAGAGGGGCAATTAACCATTATTATACCCATAGATTCCTAAAACATTTTTAATCGACTCTAATTCAAAGTTCTCAAGATTCTGTGGGTTCGTGAAATTTCTTCCTGGACTGGGTTCAAAATTCCTCAAATTATCTAACTGTATAGGAAGTTGAAATTCAATGTCCCCCTTTACGATTTCATGAAGTTGTAATTCTTGATGCACAACGTGTCGTAACCTCTCTGTTTGACTTACTTTAACAACGCGCCATCTTTTATTCTCTGCTTCTACGATTATATCCCTGGGTTTTAAAAGTGGGAAGTTGGGCATTCTTCCTGTAGTATCGTTCTGTTGTCTCTCAGCTATAGGTAGAGTTTGAATAGATTGTGATGAGGGGTCTATTTGAATAAAAATCTCTATAGGATCAAAATATCCTCTAACATAACCTGTATCTATACATGTAAGACACATACTACGTCTTTTTTGCATAGTGAATCCCTTTCCCTTATCAGGACCATCCATACAAGAAGGGCAGTATTGTCCAAAAGTTCTAACCGGAAAAATAAAACATCTTCTACCTGAGTATTCTTCCCAAACAAGTCTTTCTAACCTAATTATCTCTGAAGCCATTAAATCTGGTTCAGCATTCATAGAAAAGGATTCACTATCTATAATATTTGTAAGGTCTGATTTTTGAATGTTACGAATTTTATAGTATAGAACCCGCCATCTATGTTGAAGATTTACTCTGTTGTCTATAAATCTGTATTTATCCTCAAAAGGACCTGCGATTAAATCCCAGGGTCCCATAGGGGATTCAGAACGATAAATATAAGTATAGAAATCATGAGGGTCTAATGTGCTGCTCTCTATTTCCCATGTTATTTCTAGAAAGTCTAGAGAGAAACTGCGAACGAGGGGCTTTTTTATTATTAAGTTAGACATTCCGCCATTTGTCTACCAGCTAGTTTTATTGCCGCCTGTTTAATATGATCAGGAGCCCCCTTTGTCGCAGAAAGAGCTGTAGAGGCAATTTTAGCTTTTAGAGAAGCAGTAGTTTCTAAACCTTGAGAAAGTCCTTGACCAGCTACTCCCGTAGGCCCAGTATCCCCCACTCCAAAAGATGACTTTACTTTACCTTTAGTGGGATCTAGACCTAGTTTTTTAGCTAATAAAGCCCCCCCCGATCCTCCTAAAATACCGCCTCCAAGTTCTGAAGCCCGTGATATTCCGTATTCTGCTGGGCTTAGTTTAGGATGTCTCCTTACTAGATGCTTTACTGCAGCAGAACTTGCATTCATTCCCCCTCCTATACCAGCTCCTACTAATGCTCCTCTTCCTGTAGCTCTTAATTTATCCCCCTCTTCTCCAAATGCAGCTCCTCCTAAAGCTCCTACACCAGCTCCAAGCAATCCTCCTGTTAAAAGATGCTGTCCTATATTTTTTAATGCTTCTGTTTTTTCCCCCGCTAATTTAGCTAATCTCCTTCCCATATTATCCGCCCATCTTACTGATGCTTCTTTTCCTTTTCCACTATAAGTAGAATGCGAAGCATCTTCAGCTTGTTCTCGAGTAGGGGGTTTTTCTAGTCGTGCTTTAGCAGAATAATCATCAATAGCTTTTTGCTTTGCATCCAATACTCTTCCTGGAAGAGAATCTGGAAGAGGAGTCTCTACTGGACCGCCTACTGCATGTTTTTTAATACCAAGAAAGGCTTCTAGTTCTTCAATAGGCTGCTGAACAAAAAAGTTTTCCATATCTATAGAAGCTTGTTTTTCAGTTTCTTCTTTATAAAGACTTAATAAAAAATTATCCATTACAATCTATCCTTATTGGGCCGGTTGAGCTGGAGCTTCCGGAACTTCTGGTTTAGGAGAATTATTTGGTTTTCCTGGCGGTTTTACGTTTACTGTGACTCCAGGAGGTGACATTGGAGATTGAGGGGGAGGAGGGGGTTCTTGCATTTGTGGAGTAGGAGGCATACCCATTCCCATCTCCATAGGAGGAGCTGCCTCAGAACCAGGATTAACGATAGGTGGTCCTGTCATAGGTCCTTGTGGAACTTCTGGAGGACCTGCAGATTGCACCGGATCTTGAGATAAGAGATCCATAAGTTGCTGCCGATACGATGTAACAGCTTGTCGAATGGCTATGTTTTGCTGTTGTACTCCGAGAGACTCATCTCTCGCCATCATGGCATCTTGCTGAGAAACAGCCGCTTGTTGAGAAGCCTGGTCTGCCATCATATCTTTTGACTGGCTTTCTTGTTGAATTTGCATAACCTGTTGTTGTGCTTCTTCTGCTTGCTCTTTAAATTGGTCTGCTCTAGCAGAAGCTTCTTCCGCTAATTGACGGAAAAATTCTGCTTCGTTCGCTTGCTGTTGGGATTGCATAAACTCTTGAATAGCAGGAATATCAGGGCCTTCTCCAATTTGCTCTACTTCATGAATGGGAATTCCTTCTTCTTGAGCTTGTTTTTCTAATTTCTTTTTTCTTAATAAATGTCTAATTCCTAATCCAGCTCCTACCAATGCCGTACCGGCACCAATAGCTTTAGTAGCAGGGTGCTTAATAATTTTACTAAATAAGTCCCCCCCTTTTAATTGAGATTCTATAATATGGAGATCCTTAATTTTATTTGCAATATCCGTTTCAAGTCCAGATATACGGTTTCTATTTTTTTTGGCTATTGCGTTACGAAAATGTAACTCTCTTTCATGTCCACGTATTGTGGACTTTATATGTTTAGGAAAATCCCCCCCTATCCCCCCTTTATTAACCATCGTAAAAGCCTCATTAAGTTTAATGTCGTTTAATTCTTTTTGTGACATAGCAGCTCTATTTAAGAGCTCAGAACTAAGAGCTTCTTTATTTAATGAGGCAGTTTTTAATTTTATAAACTGAGAAGCACCATCTACCCAATCTTCTTCTCTTTTACTATCACCTTTTAGAAGTTCAAAAAGTTCATTATCTTTCATGGTCTTCCCCCCTATTTATGTATAACTGTAAAACGATTTAAACATTCAGTAATTTGAATAACATCCGTAGCTGCTACAGCTGTAGCTCCTACTGTTTTAGCTGAAGTAGTTGAGAGACCAAGTAAAGCATTAGCAGTACCAGTTGTCTTTACTATTAAACCAGCAAGAACAAAAGCTAACATAGAACGTGGTGGGGATGCTTGACCATAATTTTTTAAACTGGCGGCTCCTGCTACTACAGTGTTAATTTGAACAACAATGGCATTTAAGGTCAAACTACTTCCTACAAATGTAACTGTATGATCTCCTCCATCATTTATAATCAATGTTAAACCATCTAGGTCTAATCGAGGAGATTGTTCTTTAGATAGAACTATGCCATTTAAATAGTCCAAAAGTTCTTGAAGATGTGTAAATTGTCGACCTTTTATTGCCATTAAAAACTCCTAAGCTACTTTTTCAGGTTGTTTAAATACAGCCTCTACTTTAGATTTAATCTTATTATACTCTTCCTGAGATAACCGACTGCTATCAAAAAGTCTATGATGGTTAGGACAAAGAACTAGGGAATTTTCTGCAATTGTAAGACCTCCATGTCTCTTAGGATTTATGTGACATAAGTCTAACACCCTAGTCTCTCCGCATATCTCACATGCAGTGATATTCATGGAATATAAGAGTTTTTTATTATAATAAGGTGTACGAGAAAATACGGCGTCTTTACTATATTTACGAGTATTCCCTTTTGGAACGTGATAGCCTGCTTCAGTTAACCGTTTGCTTAAAACTTCAGGGGATACCCCAAATTTTTTAGCAATATCAACACATCGATAGCCCTCTTTGGATAATTTTATGGCTTCCTCAACTGGGATATTTATTTTACGAGAATTACCTTTTGGACCGCCTCTCCAACTTTTTCTGGGAATATGAAACCTTCGAAGAATGTCTATGAAGGTTGAGTACTTTAATCCCAAATCTCTAGCAGCATCTGCACAAGTATCATATTTCTGTGCAATACTTTCTGCCCATTCTTTGGTAGGGATAAAACCTAATTTTTTGATAAGGTTTTTTCTTTTGGCTCCAGTACGCCGAGGAGTTTCTGTTCTTCTTAAAACGTCTTCTACTCCTCCTATGGAACAACCGAGTTCTTTAGATATTTCGGGCATAGACTTTCCTTCTTTATATAATTCTATGATCAACTCTTTATCTAAAGGCTCTCTTTTTCTAATGGAATAACCGCATTTTGTAATAATCGATCTAATTACTCTTTCTGTAATACCAGATTCTTTAAATACTTCGACTATAGTTTTTCCTTGTTTGTAGCTCTCTATAATCGCTTCGTAATTGTGTAATTTTGGTCTTCCCATGATTAATATTATTATCCCAATAATTAGTTCCGCACAAGACATTAATATAAACCATATACAAAATTTATATAAAAATATTCGCTGCAGATACCAGATGGATTTCCAAACATTTGTGAAATATTCATACTAATTTTACGAGCTACTTTTTCTTGTTCATATTTATTTTGAAAATCTCTAATCCATTGCATCCACATAGGGGCTTTATTAGAAACCTCTAGACTTATTCCACCATCAGAAAATGGGAGATGATTTCGAGTTTGGAGTAATCCTACGGACTGGAGAAGGGCTACTACTGTCCCACGAAGAGCAAAGGATTGATAGTACATCTCCAGAAGCTGGTCAAGCGTGTAATATCCCAATGGTGGTGGAGTTCCAGCAAAATCACTTAGAAAATCTAGAATAGCCCAAGCTATCATTCTATCTGAAGATTCTTCTCCTTTTATTAACCTATTGAGTTGAGTGTGGTCTCTCATAAACAATCTTACAGTTTGTATAAAGGAATTAATTTTTGGGCTTACCCCAGGTATTCCAGATAATCCTTGTAATTGCGCTGTCATCCCAATCCCTGTACTCTTTCTTGGTAAGATTGTTTCTCTAACCCCCTTTTCTTATTTCTTAATAAATGCCTAATTCCTAAACCAGCACCTACTAATGCCGTACCGGCACCAACAACTTTAGTAGCAGGGTGTTTTAGAATTTTACTTAATAGACCTTTAGGGGCTTCTTTAATTACCGATTTTGAGCTCGGTATATACTCATTTAAACCCGAAAGAGGATTGGGTTTAACATCTCCAGGCTTAAAATTAAATTTCAGTAACTCACTAGCTTTATTAGCCTCTTCTTTAAGTTTAGTAATACCCTGAGATACTTTCTTATCTTCTAATTTAGATTTTACTTTATTAATTCTAGGCTTTAATTTGTCTATTTCATATTCTCTATATAGACCTGGATCCCTCTCTTCCTCTCTTACAGGCTGTAGTAAATTACGATATTTGGAATTATTTAGGAGTAAATCATTATGCTGTTTGTACCACTCAGAACCTTGTATTGGTATTGGATTATCTCCGTGTATCCTTTTTCTTATCGCCTCCATGTCAATCCACTTAGAAAGATATCTTCTATCGATATCATTACCAATCTCTTTCCATTCCTGTGGAGTATAAGGAGTTTCTAACTTCTTAAGCCGCTGCTCGCCAGACCTTATTCCTCGCTCTATAAATTCATTAGAAATACCTATCTTTTCTAATTCATCGTAGAATCCAATTAAAGACGACTTCTTATATTTTTCCTCCATGTCTTTAAGATGGGTATAGTATTCTGGATCTTCTTTTAAATGATCGAAAGCGATACTTCTAGTAGCATTTTCCAATGGAGTCTCGGGATGATGTTTAATCCAATCAATAGTTTCTTTATGTTCTTTTTCTACTTCTTGCCCTTTAAGAATTTGACGACCATATAAAGATTGCTTGCTTTTATTTTTTATTTCTGGAGGTCCTAAAGCAGAATCCTTTTCTACTGGATTCTCATTTTTTCGTACATCATTCATTTCATCGGAATAATAAGATACTGCTCCTAAATCCATTTAATCATTTATCCTTTAATTGAGTAGTTCTCAATTAAGGGTCTACTGTATAGCCCTCTATTTTTAGAATACCATTTCTTGCTAAATATTTAGCTATGTCACTATAAGCAATAACATCAGGTAGAGAAGTTCGAATATTCCCTAGTGGGTCTATACATCTATTGCTATTAGGAAATACCTTCCAGTGCATAATCTCCTGAATTCGATCTGTTACATTAACTACGTTTACCACTGTTTTCTCCTTCTGCCTCTTCTAGGACCATCTGCGGATACTCCAAATTCTGAAGTTCCAGAATTCAAAGTTTCTTGATTAAGTTCTATCTCTGATTCTAATACAACCTCTTCTAGAGGAACATCAATAACCGGAGGTACGTCTGTCTCAATATCTTTTATAGACTGAAAACAATTAGGGAGTTCTCCTTTCGGTAATACCTTAATTGCGCCATCAACACGAGAAAGAATAAACTCACCAGTATGGGCTGTTGTAATTTTTGTCATATCAGGAAGAATGAGGGTTATTTTCCCATCTAGAAGATACTGCTTAAGTTTTTTAGCCTCTTTTTGAAATATACTTTCTGAAAGAGTTAATTTGCTACCGGGAACTAATCTAAAACCCGCTATAAATAGCTTTCTTAACTGAGTTGTAGCAGATAGCGCTCGATGAGTTCGAGTACGGGCGTCTCCTACTATATTTTTCACTACATAAACATTACCTAACACAACTTGCTCCTAATAAAAAAAGCGCCAGCACCCTTCTAACCAGATGCTGGCGCTGTGGGATTATCCTAAACCAATAAACCTATTACAGACTAGTCAATAGGCTAATAAATCTCGATACCTGGATAGACCAATCCCGATTCTACCCGATTATTTTCCGCACCTAGATCTTCTTCAGCCATAGGACTCTTGCTACTAAGAATACCGCTGCCATCATTTGCAGTCGCGTCACCAGAATAAAGTTCCAGTTTACGACTTGATGCAATATTAATAATAGCGATAGCAATGTCTTCCCAAGACTGCCACGTAATCAAATTAGCAATCTTATCAATATAAAACTTAGTGTTATTAAGGATATAAAATCTACCCAAGAAATCCGGTGAAGTAAATCCATAAATATTTCCGGGACGAAGAATGTCAGTTTTAACAGTCCTAACATATTGTCGACCCATTAACAGATTATACTTATACCCGTCTACGGTAGTTTCAGATTGAATTTTGCTACCTACATCTTCTACAGTCCACTGAAGTAGGTCATCCCAATCCGGCTCCGAAATAAGAACTTGCTCCATACGAAGACGATTACCATCCAGCAGTTTAAAGAGGTTAGCAAAATCGGGTCTTTGAACTGGCCACACTACTCCGTTATCTTCTGTGGCAGCTCTGGCTAACTCTCCTTTACGTACAGAGAACTCTACTGGAGGAGTGGCACCTTGAATTGCTGAAGCTGTAAGACTAGTAATACTGACATTACCATTAGCTTCAAATTGAAGAGCTTGTACTGCTGCTTCAATGTGGATAACAAATTCGCGGTCTTCTATCTCTTGAATGTCCTTTACAGAGTTATCTTCTATAACTTTTGTAATAGGCATTTCATAAGCTAGAAGTTCTTGCTCAGTCTTTTCAAACTTTTCACTAGAGATAGTCCAAAAAGCTACTTCTGCTTTACTTGCACGAATAAAACGCGCACTAGGTTGTCCTCGGAAAGTCAAAGACATAGCACGAGATTTAGGTTCTACATCAACAATCTTTACTAAACCATCATGATGTGGAGACCTCTGACAATCCGCTCTAGTAACAGGAATAGGGGGAATAATCTTACGTGAAAATGCTACTTCACGAAGTCTATCACGAATATATGTACCACCGTGTTCTGCTATTTTTTCCTTGCCTTCAGCCGTACCGACTTTATTGGCAAACAAATCATTAAGTATTCTTGCGGGAACGCTCATTTATTTTCTCCTTATAGGCGTTTCTCGATTATACCAACGTCTGGATAAATCGAAGTAATCCACCATTATTAGCTGGCATACGAGTTACATAACCAATTACAACGCCTGAACCCCAAACCACTAAACCTGATTTGGTTTTAGTGTCCACTGTAACACTAGAGCCAATCTCTAACTTCCCACCTAAAGCTAGACTCGTAGAAGTAAATACGCGAGTATCAGCTTCGTAGGTTTGCCCAAAGAGAACAGTCTTTTTCTTTATAGCTTGAGCATCGAATACCCCAATATCACTAAATACCGCCCACCCCATACTACCATTCACTCCTCGAATTAATTTATATGCAGTATCCAGATTTACAAACTCTCCATCCATTAGAGGATTTGTATATGTAGGATCAGCCATTGCAGGTGTAGCCAGATAAAAGTCCCTTCTAATAACATGCTGGAGGTCGGTTACCAGCGTAAAATTAACGGCCATCTTTAAGTCTCCTTGTTCTTCGTTATACTGCTAACCAGATAAGCCACCCAGTAGATATGATGTTAGAACATCTGCACCATTTCCCGGTGCTTCACTTGCCAATTTGCCAAGATCCCCATTGGGAGCCGTCATCTCAATAGCTTCCGCAATTACATCGAGAGAACGACCACGAGATTCTGCCTCTTTAATCCGCTCGACTTTTTCAGCAAAAGAGGAACTGGGGTCTACACCCTTTTCATCCATTTTTCGAGCAATCTTTTCAATTTGGTCAGATTTCACATACTCGGCTAATTTTATTTCAGCTGCGGCTAATTTTGTTTGCAAGTCGTTTCTTTCTGCAAGTAAGCTCCGTAGAACTGCAGGAACTTCTGCATAGACCTGAGCGGCCTGCGCAGCACTGATCTTTTCTTGATTCATTATAATCTCCTAGTACCCACCAGATAAGGGCATAGTGCGACCAAAATTAGCTTCTTTTTTCTCTTCCTGTTTGACTTTGAGGGCTTCTTGCAGTTTAGCAGCCCTCTCCTTTTCTTCGGGCGAAGCATCCTCTTTCGCCCCTTCCTCCGCTATTTTTCGGAGAAATGCCCTTGCGGCAGCAGACTTTTCGAGGGAAGATATTTTTACTCCCGCGCTAGATGCTGCATCAAGGTTTTGTTGAAGAACCGGGTCCGTGGACTTCTTCTGGGCTGGTTCATCTATAACCTCACCCATCTGTGCCTTGGGTACGGCCTTCGCGTCCTGCTTAGTGTAATTTATAGCTGCATTACTATTAGTTACCATTTTAGATTGCTTACTAGCTGTTCCAGGTAGCGGTGGAACACCCTCTTCAGACTTAGTAGCTGAAGGGGGGACATCTTTACGAGTTGCTGAAACATGCTCTGAATCAGAAGGATCTTCAGCACCTTCTGCCATTTTAGACATAATACCCATTACTCGTTGAAGTTGAGCATACTTCTTTTGTACGGAAGATTGTTTTAATTTATCCTGATGAGTCCAGTCTTCATTACCTCCAGGAGGACTAGACAAATTTGTCTCAAGTGCAGTAGCAGGGTTAGTTTGTCCTGGAGACTTAGAGTCTTGACCAGGAGTTAATGGGGGCTTTCCTGTTTTTGCTTCGCCAAATTCTTCAGATTGCATTCCAGTAGTGGGACTATTCATATTAGTTTCTAGTGCTGTAGCACCTATACCAGCACCAGTAACCGCAGTAGGATTTTTATGCGAAGGAGAAGGTTCTGGTTCTCCAACGGCTGTCTTTAAAAAATGGGAATTGAGGTAACCTACAGCACTAGCTAATTTTTCAACATATACAGAGGAAGTCTTTTCTCCACAACTATCATAATTTCTTTCTGGAGTATTTCCCGTTTCTTTAGTAGTACTAACCTTATCAGAATATTCTTGTTTCTCTTGCTTTTTGGATTTTTCCGATTCACTTTCTTGAAGCTGAGCAATTTTTTCTCGCTCCTCAGCTTCGGCTAGCGTGTTTCGGACCATATCCTGTAGAGAAAAACGCATTAGGTCCTCCTTAACGCGCCCCGAATACTACATTGGGAGTAGGAACAGAACGTTCCGAAGATCCCATCATAGGATTTACAGTGGGCGCAACATCAGTATTAGATTGTGAATAATTTTGCCGCTTGCCGTACTGAGAAGCCGGTCCTACTAACTTAGGACTTAAATTACCTGATAAAGTTGGAGCTTTATCCATCTGTATAGGTGGAAGTTTAGTCCTTGGTGCCCCAACAGTTTGAGACTTCCAAGGACTAAAAGGAGAACGTGATTGTACGGCTATCTTTTCCAGTTCATCCCAAAAGGCTGTAACATTAATCGTAATCACTAATTTCCTAAGTAAGAAGAGGTTACACTCTCGTTATTGATTCCATTCAACCGGTAAACCCGCCTCTTCACAAATTTGAAGAGCACGAGTATAAATAGCTTGATCAAGTACAGAAGCTTGTTTTTCTTTTTCAATATATCCAGCTTCTTTTGCTAAATCATAAGCAACTTCTTGAGCCATAACTTCCATAGCGGAGCCTTCTTTTTTCTTCATAAGATGGTGCGCAAGTAGCCCCCCAGCGCCTAGAGCTGCAGCTCCACCAGCGACTCCACCTACTAGACCTTTATGCCCTTTCGCGTATGTCAAAGCTTTTTGTGCTGCCAATACTACTTGTTTCTTACCTTTATCTGCTAGAAGAGACGTTTTATGTCCTAAAGACCTTTTAGGCTCCATTTGATTCTTATAACCCCCAGAGGACATAGACCTGCTCATGGCAGCTAATTGAAGAGGGTGTGGATCTCTTCCTCCCTCACCAGCTTCTTTCTCAATCGAATTAAGCTCATTCACCATAGCGTGAGCCATTACTCGGCCTAGAAAATCTGCTTCAGCTACTTTCTCTTCGCCTTTTTCTTCTTTCTTTTTCTCTTCCGCTTCTTCCTCTTCTTTAGACTCCTTTTTTTCGTGCTCTTCTTCTGCACCCTTATAAATACTGTTAATCATTCCAGCAATTTCACTATCATCAAATTGATCTAGATTTACGCCCTCTTCTTCAGCCAATTTAATAAGCAATTCGGCTGCGGCTTGTTTCTCGAGATCAGTTTCTTCTTCGGCATAATTGCCAGTTCCATAAATAGCAGCAAGTTTTGAATCCATTAGGGATCACTCCTTCGGTTAGCGTTTTCAATTTTTATAATTTCCCCGGTGATTCGCTTCTTCGAGGTCTAGTAACCCCTAACGCCCACCGAAGTACATGTGCTAGGTATTAAGAGGATTTTCTCTCTCTTAAAATACCTTCTACGATCCTGCGGGGGATCGTGGACCCTTGCTGATGTAGCGCACCTAATCCCGCCAAGAACATTGCTAGTGTTGGATTGTTAGCTAGCAAATCCATGACTACCCCTACTGGCTCTCTACGTCCCATTTGTGCGGACTCCCTCTGACTTTTTGCCCATTCACTGAGAGCGTATGCCCCACCTACTGCACCAAGCAAAACTGCCGGATTAACTTTATGTTCTCCGGCAGCTTGTTTTGTTAAACCTTCTAGCAGCCCTTCTTTATAAATTCGTTCCCAAAGATCGGGATGCTTAATTATTATTTCAGCAGATTTCATAAGACAATTAGATACGTTATCTAAGTAATGATTATATGCGGCAGAGATACCATTTAGAAAGAGGGTATTAGAAGCTCTCTTTTCTTTAAATTGATTTCCGCCCTCTTCACCATTAATTGTAATTCTAATAATACGCCGTTTAGCAATAGGTTCAAACATACCCCTATCTTCCATAAATGGAAGGAGTAGCTTTTTTAGCATCTCACTGAAATACTCATCTCCTATTGGAGTTTGCATATCTCTAACTGGAGTATGGGAAAAAATAGTTCCAGTATCATCTAGTTGATCAGCCAAATCTTTCTTGCCCATATTGACTACGGTAATTCGCTGAAATTCTCTAGGTCTAAGAAGCATGCCCATTATCGTAGGAGTAGATAATCCCTCAGATAAGGAACTTTTTCCTAGAGCATCCAATACTTCGTTAGGAAGATCTGGAGATTTATTAAAATTTAATGGAATAGTTTTACTACTAAATTGACTAGGTACCACATTCTTATCTATTTCAGCTCTTTTTTGAGAGGCGTTTTTAATTCTAAGTTGCGCACGTACACTATTTATTCCAGCAGTTTTAGTTTCCTCTTTAAAGAAGGGTTCTATTTCAGGTTCCAAATCTGGTACTGGAGGAACTGGAGTACCAAGATTAGATAATTGTTTATACACTTTTACTGCTTTTTTAAGTGTTAGTCTTTCAGGCTGATATTTACTGATAATTGCTTGGGCCACTTCTTTAGTAAAAGGAGCAACAGAAGAAAGAACTGATGTACTAACATTTGGAATTTCTAATGCGGTTTTTTCAAGAAAGTCCTGATTATATCCCATAGATTCCGCAATATACCATGAAGGAACTACATCTCCAGTATACCCTATATCATAAAAAGCTAACTTAGCCATAACTTTGGCTGTTTTCTCCGCACCAATAAATACCCCGGAAATATCAAAAAATCTAGGGTAGTCATTAATTGCGTACACTTTCCTACCATCGGTAAGTATTTTATTAAGCTGTGTACGTAAATGTAGGCAATAATCAGATTTCGTAACAGAAAGCCCTCTAATAGGATCATGTTTATGAAATGCTAGAACTGCTTTACCTACAGATTGATGAGTATGCGGATTAAATGTAGCTTGAGCATCATAATACTTTTCCAAATCCAAACATATGCAGCAAGTATCAAAAGGAACACGTGTTCCCATTGATACGTCTGGAAATATACCATGATCTAACTTGTCACAAAAATCTTGACCCCCAAATTTTTCAGCACGATCCCTATATACACATACAACGAGCTCTACTCGCTTCATAAGGTCGTGCCAACAAGAAATAACTATATCCCCTAAAGATCTGGATGCGTCTTTGTTTTGATGATGTCTAAATAAATGAGCTTGATAAAAGGTTTCGTAACCGTATATAGGGCCTCTATGTATTAAAGACGCCTCTGGAAAGTAATCACCATTTGAATTTGATGACCAGTATTCGCCAGCACCTAAAGCGTTAACTAAAATGTATATTTTATTAGGATGTGGCTGAAGTGTTTCCAATAACTGCTGCATCTCAGGTAACAATGGAGCAGCAGTTTTTCCCATACCAAAAAAGACTGCAGCCTTTTCTAAATTACCAGGATGGAAGACCTCTACTAATTGTTCTCCTAAATCATGACGAGCTGGAAATTGGCAGACTTTTGTAATCATACTGTTTTTATAGAATTCCTATACGCCTAAAATCTTCAGGGGTAGACACGCCTTTTAATTATGCCGCCTCTTACCGTTCTTGATTCCTATGTAATGAACCTAAGATAGCTTCTTCATGAGGATCTAGTTCTCTTTGTAATAAGCCTATCTTTTCCTCTAAAGGTCTACCTAATCCTGACAATGGAGATAAGCTTACAGAATTCATAAAAGAATCTCGTTTATTACCAGAAATGGCCCGCTCTGCCTCAGTCAGTAATTTAGCGGTATTTATTCCGACAGACACTCCTTCATCAGGAGCTAGTTTAATATGATCTCGTATAAAAGATCCTACTACTAAGGGATCCTTGGCTAACGATGGGGCTAAAGAACGAAAAGAATTATACAGGAGTTTTACTTTATCAGCCTCTTCTTTATGAAGAGTCGGATTTGCATCTAGCATTTTTTTGTAATTTTTTACATTAGAAAAATGCTCACGAACAGCTCCGATTCCCTTGCCAATTCCTTCACGACCTAAAGCTAATCCCGTACCTAATATAGCCATAGGTGCTACCATTCCCGCACCTCTAGCTAAAGTATGAGACATTGAAAGAGGGGGGCCAGGAAATAACGCTTGTTGTGCAAATCCACCTTTAAAAGCCTCTAAAAGATTACCTAACCAGTTACTCTCTTTTTTTATCCCCAAAAAATCTTCAACTGGATTCATTTTAGTATCCTTGAGCTTTTCTATATTTATATTCTCTGTATTTATTTACTAAATTTTGTACAGGATCAGATTCATAAGCTTTATTCGCTACATAAAGAGCTCCTGCATACGGTGCTACTTTTACAGCGTTACCTGCTATTACGTGCTTCTCTTTTAATAATTTATCACCAGTACTTTTAACTCCACCCATAATAGTCTTAAGAATATCTACTGTATTACCAGAAACGCCCTCCCCTAATTTTTCCAAACTTCTTAATAAAGTTAGAGCTAAATCTGTTTTTCTCATACTAGCCCCTTAAACTTTAAATTAACTTTAGCTAATTCGTCTTCTACAATCTCTGATGCTTCTTGAAGTTTTCTATGTTCATGAGATATCTTAGTAAAAGCTATAAAACGATCCATTACAGGATGATTAGGATTAGGAATAGTACCAGAACTAGCCATTTTAGTAAGAGAACTCATTTGTTGAGAATATAGTAAAGTACCCGTGGAATTTAGATACCTACCTACAGTCTGAGTGGCTTCTTTTACTATAGACACATCAGGAGAATAACTAGACCAAGCAGTTACAATGTCTCCTAAATTAGACCCTTCCATGATTTCTTGACGTACAGCAGAACATAGAGCGTCTTTCACATCCATGAGTAGTATACTGGAAGAAGCGTATTTACTAATAAAATCATTTCTCATACTTTCTAATCTAATTTTAAGATCCACTACATCTTCTATTGGATTTGCATGAAGTGACTGTTCTTGAGATACCTTTACCATACTTCCTGCACCAAAAGCGTTCATTAAAATATCATCAGAAGCTAAAGAAAATTTATAATGGCTTTTAGGAGGTTCATATCCAGCAGTTTTTACTTGATGTACAGCTGGAG